>Ga0210392_10001606_pt1 | contig 11823 bp, 11 predicted proteins | sample IncBWC30OmetaG_FD_161057 | JGI IMG/M metagenome (GOLD analysis project Ga0210392, IMG submission 161057) | Forest soil microbial communities from Barre Woods Harvard Forest LTER site, Petersham, Massachusetts, United States - Inc-BW-C-30-O ...
CGATGACTACCGCCGCGCCCGCGCGCAGGCGGCGTTTGCCTTCGCGGCCATGAACCGGATCATTCCCATCGAGGTCATTGATGGATTGGACTGGCGCTGGCTCGCGGAGCAGGTCGCCCGTTCGCCCCAAAATTTTCTCGCCGCCGCCGCGGAGTTCGCCGCCTGCAACGGCACCACCCTGCTCGCCGAACTGCTGCGGCAGGCCGGGGCCGGCGCGGTCTTTTCCCGCGTCATCACCTGGACGCTGCTGGACACCCGCCGCGTCACGCTCATCCCGCCCGGCCACTGGCTCTTGATTGAGGATTCCGCGCCGTTCCGGGCCACGTTGTCGGTCCCCGGCGAAAGCGCCGTGCATGTTCAATCCATCCCCGCCGGCACCGTGCATGTGGCGTATTTCGCGCCGCGCACCACCGCGGCCGAAGCCGGATTGACCTTGGTGCGGTACGCCGCGACCTCCCAAAAGATTTCCGCCACCGTCCGCTTTCTCGCGCCGGAGCCCCAATCCGCCGCCGTCATCGGTCATCTGCCGGCTCCCGAATCGCTCGTGCTGCTGACCAACAATCGCGGCGGCATGGCGCGGCTGTGCGTCGATCTTGGCCGCGTGAATTCCAAGTACGACTGCGTGCTCGGCGCCAACCTGAACCCCACCGTGCCGGTGGACCGCCACGTTCTGGTGAAACGTATCCGCGTCTGGGTGAACGCCGACGGATTCCTCTCGCCCTTGGATTTCAAAAGCCTCTCGTCCTTCACCCCCGGTTCACCCGCCGTCTGGCAGTTCATCGCCAACGGCGGCGATGGCCGCACGGTCGAGATCGAACTGCGCGCGGAAATGCTGGCGGATAAAAACACCGTCGTCTTCTCCTTTCGCCGTCCGACCGAAAAGCTCGCGCAGGGCAAACAACTGCCCGCCGCCGCCGACGTGCGCCTCACCGTGCGCGTAGATATCGAGGACCGGAATTTCCACAGCGAGACCAAGCGCAACGGCGGTGCGGATTATCATTTCTTCTCCAACACCCGCACGCTAAGCGGGGTAGGGCGCGTCGCTCCGCGCGCGCCGTCGGGGACAGGCAAGTCAGGCTCCGGACGTATTGGCGCATCCACTCCCACCGTGGGCTTTGAGTTCACGCCCGCCGGCGACCGGCACCTCCGCGTCTTCGCCGACAGCGGCGAATATCATCCGCAACCCGAGTGGTGCGAGAACATCCCCCACCCCGTCGAGCAGACGCGCGGCCAGACCGGCAGCGGCGATGCCTACAGCCCCGGCTGGTTCGAACTGCCGCTGCAAAAAGGAAAAAGCATCACGCTCATCGCCACGGCGGAACTGGACGATATTACTGGCGACGCGGAGAAAGCATCTACGGATGCCTCGGAAAATGATTTTGGCGCGCAACTCGAATTCGCCGCCCGGCAGTTCGTCGTCCGCCGTGACGAATTTCAGACCGTCATCGCCGGCTATCCGTGGTTTCTGGATTGGGGCCGCGACTCGCTCATCTGCGCGCGCGGCCTGCTGGCCGGCGGCATGGTCGAGGAAGTGAAGCAGATCCTGCTCACCTTCGCGCGGTTTGAAAAGGACGGCACCCTGCCCAACACGATCAACGGCAATGACGTCTCCAACCGCGACACCACCGATGCCCCGCTATGGTTCGCCGTCGTGTGCGATGAATTTTCAAAACTCAAGGGTGCCAAAGCCAAAAACTTTTTCACCACGACCGTGGACGACAACGGCCGCACCATCCAGGACGTGCTGGCGAGCATCGCGGACAATTACGCCAAGGGCACGCCCAACGGCATCCACATGGACACCGACTCCGGGCTCATCTGGAGCCCCAGCCATTTCACGTGGATGGACACGAATTTTCCCGCCGGCACGCCGCGCGAAGGCTATCCCGTCGAGATCCAGGTCCTGTGGATCCATCTGCTGCGCCAGCTCGAAAACATTTCCAAACCCGCCGACCGGAAAAAATGGAGCCTGCTGGCCGATCATGCCACGGCTTCGTTTGAACACTTGTTCTGGCTGGCGGACAAGGGCTGGTTCGCCGACGTGCTGTTGGGCGGCCCGCGCGTCATCGCCCGCGATGCCAAGGCCGACGACGCCTTGCGGAGCAACTGCCTGTTCGCCGTCAGCCTCGGCCTCGTGAGCGGCGACCGCGCCAAACGCTGTGTGGCGGCAGCACAAAAATATCTCGTCGTGCCCGGCGCGTTGCGCTCGCTCGCTCCGCTGCCGGTATCCGTGCCACTGGCCATCTACCGCGACGGCCAGTTGCTCAATGACCCGCCGAATCCCTACTGGCCGCGCTACGAGGGCGATGAGGACACGCGCCGCAAACCCGCCTACCACAACGGCACGGCCTGGACCTGGACCTTCCCGACCTTCTGCGAGGCGATGGCGATGGCCTGGCAATTCTCCCCGGAGGCCGTCGCCACTGCAAAAAGCTACCTTGGTAGCGCGGAAAAAATCCTGAACGAAGGCTGCCTCGGCCAGATCCCCGAAATCCTCGACGGCGACATCCCGCATACCCAGCGCGGCTGCGACGCCCAGGCCTGGGGCGTGACCGAGGCGCTGCGCGTGTGGAAAATGTTGAATTCGCAGGGTTCACAGGCAAAATAACCAAGTGAATTTCCGCGACAAGATCATCGCCTGGGACGATTTGCCGAAATGGCGCCAGCAGCTACGCGCCAGCGGCAGGAAACTCGTCGTCACCAACGGCTGCTTCGACATCCTCCACCTCGGCCACGTCACCTACCTGGAAAACGCGCGCAACTTTGGTGACGCGCTGCTCATCGGCGTCAACAGTGACGCGGCGGTGCGCGGTCTTAAGGGCGCCGGTCGCCCGGTGAATTCCGAGACCGACCGCCAATCCGTCCTCGCCGCGCTGCAGAGTGTGGATGGCGTCTGCCTCTTCACGGACGTGACCGCCACGAAATTTCTCGCCGCCGCCCAGCCGGACATCTACGTCAAGGGCGGCGATTACACGCTGGAAACTTTGAACCAGGATGAGCGTCGCGCGGTCGAATCGGCGGGCGGCAAGATCGTTCTGGTCCCGTTCGTCCCCGGCAAATCCACCACGGGCTTGTTGGAAAAAATATCTAAGCTGTGAAAGAAAGTCCGCCGGAATGACTAATTTCCAAATCCGAATGCCGAAACAATCCACAATGCCGAATGCCGAATGCCGAATGGCCCGGCAGCACACAACCAGCCATTCGTCATTCGTCATTTGTCATTGTTTAGTCATTAGGTCTTCGTCATTAGTCATTCCTCTAAGGCAGGATTTTACCGGATGAAGATTCTCGTCATCTCCCTGGCTGGCATCGGCGACACGCTGATCGCCACGCCGTTCATCCGTGAACTGCGGGAAAACTTTCCCACAGCGACCATCGATGCGCTCGTGATGTGGCCGGGCGCCAAGGACCTGCTGGAGCGCAACCCGAACGTGAACCGCGTGTTCCAGAAAAACCTTATGACCTGCGGCCGGCCGGAGACGGTGCGGTTCCTGTGGTCGTTGCGGCGCGAGCGCTACCAGCTTTCCATCAACACGCATCCCCAAAGCCGCATCCATTATCGTATCGCCGCCTGGCTGGTGGGTGCCGGGGTGCGGCTCAGCCACGAATATGAATGCTTCAACCTGCTCGACCGCTGGCTCGTCACCGGTTCGCTGCCGCAGGATTACACCCGCCATTCCATCGAGAACAATTTTGACGTGCTGCCGCTGATCGGCGCCAAAAAGAAGCTCCCGGCGCACGAGCTTGAATTTCCCTTGGAGCCGGGCGACGAGCGGTTCGCGGAAGATTTTCTCACGCAGCACAAGCTGACCGGTCAAAAAATCCTCGGCATTCACATCGGTTCCGGCGGGACGAAGAACCTGCCCCTGAAGCGCTGGCCGTTAAAAAATCACGCCGGGCTGGTGCGGCAGCTAAACAAGCAGCGTCCGGACATCCACGTGCTGCTCTTCGGCGGACCGGAGGAGGCCAAGGACCGTGAAGTGGTGCTCGCCCAGGCCGACCGCGCACTGACACTGGAGGCCAGGACGGGCAACCTGCGCGAGACGGCGGCCTTGATGAAGCGCTGCAGCGCCTTCCTGAGCGTGGACACGGCGCTGATGCACATCGCGGCGGCGGTCAAGGTGCCGAATCAGATCGTCATCGAAGCCCCGACCTTGAACGTGACGAATTGGCCCTACGGCAACCCGTTCACGCTGGTAAAAAACCCGGTGGTGGACGGTCGCGGCCTGGATTATTACCGCTACGACGGCGGTGATATCAAGGGAACGCGCGAGGAACTCATCGCGGCGATGGAATCCGTCAAGGTCGCGGATGTTTACGCGGCCATCACGAAGTTGATTTAAGGTAGGGCGCGTCGCTCCGCGCGCGCCGCCTTTTGCCAATCAAAGCATTCTATTCACCGCCAGCGCCCGCCCGTCACAGTTTGAAGCCGGCTGCCTGCGCATCCGCCGCAAACATCTTCACGGTATCCAGCGAAAGTTCGCCGAGATCCATGCCGGACATTTTCATGGCTTTGCCGAGGATGTCGTGCGGCACGGTCACGATATGGCAGCCGCAGTCGTTGGATTGGAAAATATTCAGCACTTCCCGCACGCTCGCCCAAAGCAGTTCGGCTTGCGGCAGATCCTTCAAAATCTTTTTGCTCTCGGTCATGATGCTGACCGGATCCACACCCGTGTCCGCGATACGCCCGGCGAAAACGGAAACCACCGCCGGAATCTTCGGGTTCAGCGCCGCCGCGACACCCGTGACCTGGTCCAGCGTGAGGATGGCGGTGACGTTCAGCTTCACGCCTTCATTCGCCAGTTCCTTGATGAGCGGCAGGGAAGATTCGCTGCGCGTGTTGGTGATGGGAATCTTGACGTAAACATTCTTGCCCCAGCCGTTGATCTTGAGCGCCTGGCGCTTCATTTCGGGGAAATCATCGGAGAACACCTCGAGGGAGATCGGCTTGACCGTGATGGTCTGCAAGATGTCGCGGGCGAACGCCTCGAAATCCGTCAGGCCGGCCTTGCGCATCAGCGTGGGATTGGTGGTGAGACCCTGGATCAGCGGGTCGGCATTCAGCTTGAGCATGCCAGCCTTGTCGGCGCCGTCGGCAAAAATCTTAACCTGCAGGTCTTTCAGTGTTCGCTTCATAATTTATTTCGACTGGGTGAGAATTATGTCCGCAGCCTCCCCAAGATTGCGAGCCGAAAAATCCGGTTTTTGCTTCAATTTCTCGGCATAGCCGTAGTCGATGAAGACCGTCCGGCAGCCGGCGGCATGCCCGCAATCCACGTCCCGCCAGCGGTCCCCCACCATCCAGCTTTGGGCCAGGTCGATGCCCAGTTCACGCGCCGCGTGCAATAACATGCCAGGCTTGGGCTTGCGGCAATCGCAATCGGACAGCCCCTTGCCCGGATGAAAACAGACCTCCACGCGGTCGATGGGCAATTGCGCCATCATGTGCGCATGAATGTTATCTACGATTTCCTGCTTTAGAGTACCCCGCCCAATGTCTGGCTGGTTGGTGGCAACGATGAGAAGAAAACCTGCGGCTTTCAGTTTGGCGCAAGCAGCCGGAACATCCGGCAAGATTTCAAACTCGGCCAAACTGGTCGGCGGATACGGCAGACCTTCGCGCTCCAAGGCGCGGTTGATGACCCCATCGCGGTCGAGAAATACAGCGCGGGCCAGATTAAGCTTTTTGGTTGTTTCGGACACGTGTTTATCAATGACTAATGAGTAAATCCTAATGACTAAAGAATGAGCAATCTCGAATGACCAAATGAAATATCACGATTTTCTCCAGATGGCGGCAAAGATGAGATGCAACTCCTTGGCTTCCTGCCACAGCTTACGGGCTTCGACTTTCAATTCGGGTTCCGCCGCGACAATCATTCGCAGCCAAAGCTTGGTCTCCCGTGCCTCTTTGCGGCAGATTCCTATCTTATTCTTAAAATCCTTTTTGGAAACAGCATCATCCGCCTCACAATAATTTGCGCCAACACTGGTTCCCGACCTCACAACCTGGCCAATCAAAGGCAAGGTGACGGGATTCTTGGAAATTTTCTTCGCAAAATGAATCACTGCCTCGCCAAATACGGCCGTCCGCTCCTCCAAGTCGAATTCCGGACGTCCATTCGGACTTGGGGATTCATTAGGCATTAGGTCTTAGAAATTAGTCATTTCATTTGGTCGACTCCCACTTGGTCGCAGAAACCTTGAGCTTGGGATGCGAAACGAACAGGTGCCAGATGACAGCTTGGAACGCTTCACTATGCGGCGTGACGTGGGCGGCGTTCACCGTGGGAACGATCACACACGCGGTGGCTTCCTTCGCCGTATAGCCTCCGTCGCGCCCAACGATGCCAACCACCGATGCGCCCACCTTCTTGGCGACCTGGATGGCGTTGACGAGGTTCGGACTGACATTTTTTTCGAGGTTGCCGCCGCCGACGGAGAAGATCAGCAGGCCGTCCTTCGCGCTGATGCGGCTGCCCTTGAGCCATTCGGAGAAAATCGTCGGCCAGCCTTCGTCATTCGTGCGGGCGGTGAGCTCCGAAACATTGTCCGTGGGCGCGTAGGCCTCGAAGCCGCAGATCTTGCGGAAATCGTTCACGGCATGACCGGCATTGCCTGCGCTGCCGCCGACGCCGAGGATGAAAAGCCGGCCGCCGCGTTCACGGATGGCGGCGAGTTCATCCGCGCACTTCTCGATCGCGGCTTCGTTGAGTTGCGCGGTGACCTGCTGGACTTCCGCCAGAAATTGCTTGGTAAAGCTCATGATTATTGTGCCGAAAATGAAAACATAGTTCTGTGGAAATGGAAATCCTAATTCCTAAACCCTAATGACCAAAGAATGACGAATGAGCCCATGGCCGCTGCAGGCTTGCATTTTTCACTGGGAATTATTTCGTCATTAGTCATTCGGATTTAGTCATTCCGGCCGGCCCCGTTGCGAGCAAATGTTCCAATTCCGTCAGCCCGGCCGGCGATCCCATCTCATAAAACCGTTCCAGCACCTCATAACCGGCCAGTTGCTTCTCCCGGACCAGTTTGCCCATCACCTCGGCCAGGTCAAAAACCTGGTCGGCGGCGTAAGCATCGAACACCGAAGCCTTGAACACGCTCAGCCCATAGTCGATGTGCCGCATCTCCGGCAACTTGGCCTTCTTGTCATAGACCGCGATCTCACCATCGCGGAAAACGACATTGCTCGTGTCGTATTTGCCCTCGTTGCGATAGACGGTCATCAGCCCCAGCTTGCCACTGCGATGAAACGTCTCCGCGACGGGCGCGTACTGGATCGGCAGATACGAATCGCCGTAGAGGATGAAAAATTCCTCACCCAGTTTTGGCAAGGCGCGCCTGATGGCGCCGCCGGTGCCCAGCAATTTTTCGCCGTCGAAAGAATATTCCAGCTTGATGCCGAAGGCTTCATCGCCGAATTCTTTCTGGATCATTTCGCCGAGAAAGCCGATGCACAGCACCACGTGGCGGATGCCCCGCGCATGGAGCATCTCCAACTGATGTGCGAGAAATGGCCGCCCCGCCACAGGCACGAGCGATTTGGGGATCTTCTCCGTGATGGGCCGCAACCGCGTGGCGAGTCCGCCCGCGAGAATGGCAACCGGCATTTCCAGCGGCTTGCTCACGACGTGACCAGCTTGGTTCCTTCGAAATCAAAGCGGAAGCGCACTTCCTTGAGCCCCGACTGCCGCATCGCATGACGCAGCTTGGCCTTGTCCTCCGCGTAAAACATTAGGAAGCCGCCGCCGCCCGCGCCGATGAGCTTGCCGCCCAGCGCGCCGTTCGCCAGCGCGAGGTCGTACCACTCGTTGATTTTGGGATTGCTCATGCCGCCGCTGCGTTGCTTCTTTCGCTGCCAGTGAACGTCCATCAACCGCGCGAACTCGTGCAAGTTGCCGGCCTCTAATGCGGTTTTGCTCTGCATGCCTAGGTCTTTGACGAAATGCAGGTTCTCGATCATGGACTTGTCGTCTGATTTCGACTTGGTGTCCTGCTCCTTCAAGATGGCCGAAGCCGAGCGCGAATAGCCGGTGAAAAACAGCAGCAGGTTGTCTTCAAGATTGTCGCGGGTCTCATCAGAAACTTTCAACGGCCACGCCTCAACCTTGCCATCCGGCAGAAAGTTGAAGCATGTCAGACCGCCAAACGCCGCGATATACTGATCCTGCTTGCCGATGGGCTCTTTGAGCCGGTTCAACTCGATATCACACGCCTGCGCCGCGAGTTCGGCGGGATGGACCAGATTGCGTTTATGAGCATGCAGCGCCTTGAGCAAGGCCGTGGTGAAACTGCCGGAAGAACCCAGGCCCGTGCCGGACGGAATGTCCGCCATGGAGGTCAGTTCCAGCGAATGGCCATTCATATCGAGCGACGCAAACGCCTCACGGATGATAGGATGCTTCAACTGCGCCGCATCCGGCACCCGTTCCAGATCCGAATACTTCACGATCAAATCCGGCACGAACGTCTCGTGCAACGTGATGTACACATAACGGTCAATCGCCGCCGCGATAAGAAAGCCGCCAAACTTCTCGTAATACGACGGTAAATCCGTGCCACCGCCGCCGAGTGAAATGCGCAAAGGAGATCTGGCTATAATCATAGGTCACTTCTTCTGATAAATTTTCTCAACCACTTCCAAAGCGGCTTTTGCCTCTTTCAAGCCGGGAACTGGAATTCGTTTCAGTTTAATGTCTTCGAAGAATTCGGCCATCTCGATTTTCCACGATTCATCGCCGCGCGGAAATTCAAAGATAGTCGTCTCGGGCGGGCCCATTTGCGGGAGCATTTTATAGTAGGTCAGCCGTTCGATGCCATAGCTGCCGCCGAGGCCTTCCCAGTGCAGCTTGGCGTCGCGCCCGTAAATTTCGAGGCTGAACATGTTCTTCCATTCGCTGCAACTGACCTGAAGCCACGCGGTGTTGCCGGCGGCGTTGCGCAGGCTCAGGAAAGCGTTGTCATCCACCGGCATCTTCCAAAAATACGTCGTGGCATGGCCTTCCACCTTGGTGAATTCGCCCAGGAAAATCCCGGCCAGATCGATGAGGTGGACACCCTGGTCAATCAGTTCGCCGCCGCCGGAAAGCTTGGGGTCGGCGCGCCATTCCTTTTCGTAGCCGATGCGTCCGCCCTGTCCATAACGACCCCGCAAAAACATCATCGGTCCCAACGCCCCGCTTTTGAAAATCTCCAGCGCCTTAAGACACGCCGGATGATAACGGTGATTGTAACCCACGCGGACCAATGCACCGGTCTTCTTCGCCGCGGTTTCCAGTTCTTCCAGTTCCTTCACCGTAATGGCCGCGGGCTTCTCAACTAGCACATGCTTGCCATGCTTCACCGCTGCCAGCGCGATCGGCGCGAGCGCGGAGTTGATGGTGGCGATCATCACCACATCCACATTCGGCGAGCTGACAGCTTCTTCAAAGGAGGTGGTCGCGAGGCAACCGGCGCTTTGCCCGGCGATCTTCTTGGCGCGCTCCAACTGCGTGTCGCACGCCACGGTCACGCTGCCGGGCGGCAGCAGGTTCAACCGCTTTTGTCCGATCAGGCCGCAGCCGATCAATGCAACTCGTAAGCTCATGTTCAATTCCATTTCTTGCCGCGATCCTCGGGCACAATGCGGCGCAAACAATAAATGTCCGACTTCGCCAGGTCCTCGCGATGTTTCTGCAAATCCTTCCACGGATCCCACTGCGCGCTCAGCAGCTTGCCGGTGATGCCGTTGCTTTCCGCGCTGGCGAGATAGACCGCGAGATTCGCCCCGAGTTCCAGCGGTACCGCGCCTTTTTCCTTCCAGCCCTTGTTCTTCTCAAAAAACGCCGCGCCGACCTTCTCTGGGCCGGCGGCGAGCACTTCATCCACCAACCGCGTCGCAAGGGCGCCGGGGGCGATGGCGTTGACGTCCACGTGAAAACTTCGCAATTCCTCGGCCAGCGTCTCCATCAGGCGCACAACCGCCGCCTTGGAAGCCGCGTAGGCGCTGATGTTGGGAAGCGGATTGGTCGCACCGCCGCCGCTCAAGACAACAATCTTGCCCCGACCGGCCTTTTTAAAATGCGGAATGACCGCGCGGCTCGGGAGCAGAACACCAAACAGGTTGATGTCCAATGCCCGCCGCCATTCATCCAACGAAACGGATTCGGTCGGCCCCATCGGCCCGTAAATCCCGGCATTCAGCACCAGCGCGTCCACGGAGCCCAGTTCGCGCTGCGTGAATGCCACGAGTTCGTTGACCTGCGCTTCGTTGGCGACATCGCAGGTTTTGGCCACGACTTTTTGTTTGGGAAATTTTTGGGCCAGTTCGGTCCGGGTGGCGGACAGTTCCTTCTCGCTGCGGGCGCAGATGACCACGTTCGCGCCCTCGCGCAGAAAATGTTCGGCGATGGTTTTGCCGAGCCCCTGGCTGCCGCCGGTGATGAGCGCGTTGAGATTTTGGAGTTTCATGTCAGGCACGACCAACAGAAAGATGCTCGACGCCGGGGGCGGTTTTCAATTCCTTTTCGAGAAAACGGTTGGCATCCACAAAGACCGGTGAGCGCATCTGCGGCACGATCTTCGCCCAGTCCGCCTGCCGGAACTGCGGCCATTCGGTGCAGACGGCCACGGCTTCCGCGCCGGTCAGCGCGGTGGCGATATCACCGGCCAACGAAACGGCGGCCAGTTCCGCCGGCAAACTTTTAACGGCCGGATCAAAGGTAGTGACCTTGGCCCCGGCGGCAACCAACTGCTGGCACAATTCAACGGCGGCGCTGCGGCGCAGCGTGTCGGTGTTCGTCGTGTACGTCAGGCCAAGGACGGAGATCTTCCTGCCGCGCAGGTCACCGAGACGCGACTGCAACCGCCGGAACGCCCAGCCACGGTGCAGATCATTGCTCTGTTTGATGGCCGGGATGACGGAAATTTTTTCACCCTTCGCCTCGGCCAGCTTGGAAAGCGTCACGACATCGCGCGCCAGCGTGCCCCCGGCGAACGGGCCGCCGGGCCCAAGATACGCCTTGGGACCGATGCGCGCCTCGCTCTTCAGGCCGGTGGAAACCTCCTTGGCGTCCGCGCCGGTATGTTCACAAAGCCGCGCAATCTCGTTGATGAAGGTGATGGACAGCGCGAGAAACGAATTCAGCGCGTGCTTCACCATCTCCGCCGATTCGGTGCGCATGAAAATCGTCTGCGCGGCGAACGGCTTAAACAGTTCCTCCAGCAGCGCCTTCTTGGCATCGTTACGGATGCCCGCGACGGCGCGTTCGGCCTTCTCGAAGGCATCGATCGCCTTGCCCAGCCGGAGATTTTCCGGCGAGCAGGCGAAATGGAACTGCGGAAATTCCTTTTCCAGATTCGCGCAGGTGCCAACGGGCAATTGGGCGGAAATCAACACCAGCGCGCCGGCAGGCAGATACGGCAACGCCTTGCGGAGATTTCCTAGGACCAGGTCCACGTCCGATACGTCGTTCTCATCGACCGGCGTGTCGTACGTGAGCCAGAGAACATCCGCCTTGGCGCAGGCGTTTCTCGGGTCGGTGGTGAACGAAAGTTTTTTGGCGGCAAGTCCGGCGGCGATGAGTTCGTTCAAGCCGGGCTCGAGCAAGGGCGCCTGGCCGGCATTCAGCTTGGCGATGTTCGCGGCATCGAAGTCCAGCCCGATGACGGAAAAATGCTTCGCGCAACACGCCGCCGTGACGCTGCCAAGATGCCAGAGGCCGAGGACGGTGACGTTCATTTGCGCGTTTCGTAGACCCACTGGTTTTGCTGCAACCATTGGAGCGTCCGACCGATGCCCTGCTCGATGGTGAGCGAGGTTTTCCAGCCGGT
>Ga0210392_10001607_pt1 | contig 11821 bp, 9 predicted proteins | sample IncBWC30OmetaG_FD_161057 | JGI IMG/M metagenome (GOLD analysis project Ga0210392, IMG submission 161057) | Forest soil microbial communities from Barre Woods Harvard Forest LTER site, Petersham, Massachusetts, United States - Inc-BW-C-30-O ...
GTGGACACGACTGACAACGCCAGCGGCGCTGCACCCAGCGAGAGTTTCAGAAGTTTCCGGCGCGAGAGATCGGACATCCGTGCCTCATGCGGTGAGAAGTGCCAACGCCCCACCTTTGGATTGTGCACGAAATCGGCGCGGCGCCTAGCCCATCCGCTGGAAGTCCTTCGACTGGTGCCACCAGCGGCCGGCGATGACGACGCCTTCGGACGCGATCTTGCGATCGCCGGTCAGGTGCTCGCCGAGCACGTCGATATAATCGAACTGGCCTTCCCGCACCTTGATGATGGTGGCATCTCCAGCGCTGCCGACCTTGAGACTGCCAAGCTCGGGACGCCGCAGTGCCATCGCGGCATTCACCGTCGATGCCGCGACCACGTCCGGCAGCGACATACCCATGCAGAGAAACTTCGACATGGTCGTCACCTGGTCGAAGGCTGGACCGTCGATGCAGAGCTTGTGGATGTCGGAGGAAATGGTGTCGGGGTAGAAGCCGTTGGCGAGCATCGCGCGCGCGGTCTTGAATGCGAACGAGCCCTTGCCGTGGCCGATGTCGAACAGCACACCGCGCTCGCGCGCCTCCAGCACGACCTTTTTCACCGTTCCTTGCGCGGTCGCAGCCGAATTGGGAAAGGGACGGAAGGCATGCGTCAGCACATCGCCCGGGCGCAGCCGCGAGACCACATCCTCGTAGGTCGGCGGCGGATGGTCGATATGGCACATCAAGGGCATGCCGATCTGCTCGGCGACCTCGAGCCCGATCTCGAGCGGTACGATGCCCGACGTGCCTGACGCGTGAAGGCCAACCCGCACCTTGATGCCGACAATGAGATCGCGGTTTTGATCCGCGACCTCAGCCGCGGTGATCGGATCCATCAGCCGCAGTTCCTCGCTCTCGCCGACCATGACGCGATTGGAGAAGCCGAAGATGCCGGCATGCGAGACGTGCAGATAAGCAAGAATGCGCACCTGGCTCGGCTCGATCACATGCTTGCGGAAGCCGGCGAAATTGCCGGGGCCGGCGCTGCCGGTATCGACCGCAGTGGTGACGCCCGAGGTCCGGCAAAATTCCTCGGCGTCGATGCCGAGCGAGGTGCCGCCCCAATAAACATGGGTGTGCAGGTCGATCAGGCCCGGGGTGACGATATAGCCGGAGACATCGCGGACATCCGTGCCCGCGTCAGCTTTTAGCTCCTTTCCCACCTGCGCGACCTTGCCGCCGGCAAAGGCGACATCCCTGACCGCATCGAGTTTCTGGGACGGATCGATCACCCGTCCGCCGCGCAGGATCAAATCAAAGGGCATGCTGGTCTCCGGCCGTAGGATGGGTTGAGCGAATGCGAAACCCATCGCCTCTCCGGGGACCATAGTGGTGGGGTTCGCTTCGCTCAACCCACCCTACGAATTGCGGACGCGCCCCTACTCGCTCTTGTCGATGTTCCAGAAGATCGGCGTTGCCGGTCCGTCGAGTATGCCGGTAAGCGATTTACGCCAGGCGCTCGGGATCGTGTATTGGCCGAGCGGGACGTAGATCACCTGATCATAGGCTTCCTGCTGGATCTCGGCTGCGATCTTCTTCTGCTCTTCCGGCGAGGACGAACGCGCGAACTGATCCTTCAGCGTCTCGAGCTTGGGATCGTCGGCCCAGCCGAACCAGCCGCCATTCTTGCCGCGACCGCCGATCGAGAAGTTGACCACGGGGTTCATCACGTCGGCCGCGACCCAGTTGGTGAAGAACATGTTCCAGCCGCCCTCGCTGGTCGGCTTCTGGTTGGTGCGACGGCTCACCACGGTCTGCCAGTCGGTCTGTTGCAGGTCGACCTTGAAGCCGGCGGCGCGGAGCTGCTGCGCGACGACGACCGGCTGCGCCGCCAATGTCACGACGTCGCCGGGCGCCATGATCACGATCGGCGTGCCGTCATAGCCGGACTCGGCGAGCGCCTTCTTTGCCGCCGCGATATTGCCGCCCTTGGTGATATCACCCGAACCGGCTTCGGTCGCGAGCGGCGTGCCGCAGACGAAGAACGCGCCGCACTGTTCGTAATATTTGGGATTGCCGACCAGTGCGTCGAGCACTTCCTTCTGGTTGATCGCGAGCAGCGCCGCGCGGCGAACCTTGACGTTATCGAAGGGCGGCAACAGGAAGTTCATGCGCCCCAGCGTCTGGAAGCCGAACTTGTTGAGCACCTCCATCTTGATGTCGGGGTTACCCTCCAGAACCGGCAACAGATCGAATGGCGGGTTTTCCATGAAATCGATGTCGCCCGATTGCAGCGCGTTCACCGCGGTCTGGCCATCAGCCATGGTGATCCATTCGACGCGGTCGACCTTCACCACTTTGCCGCCCGAGGTCCAGCTCGGTGGCTCTTTCCGCGGGACGTAATCGGTGTTCTTCTCATAGATCGATTTCACGCCGGGCTGGAATTCCGCCTTGATGAATTTGAACGGGCCTGAGCCGATCTGCTCTTCCATCTGCTTGCCGACCGGCGTGTCCGCAAGCCGCTTCGGCATCATGAAGGGCACGTAGGACGACGGCTTTGCGATCGACTCCAGCACGAGGCCGTAGGGCTCCTTCAGCTTCAACACGATAGTCTTGGCATCCGGCGCCTCGATCGAGGCGGTGAAGTCCATCAGCTTCTGGCCCATATTGTCGTTCTTGCCCCAGCGCTTCAGCGAGGCGACGCAATCTTCCGCCGTCACCGGCGGGCCGTCATGCCATTTCAGGCCATCGCGCAAGGTGAACGTGTAGGTCAGCTTGTCATCGCTGACTTTCCAGTCCGCCATCTGCGGCTGGACCTTAAAGCTGGAATCGGTCGCAAGCAGCGTGTCGTAGACCATGTAGCCATGGTCGCGCGTGATGTAGGCGGTGGTGAAGAGCGGATCGATGATGCGCAGGTCCGAATGCATCACCGCGCTCACGGTCTTCTTGCCGCTAGCTGCGGCAGCAGGCCTCATCCATGCGCTCGACAGCGCAAGGGCCGGCGGCGCAATGCCCAATATTTTAAGGAGTTTCCGGCGCGAGATTTGGAACATTCGTTGTCTCCTGACGTGAGCGCGAAGCGCTTGGCGTGAAAGCAGTCAATGCCCGGTCATCGATTATGCATGTCGTCCGTTATTTAGGCGGACTAACACGCTGTAAATCCTGATCATTTGAGACTTGCACCAAGCCCATGGCGCGTCAATCGTGATTTCGCCGATGCCGCCCGCGCGCGAGGTTGCCCTTTACAAATCCTTCGCGGATCATTCTCGTAAACAGCTGCCAACCGTTCGTTTGAAAACGCGAGAGAAAATCCAATGAACCCCGCCAACCTTCCCTTCGATTCCGAGGCCATGCTGGCCGGCTTGCGAACCTGGGTCGAATGCGAGAGCCCGACTTGGGACGCAGCCGCGGTCGAGCGCATGCTCGATATCGCCGCACGCGACATGGCGATCATGGGTGCCTCAATCGAGCGCATCGCGGGACGAGGTGGTTTTGCCGGCTGCGTTCGCGCGCGCTTCCCGCATCCCAAGCAAGGCGAGCCGGGCATTCTGATCGCCGGGCATTTCGATACGGTTCATCCCGTCGGGACGCTCGAAAAACTGCCTTTCCGCCGCGAGGGCAACAAATGTTTCGGCCCCGGCATCTATGACATGAAGGGCGGCAGCTATCTGACGCTGGAGGCGATCCGGCAATTGGCGCGCGCTTCCTTTACCACGCCGCTGCCGATCACAGTGCTGTTCACGCCCGACGAGGAAGTCGGCACGCCGTCGGTCCGTGATCTCATCGAGGCAGAGGCTGCGCGCAACAAATATGTGCTGGTGCCCGAGCCCGGCCGCGCCAATAACGGCGTCGTCACCGGCCGCTATGCGATCGCGCGCTTCAATCTCGAAGCCACCGGCAAGCCGAGCCATGCCGGTGCCAATCTCTCCTCAGGCCGATCCGCGATCCGCGAGATGGCGCGGCGCATCATCGAGATCGACGGTATGACCAGCGACGATTGCACCTTCTCCGTCGGCATCGTGCATGGCGGCCAGTGGGTCAATTGCGTCGCGACCACCTGCACCGGCGAAGCGCTGAGCATGGCCAAACGCCAGGCCGATCTCGATCGCGGCGTGGAACGCATGCTCGCGCTGTCAGGTAGCGCAAACGACGTGACCTTCACGGTGACACGCGGTGTGACGCGGCCGGTGTGGGAGCCGAACGCCGGCACCATGGCGCTCTATGAAAAAGCCAAGGGCATCGCCAGGGATCTCGGCATGGAGCTGCCACATGCCAGCGCCGGCGGCGGGTCGGATGCGAATTTCACCGGCGCGATGGGCGTTCCCACGCTCGATGGCCTTGGCGCGCGCGGCGCCGATCCGCATACGCTCAACGAGCACATCATTGTCGAAAGCCTCGCCGAGCGCGGGCGGCTGATGGCAGGCCTGCTTGCAACACTGGAATGAGCGCGATGGCAAAGACCAAGAGCATTCCGTTCAAGACCATTCTGGCCCGCGCCGAGAAGCGCAAGGGCGGGCCTTCGGGCCTGAGAAAGTTGCTGCCGGCCAAACCCAGCGCCAAGGCGCTGGAGAAACTTGGCGACGACCGCATCCTTGCCGAGATGACCCAGCGGGTGTTTTCCGCGGGCTTTGCCTGGAGCGTGATCGAATCGAAATGGCCGGGCTTCGAGAAAGCCTTTCTCGGCTTCGAGCCGGCCAAGCTGACCTTCCAGCCCGACGACTTCTGGCACGACCTGCTCTCGAACACCGCCATTGTACGCAACGGCGCCAAGATCAATTCGGTGCGCGAGAATGCGGCCTTCGTGCAGGAGATCGCCAGGGAGCACGGCAGCTTCGGCAAGTTCCTGTCGAAGTGGCCCTCCTCCGACGAGATCGGGCTTTTGAATCTACTGACCAAGCGCGGCAGCCGGCTCGGCGGCAACACCGGGCAGATGTTCCTGCGCTTCATCGGCTGGGACGGGTTCGTGACCTCGCAGGACGTGGTCGCCTGCCTGCGCGACGCCGGGCTCGATATCGCCGCCGAGGTCAAGTCAAAGGGCGACCTCGCCAAGGTTCAGGCGCAATTCAACGCCTGGGCCGAGGAAACCGGCCTTCCCTATGTGCAGCTGTCGCGGATTTGCGCCATGTCGATTGGCGAAAACCATGCGCCGCATTAAGCTCGATGATGGCATGGGGATTGCAATGCACGCGCGGACATAAATAGTTGAGTATCCGCAAAATGGCGCATTGCAGGGGACAAGCAAAGGCATTCACATTCGCGTGGGACGAATTGAGAGCGGTGTAGAGGCGTAAGACGGCACCATGCTTGGATATCTGCTTCGCCGCGTGTTCGCCGCCATTCCCGTGATGGGCGTGGTGGCCCTGGTTGTGTTCCTGCTGCTGCGGCTGACGCCGGGCGACCCTGCAGCCGTGCTCGCGGGCGATAATGCAACGCCGGCTCAGCTCGAGCGCATCCGCACCTCCCTCGGCCTGAACGAGCCGCTCTACATCCAGTTCATCACCTGGATCAACAAGCTGCTGCACGGCGATCTCGGCGTCTCCCTGATCTCGAATGTGCCGGTGCTGAAGATGATCGGCCAGCGCGTCGAGCCTTCGATCTCGCTGGCAGTGGCAACCATCATTTTATCGGTTCTCGTCGCAGTGCCGCTCGGCGTGATCGCGGCCTGGAAGCAAGGCACCTGGATCGACCGCTTCGTGATGGGATTGTCGGTGCTCGGCTTCTCTGTGCCCGTGTTCGTGATCGGCTATGTGCTGATGCAGATCTTTGCGATCGACCATCGCTGGCTGCCGGTGCAGGGTTACAAGAGCATCTTTGATGGCTTTGGGCCGTTCTTCCAGCGGATCGTGCTGCCGACGCTGTCGCTGTCCTTCATCTATGTCGCACTGATTGCGCGAATGACGCGCACCTCGATGCTGGATGTGCTCGGCGAGGATTATGTGCGCACCGCGCGCGCCAAAGGCATCGGCGAGATCCCCGTGCTGTTCCGCCACGCGCTGCGCAACGCAGCGGTGCCCGTCATCACCGTGATCGGCACCGGCTTTGCGCTGCTGATCTCCGGCGTCGTCGTGACCGAGAGCGTGTTCAACATTCCCGGCATCGGCCGTCTCACCGTCGATGCCGTGCTGGCGCGCGACTATCCGGTGATCCAGGCAATGATCCTGCTGACCTCGCTGCTCTACGTCACGATCAACCTGCTGATCGATGTCGCCTATACCTTGCTCGATCCAAGGATTCGGTACTGATGACGATCGAGACCCTCCCCGAACCCTCAGTTCCCCTCGCCTCGCCGCTGCGGCCGCGGTTCGGCTTCCTGACCTCAACGCCCATTATCGCAACCGCAACCATCCTGCTGCTCCTCATCGTCGTGATCTCGATCCTGGCGCCCTGGCTCGCGCCGCACGATCCGATGCAGCTGTTGCCAGCGCAGCGACTGAAGCCGCCCAGCGACCAGTTCCTGCTCGGCACCGACGCCTATGGCCGCGACCTCTTGTCCCGCGTCATCTATGGCGGACGCATCTCGCTCCTGATCGGCTTCGGCGCCACGATCATCTCGGTCGCAGGCGGGCTCGTGATCGGCCTGTTCTCCGGCTTCTTCCGCTGGCTCGATGCGGTCTTGATGCGGGTCATGGACGGAGTGATGGCGATCCCCGCGATCCTGCTCGCCATCGCCGTGGTGTCGTTGTCGGGCGCCAGCGTCTTCACCGTGATGATCGCCATCACCATTCCGGAAATCCCGCGCGTGGCGCGGCTGGTGCGTTCCGTCGTGCTGTCGGCGCGCGAGGAGCCCTATGTCGAAGCCGCGATCTCTCTGGGGTCGAGCCTGCCGAAAATCATGTGGCGGCATCTGTTGCCGAACACGATTGCGCCCCTGATCGTGCAGGGCACCAATTTCTGCGCCTCCGCGATCCTCACGGAGGCAATCCTGTCCTTTCTCGGCGCCGGCATCTCCACGGAGACGCCGACCTGGGGCAACATCATGGCCGAGGGCCGCCAGTATTTTCAGATCAAGCCGTCGCTGATCTTCTGGCCCGGCCTCTTGCTCTCGATCGCGATCCTCAGCGTCAACCTGATCGGCGACGCCGCCCGCGACGCGCTCGATCCCCGCATGAAGCAGCGGGAGGGAAGCAAGTGACCGCTCCCATCCTCGCCATCAACGACCTTGCCGTCAGCCTGGGCAGCAAGGCCGCGAGCGGTCCGCGCATCATTGACGGTCTGTCGCTACAGGTCGCCGAGCGCGAGACGTTGTGCCTGGTCGGCGAAAGCGGCTCGGGCAAATCCGTGACGTCGCTGACCGTGATGGGCCTTTTGCAGAAGAATGCGCTGACGCCGACCGGCGGCAGCGCCAAGCTGGTCGGCGAGGAGTTGCTGACCGCGAGCGACCGCCGTCTGCGGCAACTCCGCGCCACCCGCATGGCGATGATCTTCCAGGAGCCGATGACGGCACTCAACCCAGTGATTCCGGTGGGCCGTCAGATCGACGAAGTGTTGCGCGCGCATACATCCCTCGATGGTCGCGCCCGAAAGAAGCGCATCCTCGAGATGATGGAGCAGGTTCGCCTGCCCGAGGTCGAGCGCATCTTCGCGTCCTACCCTCACCGTCTCTCCGGCGGCCAGCGCCAGCGCATCATGATCGCGATGGCGCTGGTGCTCGAACCGAAGCTTTTGATCGCGGACGAGCCGACCACCGCACTCGACGTCACGACGCAGAAGCAGATCCTGACCTTGATCCGCGACCTGCAACGCGATCACGGCACCGCGGTGCTGTTCATCACCCACGATATGGGCGTAGTCGCCGAGATCGCCGACCGCGTCGCCGTGATGCGGAACGGCAGGCTGGTCGAGACCGGCGCGCTCGATACGATCCTGCGCACGCCCACGATGGAATATACGCGCAATCTGCTCTCTTCTGTACCGAGCCTTGTGCCGCGCGCGCCGCGTGCGGCGAGCTCGGAGCCGATCGTACTGGAAGCCCACGAGCTCGGCAAAACCTATCGCGAGCGTTCGCTGTTCGGCAAGGCGCGCGAGGTCGCCGCCGCCGACAGTGTCACGCTCACCTTGCGCAAGGGCCGCACGCTCGGCATCGTCGGCGAAAGCGGCTCGGGCAAATCCACCGTGGCGCGCTGCATCGTGCGGCTGATCGATCCGACCATCGGCAGCATCCGCCTTGTCGGACGCGAAATCTCCGAGCTGTCACGCCGATTGCTGCAGCCGCACCGGAAACGCATCCAGATCATCTTCCAGGACCCCTATCGCTCGCTCAACCCGCGCGTCACCGTCGGCGAAAGCATCGCGGAGGGCCCGATCAACTACGGCACACCACGCAAGGAGGCGCTCGCCAAAGCCCGCGAGCTCCTGGAACTCGTCGACCTGCCGCCGGATGCGATCTCGCGCTATCCGCATCAATTCTCCGGCGGCCAGCGGCAGCGCATCGCGATTGCCCGCGCGCTGGCCCTCGATCCGGATGTGCTGGTGGCCGATGAGGCCGTCTCCGCGCTCGATGTCTCGGTGCAGGCGCAGGTCCTGGAACTGTTGGACGAAATCCAGAAGCGGCTCGGCATCGCGCTGCTGTTCATTACACATGACCTGCGCGTCGCCGCGCAAATCTGCGACGACGTTGCCGTGATGCAGCATGGCCGCATCGTCGAACAAGGCCCCGCGGCAGAAGTGCTGACCCATCCGCAGCAGGCCTATACGCGCTCGCTGCTCGATGCGGCGCCGGGCAGGGGCTGGGATTTCGCGAATTTTCGGCCGGTGGCGGCGGGCGCGGCGGAGTGAAACAACCTCCATCGTCATTCCGGGGCTCGCCACTGCGTGGCGCCCCGGAATGACAGCGAGAGTGTCGCACGCCTTCGCAGCGACGACATCCCATGCAAAGCCGCATTGCTCGATTGCTTGCGCTTTTCGATAACGCAAGGGTAACGTTCCGCCTTCAGATGTATCGAGACCCGATTAAATGACCCGTATCGCCGTCGGCGGCTTCCTGCACGAGACCAACACTTTCGCCCCGACGAAAGCGACTTATGACGCCTTCGTGCATGGCGGCGGCTGGCCCTCGATGGTCATGGGCAAGGACGTCCTGACCATCCGCAACATCAATGTCGGGCTCGCCGGCTTCATCGGTGCCGCCGAGGCCAATGGCTGGGAGCTGGTGCCGACCATCTTTGCCGCGGCAACACCGTCGGCGCATGTCACCAAAGATGCGTATGAACGCATCGCCAAAGTCATGGTCGACGGCATCGCGTCGGCAGGCCCTATCGACGCTGTTTATCTCGACCTGCACGGCGCCATGGTGGCCGAGCATTTCGACGATGGCGAAGGCGAAATTCTGTCGCGCGTGCGAAAGGTGATCGGCAAGGACATGCCGCTGGTCGTCAGCCTCGATCTGCATGCCAATGTCACGCCTGAAATGGTCGAGCATGCGGATGCGCTGATCGCCTACCGCACCTATCCGCATGTCGACATGGCCGACACGGGGCGTGCGTGCGCCAAGCACCTCGCTTTGCTGCTGAAGTCGAAGCAACGCTTCGCGAAGGCGTTCCGGCAATTGCCGTTCCTGATCGCGATCAGCTGGCAATGCACGAACGATCAACCGACAAAGAACATCTACGAGAAGCTCGCCGCGCTCGAAAGCGACGCGGTGCCGACACTGTCCTTTGCACCGGGATTTCCGGCCGCCGATTTTGCCGATTGCGGCCCGAGCGTGTTCGCCTATGGCCGGACGCAGGCCGATGCGGATGCTGCCGCGGACAAGATCGCGGCCATCATCGAAAGCCATGAGGACGATTTCGACGGTAGGATCTATTCGCCCGACGAAGGCGTGCAGCTCGCGATGGACTTTGCCAAAACTGCCAACAAGCCGATCATCATCGCCGACACCCAGGACAATCCCGGTGCCGGCGGCGATTCCGATACGACCGGCATGCTGCGCGCGCTGGTGCGTAACAAGGCCGCGCGCGCCGCGACCGGCGTGATCTACGATCCGGAATCGGCCAAGGCCGCGCACCAGGCAGGCGTCGGCGCAACCGTGACACTCGCGCTCGGCGGCAAGTCCGGCATCCCCGGCGACGCGCCCTACAAGGAAACCTTCATCGTCGAGAAGCTCTCCGATGGAAATTTCATCGCGCCGGGCCCCTATTTCGGCGGCCGCGCGATGGAGATGGGGCCCTCGGCCTGCCTTCGCATCGGCGATATCAGAGTGGTCGTCGCGTCCCACAAGGCGCAGCTCGCGGACCAGGCGATGTACCGCTATGTCGGCATCGAGCCGACCGAGCAGAAAATCCTGGTCAACAAGAGCTCGGTGCATTTCCGCGCCGACTTCGAGCCGATCGCCGAGAAGCTTTTGATCTGCGCCGCGCCGGGCGCGATGCCGGCTGACACTTCCACACTACTCTGGACGCGGCTTCGTCCCGGCATCCGCATCAAGCCGAACGGCGCGCCGTTCACTCCTCAAACGAAGTCACGCTCAACCGGATAGAGAGACATGCCGACCATTGACCGCATCGAGGCCTTTGCCGACGAACTCACCGCGATCCGGCGCGACCTGCACGCGCATCCCGAGATCGGCTTCGAGGAGGTGCGCACATCGGGCATTGTCGCCGACAAGCTCACGCAATGGGGCATCGAGGTGCATCGCGGGCTCGGCGGCACCGGTGTGGTCGGCGTGCTCAAGGGCAAGGGCTCGGGCGGCAAACGCATCGGGCTGCGCGCCGACATGGACGCGCTGCCGATGGAGGAGAACACCAATCTGAAATGGCGCTCCACCATTCCCGGCCGCTTCCATGGCTGTGGCCATGACGGCCACACCACCATGCTGCTCGGCACTGCGCGCTATCTCGCCGAGACTCGGAATTTCGACGGCACCGTGCACTTCATCTTCCAGCCGGCGGAAGAAGGCCTCGGCGGCGCGCGGGCCATGATCAAGGACGGGCTGTTCGAGAAATTCCCCTGCGACGAGATCTACGGCCTGCACAACGCGCCCGACCTCAACCATGGTGAGATCGCCGTCCTGCCCGGCCCCGCGATGGCGGGCGCCGACTTCTTCGACATCAAGATCCACGGCTACGGCGCGCATGGCGCGATGCCGGAACGCTCCAAGGACGCGGTCGTCATCGCGATGACGCTGGGACAGGCGCTGCAAACCATTGTCAGCCGCAATGTCCCGGCCGTGGAAACAGCCGTGCTGTCGATCACCCAGATTCATGCAGGTTCAGCCTATAACGTGATCCCCGGTGACGCCTGGCTGTGCGGCACGGTGCGCGCTTTCTCCGATCCGGTTCGCGCGCTGATCCGGGAGCGCATGCGTGCGATCTGCGCCGGCATCGCCAGTGCCTATCAGGTCGAAATCGAAGTCGACATCCGCGACACCTTCAGCGTACTGGTGAATCAGGAAGAGCAAACCCGTGTGGTCGAGGATGTGGCCCGCACCGTGGTCGATCCCGCCAAGGTTGCACGGCGACCGGTTCTCAAGATGGGTAGCGAAGACTTTGCCGATATGCTGCAAGCCGTCCCCGGCGCGTATTTCTGGGTCGGCCATGAAGGCTCAGTGCCCGTGCACAATCCCGGTTACGTGCTGGACGACAAGATCCTGCCGATCGGCGCCAGCATGTTCGCCCGCATCATCGAAACCCGCTTGCCGGTAGGTTCCCATGCATAAGACAGCATCGCCAGAAGCCGTCACCTCGCTGCATGACCTCTCCGCCGTCGACCTGATCGCCGGCTACAAGGCCAAGCAGTTCTCGCCCTCGGAAGTGCTGGAGGATGTGATCGCCCATGTCGCGGCGTGGGAGCCGCACATCAAGGCGCTCTATCTCTACGATCCCGATGGCGCGCGGAAGGTCGCCA
>Ga0210392_10001608_pt1 | contig 11820 bp, 12 predicted proteins | sample IncBWC30OmetaG_FD_161057 | JGI IMG/M metagenome (GOLD analysis project Ga0210392, IMG submission 161057) | Forest soil microbial communities from Barre Woods Harvard Forest LTER site, Petersham, Massachusetts, United States - Inc-BW-C-30-O ...
AACTGCGCCGAGCCTGCGGAGGCCCGGCGGTCCCGCAGGCTACCTCGGCTCAGATCGGCGCCCGGATCGAGACGCTCCGGCGCTGGAGCGCCTCCTGAGCCGTCTCCTCGCCGCTGTCCGGAGCCGAAAGGGCGCGGGCGAGCATTAAGCTCGCCCGCGCCCTCCCGCTAGGGTACGGTCGCTACCTCAGCCGTGCAGGTGCGCGTTTATGCCGGTGACCGTCCCGCTCGCTGACACCGTGATGACCGTCGCGTCCGCGGCCGACCCGGCGTGGCGCCACCATTGCGTCCGGAATCCGGTGTCGCCGCAGCCGACCGAGAACATCACCGTGTACTTCCCTGGCAGCAAGCCCACCAATGCGTACCTGCCGTCCGCTACGGTCACGCCGATCACTGGGTGCAGCACGGCGTCGAAGAGCGGCTCAGCTACCGGGTCGACTGGCGTAGCGGTCACGCACTCGCCGGCTACCCCCGTTGAATGGCTGGTAACGGTTCCTGTGATGGCGCCGTCCGAACCCAGCGTCGCGCCGACGGCGCTGGTGTCATGGCCGGAAGTCACCGTCACCGTGGTGGCGGTGGCCTGGGAAGCCTGGTCGTCGAACCACTGCGGCGCGTAGTTCGTCCCGGCGAAGAAGCAGAACGGGTCGCCGAAGTAGACGTGGTACTTCCCGGGCGCCAGGCCCGTGAGGCCGTAACCGCCGTTCGAGTTCGTCTGCGAAGACGCGACGCTGGTGTTCGGGCTGGCCGGCACCGCGACGACGCAGACACCGGCTTGCGGCGTGGCGGCGGCTTCGCCGCGCACGGTGCCGGAGATCGATCCCGCCGGGAACAGCTTCTCGTTGATCCCGGTAACCGCGTGCGGTGCGCTGACCGTCACCGGCGCGGACCTCGTGGCGGTGCCGAGCCGAACGTGGTTCTTGCCGAAACCGCAGTCGGAGAAGGTGACCTGATAGGCGCCGCTGCTCAGGTCGCCGACCGTGTAGCGTCCATGGCTGTTGGTCTGGACGAAGCCAGCGAAGCCGTCGGCAACGTCCTGCGCCGAAACGCAGACATGGTTCAGCGGCTGGTTGGCGCCAGTCGTCACCTCGCCGGAGATCGATCCGGTGGCGGTCAGTACCGCGCTGATCCCGGCGGTCGTCGCGCTGTTGGTGACCTTGACGGGGGTCGCGGACGCCCGGGACGCGGTGCCCCGGTACCACTGGGAGGCATTCCTGCCTCCGAAGCAGCCGAACTGGACGTCGTACCTCGAGGCGGCTAGTGGGCCGAGGCGGTACACGCCATGGGAATTGGTGAAGGCGAGCGAGCGGTTAAAGAAGCCGTCCAGCGACGGGATCGGGCTGCCATGCGGTACAACCCGGACGCATAGTCCAGACAACAGCTTGCCCGCGCTAGTGGTCACCTTGCCCGTGATGAACCCGCCGTGCCGCAGGACCGCGCTAATCCCCGAGGCGACGAAGCCGGCGGGCGCCGAGACGAAGTTGGCGACGCCAGAACTGGGCTGGCCCAAGAACCACTGGCTGGCGAAGTTAGCCGACCCGAAGAAGCAGCCGAAGTTCACCGAGTACACGCCGGGAACCAGGTTGCTAGCGGAGTAGACGCCGTTTTTGTTGGTGAAATCGATGTAGAACGGATACCCGAGCTGGGCCGCCGAAGGGCTGTCAAGCGCGACGCAGATGCGGTTCACTCGCTTCCCGCTGCTGTCGCTGAGCACTCCGCTGATCGTCCCGCCCGGCTGCAAGGCGGCGCTGATTCCTCCCGTGGTGCGTCCGGCGGTGGCGGTCACCGCGGTGGCCGAGGCAATGTTGTCCTGGCCCTTGTAGTACTGCGGTGCGTAGCTCCCGGGGTTGCCGCAGCCGCCGGAGTAGCTCACGGTATAGCGACCCGACGGCAGGGCGATGATCGAGTAAGTCCCGTCCTTCTTGGTGATCACGTTGCCGAAACCGCGGCCCGAGGCCGAGACGCAGATGCCGCGCACCGGCGTGCCGTGGGTTCCTGTGACCTTTCCGGTGATGATCGCCCCGGGCGGCAGGAACGCGTCGAATCCCGACGTGGTGTGGCCGGCGACAACCGACAAAGACCGGCGGACCGGCAGGAAGTTTCCGTTGTTGCCGCAGTTACGGCTGAAGAAAACCGTGTACTTGCCGGTGGCCAGGCCGCTCAGCCGGTAGCTGCCATCCTTGCTCGTTTGCGTGAAACCGTAGGTTGGGAATGACCCTTCATTGCCGTTCGGTTGAGCATCGACGCAGATGCGCTTCTGCAGCGCTCCGTGCGGCCCGCCAGCCCGGACCACGCCGTTGATGATCGCTCCGGGACGCAGCGCGGCGTCCACCCGCCGGACAACCCGGCCGCGGGTGATCACGATTTTGACAGCGTGCTTCTGGTTCGGTGACTCGCGCCACCACTGCGGTATGAAGTTCCCGGTGCTGCCGCAGTCCTGTGGCACGAATACGACGGTGTACTTGCCGGGGAACAGCGAATGCAGCGCGTAGGCGCCGTCCTTGCCGGATGCGGTGAACTGCTCGAGGAAGTTCCGGCCAATGTGGCCCTGAGCTAGGACGCACACCCGCGACACGGTCTTGCCGCCCTGGCTGCGCACCGTTCCTGAGATCTGGCCGCCAAGCTGCAGTGCGGCATCGATGCCGTTGGTGGTCTGGCCCGCGGTCACCCGCACCGGCGTCGGCCGCTTCCTGATCACCGGTCCGTTGACGTTCTTGTAGTACTGAAAGAGCCAGTTGCCGGTGTTCTTTCCGCAGAAACTTTGCGCGACGTAGACGACGATGTAGCGCCCTGGCTTCAGCTTGGTGATCCGGAACTTGCCGGCCTTCGAGGTCAGGGTCTGACGGAAGCTTGGCCCCTCCGCGTTGACGCAGATGCCCTTGAGGGGCTTCCCGCCGCCGGTGACCCGCCCGGCGATCGCGCCCGTTTTGGCGCTGCTGGCTGACCCGCGCGCTGACGCCGCCAGGCTGGCTGCCCGCGACCGGGCCGGACCGCTGAGTCCCGCTGTGGCGGATATCAGCTTGGCGATCGCCGGCGGGAGCACGGCGGGAGTGACCGGCACCGTGGTGCGGAGCGTGACCGTCGCGAGCGCGCGTGACTGGCCGCCAGCGACGTTCACGGTAGCGGCACTGCCCGGCAATGAGGCACCGCCCGACCACTGGTCCACGTACTGGCCGCCGGCCGCGCAGGCGCTGTAATGCAGCGTGTAGCCACCAGGAACAAGGCTGCCGAGGATGTACCGGCCGTCGGACCGGGTCACCGCCAGGTTGCTGCCGCTCGGTCCGGTCGCGATGACGCAGACGCCGGTGAGTGCCCTGCCGCCGACGCCGTCGACGACACCGGTGATGACGCCGGTCGCGCTCCTGGCCGCTGCGGCTCGGGCCGCTCCGGCCAGGTTTGCGACCGGACGGGCGGGGTGTCCGATGTGAGCGCCGGACCTGCTGGCCTGCGCCGCTGCGGGGAAGGCCGCTGCCGCCAGGGCCGTACCCAGAATTGTGACCGTGCTCGCCGCTCTCAGGGCGCCAGACCGAAATCGCATAGGGCCACCACTTCTCGTTGTTTGTCCATCAGGTATAAGACGACATCGAAGGCGATTAGGTTGCGTCGCCAGGAAAACGAGAATGCCGGAAAAAGTGATGCTTATGGTAGCGCTCTGGGGCGCAGGGCCGGGGCGACTTCCTGAGCGAATCGTCCGAGCGACGAACGCGCTTGCTCGAGGGTCAGCGAGCCGAAGGCGAACGCACCCGCGAAGTGATTGCAGCCCGATGCCCCCATGATCTCGGTGAGCTGGGCGCGGACCGTGGCAGCCGAGCCGGCGAGCACCAGGCCCTGGTCGATGGCGTGAGCGAAGTCTTGCGGCCCGGTATAACGACTGTCGCCATGCCGCCGCCACAAGCTGCTGAACTGACCGTAGAAAACGTCCATCGCCGCGGTCGCGCGCTCGCGAGCTTCCTGGTCAGACTCACCGACGTAGATGTTGCGCATGATCCCGAAGCGCGGCGTTGGCATCCCGGCCCCGCCTGCCGTTATCCCGGCGGGCGCGGTCGCGGCACCGGTGAAGTACTCATCGCGGCGCAGTCGGGTCTCCTCGATCGTGGGCGACTTGAAGCTGAAACCGAGGATGGTGTTGATCCCCCTCGCGCCCAGAAGCGGGACGCTCCGCGGGTTACTGCTTGGGTACCAGATCGGCGGGTGGGGCGCCTGGACTGTCCTGATGGGCAGTTCGTCGTCGCGTAGTAGCCGCAGGACCGAGGCGAAGGTCTCGTCATAAAGCCGCTGGGCGTCCGCTGGCTCGATCCCGTAGCCGGACAGTTCGTAGGGGTTGCCGCCCTTGCCGAACCCGACCTCAAGGCGGCCTCCGCTGAGCTGATCGAGCATGGCGATCTCTTCGGCCAGCCTGACCGGGTGATACAGCGGCAGCACGTAGACGAGCGGGCAGAGTCGGATGCGCGTCGTGCGCATGGCGGCGGCGGCGAGGTAGACGCTGGGCGATGGCACCAGGCCAAGCGGCGTGCCGTGATGTTCGGCCAGGTGGTAGATGTCGAACCCGCAGGATTCGGCGTACGCGAGCAGGTCGAGGCGCTCGCGATACAACTGGCCCGCCTCCCGCACGCCATCGGTGTCCACCCAGGCGAACAAGCCGATGGTGACCGCCGCACCGCCATCGTCCGGCCGGTTCACCGCCTGATCACCGGGCCTGCGGCAGCTTGACCTTGCCGCGGGCGGTGGCGGGAGCGGACGGTGGCGGAACCACCGGCCCGATGTCGCCGTCCGGCGCCTGGTCCAAGTCCACGATCACCGGGGCATGGTCGCTCGGGCCGGTGCCCTTGCGCGCCTGCCGGTCCACCCACGCCGCCTTGACCCGGCTGGCTACCGGTCCGCCCGCTAGCACCAGGTCGATCCGCATCCCAAGGTCCTGGTGGAACATGCCCGCCCGGTAATCCCAGTAACTGAAGACTCGCTGCGTCGGCCAGCGGTCCCGGACCACGTCGCGGAGGCCAACCCCGATGAGGTCCGTCAGCGCGGCTCGTTCCGGCGCGGTGACATGGGTCTGGCCGACGTAGGCTTCGGGGTCGAACACATCAGCGTCGGCAGGCGCGATGTTCATGTCGCCGCAGACCACGACCGCTGGCGGCGCGGCCGCGACCGAGTCCCTGAGCGCGGCCAGCCAGGCCAGCTTGTATCGGTAGTGCTCGGAATCTGGCTCTCGTCCGTTGGGCACATACACCGAGTAGACCCTGACCCCGCCACAGGTGGCGGCTATGGCCCGGGCCTCCGGGTGCGGGAACCCGGGCGCACCAGCCAGCCCCGCTTCCACCTCATCCAGCCCCGCCCGGGAGAGTATCGCCACGCCGTTCCACTGCGGCTCGCCGTGCACCGCGACCTGGTAATCGCGGGCCGCCAGTTCCTCGCCGAGCAGCTTGCGGAACGCGTCGTCGGCGAGCTTGGTCTCCTGCAGGCACACCACGTCGGGTTGGCGCTGGTCCAGCCAGGGCAGCAGCCTGGGCACCCGCTGCTTGACCGAGTTCACGTTCCACGTCGCTATCCGCACCCGCCTAACGGTAGTCGCCGCGGTAGGAGAATTAATCTATGACCGGCCGGAACGGCTTGGTCGGGCCCATCCACCGCGCCCAGCCACCACTCCCGCAGGTGGATCCGCGAATTCACCCCCCTCCCCGCCTCCCAAGCCTGAGGTGAATCCGCGCATTCACCCCCGCGTCGCCCCAGGTGGATCCGCGAATTCACCCACGTTTTCGGGGGTCGATCCGCGTATTCACCTAACGGGAACAGGCCCATAAGGGGGTGAATCCGCGAATCCACCTCACCCCCCCTGCCGGCAGACTCCGCGGTCATGACCAGAAGCATGACCACGGTGGTAAAGCCCAGGGCTAGTCGTGGGCCGGGGTGGGGATTTGGAGTTAGTCCGAGAGTTGCTGCTGTTGGCCGCTTGTCTAGGGCAACGCTGCCAGCAGGTGGCGGGTGAAGAAGCGCTCTGAGCTGTCCACCTCGAACAAGGGAACGTCGGCGTGGCCGCCTGGATTGGCGTGCAGGGTCTTCTCGCGCGAAGCGAAGGCGTCGAACAGGGCCAGGCCCGACTCGCGCGGCACCAACTCGTCGTCCCACTGGAGCAGGAACTCGACCGGGATCGTGATCCGGGCGGCGGCATCGGCTAGTGCCTGGCGCCCGACGAGTCCGAAGATGGCGGCCTTGATTCTCGGTTCGGTGGCTACGAACGGTAAGCCGAGCGCGGTGCCCATCGAAACGCCCCAATAGCCCACCGGTCCGTCAGCGTCCACCCAGTCCAGTTTCTGGACGGCATCGAGGATGTCCCGCCACTCAGAAATCGCCTGCGCCGCGAGGTCGGAGTTTTGTTCGGCTCTCGGCCGGTCGCCGTGCCCGGGCGCATCGATCGCCGCGACCGCGAAACCGCAGGTGGTTACGTAGCGGCGGGCCCTGGCCACCAGTCCGGGGCTCTTCTTATGCTGGCCGCCGCCGTGACCGAGCAGCACCAGCGGAAGGTCTTTGGCGGGACCGTCGGGGACCCAGATCGCGCCAGGGATGTCGCCGAGAACGAAGAGGCGCTCTCGCAGGCCGTTGGACGACGTGTCGGACGTTAAGTGCATCGGTCGTTCGCCTTTCAGACGGGATTGGCGGGCCGGTCGCCACGCTATACACACGCTGACAATCAAACGTATAGTTCAGCCAGCGTCTGCCGAGCGAGGAGGCCTTCCCGTGGCCAGGTTCCTAGTCATTCATCATGCCCCAGGAGTCACCCCGGAACAGTTCAGGGAAAACGTGCCCGACATCCTCGCGAACAAGCATGCGACTTTCGTGCACTGCTACGCCAACATGGCCGGCGGCACCATTGTCAACATCTACGAGGCGGCCGACGCGGCCAGCGTGGAGCGGGAAATGGAGACCATCGGCTTCCCGTTCGACGAGATCGCGGCGATCCAGTTCGATGCGTCCGCGGACGACCTTCGGGCGATGATGTGACCTCGGAGCCGGTGTGGTTCGGCGACGCCAGCGTATCAGCGAAGTCGCCCGCGAAGGCTAACGTCTTCGAGACGATGATGAGTCATCAGGGCATGCAGCAGCAGAAGGAACTTTTCCCGTACTTCGAGCCTGATGACTTGGTGCCGGCGGCGGCGTTTTCGTACTCGTTGCCCAACATGCCCAGATTTCATTTCTATCATTACAACGATCAGCAGGAGATTGTCCTGACCCTGGCCGCCGAAGGCGGCTCGCTGACCACGGGGCAACTGTACGTGCAGAGCGCCACGCACGGCGTCACGATGTTCTTGAAGAAAGCCGCCGCTCCGGAGATGGAGAATTACCAGGTCTCGATCATCACGATCCGGATGAAAGACGCTGGCCCGCAGAACGAGGCCATGATGTTCCGGTGCGGCTCGTGCAACGAGGTCATTTTCCGCTACGACCGCGACGTGTATGCGGGACCGCCGCACAAGTACTACCGGGAATTGCCCAATATCCGCCTGTACGCGGACGCGGTCGACGCCTTCAACGCCACGGACCGGATCTGCCCAGGATGCGGCCAGCAGCAGGAGCAGTTCCCGCAGGACATCGCCGGCTGGCGCCGATACGCCCAGCACGTCACGCTCGCGAACAAGGCCCGCCAGCAGATAGCCGACGCCGCCGAGCGCTCTTTGCAGGGAGCGAACCGGTGAGAGAGTTCCCCGAACGGCGCAAGACCCTGAACGTGTTCAGGGAGGCGGCGCTGACGTGGGGATCCTATGACGACTTCCCAGTCGCCCCGGCCGGAATCGATCCCGCTCCGCACCTGAGCCGGAACCAGGTCGCGCAGCCGTTCTATTTGGTCACCGCTCGAGACGAGGTGCTAGTGACCATGTCCGGCGAAGGGGAGATCCGGTTCAAAGATCGCGCTCGGACCGTCATGGGCCTATCGCCCGGAGACGTGGTGTACGCACCAGCCCGGATACCGGCGAGGATCGTGCCCCACGGTGAGCTGCTCCAGATCCGCCTCAAGGGCACCCCGCCGTTCACCGAAGCGGCCGCCTGGTACTGCGACGCCTGTGACACGTTCATGCACCGAGTCGAGTTCACCGCCGAGGTCCCGCAGCGCGGTTACTGGGAGGCCGTGGCCGAGTACAACGCTGACGCCCGGAATCGGACCTGCCCGGCGTGCGGGCAGGTCCACGACCGGGCTGAGCTGGGGGATATCGCCTGGAATGCCGTCGCTGACGCGCTCGAAGCAGTGGAACGAGAATAGGATCAAACTATGACCGGCAGCCGTTCGCCTGAGTCGCTCACCGCCGCGGACTTTCGTGACATCAAGGGCAGCCGGTTCCGGCTAGAAAGCCTTGAGTTCGAGGTGGCCGACGTCATAGAAGCGGCCGCGAGTCCTTCCGCTACGTTCCGCGCGCCGTTCTCGGTGCTATTTCACGGACCGATGGAACCGATCCTGCCGCAGGCCATCTACCGGCTCGAACACGACGAGTTCGGCTCGATTGACCTCTTTCTCGTTCCGGTCGGCCCGGATCCTTCGGCCGGGCCAGCTGCGATGCGCTACGAGGCGGTGTTCGGGTAATCCCGTTCGAGCAGCAGGTAGATGCCCTGGTCCTCGATTTCGCGGAACCCCAGCCGATCGTAGAGGTGGCGAGCCGGGTTGAAGCGCTCGACGTGAATCTGGACCGGCTGGGCGGCCTGCGCTGCCTCGGCTAGGACCTGCTTGAGCAGCCGGGCGCCGATCCCGTTCCCGCGGTGCTCGGGGAGCAAGGCGATGTCGAGCACGATCCACGCCTGTTCGCCCCGGTGGACATAGAGCCGGCCGAGCACGTCGTCGCCGCTGACGATCAGGTCGAAGCTGGTGTGGGGGTAGGTCGCGCGATAGTAGGTGTCCTGAGCGTTGAACTGCATGCGCAGGAACGCCTCCTTGGTGGCGGCGTCCCACGGCACGGCGGCGAGTTCCTCGGTCCGGGTGCTCGCGTAGATCTGGTAGAGCAGTTCGGCGTCGTCCTGGCCGGCCGGCCGAAGGCACAGCTCAACTGAGGTAGTCACGTGCGGGGCGGGAAGACGCCTTGCAACGCGATGCAGAAGTTAAGCGTCAGGTAGGGCATCAGGTTGTTATGGGGCTGGTCGCCCCCGCTCGGTGCGATGGTCTGATCTGACATCGCCTGAACGCCAGGCGCCCCGGCTGGCAGCTTGTAGAGCTTCTGCGGGTTCGTTCGGCCCAGCGCGTTGTTCGGGTTCGGGTCGTTGAGATTGGCGGTCCGCGCGTTCGCCTGCAGCGCGTGCGGATGAGAGGGAATCTCCGATTCGAGCAAGGTCACCGTGTCCGAGCCGCCGGTCTCGCCAAGGTCGTGCAGGCTGAGCCCGGGCCCTTGACCGGGGTGCATCGGCGCCGAGCCCTGCAGGTTGGGCAGGGCGAAGTTGGATTTTCCGTCGCCGCCGTAGGTGGTGCCGAGCAGCGAGAACAGCGCCGTGTTCTGGCTGAGGGGCAGGATTTGGCCGTCGCAGAATGCCCATCCCTTGGGAGCGAAGTTGAACGGAAAGATCCTGATCTCCGCGACAAACGGGTTTGACACCGGGAGTTTCCTTTCAGGTCTGGGACGGGAAGATGCCGAACAGCGAAATGATGAAGTCGACGCACAAGTACGGCTGGAAGTTGTCATGCGGCTGGCTGCCGCCCGTCGACGTGATGCTCGGCGCGTTCAGCGCGGACGCGGCGGCGGGCGGCTGCTGCACGTAAACGCTGCCGGCGGTGACGGTCGCCAGGACGTTGCCCGGCGGGTTCTTCGTCGCGCCCGCGTCGGTCGTAGCCAGGAACGGATGCGAATGACCGGGAATCTGGCTGACGGTGAGCGTGACCGTCTCCACCCCGCCGGTCTCCGCCAGCGTGAACCCGTTGCCCTGGTGAACTGGCAGGCGCCCGCGCAGGTCAGGAAGGCCGAACGTGGACTGCCCGTCTCCGCCGTAGGTCGTCCCGATCAGGTTGAACAGGGTCTCGAATTCACTGATCGGCAACAGTTGGCCCTCGCAGAACATCCAGCCCGCCGGGGCGAAGTTGCCGGCGAACATTCGGACTTCCCCGACAAAAGGTTGCGACACGTCGGACTCCTAGGTCTGGGACGGGAAGATGCCCTGCAGGGCGATGCAGAAGCTGAGAGTCAGAAACGGCTGCATGTTGAGGTGCGCCTGGCTGCCGCCGACGTTCGAGACCGTCGCCGGATTGAGCGATGTCAGGTTCTGCGCCGCGCTGTAGGTGTTGTCGGCCTCGGCGAGGAAGTTCCCGGCCGGGATCGGGTCGTCACCGGCGATGGAAACCGCGTTCGCGGTGTGCACATGGGTCGGGATCTCGGAGATGCTCAGCGTGTGGGCCTGCTCACCGCCCCGCTCCCCGAGCGTGTGCCCGCTGCCCATGTGCATCGGCGTCCGGCCCTGCAGGTCGGGCAGGCCGAAGTTGACCCGGCCGTCGCCGCCGTAGGTCGTGCCGAGCAAGGAGAACAACGCCTGGTTCTGGTTGATCGGGAGCAACTGCCCGTCGCACAGAGCCCAGCCCTTGGGCGGGAATCCGAACGACATGATCTTGATCTCGGACAGAAAGGGTTCAGACACACCGTCTCCTTTATTCCTGCTGTTGCCTTACGGTGCCGGGCAGCTAGCGCCGCCAGTGAACCCGCCGCCGCTGCCGCTGGTCGTGGCGATCCCGCTGGGGGTGCCGCCGCTGTTGTTGTTGCCCTGGATGAAGGCGACGACCGCGTTGGTGTCCTGCGAGCCTCCGGCGTATCCGGGCAGCTTGATCGTGGCGTTGAATTCCTGGTCGAGTTCGAAGTCCGCGCCGCCCTGGCCCGCCTGAGCCGACCCAGTCATCGAGTTGCCGGAGATAGCGGCGCAGACGGTGCCGTTGTCCCCGGTCGTGGCGCCGGCCTCACCGAGCAGGCCCCAGCTTCCGAAATCGCCTGGGTTGGCGATCGTGTTGCCGGTGATGGTCAGGTTCATGGTCGGGTCGCCCTCGCGGTCGAGGAAGTTGATCCCGGCCTCGTTCGCGTACTGGAAGAGGTTGTTGCCGGTGATCGCGAGCGTCTCGGTGACCGCGCCCTCGGCGAAGATACCGATGTCGTTGCCCTGAGAACCGGAGTCCGTCGTCGCGGCGGTCCCGATCGTGTTGCCGTGGACCGTGCCCGACAGCGTGCCGGTCGAGCCGTCCTCGTCGATCGCGATACCGGTGAACACCGAACCCTGGATGTTGTTGTTGTCGGCGGTCAGCGTCGTGTGAGAGTTGCCGAACGGGCTGATCACCACGCCGCCGCCGAGCACGCCAGAGGCTGTGGTGGTGAGCGTGTTGTTCGAGAACGTGACGCTGTTCGTGCCGGTCGAGGCCGCGTCCGACGAGAACTGGAAGTGATCGCCGAAGTTGTTGGTAAATGTGGACCCGGTGACGCTCACGGTGGCATTGGTAGAGCCGTTGGCGTCTATGTGCAGGCCGTCGTTGCCGGTGGTGGAGTTGTCACTGCTGAACGTGCTGCCGGTGACCGTCAGGTTCAGCGTTCCGCTGCTGTCGCTGATCACAGCGTTGTTGTCGGCGGAGCCGGTGATTGACGAGTTTGAAATATTGACGGTGCCGGTCAGTCCGTTCGGAGAGCCATCGCCGTTCGGGGAGAAGTCAAGCCCGTCGTCGTCTTCGCCGGACACGCTCGCTTGGGTTCCGTTGCCCGAGACCGTGGAACTGGCCAGCGTGAGGCCGCTGACCTGGGAGCCGTTGATTCCGTCAGCGGCGTTGTTCTTGATCACCATGTCGGTGAAGCTGGGTGAGGTCGTCCCGGACAGCACGATGCCCGAGCCG
>Ga0210392_10001610_pt1 | contig 11815 bp, 10 predicted proteins | sample IncBWC30OmetaG_FD_161057 | JGI IMG/M metagenome (GOLD analysis project Ga0210392, IMG submission 161057) | Forest soil microbial communities from Barre Woods Harvard Forest LTER site, Petersham, Massachusetts, United States - Inc-BW-C-30-O ...
TAAGCGTCTTCAAACGCTCGAATCACCAGCGAAAGACCTCCGACGACGCGTACCGGCTCCTGCGTATGGCGGTTTACCAGAGCTGTCATGTGGTAGAGCTCGGGTTTGCAAAAAAGCAGCACGTCCCCGCCGGCGGCGAGAAGCCCTTCGATGCGACGAAGTAACTCGGCAGTTTCCGGTGCTGGTTGGTCCAGCCTGTACGCGGAAACGGTTAAGCAAAAAAAACCAGCCGGCGCCAATTTCGTCTCGCCAAGGTTTCTCTGAAGCTCTTGAATTGCCGAAGTCAACAATTGCAAATGAACCTGCGAGTGACTCGGATCGGTGTGGCCAAAGTCTCCCGGCGCAAGCACAACAGCTCTCTTGTGGAGAACCTCATTGGGGGGAACAGTCGTGCCCTTACTCGAAAAGAACACCGCCTCCGCGAATCCCGCACGAACCAGGTGAACCAGCAACTCCCGGTGATCCCAATTCTCGAAAGCCGGCCCGCGAAGGTCCACGTAATCGATCTCGATCCGCTCCGAGACGACGTCTTGCGCCAGGCCTTCCAGAAAGGATTCCTTACTTTGCAACTCATAAAACGCGGCATAGACGAGGTTGACCCCCAGAACTCCGATGGCTTGCTGCTGCAGCACATTCGAGGGATCGCGCATATTGACGTGCAGCAGAACGTCGTTCGGAGGACCACCCGGCTCTAACTGGAAACGCAGGCCGATCCATCCATTTGCGTCATTGGTTCCGGCGAAGTTGCGCGCCGAGACAGTATCGACGAAGCAGAAGAATCGGGTCTGCGCCCCCCGGGTTTCGCCCAATTGCGTAAGAAGTTGGCTCCATTCGTGGCTCAGCATCGCCTCGAGCCGTTCTTTGGAGACGTAGCGTGACCCGGAGCCGTAGAGATCATCACTGACTTCCTTGTCGTAAGCGGAAATAGTCTTAGCCACCGTGCCCGAAGCCGCTCCCACCACAAGGAACCAGCGAGCAACCTCCTGTCCGGCGCCAATCTCCGCGAACGAACCGAAGCTGGATGTATCCAGATTTACCGTGAGCGCTTTGTGGTGAGTGTCGAGCTTTTCAGCGGAAGCCATAGCCAAACTCCGATCACACTCTCCAATTCTACGAAAAATTTGGCCGCGACAAAGGCGCCGACATCCCTCGCCCACCGAGTGTTTGGCTATTTGGCCACGTCCCTCACGGGAACGGACTCCTTCTGCTCATTGTTTACAGCTCGAGTTCACCCTGATAATGCATCGTGAGTGTAGAGGGCTGATTCAGGTACCAATACCGACCACTGCGCACTAATATACCGCTGATGCGAACAGCGCGCCCGAGGCTGTGAGCCTGGACTGCCTTAAGGTACTCAGCGGGCGCCAAGGTAATCCTGACGTGAATTTCGCCGTACAGATCGTGAGCGTAGAGGATGGAGACTTCACCCTCACCCATGATCGCCGATAGATCAGAAGGGTCTGCCTCGTTCTGAAGCCTCACTACCATACCAAAAAGTTCCACAGGTAAGGGAACGGATTCGCCGCGAAGCCTCTCTGCTGCGGGGCGGGCCATATCCACGTGTCGGGGATCAACAGAGAATTCAATCGAGATAGTGAGATTTGTCGGCACCGCCCATTGAGGGCTGAAAAAAAATCCGAAAGACATGCCGCTGTAGGCTGTACTGCGGATGAGACTTGCGAATCGCTCACAACCGTTGGCTCCAAAGCCATTCCGGAAACCAGCTAGGAGAGGCGCAACATCTCCCGTATCGACTGCACGACGAACATGCTGGATGCCTGTAGCGAGACGCTGAATTACTCGCCGTTCAAACGGGGGTACGGGTTCGCCAAAGAAGGGAACCTCTTCGATCTCCAGAGAAACAGGTGACTCGATTGTAAAGCCGAAACTGCCGCGGTAGGTGTGGCCAAAGCGGCACCAATCAGAGTACTCGGTTGCCTCCTTTGTCGCGCGTCCAAAATAGGGTAGCGGGCGACGCTCGGTTGTTGCTGTTGCCGCAAGAAGATCTTTCATACCAATGATGTAATTCTGTGCGCTCTCCAGATGAATCGTATCCTCGATGACCAATTCGTCCGGAATGCGTGACCGGACGACGTCGAAGCCTATGGAGCGGATGGATGCAACTATCTGGCTGGGGTCTCTACCCTCAAGCTGACTCAGCGTAGTGATGGCGTCTAGGACTCGACGGTCGAAGTCTGCTCCTTTAGTGTCCTTGGGTATCACGAGTTCGATATCATCAAAGTCGGATTCCGACAAAATGAAAATGTCTGCATTCCGTCGTCCGCTTGATCGCGTCTGGAAAAACTTGGCGTCCGGGAAACTCGTACTGGCTGCGATGTCAAGAACCCTCGGACTCGGACCTGAACCATCGGGCATGCGCCAGCCGTGAGAGGTCAGATAGCGGCGCAATAATCCCAGGGGCACTGGATCTAGCGTGTTGCGGCTCTCCGGGCTCATGATGTTTGGTTCTCGCGTCTCGCCTTTTCGAGCGCGAGGATTTGGTTGAGGCTGGTAGGTGTAAGAAGCTGCTCGGCGGGTATAAAAATTCTTTTCTTCGCGGTGTTTGGTGTCGGTTCACCGCTTATCGCGTGCCAGTAGCAGCAGTGACGCAGGACTGTTTCATCGGAGGAGGTGCCATGCCATGAATTCCGGTCTTTCGGAAGACACAGAAGAATCAGGATCATCGTCGCTTCAGCCGAACTTCGGTTGGCGAAATTGTTGTAGGTGTCTGCCTCGAGATCGTAGACGATATTGCCATCGACGAGCTCCCAGTTCACGGTCGCCTTTGCCTGATAGTCCACGGCAAAGCCAGAATCAATCCGCTTGTTTCCGCGACTGACGACGAGGTTGAACTTCCCGTCGATCCCATAATCGTACCTTTTTGCGCGGAGTAGTTGACTCCGGCAACCCCTGCTACTGCATAAATGTGAGCGAAGCAAAGACTTTCTTAGGTGTGCTGCGCTGTTATCGGCAAAAGATAGCCCCGCGCACGAGATTTCGATTCGTTTCGGCGTCTCCGAATCGTATCAAATCAGGCTGGTGCCCCCCATCTGGCCACACTTTCCCGCCATCGATGGGACCGGGTGGCCCACATCAGACCCCACACCCACAATCGGGTGCCCCATCTTCGCGACAGTTTTATCGTCGCTAATCGGGGTCCCCGGTGAGCTTGCTCGCTGGGGTGAGCTTCAGTGGGTCATTTTCGCGGCAGCGAACATCCCGTTACTCTCAGCTCGCCCATGCCGGTCTTGGGTGAACCGATACCGTCATCGAACTGGTCCGGCCAAAAATAAAGTTAGAAAAAGTGAAAAATTTTCGACGCTCAAACAAGCACCATCTTCGCACCACGCTTCACCACACAATCACCACAAATCCACCAGCAAATTACCATCAAAAAACGCACGATTTTCCAGAACCCCCCTCAAAAACACCAGCAAAACAGCCCAAACTCGTGCCCCAGTCCCCCAGATTTTTTTTGTCAAATTCGAACCCAAAAAACCTCTCCCCGCCAAGAGTAAGATCAAAACCATATGAGCCTCTTTTTCGCCGCCGGAAGCCCAACAACCGAGATGTCTCAAGAAGAAGTCCGGTCGAACCTGTTCCAGGCATTGGACAAACTCGGCCCCCGCCAGAAAGTCCTCGCCGTACCCCCCGACTTCACCCGCATGCACTCCCAAAGCGGCACTCTCACAGAATTAGCCTGGCAATACTACGGCAACAAACTCATCGACGTTCTACCCGCCCTCGGAACCCACAAACCCATGACAGATCGGGAGATCGCCACCATGTACGGCGCCACTCCACGGGCTCTGTTCCGCGTCCACGACTGGCGCAACGACATCGTCACACTAGGCGAGGTCCCCGGCGACTTCATGTACGAAGTCAGTGAAGGGAAACTCGACTACACCTGGCCCGCACAGGTAAACAAGCTCCTCCGCGACGGCGGCCACGACCTCATTCTCTCGATCGGACAAGTCGTTCCTCATGAGGTAGTTGGCATGGCGAACTACAACAAAAACATCTTCGTAGGCACAGGCGGCTCCATCGGCATACACCGCAGCCATTTCCTCGGCGCCGTATACGGCATGGAACGCATGATGGGCCGCGCCGACACCCCCGTCCGTCGCGTGCTGAACTACGCCAGCGAGCACTTCGCAAAAAACCTCCCAATCGTCTACGTCCAAACCGTCGTTGGCAAGAATTGCGAAGGCAAGCTGGTGATTCGCGGCCTCTTCGTCGGCGACGACACCGAATGCTTCGAACTCGCCGCAGCGCTAAGCCTCAAGGTGAACTTCAAGATGATGGATCGCGAAATCAAGAAGGCAGTGGTCTTCCTCGATCCCCATGAATTCAAAAGCACATGGCTAGGCAACAAAAGCGTCTATCGCACTCGCATGGCCCTGGCCGACAACGCGGAACTCATCGTTCTCGCCCCCGGAGTCCACGAGTTCGGCGAAGACGCAGCTATCGACGCGCTAATCCGCAAATACGGCTACTGCGGAACGCCCAGCACCCTCGAAGTCGTAAAAGAAGACCCGCAATTAGCCGGAAATCTGAGCGCCGCAGCCCACCTCATCCATGGCTCCAGCGAAGGCCGCTTCACCATTCGCTACTGCCCGGGCCATCTGACCCGCGAAGAGATAGAGAGTGTTCATTTCAAATACGGCAACCTGGCAGAAATGACAGCGAGGTACAACCCCGAAACCCTGAAAGACGGATGGAACGCAGTAGACGGAGAAGAAATCTTTTACATCTCCAACCCCGGCCTGGGACTTTGGGCCTACAAAGATCGCTTCCAAGACTAACCTAATTTGCCGTGTAGAGGGCAGAGTAGGTATGCTAGGACGGTTGCTAATTGGTTAGACCAATAGCCTAGTGAAGGGTGTTGTAATGAGTGAAGAGTTGAAGCTGCCAAAATTTTCGGTGGGTGTGGGTGATCGATTTGGACGTCAGGCCAAGGCGCAGCTTGCAGCGTGCGTGCTGGCTGCCAAAGCCGGGGTTGAGGTGGTGCCGGTATGGAACAAGTCCAACCGGGAGCATATGATTATCGGCTCGGAGCCGAGTCAAACGAGGCTTGAGGCTGATGCAGCGGTGAAGGAATTGGGGTGGACCAAGCCGTACTTTCTTGATGCGGATCATATTAACCTCAAGACGGTTGCAAGGTTTTTGGACCCGTGCGATTTCTTTACGCTCGATGTGGCAGATCTGATTGGGCGGCCGACGAATGTTGGAGAGGTTGCAGCGTTTGTGAAGCGACACCCGGAACTGATCGGGACAGTAAAGATTCCGCGTGTTGCGGAACCGTTTAGGACGGATGTTGCGTTTGTCACGGGCGTGGCGAATAAGTTCCTGGCGGCGGTGCAGCATGCGGGAATGATCTACCGCTTTCTGGTCGAGAACAAAGGCGTGGGCCGGTTTGTGGCAGAGGTATCGATGGACGAGACAGATTTGCCCCAGACTCCGGTGGAATTGCTGATTATTCTGGCGGCGATCGCGGATGAGAAGATTCCGATTCAGACGATTGCACCGAAGTTTACCGGCCGCTTTAACAAGGGTGTGGATTACGTGGGCGATGTAGCTCAATTCACCAAGGAGTTCAACGAAGATCTCGCAGCGATCGCTTTTGCAGTCAAGACGTATGGGCTGCCGGAGAATTTGAAGTTGAGTGTGCATTCGGGCTCGGATAAGTTTTCAATTTATAAGGCGATTCATGATGCGATGAAGACGTTCGACGCCGGTGTGCATATGAAGACGGCAGGGACGACTTGGCTGGAGGAGCTGATTGGCCTGGCCGAGGCCGGGGGATCGGGACTGGAGATTGCGAAAGAAGTTTATGCGGAGGCCTATGCGCATAGTGAGGAACTGTGTGCGCCCTATGCGACAGTGATCGATATTAACCCGACGGAGCTGCCGAAGCCGGAGGACGTGAATGGCTGGACCAGCACGCAGTACACCTCTGCGCTGCGGCATGAGCAGAGCAACAAGGCCTATAATCCAAACTTTCGCCAGCTGCTGCATGTGGGGTTCAAGGTGGCTGCCAAGATGGGCGATCGGTACCTGAAGGCGCTGGAGGCGAATGAAGAGGTTGTGGCGCGCAATGTAACTACGAACCTTTTCGAGCGACACATCAAGCCGGTATTTCTGGGGACCTAGGAGCGGATTGTTCTATCCATGTGCAACCGTAGTACTGTAAGCAAACTCGCTGCTCAGGCATCGAGAATTTAGGAGGATTACGTCGTGAGTCTTGGCTTCAAAATTCCTGAGCAGGGGTCGCTCGATCTGCTTTCTCTCGGTGCGATGGTGCATCGTCTCGATCCGGGTATCATTCCGTTCCGCAAGGCTACGCAGTTCTCCGTTCATGTGAGCGGTGGCGAGTTCAATGTCGCAGCGAATCTGGCCGATGCTTTTGGTCAGCGCACCGGAATCGCGACGGCGATGGTGTCGTATCCGATTGGCGATCTGATTGCCGAGAGGGTGCGTGGGATGGGTGTGCGTCCTTTCTATAAGCGATTCGAGCATGATGGAACGCGCGGACCGAATATTGCGACGGTGTACAGCGATCAGGGCCTTGGGGTGCGTGCTCCGGTTGTGTTCTACAACCGCAGCAACGAAGCTGCTGCGTTGCTGAAGCCGGGTGATTTCGATTGGAAGGCGATCTTCGCTGAAGGGGTGCGGTGGTTTCACAGCGGCGGCATCTTCGCGTCGCTCTCGGAGACTACGGCGGAGCTGGTGATTGAGGCGATGAAGGCCGCACGGGCTGCGGGAGTGATCTGCTCGTTCGACCTGAACTACCGGGAGAAGCTGTGGAAGACGGTGGGCGGAATGGCGCGGGCGCATAAGGTGCTCGGGGCGATTGTGGATAACGTTGACGTGCTGGTGGGTAACGAGGAGGATCTGCAGAAGGGCCTTGGGTTCGCGGGTCCGGAGGTCGCTGCGAGCTCCAAGCTGGATACCGGTGCGTTCCTGTCGATGATTGAGCATGTGATTGCCCGTCATCCAAGCATCAAGATCGTTGCGACTACGCTGCGTGAGGTGCATTCGACGAACCGTCACAGCTGGAGCGCGGTGGCCTGGGTGAATGGCAAGGCGGTTTATGCGCCGACGACAGAGTTGCACGTGCATGATCGGGTTGGCGGAGGCGATGGCTTTGCGTCCGGGTTTATCTACGGCCTTCTCAACGGCGAGCCTCCAGAAGAGGCGATCAAACTGGGTTGGGCTCATGGGGCGTTGATGACGACGTTCCCCGGCGATACGACCATGGCGACTGTCGATCAGGTCAAGGCGTTCGCCAGCGGAGGATCGGCGCGAATCCAGCGTTAGCGCAGGCGGGAGCGCGCTGGTCGATGGGTCAGCGCGCTTTTCAGCCTGGGTTGCGAGGTTCAGGAGCGGGAATGATCGTGGTTGTGATGGGCGTGAGCGGATCCGGAAAGACCACGATCGGCAGACTTCTTGCTGAGCGAATGGGCTGGGTCTTTGCGGACGCCGACGATTATTTTTCTCCGGCATCCAAGCAGAAGATGGCGGAGGGACATCCGCTGACCGATGAGGACCGGGCTCCATGGCTTCAGACATTGAACGCACTACTGAGGAGATGGGACGAGGAAGGAACGAATGGGGTGCTTGCCTGTTCTGCTTTGAAGGCGAAGTACCACGAGATCCTGGAGGCGGGCATACCTCTGACGCATATCCAATTTATATTTCTTGATGGGCCGAAAGAGTTGATTGCGAAGCGGCTGGCACTGCGGAAGCACGAGTATATGAATCCGATGCTTCTGGACAGCCAGTTAGCGACTCTGGAGCGGCCGACGGATGCATTTCGGATTGTGAACGATCGTCCTCCGGAGGAGATTGTGGAGTACCTGCTGGAGCATGTTTTGTCAGTGCAGGATGTGGGGACACGGCAGATTTCGAAGTAAGAGAGAGGATTTTCGATGGGGCATCCGTTGTTTGATCTGAGCGGTAAATCGGCGGTGGTGGTGGGCGGTACCTCGGGTATCGGGTTGGCGATGGCGGTTGGATTGGCCGAGGCGGGCGCCGATGTGGTCGCGAGTTCGCGGCGGGCGGAGCAGGTGGATGAGGCTGCGAAGGCGATCGAGGCTACGGGCCGGCGGGCACTGCGATTGACCTCGGATGTGGCGGATCGCTCGACCCTGCAGGGGCTGCTGGATGGGACGGTGAAGGAGTTCGGCAAGGTCGATATCCTGATCAACTGCGCGGGCAAGATCAAGCGGGAGCCGACGCTGACCGTCTCCGAGGAGACGTGGGACGGCATTATGGATACGAATGTGACCGGGACGCTGCGGGCGTGCCAGATCTTCGGCAAGCATATGCTGGATCGCGGGTATGGGCGGATTATCAATATTGCATCGCTGAATACGTTTGTGAGTTTGAAGGAAGTGACGGCGTATGCGGCGAGCAAGGCTGCAGTTGGGGCGCTGACGAAGTCGCTGGCGGTGGAGTGGAGCTCGCACGGTGTGACGGTGAATGCGATTGCGCCGGGGGTGTTTCGGACGGCGCTGAACCAGAAGCTGCTGGATGAGAGCGACCGCGGCAAGGAGCTGCTGATGCGGACTCCGATGGGGCGGTTTGGAAAGACGGCGGAGCTGGTTGGATCGGCGATCTTCCTGGCTAGCGATGCTTCGGCTTTTGTCACGGGCGAGATCCTGGTGGTTGATGGCGGATTCCTGGCGAGTGGGGTAAACCAGTAACGTATGCCGTCTTGCCAGGGGGGCACCCCCCTCCCTATTGCCCGCGCGTAAATATCCTGTCATCAGCAGGTTACGGCCTACGGCTCTCTGTAAAAAATTCATAACAAAGGGTTTACGTCCAAATACTTGCAAACAAATGAGTTAGCCCCGGAGGGGTGTCTAGATCCCCACGGGGCTACCTTTCATTTTGAGGCTATATATTCATTATACCGGGTTGAGGCTAACTAAATTTCATTTGGATGTTATTGATTGGTCATGGGTTAGATGGTTTGAGGGCTTGACATGTGATTTTTGGGCGGAAAACGCAGAAAGAAAATTAACTGCGACGCAAAGGCAATAGAATCAGCGCCCTCTCGCTCGCCGGCCGAGAGGCTCTGCCCCGAGTTGCTCGAGGATGCGGCCGATTCGGGCTAACCAGCCCAATGGCTATCTTCTCGGCTCATACCGCATCGCCACCGCCCCCGAGCCGAATTCCAGCCGGCTCACGAGCCTTAAGTCGATGGGCTTCGATAGCCCCGCGAACAACGTCGGCCCGTGGCCCGCTAGCCTGGGGTGCACCACGAACTCGTACTCATCAATCAATCCCAACTCCGCCAGCGCCAGCGGGAGCTTGACGCCTCCCACAAACAGTCCCTTACCCGGCTCTCGCTTGAGCTGCTGAACGGCGTTCGCTAGATCCCCGGGCACGAGCTCCGCGTTCCAATCGACCCGGTGCAGGGTGCTCGACACGACGTACTTCTTTTTCGCGTCGATCGTCCGGGCGAAGGGTTCCATCCAATCAGGCCTCGCTCCCGTCCGAGCCGGCAGCCGCCACGCTGCCTCCATCATCTCGTACGTCACACGGCCAAAGAGGAGGGCATCGGCCTGCTCAAGGTTCTCGACTGCGTTACGAAACAGGTCTTCGTCCACCATCCCAGCACGATGATCGCAGCACCCGTCCAACGTGACGTTAATGGAATACCGAAGGGGTCGCATTACGGAAGAGTACTGCCGATGGGGTAGACCAGCAAGATTGGCTCGCTTCAGAGCTGGGAGCCACTTACGTAATGCATGACCATGACAATTTGAAAGCGGCTAGCGGCATGTCGCAGAGACAACGTTACTGAGCGAAAGCTTGCGGGCAGGTCCCTTCACGCTGGTAAAGATTCCGCGAGCAATTACGTCGCGCTCGACCTTGGAAAACCAGATCTCGACTTACTCTGCGACATGCCACTAGTTCACCTTAAATACCTGGAGGCCGGCCTCTTTTGCCTGTTCTCCTTTGGTGTGAACCACGAAGAACCGGCCGATGGACGGCACATAGATGGATGTCTTTCCTCCCAAGGTATCGACATGCTGGACGACGCGATAGTGATCGGGTGAATCCTGGGCGACGACGTCCACACCATCCGCGCTGGAGATATAGATTCGATGATGAGCGGAGTCATAGGTCATATCGTCGGAGACATTGCCGATGTTCAGGGTCTGGATCACATGCCCATCAACGGCGTCCAACACGACGAGCTTACCCGGATTACGGTCCCCGACAAAAAGACGCTTGTGAAGGGGGTCATAGGCCATGGCTGAGTCCACGTGCAACTCGGGAGAAGACCATGTTTGCTCGACCGCATTCTTCTCGAGGTCCACGACAGCCACCTGATTTTTGTCGCGCATGGTCGCATAGAGCTTCTCTGTGCTTGGATCGATGATCAGGGTTTTGAGTGTGGCGGCTTCCACACGAATGCGGCCTATCACCTGCTGCTTGTCGACAGAGATCATGCTGACGTAGGAAAAGTCAGTCTTTGCGGCGCGGCCTCCATTGCCTACATAGAAGATGCCTGACTGCGGTGCGTAGACACCGGCGTCGGGACCGGGATCGAGAGAGACACTCTTGATAAGGTGAAGATTGGTTGCATCCAGGAACTCGCAGGATGCATTGCCTGCGTCAGCGACCAAAAGCTGATTTTGATCTTCGAGGAAGACGATCTTGCGCGGCGACTTTACGACACCGCGGGCGCTAAGTTGATGTTTCCCTGTTTTCAGATCAAAGACTTCAATGGAAGCGTAGACCTCGGCGGCCACGTAGAGCCGATTGTGACGCAGGTCTACGGCGAAGTGATCGAAGTCGCCGCCGGTTACTTCCGGCAGCGGGGTCGATCCAATTTGTGTCAGGGGAGCGGCATCGGCAGCCTGCGAGGCGGCGGGCGAGAGAGTGAAGAGAGTAATTAGTGCGGACGCGAAAGCCAAATTAAGTTGCTTCACCGATTTCCTTGTCATCTATGGTTCTAATTCCCTGGATGGATTGCTGAATGCGTTCTAATGGTTCGATGCGCACCAAGACCGGATGGCGTCAAGGCCGGTCGATGCAAAGCCACTGTGCAATGCCACTGTATTGGGTGGGCTCTATCGGACGGTCGAGTTGGTCCTGGAACCGTGGGGGAGGACGCGGTTGGACGGGAGGAGCCAGGGATAGACGATGGCGAGGTTGGGGGGGACGATGGTGAGGAAGAGGAGGATGAGGCCGACGATCTCCGGGATGTGGAGGGTGTTGTGGGCTTTGAGAACGAAGGCCAGAACGACCAGAGCGACGACGGTGAAGCAGATGACGATGCGTGCGACTGTCTTGGCCCAGGGTTTGCGATCGCCGGGAAGCATCTCGGATCTCCCTTCCGACTCGATACCTGCAACGCCGTGCCGTCCATCTTGTTAGATGGGCCGGCTGGCAGCGCGCGCTATCAGTACGGCAGTGTAGGCGGCGCCGAAGCCGTTGTCTATATTTACTACGGTAACGTTGGGGGAACAGGAGTTGAGCATTCCGAGCAGGGCGGCGGCGCCGTCGAAGCTGGCGCCGTAACCGACGGAGGTGGGGACGGCGATGACGGGGACGCCGACGAGGCCGCCGACGACGGAGGGGAGAGCGCCTTCCATGCCGGCACAGACGATGACGACGTTGGCCTGGGTGAGCTGGTCGCGGACGGAGAGAAGGCGGTGGATGCCGGCTACGCCGATGTCGTAGAGGCGGGTGACTTTGGTGTTGAAGAGCTCGGCGGTGATGGCGGCCTCTTCGGCGATGAACTGGTCGCTGGTGCCGGCGGAGAGGATGGCGATGTGGCCTTTCGGCTCGGTGG
>Ga0210392_10001611_pt1 | contig 11814 bp, 11 predicted proteins | sample IncBWC30OmetaG_FD_161057 | JGI IMG/M metagenome (GOLD analysis project Ga0210392, IMG submission 161057) | Forest soil microbial communities from Barre Woods Harvard Forest LTER site, Petersham, Massachusetts, United States - Inc-BW-C-30-O ...
CCATGTACGCGTCGCCGATAGTCTTGATCTTCTCGAGTTTGAGCTTGTCGGCCAAATCATCGAAGCTCGAGAACATGCGGTTCAGTCGGTCCACGAGCTCCACTGGTGTCACGCGCTCGGACATCTTCGTGAAGCCGACGATGTCGGCAAACAGTACCGAAACCTTGGGGAAGCCGTCGGCGATCGGCCGCTGACCGCGCTTCAAGCGCTCAGCAATCGCGGCAGGCAGCACGTTCAAGAGCAGCTCTTCGGCGCGCGCCTTTTCGGCGGCAAGTGCCTCCACCTGCTCGTCAATCAGCCTCCGTTGCAAGAAGCTCTGCCGCGCTTGGCGCTCGAGCCGATATGCGATCAGCGCGCCGATGCCGCCCAGTGACAGCAGCGTGCTCGAGATCGACAAGCTCACCTGCAACGGACTATGCGCGATGAAGTGATCGAGCATCGAATACATCACGAGCGTGAGCAACGTGTACGCGAGCTGCGCCTCCACGCTCAGCCGCGCCACGAACGGCCCCAACGTCACGAACGCCACCGCGAAGGACGTATACAAGAAGTAGCCGCTGCCCCCCGCGATCGCGCCGATGTACAGCACGATGAAGCTCGCGCAAATGCCGTACACGAGCATCATCAGCTGCCCGAAGCGCAGCATGTGCTTGGAGTTGATCAACCAAAACGCCAGCGCCGAAGCCGGACCGAACACACCAAAGCGCACCGCCCAGGCGCGGCCCCGCACCTCCGGCACGACGAGCGCATCGTGCACTGCAAAGGCTAGGAACGTCACCGACGCCAGCGCAACGCTAAAGCTCAAGAAGCGACGCAACGGCTCGAGGTTGTCTTGCCGGAACGCCTGTTCGAGCCGGTGCTCGACGAATTTGCCAGTCCAATCGAGCCGCGGCGGGCTCTTTCGCGCGGGTTGCGGCGCGTCACTCGTGTCGTTCACGGCGGGTAGCGTACAGGGATCGGGCGGGGGGTGCAGTAGGCGGCGGTTTGCGCCCACCTGCCCAGGGCTTCCGAGAGCGCGGAGCGTGCTTTGAGCCCTGCAAACTGACACTCGACGAACCCGTTACTTCACTTGACGCCGCGGTTCGGCGACCACGTCGTGCGTTTCAAAATCGAAATCCAAGGCCAGGTAGCCCCGACGCTGGCCCCGACGACAGGTGAAGGAGATATTTCCCTGCTCGAGCGAGCTCCAGATCTTGCCGTAGATCCCGAGCACGTTCGCCTCTCGGATGCTGGGTAGCGTTGGGATCTGCAAGCCCACCGCTCTGACCTCTCGTATCGGTACACGGTCAGCGCTGCGCTGACGTTCGGAGTGTAGCCCAGTTCGTTTCGAGAAGACGCGACCGGCGAAAACCGTCATTCCACGTCAGCCGGTTCGGCATAGACAAATACCTATTCCAATATTGAATTGAAAAACGGTATGAGCCTACGACGCTCAGGGCAACGTGTCGTCAGCGCAGAAGGGGTTACCTGTCATGCCGAACAATCCGCCGATTCCTGCTGGTTATAAGCTATTGCCGCAGCTGGCAGTCAGCGCGGACATGACCGCGTGGGCGGTCGCGATCCTAAAAGATAGCGCGTCTTATCCGATGTTCTCCACCGCGAGGCAGGCCTTTGGTGACGCGCAGGTGCTCGCTCGCGTGGAGTGGCACGTGCCGGATTTTCAGAATCACGCGGTTCACCGCGGCGTAACACTGTATGAGCCGATCCAGGTCGACACGACTGCAACCGTCCCAGAAGGCATCGACGTTTCAGGCTACCAGCCCGTCGTAGATTGGGCGCAGATCGCAGGCTCGGGTTTGGGTTTTGCCTTCATCAAGGCAACCGAGGGCACGACGCTCGTCGATCACACGTTCGCGGACCATTGGGCGCGGGCCAAACAAGCTGGGCTACTCCGCGGCGCGTATCACTTCTTCCGCCCGCAGCAGGACGCGCTCGCGCAAGCCAAACACTTCGTAGCTCAGCTCGCGGATCGCGGCGAGCTACCCCCGGTGCTGGATGTCGAAATCGCCGACGGCGTCTCGCCCGATAAGATCGTTGCTGGTGTCAGCACCTGGTTGGACTTCGTCACGGCCAGCGTCCGGCGCCCGACCGTGTATACGATGCCCGGTTTCTGGAACTCGCTGCCGGGGACCGCGAACCTCAGCGATAAGGCGGACTTGTGGGTGGCGCACTGGGGAGCGCGTACCCCCGCAGCCGTGAACGGCTGGTCGAGCTGGAATTTCTGGCAATACACGAACAAGGCCAGCATCTCGGGGATCCCGGGCGCGGCGAGCATGGACGAGAATCGCTTCAACGGTTCGGTCGCGGACCTCAAAGTGTACAGTGATTCGGTCGTTCGCTCGTTGCCGCGACCCTCACCGACGTCGTTCAAGCTGAGCACCACGCTCGGCGTGCAACAGGCGCTCAATTTCCTCGAAGTCGTCAATCCCCGGCTCGACGAGGACGGCACTGCGGGTCCCAAGACCAAGCTTGCCATCGAAGCGTTTCAGAGGCGCGCGGGCATCGGCGTGGACGGCATCGTCGGGCCGAACACGATCGCTGCGTTGCAGACGGCGCTGCAGATCAATCCATAGCCGGCTGAGAGGTCCCCGATGCCCAGCGAAAACAGCACACCTCCGCCAGACAAGCCACCTACCCCCGAAGCCAGCAAACCAGCACCAGCGGCTGGTACGCCGCGTAACAGCCTGACGGCGTTTGCGCCGCTCGGGCTCGTGCTCGCCCCCGCGTTGCTGAAGTTCGCCGGTACGTCAGCGCCAGAGCCGGACACGGCGGCCGACGTAGCCGCTGAAGTGACTCCGGCGCAGTGTATTCAACGGTCCGAGGGAGCGCCGATCCACACCGCCTATCAAGGCACCGGTGATGTGCAGGAGCACCTGAATGACGGCACTCCAATTCAGATCCTGAGTCACCGCAAGAACTGGACGCACATCAGCTACGCTTCACAGGGTGAGAGCGTCCTCGGTTGGGTGATCAGCGCGTACCTCGGATCTTGCGCGGGGAGCGCGCCACCCGCACCTCCGGCACCAACGCCAGCGCCCACTCCGCCCGCCGCGACTGGCGGGGGTGTTCCTCACCAGCCAGTTTCGGTGTTGAGCGGCTGCGGCGGAAAGCCGCTCAGCGTTAAGTTTTACGACGCGGGACAGGCCCTGTCGGCGCTCGTGAGCCTCCCAGATGGCCGCCGCGTCTTGGTCGATACCGGGCAACAGCCAACCTTTCCCGGCTGCGGCACGGCCTGCAAGGAGTGGAGCGATCGGCTGCTCAACGGCCTGCAAACAGATGTGCCGGACAAGAAGTTGGCGATGGTGTGGATCACTCACCAACACTCCGACCACGCTGGCAACGCCCCCACAATCTTGCGTGAGTTCAGCGTCGGCACGTACGTGGACAACGGCACCAACCTCGACAACGGCATCATCAAAAAGTCGCGAGCGGCGGCAACCGAGCGCAGTGTCGCCATCCATGTCGTCGATCCGGATCATCGCGACAGCCCGATCGCTTCCGGCGGCGGGGTAAAGCTCACCCCGGTTCTACCGACGCAATGGGTCGACAACTGCGACGACGCGCCGAACGATTGCTCGATCGGCCTACGCCTCGACTACTGCAGCTCGTCGATCCTGTTCACGGGGGACGCCGAGGATACAGAGGAAGCCGCGTTAGATCCGGGGCCAGTCACCTTGCTCCAGGTCGGACACCACGGCAGCGATACCTCGAGCTCGGCAGACTTCATCAAGAAAGTCAGCCCGAAGTACGCCGTGATCTCCGCTGCCAAAGAGGAAGAGGGCACCAACCGGACGTATTGCCACCCTCGTCAGACGACGGTCGTCGCGCTGTCCACGGAACTTGGCGGCAAGCAAACGGGCGAGGTCGAAGCGTTCGACGCGGACGTCAAATGCAAGGCTGCGGACGCGCACGATCACTGGCGCATGACTCCAACCAGCAACCACCTGTGGCTCACCGAGCGCGACGGAGACATCGACTTAGTGACGACCGGCGACGGCACCTTCCAACGCCAGACCCCCTAGCGCGCCATGAACCCCGAAGCCGCTCGCCTGTTTATCCTGTCCGCGCGAACGTTCTTGTTCCTGCTCGGCGCACTCATCCTGACGCGTTTGATCACGGGCCGGATCCGCATGACCGGCCTATTCAAAGACCGCGAAACGGGCGGTACGAGCGCGCTGCGCGTTCAGATGCTGATCGCCACGCTGGTCGCCACGGCAAGCTACGCCGCTTCCATAGGGCGCCACGGCGCCACGACATTCCCGCCTCTCGACGCCCGACTGCTGGCCTTAGTTGGCGGCAGCAACGGCCTCTTGATCGCCAAACGCAGCTTCATCAAGCTCGCGCAATTCATCCGGACGACGCCACAAGTCTGACCACGAAGAGGCACCCATGAACATCCCTCTCACTATCCTCGTCTACGCAATCGCATTCTTCTTCGTAGGCTTGGAAGGTCTGATCATCTACATGATCGCCACCAACAAGATCGATCTCAACTACCTAGTCAGTGACGACCACGGTGACGCGAGCCTCTCTCGCTTCCAATTTCTGATCTTCACCTTCGTCATCGGCGCCGGTTTCCTCTACCTCACCGTCAAGAACGTCACGTTCCCCGCCGTGGACGAAGGCGTATTGATGCTGCTCGGCATCAGCGGCGCGACGTACGCGATCGGGAAGACCCTCGACAAGCCGTCGCCGCCCAAGAGCCCGGATGCTCAATAGCGAGTTTGAATTGAAACATGAAATTCGCGCGCTGAGAGCTGCGCTGCGGGATCGCGGGCGCCCCCATCTCAATCAAAGCGACTAAGCGTCGCCAAGGCCGCGTTGCTCAGATCCGCTCGAACAGCGCGTAACCCAAGCTATTGTGAGCCTTTTCGCGCCATTTCTTGGGCAACGCCAGCAGCATGAGCGAGAACGGGAAGACAAACGGGGGGCGTCTGCGGATGCGCATGGCTTCGTCACGAATGCCGATCTTTTCGAGCACTCGAAAGCCGCGAGCTTCGAAGAACCCGAACCAATCCGGCGCGCTGAACAGGAAGGGCGCGGCCTTCATCTTCTTCCGCCAAGCAGGTCGGTGGCGGCGCGCTTCGGCGCTGTAGTAGTCCTGAATCCAATATTGCAGCGAGGGTTCCGCGCGGACGTCTTCGGCGAGGCGCGCGACTTCCTCGTTGTCCAGGTAGTTGATCACGCCCTCGGTGAGGACCAACACAGAGCGCGAGCTTTGGCCGATACGCGCTAGGAGCGCCTGACGCGCGGTACGGTCGGTGAGGTCGACCGCGATTCGCTCCAGCGCACACTCGGGTTTCTCCGTCGCGAGCTTGGCGTTCTTGTACGTGACCACGCTCGGGAAATCGGCTTCGAACCAACGCAGCGAGGCCGGTAGCTCCATGCGGTACGGTCGAGTATCGAGCCCCGCTCCGAGGTTCAGCACGGTATCGACCCCGCGTTCGAGCGCCGACAGGATCAAGCGATCGATGGCGCTCGTGCGCACCACCATGATGAACGTCATCAGCCGTCGACCGGCCAGGGATTTTACGATTTGACGGCCTTTTTCGCCCGCCAAAACACCTGCCAGCGGGTCTTTGAAGACAGCGTCCGGGCGCTCGCTCTCTAGCGCTCGAAAGGTCGCGACCCAGAACGCAGTGTCGCTGACGTGCTTGATCTCGCCGCTCATGAGCTCTTGCGCGTCGACGGGGCTTCCGACTCGTCAGCGCCGGCTTTGGCGAGGCCTTTGATCTGCAACGAATGTGCGGCGCCCTCGCGCATCAAGCGAACGACCTCGGAGAGCTCGTCGGGCTGGAGCTGATTGTTCGGCAGCGTTAGCCGCGCGAGCTCGGGCTCGCTGCCAAAGTAACCGACCGCGCACGTCGCGTGGATCGTCCCAATCGGGCTAAACCGGCCCTCTTCGAAGATCTGCAGCGACAGGCGCCACGCGCCCTGCTCGATCAGTTCACGACAATGACGGCAGCGCGCGCGACCCGACGACGCGCGCTCGGCCCGCAGAATACGGCACAGCCGGCCCTGGGCGACGCCGGCCTTCGCCAACGCTTCGAGCGGCTGCCGCTCGCGCGCCGAAAGCGCGCTTTGAGGCAACACCGGCAAAAATGCCTCGGGGCGGGCACACGCGGCGCACTGCAGATGAAACCAGAACAGGCTATCCCCTTCGCCGTAAGCGTTCGGCAAAGCCTCGCCGAAACGCTCGTCCCCGCGGGCGATGGCCTGACCGCACGCCCGGCATTTGGCGCGCCCAGTGGACGCGCGCTCGATCACAGAGGGCATGCGTTGGATTTTGGCAAACGCCCGCCCCGAGGGTCAAGTTCGCGGCGCCCAAACTTCGTTGTAACCTTGCCGGCATGTCCGAGACCAACACGCACGAACCGGACCCTATCCCCGCAGCGGCTCGCTCGCTGGAAATGGTGCTTCGCGGCCACGCTCGAGACGTGGACGGCTTCACGGTTTCGCGCCTTCTGCCGTCCCTGGCGCGCAAGCACGTCGGGCCATTCACCTTTTTCGATCACCTGGGACCAAGCCAGCTCCCAGCTGGGCGCGGTCTGGACGTGCGCCCTCACCCGCACATCGGCCTGGCGACCGTCACGTACGTCATCGAGGGCGAGATCGTTCACCGTGACAGCTTGGGCTCCCAGCAGGCAATTCGCCCGGGCGCGGTGAATTGGATGACCTCTGGCCGCGGCATCACGCATTCTGAGCGCACCCCGAACGAGCTACGCAAGACCGGATCGCACTTGCACGTGGTGCAACTCTGGGTCGCTCTACCGACCGCGTACGAAGAGATGGAGCCGGAATTTCACCATCACCCGGCCGACACGCTGCCCGAGCTCCAGCTCGGCGCGGTGAAGTTGCGCCTGCTCGCCGGCAGCGCCTACGGCCGCGCTTCGCCGGTGCGTATCTTCTCGCCGCTGTTTTACGCGGAAGCGGAGCTTCCGAGCGGCGCGTCGCTGAGCCTGCCGGAAGAGCACGAGCAACGCGGCGTCTACGTGCTGAGCGGCGCACTCAGTTGCGACGGCGAAGTGATTGAAGAGCGCTCTCTTTCGATCTTCAACTCGGGCGGTGCGCCCAGCGTGCGCGCGGAGACGGCTTCGCGCATTCTGCTCCTCGGTGGAGATCCCCCGGCCGGCCCGCGTTACCTCGAGTGGAACTTCGTATCGAGCTCTCGCGAGCGCATCGAGCTGGCCAAGCGACAATGGCAAGCCGGCCAATTCCCGAAAGTCCCGGGGGATGACATCGAGTTCATTCCGTTGCCGGAGAACCCGCTGCCGCCGCAGGCGGGGCTCGTAGTGCCCGCAGGGCTGAGCCCAGATCCGAAGAAGTGAGGATCGGGGCGCCCGCGATCCTGCAACGCACCTCTCAGCGCGCGAAATTCATGAGCGTATTCAAACTCCGGATTTCGGTCCTGAAACGACCGACGCCGGTACATCGGCACGCGGATTCGGATCGCCGAGCTGGTGCGGCGGTGACCCGCTTCAAGAGCGAAGCGCGCGCATCGCATCCGTCCAGCGACTGAGCTCGTCCAGCATCGTGACGCTCGACTTCTCGAGTGCCTCGGAGCCCTTGAAGACGTGGCCCTCCATCAGCTGCGCGAAGAAGGTGATGGTGACGGCCTCGGAGATCGGCACCACTTTGACGGCGCCCAGGGTTTGCTTGAGCAGTTGCGCCGCGCGTATACCACCCGAGATGCCACCATAGCTGACGAGGCCAGCGGGCTTGTAGGCCCACTCGTGGAACAAGTAGTCGATGGCGTTGAGCAGCGCGGGGGACGGGCTGTAGTTGTACTCGGGCGTGACGAACACGAACGCATCCGAGCCCTTCACGATCGAGCTCCAAGCCTTGGTGTGCTCGTGCTCATACTGGCCGAAGCGGGGGTGCTTGGGCTCGTCGAGCAACGGCAGGTTCCGGTCCTCGAGATCCACCAGCTCCACGTCGAACTTGCCGTGGCTCTTGGCGCGCTCGACAAACCACTGCCCGATCGGCAGACCGACGCGCCCGGGCCGGGTGCTGCCGATGATGACGCTGAGTTTGCTCATGTCCGTCTCCTACCACTTGACAGGCCAAACGGAGGGACCATTTTGGCGCCGTAACCCGGGAAGAACCATGAGCGAAGCCACCACCCACTCCTTCAAAGCCGAAGTCAGCCAAGTCCTACATTTGGTCGTCAACTCTTTGTACAGCCACAAAGAGGTCTTCTTGCGCGAGCTGGTCTCGAACGCCTCCGACGCGTTGGACAAGCGCCGCTTCGAAGCGGTGAGCCACGCCGAGCTGGCCTCCGGGACTGAGCTCAAGATCCAAATCAGCGCCAACCCCGGCGCCTCGACCCTGACCATCTCGGACAACGGCATCGGCATGAATGCCACGGAGCTGGAGCAAAACCTCGGCACCATTGCCCGCTCCGGCACGCGCGAGTTCTTGAACAAGGTCCAGAAGGCGCGCGAGGCGAGCGACCAAGGCTTGCAGCTCATCGGTCAATTCGGCGTCGGCTTCTACAGCGCATATTTGGTCGCCGACCGCGTGGACGTGATCACCCGCCGCGCGGGCGAGGAAGCGGCCTACCACTGGAGCTCGGACGCTCAAGAGTCGTTCACGATCGAACCGGCGGAGCGCCCCGAAGCCGGCACCACGCTGATCCTGCACCTCAAGGAAGAGCAAAAAGAGTTCCTGAGCCCCAACCGGCTGCGTGAGCTGGTGCGCCGCTACTCGGATTACATCGGTCACCCGATCGAGATCGAAGTCCCGGCCAAAGCAGCCAAAGAGGGCGAAGCCCCGGCAGATTCGACGTTCGAGCGCATCAATCAAGCCAGCGCGCTCTGGCAGCGCTCACCGAGCGAAGTCAGCGAAGAGCAGTACACCGAGTTCTACCGGCATCTGACGCATGATTTCGAGGCTCCGCTCGGACACCGCCACTTCAAGGTCGAAGGCACGCAGCTGTTCGCAGGCCTCGTGTTCCTGCCCAAGCGCGCTCCGATGGATCTCTACGACCCCACGGCCAAGCACGGCATCCGCCTGCACGTCCGCCGCGTGTTCGTCATGGACGACTGCGCGGAGCTGCTCCCGAATTTCCTGCGCTTCGTGCGCGGCGTCGTGGACAGCGAGGATTTGCCGCTCAACGTCTCGCGCGAGATCTTGCAAGACTCGAAGCTGGTGCGCGTCATCAAGAAGCAGGTCGTGAACCACAGCCTGTCGATGATCGAGGATTTAGCCGGCAAAGACGCCCAAGTGTTCGCCAAGTTCTGGAGCGACTTTGGTGCGGTGGTCAAAGAGGGCCTGCACTTCGAAAGCGAGCACCGCGAGCGCATCGCCAAGATCGTGCGCTACGAGTCGTCGACCCAGCCCGGCTTGACCACGCTCGGCGAGTACGTATCGCGCATGAAGGAAGGCCAAAAAGCCATTTACTACGCCACCGGCACGTCGCGCGCGTTGCTCGACTCGAGCCCGCACCTCGAAGGCCTGAAGAAGCGCGGCTACGAGGTCTTGTTCATGACCGACGGCGTCGACCCTTTTGCGGTGACGAGCTTGGGCGAGTTCGAGGGCAAATCGTTGGTCTCGGCCATGGACGAGAACCTCGAGCTCGGCGACGAAAACCTGAGCGAAGAGGAGCGCGCCACCGAAGCCGAGCAAAAGAAGCAGGCCGAACCGCTCGTCGAGCGCTTCAAGAGCGTGCTCGCCAGCAAGGTCGGTGAAGTGCGGTTGTCGACGCGGCTCACCGATTCACCGGTGTGCTTGGTGGTGCCAGACGGCGGCATGGCGCCGCACATCGAGCGCTTGATGATGGCCCGGCAAATGGGCATCCCGGCGCAGAAGCGCATCCTGGAGCTGAACCCGGCCCATCCGCTGATTCAAAATCTGGAGCGCCGCGGTGAGGAAGAGCCAGGCAGTGTCGCCGCGTGGATCGAGCTCTTGTACGATCAAGCGCTGATCGCCGAAGGCTCACCGCTGGAAAATCCAGCCGCGTTTGCGCAGCGTCTGACTTCGCTGCTCACCAGCGCGAGCGCACCGAGCTGAGCGGCGTAAACGCCACACCTCGTCGCACAGCGCGGCCGGCATCGCACTTGCGCGCACGCCGAAACGCGTCGGCGTGTCGTGCTTACAGCGACAGCGCAAACCCGCTTTGCGTGCCCGTCTAAAATAGTGATTTGTTAGATTCGTGAGATATCACCCTGGTGAGTGACGCGCGCTTTCTCGGTCGGCCGCAGCAAAGGCGCCGCACAGGCGGGCGTAGGGCTTGATGTACGAGAGCGTGGGAGTCGTACTGCGGGCAAAAAGAGTGCAAATTCATTGCTAAAGATGACACGTCGCTGCGACGTATCGGACACGGAGAGCGCGGCACCATTCGACAATGGCGCGGCACTAGCTAGAGTTCGTCTGCGCTGAAGGTGCTCCAATTCATGGCAAGAAAAGTCAAAGGCATGGTTCAGTTAGCGGGCGTTACGTACCGCATCGTGCGGGTCGCGTTGGGCTCGTACACCGTCGTGCGCATCAGTGACGACAGAGACGTCGGCGGCTTCAAGTTGGCGCCGGCGCTGGGCTTCGAATCGCGCGGCCTCGCGCTCGACGTTTTGCGCGAAGTCGCGCGGCTCGCGATCCACACCGCGAAGACGAGCTACGTGAACTTTCCGCGTCCAGACCTGGCGGTAATCGACGGCGGCATGGCGGCTGCCAACGTGAACACCGCGAGCGCAGCGTCCGGCGGTGGCGGCGGCTCGTCGGGGCCACGGCACCCAAGCAGCCTACCGCCCGTGGTTCCGCCGCGGACTTGAGCGCGCCCGCCGAATCAGCAAGTCGGCACCGCCGAGCTGCAGGCGCAGCTCGCACACGGGGCGTGTTCGTGTTGAGCGGTGCCGAGGTGAGCACCGACTCCGGCATCCCGGATCAGTCGTTTCGGGTTATCGCTTTTGGCGACGCGGCTCAGATGCCGTAGGCGTCCGCAGTTTTGTCGTGCGCTAGAGCCGGCTTGGCGGCGGGGTGCAGGTGCGGTGCCACAACCGGGAGCTTTGAGGCTGGCCCAGACGAGTGCGCCTTGCCGGAGTGTGAGCCGGTCGGGCTCGCCGCTCGGTCGCCCTCGGCGTTCGCTGGAGCAGCCGGCGCAGCCGCTTCGCTCGGGGCCGGCGCGCTGCGGCGGGCGGGGGCGACGCGGGTGCGACGAGCCCCTTGGCAGGCGCAGCAAGCGGAGAACCGCTGAGCGTGCCGTGCACCGGCGCATGCGCGGCATTGTAACGAGCGAACGCACTGACCCCGAGCGCGGCCAGCAAAGACAATAACGCGACCGCTTTCCACAGACGGCGCGCCACGGAGGACGGCGTGGGCTCGGACGCCGGAGCTGGCGGCGGTTCCGGCGCTGGCTCCGAGCGAGGTAACACCGGCGAGACCAATGCCGACAAGCTCGAGTTGTGACTGGGCGGCACGATCAGCGCCGCCAACGGCGGGTGTGAGCCATGCTCGCGGGCTCCGAAGTATGCAGCGACGTCTTCGTGAGTGGCGATCTGCGAGCCTGCCACGTCTTCGATCGCCGTCGCCAGCTCCGCACAGTCGGCGAAGCGCTGCGCTGGGTCGACGGCGAGCGCGCACATGGCCACGACCTTGAGCGGCATTGCCCAGGCGAGCTCCGGTGGCAGCTCGGGCAATTGCAATTTGCCGCCCATGAGGCGGGTCACAATCGAATCGACGGAATCGGTCTCGAACAGTCGGCGGCCCGCGAGCGCCTCCCAGAGTAAGACTCCGCAGCTGAAGACGTCCGCGCGCTGATCGATCGCGTCGCCGAGCAGACGCTCGGGCGCCAGGTGGCCTTGGCGTTCACGTGCTGGGGGC
>Ga0210392_10001612_pt1 | contig 11810 bp, 5 predicted proteins | sample IncBWC30OmetaG_FD_161057 | JGI IMG/M metagenome (GOLD analysis project Ga0210392, IMG submission 161057) | Forest soil microbial communities from Barre Woods Harvard Forest LTER site, Petersham, Massachusetts, United States - Inc-BW-C-30-O ...
CACCGAATGCCGCGCGCAACGCTTGCCTCACCTGCCACGCGGACCGGCGCAACCATTTTCCGGACGCGCCGCGCTGTGCGAACTGTCACCTATTCCAAGACGCGAACCGCGGCCTCAAGGCACACTAAAAGTGACGATGCCGTCCGCGTGTAGCTCCGGCCGCACGAATGTTTTGTTGTCGGCTGCGATGTCTTCGTGACACGCGCTGCACACCGGATTCAACTGCAGATACGGGTGGGGTGGCGGCGGCGGCAAACCGTGACACGTGCCGCAAGTTGCCTGCGTGCCATCGACCTTGGTCCAGATCGGAGCCGTATTCGTGCCGCCCGAAGCGTTGCCGTCTGGGAAAGTAGCGCCGTGACAGGCTGTGTTTTGGCAGCTGCCGTTGCGGTAGGTTGGGCTCGCTCCGTCAGCGAGCGCGGCGCCGGAGAAGATCACTTCCGCGGGCAACGCCGAATCGAGGTGACCCGGGTCGAGCACTTTCTTCGGCACCAAATGGCACTCGCCGCACGGTACGGCGCGCGAGCTGGCCGTGCCGTGCACATGCGTTTGGTGCGCGCCAACGCCCGCTGCGCTCGTCCGGCTCTCCCCCGCCAAGTCGCGCGGCGGCGCGGCGTTGACGCCGCCATGGCAAGACGTACACGCTTCGGTATTTGCGACATCGACGACGCCGTTGACGTGCAGCTCGGGTGAGATGATGTTCATCGCGTCGTCTATGACGGCGCCGTGACACAGCGAGCAGCGTTCAGACTGCGGGTGCGGCAGAGCCGGAGGCAAGCCGTGGCAAGAGCCGCAGGCTTGCTGCGAAGTGCGCGGCGCATTCCACACGGCATCGCTCTTCCCGTGACAGTAGCTGTCTTGACATGTCCGGGTAGCGAGATCGTAGCGCGGCTCATGCCCGTCGCTCTTGGCGAGGGTGCCAAAGACGAGCGTTGCGGGCGAGCCGTGATCGGCATGCCCCGGGGAATCCGTTCGTTCAGGGACGACATGGCACTCGCTACACGCAAACGCAGCGTGTGTGCTCGAGGTGCTGAGGTGAACCGTGTGCGCCCCAACACCCGGAAAGCTCGGATCGGTGCCGCCAGAGAGGTCCGTGGGGGGTGCCGCGCGCAGCACGTAGTCGCCAGCGCGAGCGGGATCGCCGTGGCACGTCGCGCAGCGTGCCACGCTGGCCGTCAGCGAGGCGTCGTTTCTCGGCTGCAAACAGCCGACGGCGGACGCGCCGAGCACGGCGAGCCAGGCACCGAGCGCGCACGGCCTGGCATTGATGCGGCGCCTAGCCATGACAGTACCGACACATCTGCGAGCTCTCACTGCGCGTGCTCTTCCAGCCGCCCGGGTGCGGATTGCCACCGTACCCGCCCACCTTGTGGCAACGAATGCAGTTGGTCGCGGGCCCCTGATCGTGACAGCTCGCGCACAGCAAGATGTCGCGGCGCGCGGCGGCGCCGTGAAAGCTGCGCGCGCCCGCGTTGTTGCCGACCCAGCCGGGAGGATGCGGATTGCGCCCCTCGACCAGGCCACCGCTCACGCCGCGAGCCAGGTGGCACGAGTCGCACGTGTCGGTCGTGTGGCAACGCAGGCAGCGCGCTGGCTGGGACTCTGCCTCAATGGCATGCGTGGTCAGAAAATCCCCGCGATGCACGAAGTTTTTCTGCACCGCTTCGGGCTCACGACGCTCCACGCTCAGATCTTGAGAAGCGTCGTGGCAGCCCTCGCAGTCGGCCTGCGCGTGACACGCCTGACACAACTGTTTCTGCTGCACCGCGCTGGTTCCGTGGTGCTGCATGAAGTCTCCTTCGTGTCGCAGGAACGTCTGCGGCAGCACGCGCCTGACCTCCGCCAGTGCGTGACACGGCGCACACTGCCCTCGGTTCCACTGCTCTTCATGCTCATGACAGCCGACACACTTGCTCATCGGCGGCAGGCGCGGGCCGCCGGCCTCCACGACGCCCGCATGGCAAGACACGCATTGCCCCTCGACGCTCTTCAGCGCCAAGTGCCGATCGTGGTCGAACGCGATATTGCCGTAAGGGTGTTCGATGGGCGCAGAGGTCTCCGCGCGCAGACGACTCGAATCACCATGGTGGCAGCTGACACAGCGACTGAGCGGCGGAAGACTGGGCGCCGCGCCGCGCACGGCGGGCGAGTGACAACTGGTGCAAGTCAGGCAGGCGGGCTTGCCTGGAACACCGCAAGCGATGCCGGCTAGGTGCAGCTCATGTGGAAAACGAGCCGCCGAGTGATCGCTGCAAGCAGCTGCGAGGGCCGCCACGAGCACGAACAATGTCCGCCAGCAGTACTTGATGCGCGCGCGCCGGCTCATGGCGCACCTCGCACGGTCGCAAAATCGAAATCGTAGGCCACTCGCAGCTCGGTTTGCGCGTCGAGGCTCGCGTAAGGCGAGCGCACCAACGAAGCGCCCCAGAGCAAGCTGACCGCCGAGGCTGGGCGATACTCGAGCGTGCCGGAGTACACGCTCGAGGTTCGGTAAGAGTGAATCGCCTGATCGTAGAGATACGCATAGGCTTCGAGCGTGCCCGAGAGCCGAGTCATGAGCCGCCTGGTGAGCGACGAGCGCAGCGAGTGATAGCCGTTGTCGGGCGTCAGCACTCGCGCGTACGCGAGCCGGACGGACGTGCTTCCCGCGCGATCGGCAATCACCCGGAGCGCCAGCTCACTGCGCGCGCCAGGCCGCGAGCCCGAGTAGAGCTCCAGCCACGCGCCGCCCTCGAGCGAGATTCGATCACTGGCGCGTAACGCCGCCCGCGTGCCGCCTTCGTCATAATCGTCAGCGCTGAACACCGACAGAACCGATTGCCGTGACAGAAACAGCGCGGGCTCGGTATGCAGCCATTCGAACGACAGGTCGAGCTTGCGGGTCGCTGCCGCGTCGACCCAGACGCGCGCTTCGGAGATCCGCTCTGCCTCGAGCTCTGCGCTGCCGCTCGCGCCGGCTGATATGGAGCCCGACAGCTCCATGGTCTCGTCGAGCGTCAGGGTGCGCCGCGACAGGCCGCCCGACTCGTGCTGCTCGTGAAAGGAGAGCCCGGCGCGAAGGTCTCGCATGCTCCAGCCGAGGCGAGCTCCGCCGAGCCAGTAGTCGCTGCGCTCGCGCGTTCCGGCCGAGACCGCGGGGTTCTTCAGGTCCGAGTCGGCTGCCGCACCGAGATACGTGTAGCTCGCGTGCTGGTTCCAGCGCGGCAAAACCGTGAAGCCGGCGTAGGCCCTGCCTTCGAACCCTTGTCCGAGGTCCGCGTCCAGCAGCAGACCGTCGAAACGCGCGTAGCGCGCTGCTCCGCCGGCGACGTGCTGACGCCCGAGCCGCAGCAACAACGGCCCGTGGTGGTAACCAATATTGGCGGTCTGCACGTCGCCATCCAGCGGCGCTTCTGCGGTCGTCGACCCGAGCTCAGCCCTCGACCACGCCGCAAGCTCCATGTCCAAGCCCGTCTGCTGGCGCGCAATATTCTGATCGCGCGCCTCGAGCAGCACGTACTGATACACGGGCAGGGTCGTTTCGTCTGCGACGATAGCCCCATAACTGCCGGGCAACAGCGCGCGCTGAAACAGCTCGGCGTGAGTCTCGCCATGCATGAAGAAGCTATAGCGATCCGCTTGCGGCATTGGCTCCGCCAGCGCCGTGCGATCGAGAGCGAGACTCAGGCTCGCAGCGACAAGAGGCTGGAAGAGGGCTCGCATGCTAAGCGCGGTAGAGGCGGGAGTGCGACGCCCGCCCATGAGCAAGACGCGCACCAGCACACATTTGCGGTTCGTACGGGAGTTGACGAGGGGCCTCCGGGCCGCTCGCGCAACGCTTGCGTCGAACGACGCAGTTCCTGCGCCGGCCGGGAATAGCGACAAAATGGCCTCACTGCCGCACGAACTTGGTCCGTGACACGCGCGCGTTCCGGTCGAAGACTAGCGCGATGCGCATTCTCGTTGGATCGGATCTGAGCGGAGTATCAGATGAGGCCGTTCGCCAGGGCGCTGCGCTGATCAGAGCCAAGGCGGACGAGCTCGGGCTATGCCATGTGCTGCCGGCACCGCAGCTTCGCACCTTGTTCCCTCAGGAACACGAGCGCGATTTGGCGGCGCTCCTCGAGCTTCAGCCGCGCTTCGCGGCAGCGCTGCGAGCACAGGTCGAACGTCTGTTCGGCGACAAGAGCCTCCCGCTCAGCGTCTTCGTCGAACACGGTTCTGACTACTCGGAGCTGATTCGTCGAGCGGAGCAATGGCAAGCGGATCTGCTCGTGGTCGGCAGCCACGGTCGCGCTGGGCTGAGTCGCTTCTTCTCGCCGAGCGTCGCTGAGCGCGTCGTGCGTCACGCAACGTGTCCGGTGCTGGTTGCCCGCGAGCGAGCGTCCGGAGTGGTATTGGTGGCCACCGACCTGTCCGATCCATCATTGCCGGCGATCGAGGCCGGCGCACGAGAGGCGACCCGTCGCGAGCGGGCTCTCGTGGTGATGCACGCCACCGAGGCGTTGTCCTGGCGAACGGAGCCCGTCATGGCGCTCTTGGGTGTGAATCCAGTGACCGAAACGCCCGACATTGCCGACGAGCGAGCCACGCTGGCGCGACAGATCATCGAAGGAGCACTCGACCGCTTCGGCGCAAAGGGTGAAATTCGAATCGTCGATGGCGACCCAGCGACGGAAATCCTCAAGCTCGTCGAAACACTGCCCGCAGAGCTTCTGGTCGTCGGCACGCGCGGTCGAGGCAGCGTTTCGCGAGTGATGCTGGGCAGCGTCGCGGCGCACTTGGTGCAGAGCGCGCCGTGTTCGGTGCTGGCCGTGCGGCTCGCGTCCGGCTGAGCAGGGACGGAACGCGAACCTGCGCTATGCGCCTGCCGGCGCGTCGGACAGCAGCGCCTCGAGCAAATCGAGGTTGACCGGTTTGGTGAGGTGCTGGTCGAAGCCCGCAGCGAAGGCTCTTTCGACATCGCTCTTCTGCCCGTAACCAGTCACCGCGACCAAGCGAATCGGGTCGGCGTCGGAGCGTTGCCGCAGGTGGCGCGCGAGCTCATAGCCGTCCATCACGGGCAAGCCGATGTCCAGGAGCGCAAGCTCCGGCCGAAAACCTTCGACCAATGCCAAAGCGGACGGACCATCATGCGCGGTGCGAGTCTCACAGCCCAGTTGCTCCATCACGCGAGCCAACAACTCTGCCGCGTCCGCATTGTCGTCTACGACTAGGACGCGGCGCATTGTTCCCGGCGCCAGATGAGGATGGGTCGCTGGCACGAGGCTGCGCGCCTCTTCTTCGTGACTGGCAGCCAGAGGCAGCTGAATCGTGAACGAGCTACCGGTACCGCGACCCGCGCTCGACGCGCTCACCGTTCCGCCGTGCATCTCGACCAGGCTCCGGACGATCGCCAGGCCCAGACCTAAGCCTCCCTGCGCGCGGTCGCTCGCCTGGCGCTCCTGCACGAAGATATCGAAAACGTGGGGCAGCGTGTGCTCGTCGATGCCAATACCGTTGTCAGCCACAGTCAGAGTTACCTTGCCTGCGGCGGAAGCGGCCGAGATCGCGATCTCGCCGCCAACCTCGGTGTATTTGGCTGCATTGCCGAGCAGGTTGGAGATGACCTGAGCGAACCGCGTGGCGTCGACCAGCACCGGCACGCCCTGCTCTGGGACATCCAGCACGAGCCGATGGCGGCGTTGCTCGAGCAGCGGGCTCGCCAGCTCGATGGCGCGCGAGACGACCGAGCTCATCTCGAGGCGCTCGCGCTTGAGCTCGATCTTGCCCTGGGTGATCCGCGACACATCGAGCAGGTCGTCGACCAACGTGGTCAGGTGCTTCACCTGCCGCTCGATGATCGTGTGCTCGTGCTCCGCGGGGTCGTTGCCGCGCAAACGAAGCAATTGCAGGGCCGTGACGATCGGCGCCAGAGGATTGCGCAGCTCGTGTCCGAGCATGGCCAAAAATTCGTCCTTGGCGCGCGACGCGGCTTCGGCGCCGCGCCGCGCCTCGCGCTCGCGCACCAGGAGCTGTTCGCGGTCGGCGATCAGCCGATCACGCTCCCGTACGCCGCGTACGCGATCGCTCACGTCCAGCGCAACGCAGGTAATGCCCTCGACTGAGCCGTCGATCGAAAGAAACGGCTCATAAACGAAATCGAAAAAGAAATCTTCCAGATCTGCGCTCGGTGCTCTGCGCAAGCGGATCAAAAATTCGTGACCCACGTGGCGTGTTCCAGTGCGGTACACCTGTTCCAGGATCTTCGAGATGCCTTGACCGTCGAGCTCGGGCATCGCCTCCAAGAGGCTCCTACCCACGAGGCCCGTGCGCTGCATGATCGCCTCGTACCTGGCGTTGGCGAGCTCGAATACTTGGTTTGGCCCACGCAAGACAGCGATGCCAGCCGGGGCTTGCTCGAACAGCGAGTACAGCCGACGCCGCTCGAGATCGGCGGTGCGTCGCAGCCGCCCGAGCTCGAGATGGATCGACACGCGCGCCATCAGCTCTTTTGCGGAGAACGGCTTGACCAGGTAGTCGTCGGCGCCCGCGGCCAGACCCGCCACGCGCGACCGCTCACCGGCGCGCGCAGACAACATCACGACCGGGACCAACACCGTCCGCGGGTCGTCGCGCAGCGCGCGGATCAGCCCAAAACCGTCGAGGTTGGGCATCATCACGTCGGTGAGCACCAGATCGGGCACGCTGCGGCGCGCCAACGCCAGGGCCTGCGCGCCGTCGGCGACCACGTTTACGTGCCAGTGTCGCCCCAGCAGCCGGGCCAGATACTCGCGCATGTCCGCGTTGTCGTCGGCCACGATGATCCGTGCCTGCACCGGCGCCAGCGCCAGCGGCTCCGGCGTTTCGCCCGGGGAGCTCGAAGGCGGAGGACGGCTTTCCTTGGCTGTCGATCCTGGCAGCCAGCGCAACGCTTCGCTGACGAAGGACTTGGCGTGCTGCACCGTCGCGTGTGTCTCGCCCGAAGCTCGCACGCGGTTGGCCGGCAGGTGTGCGTCGCCGGCTGGCAGCGAGACCGTGAACGTCGTCCCGCCGCCCTCGGTGCTCTCTACGAAAATTTCCCCGGCATGCAGATGCGCCAGGTCTCGAACCAGCGCAAGCCCGATGCCGCTGCCTTCGTAGCTGCGCGAACGAGTGCCTTCGACCCGATAAAAACGGTCGAACAAGCGCGGCAGCTCGGCCGAGGGGATGCCCACTCCGCTGTCCTTCACGGCGAGCACCACTCGCCCCCCGTTGCTCCGAAGCGTGACCGAGACCTTGCCCTGGAACGTAAATTTGAACGCGTTCGAGAGCAGGTTGAGGACGATCTTTTCCCACATACTGCGATCGACGTAGAAGTCTCCGTCAATCGGTTCGCAATAGACGTCGAAACGCAGTCCCGCGCGCTGGAACGCGGACCTGAACGTGGCGGCGATGTCGGTCGTGAGCGTGGCAATGTCGGTGAGCTCGAACAGCACCTCGGCGCGCCCGGCCTCGATGCGCGAGAAGTCCAGCAGCGTGTTGACGAGCTTCAGTAAGCGAAGCTGGTTTCGATGCACCATCTCCAGATCTGCGCCACGTAGCGATCTATCCGAGGATGCGAGAGCGTCCTCGGTTGGCCCGAGCATCAGCGTGAGCGGAGTCCGGAACTCGTGACTCACGTTCGAAAAGAAGTCCGTTTTGGCTCGGTCGGCCTCCGCCAGCAGGACCGCCCGCAGCTCGGCTGCCTCGAGTGCGCTCGCGCTGGCAATCGCCGCGGCGACCTCTGCGGCAACCAGCTCGAGGAAACCGCGATATTGCTGGTGGGCCGGCAAACGCGGACTGAGCCCCACGACCAGCACGCCCAACGGCCGAGCGTGGCCGACTGGCGAGATTGGGATCAACAACGCGCGAGTCGGCGGCGACCCATCTCGACTGCGCATGGCTCCAAGCCCACGCTGGAAGCCTTCTCCGTCGACGATCAAGGAAGCGCCGCTGCTGAGCACCGTGTCCAGCGGCCAGTCGCCGCGAGCGCCCGGAATGAGCTCATCGCCCACCAGGTCAAGGGCGATCGATACTCCTGTCGCGGCGACCAGGCGCGCCGAGCGAGCTTGGGCATCCACGATGTAAATCAAAGCGAAGGGCAGATCAGCCTCGTTCTCTGCCAGCGCGCTCACGACCGACCGACACGCTTCGTCGACAGTCGTGGCGTCCGCGCTCTGATCGGCAATCGCGCTCAGCGTCCGCAGCCGCCGTTCGCCCAACACCTGCGCGGTAGTTTCCGTCGCCGCGCAGGATACGCCGCCAATGCCGCCCAACTCTTGCCGGATCGGGCTGTAAGAGAACGTGAAGTAGCACTCTTCGAGAAAGCCGTTGCGGTCGATCTCCAGCAGTTGGTTTTCCGACCAACTCGCTTTGCCTTCCGACACCACACTCTTCAGCCTGGGCCCGAGCACACTCCAAGCCTCCGGCCAACATTCCGCACCACGCTGTCCCATCGAGCGTGGGTGCTTGTCGCCGAGCATCGGTTGATAAGCGTCGTTGTAAATCTCGATCTGCTCGGGCCCCCACCAGATCAAAATTGGTAGACGGGAATTGAGACAGGTGTTGACCGTGGTGCGCAGAGACTGAGGCCACGCGCCGAGCGGGCCAAGGGCGGTTTTCGACCAGTCAAAGTCGCGAACGAGCGCGCCCATATCGCCGCCGCCCGCAAGCCAGTCGCGCGGCCGCTCAGCGGGTTGGGGTTTTACGATGTGCATTTGGGGAGGCGGAGCTCGCCACCCGCTGTGCAGCGTCGGCAACAACACCGTAGCGGCTTTTGCCCCGGACAGCACGCGGCGCTTTGAGCGACTGCGCTGGAGCAACGTGCTCTTTGGGTCTATGCGTGGATTTGTGGGACAAATAGCAGCACCGTAAATCGCGATCTGACGACTCGAGTATCATAGCCAGCTGAATCGTCGTCGAAACATCGCCGACAACTCACGCATTCTCGACTGCGCCCGGCACGAAACGGTGGTACTTCATGGGATCCGCAAGTCCGCGTCGTAGGATGATGGGAGCTTCCACGATGCAGACTCGCATGCTCATTTTTGCAGCACTGACTTCTGCTCCATGAAAAAGAACACCCCGAGCGTCACGCCTAAGCGCGCTTCTGCCCCGGCGCAGAAGACCAAGACGACGACGGCCGCAGCCGTTGCCGAGCCGCGCTCTTCTTCCTTCCCAATCGTTGGTCTGGGCGCCTCTGCCGGTGGCCTCGAAGCGCTCGAACAGTTCTTTGGGCAAGTGCCGAAGTCCTCGGGTATCGGCTTCGTGGTGGTTCAGCACCTGGACCCGACGCGCAAAGGCATCATGGCTGAGTTGCTGCAGCGCTTCACCCGCATGAACGTGCTGCAGGTCAGAGACGGAATGAAGGTCGAACCGGACCACGTTTATGTCATCCCGCCCAATAGCGATCTATCGATTCTGCGTGGCGAATTGCACTTGCTCGAGCCCGTAGCGCCGCGCGGCTTGCGCTTGCCGATAGACTTTTTTCTTCGCTCGTTGGCGGACGACCAGCGCGAGCAAAGCATCGGCGTCATCCTCTCCGGCATGGGCTCGGACGGCACGCTCGGGCTACGCGCGATCAAGGAAAAGGCCGGCGGAACCTTCGTCCAGTCGCCAGCGTCGGCCAAGTTCGACAGCATGCCGCGCATGGCCATCGACGGTGGGCTCGCCGACGTAGTCGCCGACGCGCACGAGCTGCCCAGAAAGATCATTGCTTACCTCAAGCACGTCCCGCGGCTCATCGCGACCGAACAACGCATCTCCGACAACGACGAGAATGCGCTGGCAAAGGTCTTGGTGCTACTGCGTTCGCAGACGGGGCATGATTTTTCGCTCTACAAGAAGAGCACCGTCTACCGCCGCATCGAGCGCCGGATGGGCCTCCACGAGCTCGGTAATATCGCCGACTACGTGCGGTATCTGCGTGAGAATCCGCAAGAATCCGAGCTGCTGTTCAAAGAGCTCTTGATCGGTGTCACTAGCTTTTTCAGAGATCCGGCAGCTTGGGAGCAGCTGCGGGACGAAGCCATTCCGGAGCTTTTGGCGGCTTACCCCGAGGGCGGGACACTGCGCGCGTGGAGCGTCGGCTGCTCCACGGGAGAGGAAGCCTTTTCTCTGGCCATTGTCTTCAAAGAGGCACTGGAGAAGCTCAGACCGACGAAGCATTTTTCGCTTCAGATTTTTGCCACCGACCTCGACAAAGACGCGATAGACAAGGCGCGCGCAGGTCTGTACCCAGAAAACATCAGCGCCGACGTCTCCGAAAAGCGGCTACGTCAGTTTTTCACGAAGTACGAGCACGGCGGCTTTTGCGTAAGAAAAGAGATCCGCGAGACGGTGATCTTCGCTCCGCAAAACCTCGTCATGCATCCGCCGTTCACCAAGTTGGACATCGTAGTCTGCCGTAATTTGCTGATCTATCTCGATGCGGAGCTGCAGCGAAAGCTGATGCCGCTGTTTCACTTTGGGCTCAATGCGGGTGGCATCCTACTCCTCGGCAGCTCCGAAACAGTCGGAACTGCTACCGACCTGTTCGCTCCCTTGCCGGGCAAGTCGCGGCTGTACCGGCGGCTGGACAGTGCGCGCCAAGCAGATCTGAGTCAATTCCCATTCGCGTTCGCACGTACTCGGTTGGACGTTCCAACATCGCAGCCAGCCACTGCAGCTCCGGCTCCGAGTCTCCAGTCGCTGGCTGATCAGCTGCTGTTGCAACGCTACTCACCGGCGGCCGTGCTGGTCACGAAAGAGGGCGATATCCTGTACGTGAGCGGCAAAACCGGAAAGTACTTAGAGCCGGCCGCGGGCAAAGCCAATTGGAACTTGTTTGCGATGTCTCGCGAGGGACTCGGCAATGCCCTCGGCGAAGCATTTCACAAAGCCGTGCGGCAAAGCGCGCTCGTTACGCTCACGAACGTGAAAGTGGGCACCGACGGTGGTTCGCAGCTGGTCGACATCACGGTTCACCCCGTGACCAGCCCGTCGACCCTGCAGGGCATGTTCATGGTCGTATTCGCCGACGTACAGAAGTCAACCGGCGTGTCCGAGCCAGCGCCGTCGGAGCAAGCCGCCATCGGCGACGCCCGCTTGGCAGAGATGGCACAAGAGCTGCAGCAGGCTCATGCCGACCTCCAAGGCACCCGGGACGAAATGCAAACCTCGCAGGAAGAGCTGAGGTCGACGAACGAAGAGCTGCAGTCCATGAACGAAGAGCTGCAGTCCACCAACGAGGAACTGACCACCTCCAAAGAAGAGATGCAGTCCATGAACGAGGAGCTGCAGACCGTCAACCAGGAGATGCAGGCCAAGGTCGATGAGCTGTCACGCACCGGCAACGATATGAAGAACCTGCTCGACAGCACGGACATCGCCACCCTGTTCCTAGACAGCGCGCTGCTCGTGCGGCGCTTCACCCCGGCCACGGCCAGAATCATCAAGCTCATCGCCGGTGACGTCGGACGCCCGATCACGGACATCGTGTCTGCTCTGGATTACCCGGCGCTCGCAACCGACACGCGCGAGGTGCTACGCACGCTGATCTCGATCGAAAAGCAGGTCACTGCGCTGGACAACCGCTGGTTCATGGTGCGCGTCATGCCGTATCGCACGCAGGAGAACCGAGTCGACGGCGTGGTGATCACCCTGACCGACATCAGCGCCGCAAAAATTCTCGAGGCTGCGCTGCGCAAGGCGCAGTTCGATCTCGAAGCGCGCATCAGCCAGCAAACCAAGGCTTCGCCAAAGCCGAGCTCGAGCTCGAAAACAGCCAGCCGCCCCCCCGCAACGAAGCAGGCGAAAGCACCCGGACGTTCGCGTTTTGACCAAACAAGAGG
>Ga0210392_10001613_pt1 | contig 11807 bp, 17 predicted proteins | sample IncBWC30OmetaG_FD_161057 | JGI IMG/M metagenome (GOLD analysis project Ga0210392, IMG submission 161057) | Forest soil microbial communities from Barre Woods Harvard Forest LTER site, Petersham, Massachusetts, United States - Inc-BW-C-30-O ...
GCGCGCTGGCGAGCTCATCGCCACCATCTCGCGCGGCAGGCGGAATACAACCGCGCCATGGAAGAGATCGAGCGCCATTGGCCCGGCATCAACGACGATGGGACGACACCATGACCGAGGACCGCCACTATGCGATCGCCCCACGGGACGACACCTGATGGCGCGCGGTCCAGGCAAATACGACCACCTCGCCAGCTGGGTCCGCGAACGCGCCCAGGCCGACGGTGTCGTCGTCATTGTGCTCGACGGGACGCGGGGTGCCGGGTTCAGTTTTCAGGCGTCGAACCCGCGGCTCCTGACGCTGCTGCCCGCAGCGTTGCGGCTGGTCGCCGACACCATCGAGCGCGATCTCGACGAGCCCCCTAGCGGCTGTTGAGCGGCCCCTAGCACCGGTGATCCGGGAGGGCATCCGGGGGGACAATCCGGGAGGATGCCCCGGGGGATTGCTCGATTGCTCAAAAGTGCGCAACGGGGTTTTGAGCAGGACATGTCGCCGGACATGTCACGGGACATGTCACGGGACATCTGCCCGCACGAAACACCCGTAACGCCCGCAAAAGCGGTTTATCGGTCGGAACCGGGACACCGGACATGTCCCGCGACATGTCCCGCACTGTCCCGCCCGGCGAAACCTGCCAGAGTGACGAACCGAGCCGGCCAGGTTCGGCGCGAATCGAGGTGATGCGCACAAGCGATCTCAACCACTTGCCAGTTTGGGAAAGAATGGCCCCATGAGCACCAGGCAACAGAACCTCGACCGGCTGCGCGAGGTGCTGCCGCGCTTCCGCCACCGGCTCACGCTGCTGGACGAGGCTGCGGAGGAGGCCGGCAAGGCGCTGGTCCTGCTGATGGCAACCGCCTGGATCAAGCCGGAATTCCCCGACGAGGCGCTCGAGCAGCTGACCGATTTCATGGCGAAGAGCTGCGAGCAGCCGCTCGAGATGCTCAACGAGTACCTGCCGCAGTTCAACGGGCTGTGGGGCACCCCGGCCGTGATCACCATGAATGAGTGGGCGCACGAGGAATCCGACAAGCGGCGCAGGATCGCCAGCAAGCCGCGGCGGCGCACCCGGCGCTGATCCCGCGCCTGCCGGGCGGCACTGGGTGGCACTGGGCGGCAAAATGCGGCAATGTTTGCCGAGTTTGACGGCCCCCTTTGACGGCTTGACCACTAGGGCCAATGGCCCTATATCGTTTCCCTGTCAGGGCGATCATGCCCGGCACGGAGACGACCCGATGCCCCAGATTCCCGCCGAGATCCTCGACCTCATCGCCCGCGGCGCCACCTTCGTGATCAACCACAGCGGCGGGAAGGATTCGCAGGCGCAGACGATTTTCCTGCGCCAGATCATCCCGGCCGCGCAGCTCGTGGTCGTCCACGCCGAGCTGCCCGAGGTCGACTGGGACGGCATCAAGCAACACATCGAGGCGACGGTCGGCGGGCTGCCGGTGCATTACTGCACGGCGGCCAGCACGTTTTTCCAGATGGTCGAGCGGCGCGGCATGTTCCCCTCGCCGACCCGCCGGCAATGCACGTCCGACCTCAAGCGCACCCCGATCGAGCGGACCATCCGCGCGATCAGCAAGGCCACCGGCCAGACGCTGTTCGTCGACTGCGTCGGCCTGCGCGCCGATGAGTCCACCGACCGCGCCAAGGCGCAGACGTTCAAATTCGACCAGAAGAATTCCAAGGCGGGACGCGAGATCTACCGCTGGCTGCCGATCCACCACTGGTCGACGGCGCAAGTGTTCGCCGCCATCGAGCTGGCCGGGCAGCAGCCGCACTGGGCCTACGCGGCCGGGATGTCGCGGCTGAGCTGCTGCTTTTGCATCATGAGCAAGAAGTCGGACATCAAGGTCGCGGCACGGCTGCGCCCCGATCTGCTGGCGCGCATCGCCGCGACCGAGCGTCGCCTGGGCGTCAGCATGATGATGCCGGCCAAGGGCGGCGCCCCGCGCTACCTCGACGAGCTCGCGGCGGCAGCCTGATGCTCACCCTCGAGGAGGCGCAGGAGCTCGACCGGCTGGAGCTGCGCCCCAGCCACGTCCAGCGCTACGCCGGCGCGGGCTCGCCGATGCGCGCCATCGTCGGCGTCGGCGGGCTCTCCTGCTTCGGCACCGCAACGCTGCTGGAATGCGGGCACTGGCGCGAGATCCGTGACTACGCGCTGATGCCGCTGATGGGCCGCAAACGCCCCACCAAGGCCCGCTGCGGCTGCTGCCGCCTGGGCTACCTACCGCGCCCATCCGACACCGTCAGGGTCGCCGAGCTCGTCGCGCGGCTTGACGCCTAGGGCCATCGGCCCTATACCGGGGCCGTCAGGGCAATCATGCCCGGCAAGGAGACGACAATGACCAAGCGCACTCTCTCACGCCCCGCTGCCGCTATCGAAATTTGGACCGCCGAGGAAATCCTGTCGGACGGGTCAAAGGTCTACAACGTCATCATTGAGTCCAGCAGCGGCAACGCAGTCGCATTGCATGCCGTGACTGAGTCGGACGCTGAGACGCTGACCGGGCGCCTCCGGCTCGCCATCACCGGCCACACCGTTGATAGCCTGGAGGGCTGAGAGCGATGACCAAGCGTTATTTCTCTGCCACCGACGGCGATGTGACCGTGTTCCGCGCCAGCGCCACCCGCGTCTACCAGTCCGCCCTCAAGCTGCGCCACGGCATCAGCTTCAGCGCCACCCCGGCGCACCTGATGCTCGGCGCCATGCCTGCGAAGGAGATCACCAAGGCGCAATACACCGCCCTGGTGGCACTCAAGCAGGCCCGCGTGCGGGCCAGCGGCGGCGGGCGCCATCAGGACGGCGGCGCGCCCAGCGATAGCTGGGTCGCCAACGATGCCATCCCTGGCTCCGCGGCCGAGCACCCCGAGGATGCGGCGACGCGGCGCCGCCTCACGCCCGTCGGCGGGGAGGGCTGAGCGATGGCCGAGAACCAATGGGGGAGCTGCCTGTATCGCAGCCAGCGCGCGATGCTGGATGCCATCGCCTACGAATGGCTCGTCGACGGGGCCGTCGACGATGCCACCCGCAAGATCCTCGCCAAGGAAACCGACGAACATCTGACCGAGGAATGCGTCAGCAATTGGCAGCTGAACATGCCGGAGGACAGCTGGCCAGACGAGGACCAGAAACCGTCGCACATGGAGGAACAGGACTACACCGAGGCCGACCTGTGCGAGGCCTTCGCGCGCCTGCGCAAGGGCATCGCTGATGGGGAGATCGAGTGATGACCAAGCAACTGATGAGCCGGGCGCAGATTTATGCGGCCGGCTACGTGATCGTGCAGGGCCGGCCGATCGGCAGCAAACTGCCGCCCTGGCGGATCATGCGACACCATCCACGGGGACACGAATCCCGCTTTGTGCTGGACCGCTACGACACGCGAACCGCCGCGGTCGCCGCGCTGCACGATGAGATGACCGACCCCGACGGAGTGCTGCGTCCTGCAGTGCAGGAGGCATGACCGCTGACGACCTCCGCGCCGTCCTGGGCCGCCTCAGTCTCTCGCAGACTGGGGCGGCTCGGCTGTTGGGCGTCGACCCGCGCACGATGCGCCGCTGGGTGCTCGGCGAGAGGGAGATCCCCGAGGTGGTGGTGCGCCTGCTCCGGCTGCTGGAGCATGTGCCGGGCACCCGCGAAACACTGGAGGAGTAACGCCATGCTGTGGGGACTCGCTGGCCTCGTCGTCTTCGCGCTGCTCGTGGCGCTGCTGCCCGTGCTGGGGCCGGGCGGCTTTCTCCTGGGCGTGCTGGGCCTGTTCCTGGGGACTGTCGCCGTCAAAGGGCTCGACTGAAAAAAGCCCGCCAGGGGGTCACCTTGGCGGGCTTAGTTTTGTTGGTCCCAGTCACGGTGTAAGGCGCGGGAACTCTACCACCCGATACGCCGCACCGTCACCTCACCAACGTGAAACTGCGCCGCGATCTGCCGGATGGTCTTGCCTTTCGCCCGCTCGGCCTTGATCGCCGCATCGCGACCCGCCCGCTGCATGACATCGAGCACGCTCGAGCGCTCAATGCGCAGCAGGTTCGCCACCTGATCCGTGTGGTAGCCCTGCGTCACCAGACGCCGCACCAGGGCGGCCCGCTCGATCGATAACGGCATCGCACAACCCTCTTTGACACATCACATCATGGCGTCGGCGGCGCCCGGCCGTGCAGCCAATCACCCAACGCCGAACCGACCGGCCGGTTGGTCAGGTGCGACAGATCGGGACCGCCGCCGCCGGTCGACGGCTGCAGCTGCTGCCGCAGCGCCGCCACCTGATTGGCGATCGACGGATCCGCCTGCGCCACCCCGGCGAGGCGCCCCAGGTATTCGCCCCAGGCGGCGCCATTTTGCGGATTGACCGCACCGGCGCCACTCAGCCACCGCACGAAGGGCCGCGAGCTCATCATCGCACCGACCAGCGGCGGCCCGACGAGATTGCTCCCCAAAGCGGTGGCTGCTGCGCCGAGATGGCCGGTTGCGAGATCCCCGCCGGCGGCGGCGAGCGCGTTCATGATCACCAAAACGCCTGCCGTGTTGGAGAAATTCTTGTTGGCGGCGGACTGGCTCATGGTTTTCTGCACGGTCGCCAGGTTGTCGAGATCCGCCTGCAGCCCGGTGTCCTGTGGCCCGAACAGCATGGTCTTCGCGGCGTCCGTGGTCTTCGCGTAGTTTCGCATCCACGTCCCCATGTCAAACGTCCCATCGGCCTTGACGCCCATCTGGTTGAGCACCCCGGCAGAGATCTGCTGGCGCTGCGCCGGCGTCGCATAGGTCACCACCTGGCCGAGCGACGCGGCATCGCCAGGCGCGGTCGACTGCGTCATCCGCAGCAGCTTGTCGCTGCGCGCATCCGGGTTCTGCAGCTCTCTGAGTGTCTCCGCCGGCCCCCCAGGCGCGTTGTAGCGGCTGACCATGGCGTCGTGGTCCTGCAGGGCCGCATAGGCCTGCGGCCCCTGCGCATCGGCAGTGTCGAGCAGGCTGTCCTTGAGCGTGCCATAGACCCGTTTGAGGTTGTCGGTGCCGAGCGGCGGATCGGGATTGGCAATGGCGTTCGGCCCCCAGTCGATCGCCTGGCCCAGATCGGAGCGGATGTTCCGCACGGTGTCGAATCCCAGCGTGCCGCCGTTGGCGTCGGCGTCGCTGAGCAGCCGCTGGAGTTGCGCAATCGCCGGCTGATAGCGCCCGGCGAGCGATTGCGGCGCCGCCGATTGCTCGCGCTGCATCTGCGCGAGCAGCGACCGCGCACTGTCGAGATTGACCTGGGTGTTGGCGCCGACCTGGCTGGTGGCGAAATTGTCCGCATCCAGCCGGTCGCGCTGCCACTGCTCGTCGATGGTCTTGGCGATGCCCGACACGTTGCCGCCGAATGTCTGCGGGCTCGGCACGTTGCCGCCGCCGGCCGCCCGCTGCGCCGCGGTCTGCGTGGCGTCCTCCAGCGCCTTGCTGGTGTCCACGTAGCCTGTCCGCACGCCGCCGGTGACCGGCAGCTGGTTGATCGCCTGCTCGACCCGTTGCGCCGGGGTGCTTTCAGCGGCGACGCCGGCCGGCAGCTTGCCGAGCAGATCCCCCGTTAGGCCGGAATCGTCGAGCGATTTCGCCGCGGTCGCCGTCGCGGTCGGCGCCGCGTTCGGCCGCATCGCATCGATGAACGCCGATGGCCGGAAGGTATCGATGAGCGGCCCGAGGATTTTCTCGCCGACGACCGGCATCACGGCGTTGACGCCCCCGGTCGTCGCCACATCGACGCCCTGCTGCACAGGGGTGCGCGTGTCGGCCATGCCCAGGAATCGCATCAGCCCCTGGTAGGCCTGGTCGCCCGCCGCGGCGCCGAGGCCGCCGCCGGCGGCGACGCCGATCGGCCCGCTGGGCGAGGCCAGCGCCGCGCCGGCCGTGCCGCCGACCCCCTGCGCGATCTCCCGGCCGACCGAGGCCACATCGCCCACCGTCGGCACCCGCAGGCCCATGGGCGCATAGGTCTGCCGCTTGCCGGTGCCGGGATCGGTGTAGACGAAATTATCGCTGCCCGGCAGCGGCTCGGCGTCGGGATAGTAGCTGCGGATCGTCGCCAGCCGGTCGGCGTCGCCCTTGGCCGCGCCGACCAACGCGCGCAGCATGACCGGCGCGCCGGTGGTGGTGTCGGTGCCGTCCAGCAGCCGCGTCCGGTCGGTCGCCAGCTTGATATCGGCGTCGGTCGGGGCCGGCGGCGGCGGCGGCACCGGGACGCCGGCGGTGAGCCCGAGGTCCGGCGCCGGCGCGGCCGGCGGCGCCTGCGCCTGCGTCGCCTTGAGCGCATCGAGCGCCGCGGCGAATGCGTCGCCGGGGTAGTCGGTCACAGATGCCCCCGGCGTTTGACCTCGTCGAGGAACCGCTGCTTGTCAGCCGGCGTGTACTTGTCGCCGTTTGCCGAGATGTCGGCACCGAGCCGCGCCAGGCCGCCGGCGCCCGACGGGATCGCCTGGAGGCCGGGCACCGTCAGCCGGTCGGTCACCGGCGCGCCGGCGTTGGGCTGCGTTGCGCCGCCTGGCGTGGCCCCTGGAGGCGTTGTGGCGCCTGGCGGCTGCTGACTCGCGGCCGGCGGCTGCGCGCCGTCTGTGGCGCCCTGAGGCTGCGCGCGGGCAAACTTGCGCGTGGCCGGGTTAAATTGCCACGGCTGCGGAAATGTCATGTTGGGCGGCGCGCCGGGCGCCTCGTCCTTGCCGAGCGCCAACGGGCTGAACCCTGGCTCGATGTTCTCCTGGGGTACCCCGATTTTGCCGGCGAGCGCCCGTGTCCGCTGCACCTGTTGCAGCGCCGCCAGGTCGCGGGTTTTCATCTCGGCGGTCGCCAGCGATGCGATCTGCTGGCGCACGTCATCCGGCAGCGGCGCGCTGCCGGTGAGATAACCCCAGGCGGTCTGCAGCATCTGCGGGATGCCGCCATACGTGCCGGAGGCCTTCAGGCTGTCCGAGCTCACTTCGACATTGGGGTCGAACACCTTGGCCAGGCTCTCCACCGCGGCCCGGTCGCCGGCGCGGGAGCCCTCGTTGAGCGAGGCCATGACCGCATCGTAGCGCGCCTGGCCGGCGGTCCAGAGCTTCCACGGGTTCGAGCTCTCGACCTGATTGTTGAGCTCCATGGTCTGTTGGAACGGCAGGTTGGCGCCGCGCGGATTGAGCGGCTCGACGCTCGCCAGTTTCCCGGCGTTCGGCCCGCTGGTGTAGCGTTTGCCGACATAGTCCACGCCGGGCAGCTTGTGCGGGTCGATCGCCGCATTTTCCTCCGGGGTCAGCGGGCTGATCTCAGTCGGGGCCTCGCCGACCGGCAGCGCCTGAATGTCGCCCTTGATCTGCCCGGCGTATGGCCCGCTGGTGTAACGCTGCCCGACATAGGCGGTCGACGGCAGCGCGTTCGGCACGAAGCGCTGGCGCTCGGCGTCGGTCAGCGGGCTCGAGATGGTGGCGCCGAGCGGTGCCTCGCTGGTCTGCCCGGTTTGCGATTGGGTCTGCACCCCAGGCGCGCCCGGCACATAGGACGGCAGCGCGGCGCGCTTTTGTAAATAATCGTTCACCACGGCGGCGCCGGCCGCCAGGCCGGATCCCGACTGTTTGATCTCGCCCCCGCGCAGCGCCGCCATCGCCGCCTGAGCGATCGACCTTGGCACCACCGCGTGCGTCAGCGGCTCGATGACCAACGGGTCGGCGCCGCTCGAGGGACCGGTCGCCGGAGGTTGCGGCTGTGCCGGCTGTGCCGGCTGTCCCGGCGGTTGTCCCGGCTGCGCCGGCGGCTGACCCGGTGCGCCTGGCCCGGCGAACAGCGGCGCATGGATCGGCACCGAGCGCCCCGAGCTGGCGTCGTAGTAGGCGCCGGTGGATCCCGGCGGCGGCGGCGCGGCAGTCTTCGACAGGAAATCCGCCGTCTCCGGCGGCAGGCTGCCGTTCGCCTGATAGCTCGCCAGGCCGCGCGGGCCGGCGTTGTAGCGCACGGCGGCGGCGTTGAGGTTGCCGCCGTTGTCGACCACCCCTTCATGGAAATAATTGGCCGAGGCCTGGAGGTTGGGCATCAGGTCGCCGATCGAGCCTTTGATGCCGTATTTCTGCGCCATCTCGTTGAAGGTCGCCGGCATCACCTGGCCGGCGCCGAGCGCCCCCTTGGCGGACGCCAGCGGCGCCCCGGTGTTTTGGTCGATATGCACGCCACCCGATTCGGCTTTGATCATGCGCGCCCACAGCGCCGCCTCATCGAGGCTCATGCCGCGTTCCGCCGCGGTCTGGATCACCGGCACCCGCACGGTGTCCGGCAGCGCCTTCACGTCGGGCAGCTGCGCGATCGCCGTGGCGCTGCCCGCCGCACCAGCCGGCAACCCGCCGGGGCCGGGTGCGGCCGACGCACCAGGCGTCGGCACCACCGGCGTCGCACCTGGCGCAGCGCCCGGCACCGCGCCCGGTGGCGCCAGCTGGAAATTGTCCCCGCCGGGGCTCATAAACTGCTTGGTCATGTCCCACAGCGATTTGCTGCGGTCGAACTCAAACTGCTTCTGTTGCAGATCGAGATCCTGCGCCGCGGCCTCGCGTGCCGCGGCTTGCTGCAGCACCGGCAGCATTTGTTGCTGACGCGCGGCGTTGTAGCCGGCGTCCATGCCGCTGGTCAGGGCCACCGGCAGTGGCGTGGGCGGCCCGAGCGTCGGCGCCCCAGCCGCCGCCAGCCTGGCGCCGAACGCCAGGAAACTCGGCACCGCGCTGGCGATGTCGGAATCCGACAGCAGATTGCCGCCGCGTGGCGCAACGGCGCCGCCGCTGACCAGCGGCGCCAGCAGCGAGGCGACCGCGCTGCCGGGGCTGGACGCCGCCTGGTCGAGCAAGGACTGCGGCGGGGTACCGGGGTCCGGCATTTAACGCAGCAACGACATGGCCGGTGTGAAGCCCGACATCTGCGGCATGCCAACACCCTGCTGATAGGGATCGGCGATCCGCGCCGTTTGCGCGCTGCGCATCTGCAGCAGCTGGTCGAGCAGCTGCCCGGCGCTGGTCTGGTTGCCCGCGTTAAAACTCGCCGGCGCCTGCCGCATGTAGTTCGCGCTGCTCGGCGTCAGCGCCGCGTCGACCCCTTTGCCGAGGCCGCCCAGTGCGGTCATCCACGCGGTCTGCGACGGCGTCAGGCCGTAGGGGTTTGTCGCCGACGACCCCAACGGGTTTGATGTTGTGTCGACCATGTTCCTTTCCTTCCTTTAGGCCGCCAGCAGCGGCGCGGCGGCCAGGGCCGAATCGGCGCCGCCCTTCGCAGCCGCGCCCCCCGCCGCGCCCGCCGCTGCGCCGGCGTCGGCAGCCCCTGCGCCGAACGCGCCGGCGTCGGCTGCCGCCGCGGCGCCGCCACCGAACGCGCCGATACTGGAGGCCGGCGCGGCGAGCGCCGCATCGGTGAGCGCACCACCGGCCAAGGTCGTCGGCGCCGCCAGCGCGGTCGACGCCGGCCCCGACAGATAATTCGCCGCCATAATGCCGAGCGGCGCGGCCGAGAGGCCGAGTCCCAGCAGCTGCTCCGCGGTGTTGGAGCTGTAGGGCTGGCTGCTGGTGACAGCGTTGCCGTAAGGCGACCCGGCAAGCGCCGACTGCTGCAAAGCGAGCTGCTGGTAGGGGTAATTTTGCTGCTGCTGCCATTGCTGCAGTGCCGAGGCGTATTGCGCCTGCTGCAATGTCTGCTGCTGCTGACCGACCTGATTGAGTGCCGAAATGCCCTGCAGGTTCGCGGTTTGCCCGGCCGAGGCAATGTTGCCTTCCGCCGCGGCCTGGTTGAGCGCCGCGCTCTGCGCGGTGTTGTAGCCCTGCGATTGGATTTGATTGATCGCCTGGCCGATATTGCGCTGCGCCTCCGAGGCGATCATCCCCTGCTGGACGCCCTCGCGCGTCCCGCCATAGGCGCCGGCGCCGATCGCGTTCGACGCCTCCGTCTGGCCCTGTAGCGCCGCAGCGCGCTGGATGTTGCTGACGGTGTCGCCTTCGACATTGGCGAGATAAGGGTTCAGCAAACTCTGCGTGGTCTGCGGCAGGTTCTGCACCTGGCTCTGCGCCAGGTCGAACACAGGCTGGGTCGAGCCGACGTTCTGTCGGATGGCATTGAACGCCGCGGTTTGATCCGCGCTGAACGGCGCGACCGTCGGCAGATTGGATGGCGTGAAAGGCTGCGACGCGAGCTGGTTGGCGGTTGACAGATTCTGCTGCAGCTGGCTCTGCACCCAGTCGGGTACCTGAACCTGCGTCGTCGAGCTGCTGGTGGTGTTGGCTGGGTTGCCGCCGCTGCTCATGGCACCAGGCTCTTGCTGAAGGCGAGGCCGACCACGTCGACATCGTCGCCGAGGATGCGGCGGAAGCCTGGTCGGCCGAGCCCGATCGCCCGCACGCAGCCCTCCCCGCGCGCCCAGGCCTCGATGCCCGGCACCAGCGAGCGACAGGCGGCGAGCTCGCCGGCGGCGAGCCAGTAATTCACCACGCGGTAATTCGGATAATCGAGCAACTCGGTGACGATCGCGCCGCGACCATCTTGCGTGCCGTGCCACTGTGCGCGCCCATCGCACAGCCGCGGCACCACATCGCGCACCCAGTCATGCGTGGATCCCGCACGCAGCAATGCCGCCTCGAGGCGCGGCTGCAAAAAACTCTGACCGCGGGGGACGAACGATGTCATGACGACGGCACCGGCACCTGCACCAGCACCAGCGCGCCGGCGTTGTCGACGCTCATGCGATAGGTCGAGCCATTCGGCGCCTGCAGCATCAGCGACGGGAACGGCGATTCGAGATTGCGTTTGACGTTCTGCGTGTCGGCGCTCTCCAGCATGGTGAATGCGCCATTGATGATCTCGGCGCCCGGCAGCCCACCCGGCAGCCGCGGCAGCCTCACCGCGAGCGCCGAATGACCGCGCGGGCGCTGGTAGCCGCTCATCGACCCGACCCCGGCACCACGTCCATGCGGATCCGGCCGAGCGCCCAGGGCTGCACCGCGCCGGGCATCGCCGGGTCGACGCCCTCGATGCGCAGACGCAGGGCACGCGTCTCGAACAGCGCATCGATGATCCCGTCGTCGCGCTCGTAGGGAAACACGCCGAAATCTTCCATAATGTCCTGCGGTTCCCACTGCCCGAACACATGCAATTGCATCTGCTCGAGGTTGCGCGCATCGGGAATAAACGACCGCACGCAGGTTGCCTGGTCGCCCTCGCCGATCTGCATGTCGCCGGTCTCGGCGAACACCGTGGCGCCGCGCATCGCGCCGTCGGCGGTCCAGCCGTTTTCGTGCGCATAGACAAATCCGTTGACATCGCCCATCAGCGGCAACCCGTAGGCGCCGGGCTCGGTCACGCCGGTGCGCGGCATCATGCCGCCGATCCAGATATTCGCCTGGTAATTCCACGCCGCATAACGGTTCGGCTCGAGGCTGGTGTTGTCGGGATAGAAAAACCAAACCTCGGGAAAGAGGCCGTTCTGCGCGGCGACCGTGCGGCCCTGCGTGTTGCGGTTGAGATTGGAAAAGACCAGATCCTGAATGTCGCACGCCAGCACGCGCGGCACGCCCTCATGGATCCAAAACGTTTCCTGGCCCATCCACACGGTGCGCTGGCTGGTGGCGACGATGGCGTTCGGCGAGACGCTGCTGCAGCCGGTGCCGATGCGCACAAGGCCATATGCGTAAGGTGGTCCGACCCATTGCATCGCATGCACGTCGTCGTCGCAGAAAATCAGATAGCCGGTCGGCACACGCCGCGCCGCCCACGCCGCACCGGTGCTGTTGAGCTGCAGCGAACCCGCCAGGTTGACCACGTCCGGCGTCCAGGCGCCGG
>Ga0210392_10001614_pt1 | contig 11797 bp, 8 predicted proteins | sample IncBWC30OmetaG_FD_161057 | JGI IMG/M metagenome (GOLD analysis project Ga0210392, IMG submission 161057) | Forest soil microbial communities from Barre Woods Harvard Forest LTER site, Petersham, Massachusetts, United States - Inc-BW-C-30-O ...
CGCAGCGATGGCGGGAGTGAGATTATTCAGCGCGCGATATTCCCGGTTGGTGGCCATGTACGAGGCGTAAATTAAAATCGGGCAATCCACGTTGGTCATGCGGAGGTTCAGGTAGGAAAGATTGTGCACGAAACCGCCGCGGTCACGGTCGGTTTTGACGCGAATGCCGGATTCCGTGTTGTTGAACGTGCAATTCATCACCGTGAAGTTGGAAATGCCGCCCGAAGTCGGGCTGCCGATGGATACGCCATGGCCGTAACCGTAGGTGCAATTGGTGATCAAGACATCGGAGGTGCCGCCGCCGCAGGTATAGTTGTCATCGCCCACGCTGACGTCGCAGTCCTGGACCAGGATGCGTTTTCCAGTCACGTCGCAGGCGTCGGTGTTGTGGCTGGGATTGACGGGATCAGTCGAGGCCGGGGCGCGGACCGTGACCTTGCGAACCGTGACGTCGGTGGTCTTGCCGCTGATGGCGATGTGAAACATCGGCGAGTTGCTCAACGTAATGTTCTCGATCAAGACACGTTCGCATGAAGAGAACGCAATCATCCTCGGCCGCCTTGCGCTCTTTGTCTTGGCATAAGGCCACCACGGACTGCCTTGACCATCAATCCCACCCGAACCACTGATGGCGATGTCTTGCAGTCCTCTGCCGGTGATAAAACTCAACGGGTCGGTTGTGCCGCCGGGATACTTGTCCAGCGGCAACATCCGCAATGTCCCATTCACGCACAGATTGATGTGGGCGGCCATCTGCAAGGGACCGCTTAAAAAATTTCCCGCCGGCACCTCGACGATTCCGCCGCCCGCGCCGCTCGCCGCATCAATGGCCGCCTGGATGGCCGCAGTGTTCGTCGCCACGCCGTCGCCAATCGCGCCATAATTTGTGACGTTGTAAATTCCCAACGGAATCACGGGTAAGGCTGGCGTGACAAACGATTGGGCTTCAGCCGAAGCAGCCAGCGCGGCCAGGCCGGTAACAATTACGGAAAAAAAAGTTCGCAGCATAGATGTGGTCTCAATTCAAGGTTTGGCCGGATTCCACTCATCACTTCCGCCCAAAACGGACGGGATGGTGATTTTTTCCGCCTCGGCTTTCGTCAACTGCTTCGCCCATTTGACGCGGGCAGCGGGATTCGCACCCGGGCCGGTGCTGTTGTATTCGGCGTAGCGGGCGGTCAGTTCGTTGGTGGGATTGCGCCAGTTGTTCCAGCCTTCCGGCTTGATGTGGTCGCCCAGTTCGCAGTTCAAATAAGTCACACTCGCATACGGACGCCACGGGCGTCCGAGATCGGCCGTGGGCGGGCTGTTGGTATTGGCCGGAGTTCCTTCCGGGCTGAGCCACGGCTTCGGGTCGCCCGTCAGCTTGCAATCCATGAACACAAAACCAAAGGGATGATCCTGCGGCGTGTTCGCCGCCGTCACGTGGCCACCATTTTTGCTGTGGATCTCACAATGGTCGAACACCGTCGCGGCCGAGCCGTAGATGAAATCCACCCGGCCTTCGATATAGCAATTCGTAAAATATTGCCGGGCTTCATCGACTCTCAATGTGTCCTGCCAGCCCAGCAGGCGACAGTGGTTGAGCACCGCGCGGTCGCCAATCACCCGCAACGCCAGTGCCTGTCCATGGTCGCCGGAGGTGTTTTGGAACGTGACGTTCTCCGCGTGAAAATCATCGCCCAACACAACGACACCAATGCCCCTGAAACGCGGATCTGCACCCGGGTTTGGTTCATTCTGGTTCAGCGCATAGGTCAAAATCGTGTTCTCCAATTCCTCGCCCACGAACCGGACGTTGCGCTTCGATTTTGGCACAACGATTTGTCCCTCGTACTTTCCCGGCTTGAGCAAGATGGTGAATGGCTTGGTGCCATCATCCGGAGCGGCGGCGATCGCGGCTTGCACCGTCGTATGCGTGCCAGAGCCGTCGGCGGAAACCACCGCGTCATATTTGGCTTCCTTCGCCACGGGGTTGGCCTCGATCGGCTCGGTGCGCAACACCGGCGACAGCTCCGGCGCGGCCTTGCGCAATTCTTCCACCACCAGCCGCGCAAACATCACATGGCCCTTGGCATTCAGATGTGTGCCGTCAAAGCCGCCCGTGTTGGTGCCATCCACAATCTTCGGCGGACTGAACTCCAGGCATTTCTCCGGCCCAAGCGATTCGCACAGCTCGATGCTGCGGGCTTGCAGATCCACGAGCGGCACGTGCTTTTCAGCGGCGATCTTACGGACCTCTTCCGCGTACGGCGCGAGGCTGGATTTGATTTTTCCGGGATGTTCCTTGTCCCACTGGCGGCGGGTGAGCGGCGTGACCAGCACCGGCTTGGCACCGGCGGCCTGCGCCTCTTCGACATAGCTGACCATGTTGCTCACGAAGGTCGGCATATCCGTCGAGCGCCCCGGCTTGCCCGGCTCGTTGTTATGGCCGAACTGGATGAGATAATAATCACCCTTCAACGCCAGCGCGTTGGTCCAACGGCCTTCGCGCCGAAAGCTCTCGGAACTCCGCCCGCCCTGCGAGGTGTTGATGCACACGGCGCCGTCGGTGAGAAACTGCTTGAAGCCGAGCCCCCACCCGGCGCTGTCCGTCACCGTGGAATCCCCTACGAGAACGATTTTGATCTGGGCCTTGGCGGAAAGGACGGCGGCGGCAAACGCCGCGCACAATAGAATTGTTCTCATGGGTCGGGAATTAATTCCTTTGATTCTGCCGAAGATGGCGCCGTAATAGAATGGCAGTTTGTGCAATTAACATTGAAAAAGCTGCCAGCCGGCGCGGCGCATTGTTAGGGCGTGTTTTCAAAATACGGAGTGCGGCCGTCCCCGGTCGCAGCGATGTCCAAATTGAGGAGGGCTTCCGCGAATTTCCCGAGACCTGGCAGTTGAACGTTGCTGCGCCCGGTTTCCTTGGCGGCTTTGCGCCTTTGCGTTAATTCTGGACTGCATGGTTCCGGCTAAGAGCATTTATTTATCTCCTTCGCCAGCGCCGCCACGCGCCGGACATCCACCGGGTTCGCCAGCTTGCCATCGCGCTTCAATGAAGATCCCACGATGACGCCATCGGCCACGCGCAGGAAGTCCTGCGCATTGCTGGCATTGACGCCGCTGCCAAGCAGTATCTTGGCGTCAGGACACGCCTGCCGGACGCACTCCACATCACTGATGTCTGCGGCCTTGCCCGTGCCGACGCCCGAAACGATGAGCGCATCGGCCAGGCCGCGCTCCAAGGTGTCCGCCGCGGCATCGGCCAGCGACCAGTCACCCAGCGGCACAGCGTGTTTCACATGGACATCGGCGAAAATTCCCGCGCCCGGCGCCACGCGAGCACGTTCGCGCAAGGTATTATAGGCGTCGCCTTCGATGACGCCCTGGTCCGTGATCATCGCGCCGCTGTGCACGTTGACGCGGATGAAATCACCACCGCACGCGGCGCACAGCGCCAGCGCGGAGCGCGCATCATTGCGCAAAACGTTGTAGCCGATGGGCAGCTTCACCGCCGCCCGCACCGCGCAACCGGCCGCCGCCATCGCGGCGAGGGTTTCGGGGGCAACACTGCCTTTGGTGAACGGTACATCACCAAAGTTTTCAATGATGAGGGCATGCACGCCGCCGTGTTCGTAGGCCACCGCATCCGCCACCGCGAATTTGATGATATCCGCCATCGATTGCTTATGGCGGGGCGCGCCGGGCAACGGCTTGAGGTGAACCACGCCGATGAAAACTTTGGGGTGTGATTTAAAGAAATTTTTCATTTTGAAACTTTGGTTAGCCGGGCATGCACGGCCATGAAGGCGGCCACGCGTTGGGGATCCACCGCGCCCGTCCAATGCCCGCCCGCTTTGAATTCAGAACCGATGATGAACCCGTCCGCCGCCGCAAAAAACTGTTTCAAGTTCGCCGCCGTCACACCGGAGCCGAGATACACCGGCAACTGCGTGTGGCCCTTCACTTCCAGCACATCCTTTTTTTGCGGCGCATCTCCGGTCACCGCGCCGGTCACGATCACCAGATCGCCGCGCATGAACTCCACCGCGTGCGCCGTCTCGCCGATACCCACATCCGCCGTGATGGCGTGGGCGCTGTGCTTCTTTTTCACGTCCACCCAGACCTGCACCTCGTCCGCGCCGATGAGCCGGCGGTAACGCAGCAATTCCGCCGCGGAAGATTCGATGATGCCTTCGTCCGCCACGTGGGCGAACGCAAAACCCTCGGCGCGGATGAAATCCAGGCCCGCAGCATGCGCCACCGCCATCGCTTCCATGTTCGCCCCGGCAAGGATCTGGATGCCGCACGGCAAACCGGCCGTGGCCTTCACCGCACGGCCGATCAACGCCATGCTCGCCACGATTTCCGGCCCCACCTGCCCGCGCAAATACGGCGTATCGTGCATGTTCTCAATCATGATCCCGTGGACACCGGCCTCGCGATACAGCTTCGCCTCGCGCACCGCCTGCGCCTCGATATCCGCCAGCGTCAACCGGCTGGCCGGCGTGCCCGGCAACGCGCCGACATGGATCATGGCAATGACCGGCTTGGGAGATTTGAAAAGAGGATTGGATGCCGACATGCGATGCAAAGTAAACACGGCGCCGCCAGAAACCAAGCGCAGACCGCTGGGGTGTGTTTTCATGATTTTATTTTTTTAATTTTCATCGTAGATCATCGCAGATCATCGAAGGCCCGGCCACGCCGGACGGAGCGCGGCATTTATGCCGCTTCACCAACCGGATACCTGACGCCTCCGCTTTTTGCACCCATGGCCGCACACCGGCACCTTGTTTTATATTTTTTTCAAAGTGACCGAAAATCACCGTAAACGACCGAAAAGGACCGAAATTCGCCGAAATGACAGGTGGGCATCCGGTCAACGCGCCAGCGCCCTTTAATTCGTAGCAGCCGACGTGAGGAGGCTCAAACTTCCCCCCGCCAGCCCGGCTTATGCTTAAGGTGCGGATCATTTTTTTATTTTTAGGTCGGATTAGGTCGGATTAACCCGGATAACTTCGTCCGCCTCTCAGCGGGCGGCGGCTGTGTCGCAGACCAGCCGCAGCAGCCACGTTTGCAACCGGCACCTTCAACCTTGCTGGATCATTCGTCATTCGGTCATTCATGGTGGCCGCATGCAAGCACCCCCGGAACATCGCACGAGACCTGAATCTCGGATCCCGTTTCCCGCATCCCGCATGAGCTTTTTCAGCTTTCATCCCTCCCTTGTATCACACCTCCCCAAAAGTTGAATTTCTCCCGGGAATGTAGAATGCAGATTTTTGCCATATTTCTGCAAAAAACCCGAGTGGGAAGGGAGTCCGACCAAAAAAATCCGCTAAAATTCAGAATCCCCCCGTAAAGATTATGGATAATTGGTGCACGAAAAAATTAGCCGGCGGCCAAAATCGCGGATTTGCTGGGAAATTGCGAGATTTTTGAAAATGAAAAATTGGCCTCCGTCCTAGGTAGGGACGTTGCGCTGCGACGTCCCCGCCGGCGCTTTCCCATCTTCTGCCGGCGGTCCCCTTCAGGCCCGTCGCGCCGGATGACCTTGCCCACCTTTCCTTCACCCCAACGGGGTGAAAATCATCCAGCCTGGGGTTGCGACGAAGGAGCTACCCTAGGTAAACCAGAAAATGTTCTCCAACCCTTTCAGAAATCTCTGCAAAAGTATTGAACAGGTGAAGGTCTGGGTTCGTCAGAAGGGCATGCAAACCAAGCGCGAGAATCAAATCACATTTTTTGACATGGCCGTCCAGCAACGGGGGGCGGCAAATAAAGTTTTGGAGGTCATCGCCCGGGAAGTTGATTTTTCACAAGCCGAACAGCAGGTGGCCACCACGTATGCCACGGGCGGTCGTCCGGCCTGTCGGGTGGCGGTGCTGTTGCGCGCGATGATTTTGCAACATCTATACGGTTTGAGCGACCCGCAGACCGAGACCCAAATCAAGGATCGTTTAAGCTTCCAGAAATTCGTCCAACTCGACCCGCATGAGGCCGTGCCCGATGAGACGACGATTTGCCGGTTTCGTCAACGGCTCATCCAAAGTGGTTTGCATGAAAGCTTGCTGGGTCTGCTCAATCAGCAACTGGAGGCGCGGGGGTACATCTTGAAAACCACCACCATTGTGGATGCAACCATCATTGAGTCCAGCCGGCAACGGCCAGAAGTTGAGGCGGCCCGGAACGGCACGGCCCCGGATGCCGACGCCAGCTATACCCGTAAATATGGCCGCAGTTCAGTTACTACGGTTACAAAGCGCATGTGAGCAGCGACGGCGAACATCAATTGATCCGGTCAGCCCTATTGCGCACCGCCAAGACCCAGGACGGACACGTGTTTACCGCCGTGGTTCCGGCCGAGAGCCGGTCGGTTTATGCCGACAAGATTTATGATCTTAATAGCATCCGCGCTTGGCTGGCCGAACGCGGCATTGCCAATGGCATCCTCAAGAAAGGGGCCAATCACATTAAGCTAAGCGCACAGGACCACGAAAACAATCGCCGCAAAAGCCGGGTGCGCACCACCATCGAACGCATCTTTGCGCATCTGAAACAGTGGCAGAATTATCGGCGGGTGCGGTATTTGGGGCTGGTGAAGAACCAATTGGAACTGACCCTCAAGGCCGTGGCTTACAACCTCAAACGCCTGGCCAAGATTTTAGAACAGCAAACCGCCTGATCGGCGCGGCGCGGCCTGCCGGCGGCCCAGCGGCCAGGCAAAAACAGTGGCTAGCAACTGGAATCAACCCCGTTTTCATCCGCCAGACAGCAATTTTTCCCGCACCTTCGTCCCGCTTCAATCAAGTTCACAATAAGAGGCCTTTTGCAGAGACTTCCGTTGGGATTGGCCGAGGCGGGCGCGGGTTACGAAAGCGTTGCTTTCCGCGGCGGGGAGTGATAAATCGCGAGGATGGAAACTATGGAACCGACCGTGAACTTGGTAGAAACAGCGGTATGCGTTCAAATCGTGAAAGATGTCGGGGGGAAGAAATGACATTTTTCCCTTTGCTTTTGATAATGACTCCAATAGTTGTGGTTGCATTGTTGGCGCTTTGTTTTGGTCAAAAGGGTGAAAGAAAACCCGCCTTGTTCATCGTTGCGATTATCGCATCTTTATTGTTGGATTACTTAATATGGTGGCTGAATCATCCAGCTTCCCATTCAAATTAGGACACTCTCCGCCATCCCCCCTTCGTTGACACTGTTTTTCCGCGCTGCTACCGTTGGCAGTTCAATTTGCGATGGAATACAAAGATACCCTGAATCTCCCGCGCACGGATTTCGCCATGAAGGCGGATTTGGTGACGCGCGAACCGGAACGCCTCAAAAAGTGGCAGGATGCCGACCTGTACGGCAAGATCCAGGCGGCGCGCGCGGATGCGGAGAAGTTCGTGCTGCATGACGGACCGCCGTTCGCCAATGGCGACGTGCACATCGGCACCGCCCTGAACAAGATCCTCAAGGACATCATCATCAAGTACCAGACGGTGCGCGGGAAAAGCGCGCCGTACATCCCGGGGTGGGATTGCCACGGGCTGCCGATCGAATTCAAGGTCTCGCAGGAGATGCGCAAGGCCGGGAACACGGATGCCGACGCGGCGACGATCCGCAAGGCGTGCGATGCGTATGCGCGCAAATACATCGACCTCCAGCGCACGCAGTTCAAGCGGCTGGGCGTGCTGGGCGACTGGGAAAATCCGTACCTGACGCTGAACAAGGAATACGAGGCGGACGAGCTGCGCATGTTCGCGGACATCGTGGCTAAGGGTTTTGTGTATCGTGGCAAGAAGCCGGTGTACTGGAGCATCCCCTGCCGCACGGCGCTGGCCGAGGCGGAGGTGGAATACGCGGACCACGTGAGCCAGAGCGTGTTCGTGAAATTTCCGGTCGTGGGCCGCGCGAAAACGTTCATCGTCATCTGGACGACGACGCCGTGGACGCTGCCCGCGAACCTCGCGGTGGCGTACAACAAGGATTTTCCATACGTATCGGTGCACATCGAAGGCGAGAATTACATCGTCTTCAAGGGGCTGCTGCCGACCATCGCGGCGAAGTGCAACTGGACGGATTATTCCGAGCTGCCGGTGCCGATGGAGGAACTGGCGAAATTCCAGTACCAGCATCCGTTTTGCAACCGCACGGGCAAGCTGTTCGCGGCGAATTTTGTGACGGCGGACACGGGCACGGGTTTCGTGCATATCGCGCCCGGCCACGGCCAGGACGACTACAACCTGGGCCGCGCCAACGGGTTGCCGATCTATTCCCCGGTGAACGATGACGGCGCGTTTGCGCATACGAACGATCTGCCGGTGGAGCAACAGATGCCGGCCGAGTGGCTGGGCAAATCCATCCTGGAAAAGCACGGCAAGAGCGATGCGAACGAGATCGTGCTGCACGAGCTGCGCGTGCGCCATGCGCTGTTGAGCCAGGAAAATTATCATCACAGCTATCCGCATTGCTGGCGGAGCAAAACACCCATCATCTTCCGCGCGATGGACCAGTGGTTTATTAAAATAGATCACGTAGCAGCGGACGTCAGTCTGCTCACTTCAAATTCGGGGGCAAGTCAGGGCCGACTCACGTCGGCTGCTACATTCAGACAGGAGGCCACGGCTGAAATCGATCGCGTGAGCTGGATTCCGGATTGGGGTGTGAACCGCATCAAGGGTGCGGTCGCTTCGCGGCCCGATTGGTGCATCTCGCGGCAGCGCACCTGGGGCGTGCCAATCCCGGCGTTTTATGACGCACAGGGCGGCGAAATCCTGCACAAAGACGTCATCTGCAAGGTGGCCGACCTAATCGAGCAACATGGCTCGAACATCTGGTTTGAGAAATCGGCCGCGGAACTGTGGGCGCTGGTGAAGCCGGCGAACTGGAGCGGCGCGGAAGCCGTGGCGAAATCAAGCGATACGCTGGATGTGTGGATCGATTCCGGGTCGTCTTCGAGGGCGGTTTTGATGCGGCGCGGGGAGTTGTTGCATCGGAGCGCGGGCGGCTCGCCCGCGAGTTCACCAGCCAACACGCAACACGCGGGCGAGCCGCCCGCGCTCCAGTGGCAGGCCGATATGTATCTGGAAGGTTCCGACCAGCATCGCGGGTGGTTTCAGTCGTCGTTGCTGCTGTCGTTGGCGGGCAACGGGGCGGCGCCGTACAAGACGGTGTTGACGCACGGGTTCATGGTGGATGCGGACCGCGAAAAGATTTCCAAGAGCAAGCAGGGCGCTTACGAGAAACCGCAGACAGCCGAGGCGTATGTGAAAAAATACGGCGCGGACGTGGTGCGCCTGTGGGTGGCGTCGCAGGATTTCCGCAACGACATCGTGGTGAGCGAGGAACGCATCAACAAGGTGGGCGAATCGTATCGCGGCATGCGCAATGCGCTGCGGTACCAGCTCTCGAACCTGTTCGACTTTGACCCGGCGAAACATTCGGTGGCGGATGACAAGCTGACCGGGCTGGACCGCTGGGTGTTGGGTGAATTTTCCAAGATGGAGGCGGACGTCATCGTGGCGTACGACAAGTTTGAGTTCCACGTGGTGTACCAGAAAATCAGCCAGTTCGTGGCGGTGGAGCTGTCCTCGATCTACCACGATGTCATCAAGGACCGGCTGTACACGGACGCGGCGAATTCGCCGCGCCGGCGCTCGACACAGACGGCGTTGCACAAGCTGGTGAGCGGCTTGTGCCAGATGTTGTCGCCCATCCTCGCCTTCACGGCGGATGAGGCGTGGGAATTTATACCGGGCAAGGCGACGAGGTCGGTGCATGAGGCGGTGTGGAAACCGTCTAAATTTTTAATTTCGCCAACCGAGCAAGCACGTTGGAAAAATTATATTGGAATTCGAGAATGGTTACTGCCAAAACTTGAAGAACAACGGAGGCAAGGGACAATAGGAAAATCATTGGACGCAAAAATCATAATCCGGCTTCCCAAAACCGAAACTTTGCAAGCAACTGAAAGAGCGAATAACGCCGGTGTAATTCCGCAGATTCAAATTGGAATTGGCAGCAATTTGTTTGCAAATTTTGAACTCAGCGAAATGTTCCAATTTGAAATAAAGGAAGTGCTAAATGTTTCGCAATTTGATTTTGACACTTTTCTTGCTAAGCCAATGATTGATACAGAAAAAGCAACCGCTGACATTAATGAATACGCGTTTGTTCGAAAGGCCTCTGGCGAAAAATGCGAGCGCTGCTGGCATTGGGAAATGGACATCGGCCAGAATGAAAACCACCCAATGATTTGCGGACGTTGTGTAGAGGCGGTAAAGCAGCTTAAGCCGTGAGGGTGCCAATTGCGGCTGAAACTATTTTTTATCCCCGGAGGATTTCCCTAAGGGCTCGCTTTCAAGATATTCAAGAAATCTATTGCTAAGCAGTTTCGTTCCCAACGCAAAGGCACCATCAATAACTGTGATGGCAACTTTAATTGAAATACCCGGCGTGATAGCAGCCACCAAAAATGAAAAAGCCGCCAAAAAGATTACCAAAACGAGTAAAAAAATAAGACCAAGGAAACCGTGGTCAATCTTCCCAAACATCATCAAATAACACATAATAAGACTGGCGACAAAAGCGGCTCCAAGGCAATATCCCAAAACCTTCCAAATGCTCGGGTCCATCACATTCTCATCTGCAAGTATCGTATCCATATTTATTTTAAATCTTTTGGAATCAGTTCATTAAGGGGTGCTACCCATCTATCAGGTCCATAGTCATCACCAAGCTCCGGGGCCGTCTCAAAAATATCGATTGCGCTTCCATTACGGATGAAAGCTACATAGGTTTTTGATCCCGTATAGCCGCCGAACGTATTTTTAGAATTCACTCTTACAATTTCGCCATATCCAAATTGTTCCCCTATAGGCACTCGGTTAGCGTGGCAGTACCCTTTGTATGGGACTCCTTCAAACGTAATCTTCATGGAATCTGGATCAATCAAATTTCTTTCAAACCATGTTTTGGTTATTGTCTGATAATCACTTGGATATGCTCCGCAATCGGCAGAATCAATTTGAGATTTAGTAAACGGTGATGTGCTTGCACAGCCCCCAAATAAGCCAACACAGATCACTCAACCAAAAAATTTACGTTTATTCATGCTAGTTCTTATTTCGCAATTTTTATAGGCGTGAGTTGACTTTGCACCCGGGGAAAGTTTTGTCCAGAAAAAACCGGGCAGCGGCGTTTTGAACGTGTGGAGACAAAATTGGAAATTCATGTTTTAGTGCATGCGAAAGCGCCAGAGGGCTGGCGCAGTCCAAGACGCTAGCGCGTTCGCCATGCGCAAGACGATTTGAGTATAACTTGGCAATTGAATACGCAAGGTGCCTGCTTCGCAGGCAAAATCTGTCGCAGCGCGACAAATTCCACCAGCTTGCGCCAGGCTATTTGGGCGGTTTTAAAAACAAGGTAGCGCCGGACCATTGCTGCAAATAGGATTGGTATTCCTTCAACAAACCTGGCACCTCGCTTTCGACCGGCATGACCTTGAAGCCCTGCTCGATGGGCCGGCACATCTTCCAAGCCACGACCTGGCCGGTCCCCAGCACGAGAGTGCAGGCAACGCCCACCCCGGTGGAAATCGAGAACGCCCAGGCGAATGTCGCAATGAGGAGGACGCAGTTGCAAATTATCGGGATGCCCAGATACAGGTTCACCTGTATCTCATTTCGTACCAGATCGAGATCTGAACGGGTGCGGATGACACCATTGATCTTTTTTGCCACCGCCTGCAGTCGCCAGGTCCCAATGAATTGCAGGCCGATTTGGACGGCACCGGCAAACGCGGCCAGGATGT
>Ga0210392_10001615_pt1 | contig 11795 bp, 10 predicted proteins | sample IncBWC30OmetaG_FD_161057 | JGI IMG/M metagenome (GOLD analysis project Ga0210392, IMG submission 161057) | Forest soil microbial communities from Barre Woods Harvard Forest LTER site, Petersham, Massachusetts, United States - Inc-BW-C-30-O ...
TTCACGTTCGCAGGTAGGTCGCCCTTGATGTGCTCGGTGTTGCCGCCGCCGAGATAGAGCATGTCGTAGTTGAAGATGGGCTCGAGCTGCTCGATCATTTCGAAGACTCGTTTGGACCAGTGTTTTGTGCCGATCTCTTGCAGCTCGGAGTCGCGAAGGCGGTCTTCGTAGGTTTGGTCTTTTTTCCAAGGGTGATGACCGAGCTCTAGGTTCGGGACGAGGCGTCCATCGGTGTACAGGCCGGCGCCCACGCCGGTGCCGAGGGTGAGCGCGAGCTCGACGCCTTTGCCGGCGATCACGCCGAAGCCCTGTAAATCCGCGTCGTTCATCGCGCGCACTGGGCGCCCAGTGATTTCGGCGATGCGTGCTTGCAATGGGAAGTTGCGCCAGGCCTCGTCAGCTAGATTGGGCGCGTTGATCGCCACGCCGCGCTTCACGATGCCTGGGAAGCCGACGGCGACGCGGTCGAAGGCGGGCTGCGCCGCTACCATCGTCTTGATCACGTCCAACATCGCGTCGGGCGTGGCGGGGTGCGGGGTGAGCGTGCGCGCTCGTTCGTTGAGCGGATGCGCGGCCGCGTCGAGCACGATCATCTTGATGCCGGTCCCACCAATATCGATGGCGAGGGTGTGTGCGTTGGGGTTCGGCAGCGCTTCTGTGCTGCTGGGCGTCGTGGGCTCGGGCGGCATGGGCCCGACTATTACCACGGGAGTTGCGAAAACGGGGTAGGCCGAGCGACTCGCCGGGCCAATCGCCCCTTGACCCGACGCCGCGAGTCGCGCGACTGTCCACGGCCAGGAATTTGGAGGCGAGTTGTGACTCAGGAACGCGAAAAATCCCCAGTGCGGATAAGCTTGCTCGGTTGTGGAACCGTGGGCGGCGGGGTGCTGCGGCTACTCCAGGAAAATAAGGATTTTCTGGGCTTGCGTGCCGGTGGCGACCTCGAAGTCACGCACGTGCTGGTGAAGAGCCCGAACAAGGAGCGCGTTCCCGAGTGCAAGAAGGAGTGGCTCACCACCGACCCCGAGGTCATCTTCGGCGACCCGCGGGTCGACTTGGTCGTGGAAGTGATGGGCGGCGAGCACCCCGCGAGCGAGTACATTGAGCGCGCGATCAAGTCCGGGAAAGGCGTGGTCTCTGCCAACAAGCTCTTGATCGCCAAGCACGGACCGAAGCTGGTCGAGCTAGCGATCAAGAATCGCGTCGACTTGGCCTTCGAGGCCTCGGTCGGCGGTGGCATCCCGATCATTCGCACGCTGCGCGAGGCTCTGGCGAGCGACTCCGTGGCGAGCGTGCATGGCATCTTGAACGGAACCTGCAACTACATCCTGACTCGCATGCGGGAAGGCATGAGCTTTCCGACGGCTCTGCTGCAAGCTCAAGAGCTCGGCTACGCCGAAGCAGATCCGACGCTCGACGTAGGCGGCCACGACGCCGCTCAAAAGCTGGTCGTGATGGCGATGCTGGCTTTCGGTGCCAGCGTGAACGCCTCCGATATCATGGTCGAGGGCATCACCGAGATCGAAGAAGTCGATCTGCAGTTTGCCGATCGCTTCGGTTACCGCATCAAGCACTTGGTCGTTGGCTACGATCGCGGTGAGCGGGTCGAGCTGCGCGTTCATCCGGCGCTAGTGCGCAAGAATAGCGTGCTGGCGAACGTCGACGGCGTGCTGAACGGCGTGTTCGTCGAAGGTCGCGCGCTCGGTCCGTGTTTGCTGGTGGGTCGCGGCGCGGGCGACATGCCGACGGCCGTCAGTGTGGTCGCTGACATCGTCGATGTTGCGCGTTCGCGCATCGAAGGCCAGCCGGGGCTCGCCACGCGCGGCATCCAGCTCAAAGCTCGCCCGGTGATGCCCATCGAGGAGGTCGAGACTCGTTATTACCTGCGTTTCGCCGTGGGCGACCACCCCGGCGTGCTCGGACACATCGCCTCCGCGCTGGGCGCCGAGAGCGTCAGCATCGAGCAAATGGTGCAAGAAGGCCGCGCGCTCGAGGCGGACGACGCCGTGCCGGTGTGCATCATCACGCATCGCTGCCAAGAGGGCGCCGTGCGCCGCGCTGTCAAGGCGATCCAGAGTAAGGCGTTCCTCAAGGGCACGCCACGCCTGCTGCGCATCGAGGACGTCTGACGGCTACCATGCGCGGCCCGCGAGACTCCGCCGCGCCGCTGGGCGTATTCGACTCAGGGCTGGGCGGTCTGACGGTCGCGCGGGCTCTGCTGCAAGCGTTGCCCAATGAGCGCATCGTCTATTTGGGTGACACGGCGCGCGTCCCGTACGGCACGCGTTCGGCGCAAACCGTGGTCCGCTACGCCCGCGGTTGCTCGGAGCTTCTGCTCGAGCGCGGCGTGAAAGGCATCGTGATCGCGTGCAACACCGTGAGTGCGGTCGCCTTGGACATCCTGCGCGCGGAGCTGGATTTGCCGATCATCGGCGTGATCGAACCGGGCGCGCGAGCGGCGCTGTCGGCCGTCACCGCCTTGCCAAAGGTGCCCGGAATCACGCCGAAGATCGGCGTTCTGGGCACGACGGGCATGGTCGCTTCGGGCGCTTATCCGCGCGCGGTCGGCCAGCTCTCTACGCGCTATGAAGTGGTTGCGCTGGCCGCTCCGCTGCTCGTGCCGCTCACCGAAGAGGGTTGGGTAGAGGGTGAGGTGCCGCGCTTGGTCGTGCGGCGCTACGTCGAACCGCTGATCGCCGCGGGCGCGTCGGTGATCGTCCTCGGCTGCACGCACTTCCCGCTGCTCAAGGGCATCATCGCGGAGGTCGCGGCAGAGCTCGCCGGGCATCCAGTCCCCATCGTCGATAGCGCGGAGGCGACCGCCTCCGTGGTCGCCGAATGGATTGCCGATGAGCGGCTGGCTCCGAGCCCGAGCGAGCACGTGGACGGACAGAAGCTCGAGCTTTTGGTCACCGATCTGCCGGCGAGCTTTTCAGTCGTCGCGGGTCGCTTCCTCGGCGCGGACGCGAGCCACGCCACGCAGGTCGATTTGGTCGCGAAATAGCGCCTTTTCAGGAGTCTATTGGCGCGCCGGGCTCGCTCGCGGCCAGGTACAGCACGGCCATGCGCACTGCGACGCCGGATTCGACCTGATTCAAGATCACGCTGTGCTCGCCGTCGGCGACGTCTTCCGAAATCTCGACGCCGCGGTTCATGGGGCCCGGGTGCATTACGACGGCGTCGGGCTTGGCCAGACGCAAGCGCGCGGCGTTGAGGCCGAACACGCGCGCGTACTCGCGCAGCGCGGGCAAGAGCGGCGCGCCTAGGCGTTCGCGTTGGATGCGCAGCATCATCACCACGTCTGCGCCGTCGAGCGCCGGCTCGAGTCGGTCGTACACACGGCAGCCCAGGCTGTCGACGGCCGTCGGCAGTAACGTGCGCGGTCCGGCGAGCGCGACGTCCGCGCCCAACATGCGCAACAGGAGCGCGTTCGAGCGGGCGACGCGGCTATGGGCAATGTCTCCGCAAATAGCCACCTTCATGCCGCGGAAATCGTGACCTTTGCGTTGCCGAATCGTAAAAGCGTCAAGCAAGGCTTGGGTCGGGTGCTCGTGCATGCCGTCGCCCGCGTTGACCACGCCTGCGCGGGCGTAGCGCGCGACGTAGTGGGCCGCGCCGGACGCCGCGTGGCGGATGACGATCACGTCGGCGTGCATGGCGTCGAGCGTGTTTACGGTGTCACGCAGGGATTCGCCCTTGCTGGTACTGGACGACGAACCGCCGATGTTCACCACGTCCGCGGACAACCGCTTACCGGCGAGCTCGAAGCTGGTACGCGTGCGCGTCGACGCTTCGAAGAACACGTTGATGATGGTCTTGCCGCGCAGCGCCGGCACTTTGCGCACTGGGCGCTGGCTCACCTCGAGAAAAGTCTGCGAAAGGTCGAGCAGCTTTTCCGCGGTTTCGCGGCTGATGTCTTCGATGCCCAGCAGATGGCGAATGCGCTCTTCGGTCATGGAGCCTCGGGACCGAGCAAGCTTGCCATGAGGCGGCGTCCTAGCATGCCGCCCGGCCCGAGCCTATCTGGCTCCCCCGCGCCCGTGCCATTGGCTTCGGGATCTTCGATCAAGCCGAAAGCCGCCTACACACGGCCGCCGCCATTCACCTTAGGGCCAGGGCGATAAGTCTACTCATGACCCAGCACCACCCCAACGTGCCCCGATGTCCGCCGGTATCCGTTGCCTCATTCGGGCACGGGCACGGGGCTGAATTCAGGAATGGACGCTAGTTGAGCCAGCGACCGTCGGGGCCACGGCCTTTTTCGCCGTTTTCGGGGGCTGCCGGATCGCCCTTAGCGAGGCCGCCCTCGATCACCTTTAGCCGCGAGCGTTCGACGCGCTTTTTGCGCTGTGCCGCCTCGCGTAGGACCTCTGCGTCCAGCCGGTTGATCCGGAACTTCAGCCAATAGCGGCGCAAGGGCGAAGGGGTGCCGCCGCCCAAGAGCCAGCCCGCAAAAGCTCCGCCCATGTCCGCCGGAAACCCTTCGGTGGGCGTCGTCCGAAAGACCAAATAGATGAACGGCATGCCGACCGCCAAGTAGATCACCGCGCGCGCGCTGATCGGCAAGATCCCATACAGCCGCACGACCGCGCCTCGATTGTTCAGGGCCCAGGCCACGGCTAAAGCGCCACCAACCGCATACCCGCCAAACCAGTACCCGGGCGCAAGGTAGCGCCCAACACTCGGTGGCAGCGCGATGTCGAACAGCAGTTGAACGAGCGTCGACACTAGGGCGGCGCCCAACAAGAAACGCAGGAAGCGGCTCGCTCCCCACTTTTGCTCCAGCGGAACGCCGAAGAAGTACAGGGTGACGAGCACGCCGAACAGCTGCCACAGGTTGTCCGGCGACTGCAGCACGGGCGCCGTCAGCAAGCGCCACACTTGCCCGTGCAAGATGAGCAACGTGTTGCCGCAAAAGAGCGCGAAGGCCTCGGGGCCAACGTCCGCCCAGTGCTCGCCGATGGCAAACGCTAGGCACAGCCCGCTCACCAAGCACATGGCGGTGAGGACGACCTTGCCCGGCCGGGGTAGCCCTGGCGGCGCATACTCACCGGGGTAGTTCGGCATGATCGCCGTTACGAGATAGCTGCCGGGGAGCCGTCCCGCAAGGCCAGGCCGCCTCGTTGCTAGTTTGTGGCGGGTGGTAGCCCGGGCACGCAGTTGTGGGCGGTCTGAGTGATTCCGTCGTAGGTCAAGATACCCGGGGGGAGGTTGCCTTCGTCGGCACTCGCCGCGTTGCCTGCCGCGCCGGCGTCAGCGGGGACCTCTTCGCCGACGGAGCCGGCTCCGCCGTAGCTTCCGCCGTCGCCCGGGCTGGCAGGGTAGCCGCCGCATGTGAAGACCCAACGCGGCGTGACGCGCGCGCCCGCCTTGTCGAATTGTAAGCGACCACCGTCGCTCGAGGGCGCGATGTGCGACGCGACTGGATCGTCGGGGCCGGTCTGTGGTGAGCGATCATAGACGTCGACCTGCGCCAAGTAACGGTGGCTCGTGATCACGTACGCGAAGGTGACCGGCAGCAAGGGCGGCGTGGGCGGCGAGCTCGCCAGCTGAAACCCGGGACTGGGCGAGCTGCCGTCGGCTCCGGGCGTCACGTCGAACAGCGTCGCGACATAGCTTTGCACCAAATCTGCATCTGCTACGCGCATCGTGTTCAGGAAGTCATCGGGCTCGACCGAAACCAGCTCGGGTCGAACGATCACGGTCGTGTCGGTGGTGCTACTGCTGCAACCGAGCACAACGACTCCCAAGCTCAGCCCAAGAAAATAGAGAACGTGACGCATCGGCCGGCTTCGTTTAGCACCTAGGCGCTGCGAAGTGCAGGCGTTTCAAGCGGCCACAGGACCGAATCAGGTCCCGGCCGTGCCGGAGCTGCCCGAGCTGCCCGCAGCGTCTTCGGAACCGGAGCTGCCGCCTTCGCCCGAGCTGCTGGTTCCGCCGCCAGCGGTGGTGCCCGCGTCGTCGCCTGGGGCCAAAAATGAGCACTCTTCGGCCCACTCGGGGTTCGTGACGAGGTCACAAGCGGTCTTGGCTCTGGGCGCGCTCACGCTTGGCGCGGGCTCGCAGGCGTTCAGCTCGGTGACGCTGCCCGCGTCGTTCATGGCGCAAGCCCCGGCGCTCTTGATCGTTGCCAGGCACGCCTTCAAGTCGGTCGAGCTGGGCGGGCTGACGGCGAGCCCGTGCAGGCACTGGTCGCGGTAGAAGCGTTGGCAGGCGTCGACGTCTGTGACGATGCCGCAGTTTTTGGCGGCGGCGCAGCGCGCTTCCTCGATATCGCGGCAATCATCGACGCCTTTGGCGTCGGTGCCGCAGCCCGCCGCGTTCACCAGCGTGAAGGCGCAGATCGCCGAGAACAACGAGCAGCAGGTGATTGACAGGACGCTCATGCCCTGGCGGCTAACATGCTTCGCTCGGGCCGGCGAGTTTCGCGTCGCAATTGCTACCCGCGAGCCGGCGGCGGACTTGGGTCGGCGCGGGTCGCACGCTACGATACCGGCATGGCTTCTGCGATCGTGCTCTGCGCGGGCTTCGGCACGCGCCTGCGCCCGCTGACGGACGAGCTACCGAAGCCGCTCGTGCCCGTCGGCGATCGCTCGATCTTGGAGCATGCGCTCGAGCGCCTGTTCGCGGCGGGCTTTGGCGAAGTGGTGATCAACGTGCACCACTTGGCAGCGCTTTTCGAACGCAGTATCGCGCACTTGGCGATGCGCGTTCGGGTAGTTGTCGAGCCCGACATCCGGGGTACCGCGGGCGGCGTCGCTGGTGCGCGCGCGCTGCTTCAGAGCGATCCAGTACTGGTTTGGAACGGAGACATCTTGGTAGATCCGCCCCTCGACCAGCTTGTGGCAGGAAGCGAGCCCCACTCTTTCTGCCTGGGCGTGGCGCCTCGGGGTCTTGGTGAAGGCACGGTCGGGCTCGACCAAGCGGGCAACGTCGTGCGTTTGCGCGGCGAGCGTTTTGGCGACGAGGCGCGCGGCGCTGACTACATTGGCGTCTTGGCGCTCGGCGCTGCGGTGCGAGATTCGCTGCCAGAGCACGGCTGCTTGTTTGGGGACGCGGCGCTGCCGTCGTTGCGCAAAGGCGGCGTGATTCGCAGCGCAGTCGTCACTCAGCCTTGGACCGACGCGGGCGATTTGGGCAGCTTGCTGCGCGCCAATTTGGCTTGGCTCGCGGCGCGCGGCTTGCGGGCATTCGTGGCCGATAGCGCTCAGGTCGCCGCGGCCGCGACGGTTCGAGACAGCGTGGTTGGCGCTGGCGCGCGCGTCTTGGGGCAGGGGTTGCTCGAGCGCTGCGTGGTGTGTCCCGGTGCGACCGCGACCGCGCCGCTTTACGACGTCATCGTCGCGCCGAGTGGTCGGGTGATCCCAGCTCATGTTTGAGCAGTCGTTGCGTGACGTGCCGGTCGACCCGGTGGGCTTGGCTCGGCGGCTCAGCGGGCGTGACTGCGTCTCGTTATTTTGGGGCAAAAACGGCAGCTTGGCCTACCTTGCTTGTGATCCGGTCGAGCACAGCAGCGCGCTCGATCCGGAGCCGGCGCTCGCGCCTTTGCCGGGCCCGAGTCAGCACGCGGTGCCGCGCTGGGTGGGGCTCTTGCCTTACGAGGCGCGCCGCGAGCTCGAGCGAGCCGGACACGGCAGCTTACGCGCGGCGCCACACGTCGCCCTGCCGCACTGGGTGCGCTACGCGGCGGTCGCGGTGATTGGCGCAGACGGAGTGCGCGTCGTGGGTGAGGACAGAGAGCGCGCGAGTGAGCTTTCGGCGCGGCTACGTGAGCCTGCGCGCGAGGCGTCGGCCGTGAGCGTCGCGCCGCTCGTCGCGTTCGAAGCGCCGGAGTTACACCGCGCGCGCATTCGTCGTGCGCTCGAGCACATCCGCGCGGGCGATCTCTATCAGGTGAGCCTGGCGCGGCGCTTCGACTTCCAGGTGCGGGGCGCGGCCTGGGACGTGCTCGCGCGGATGCTCGAACGCAGCCCCTCGCCGTTCGCCGCTGCGTTCTCGTGGGGCGCTCTGGACGTCGTCTCGGTTTCGCCAGAATTATTTTTGAGTACGGATATTTATGGCTCAATTCTCACGTCACCCATCAAGGGTACGCGGCCGCGCGGAAGCAGCTCGGAGCGCGACGCAGAGCTAGCTCGCGAGCTCGACGCGGATCCGAAAGAGCGCGCCGAGCTGACCATGGTGCTCGACGTCGAGCGCAACGACCTGGCCCGCCTCGCGCTGCCCGGCACCGTCCAACTCGCCGTTCCACCTCATGTCGAAGCGCACGGCACGGTCCTGCATCGCGTAGCCACGTTGCGCGCCGAGCTTCGCCCTGAGCTGTCGCGAGCAGAGGTGCTGGCGTGCATGCTGCCGAGCGGGAGTGTGACGGGCGCGCCAAAAGTCCGGGCCATGGACCTGATCGCCGAGCTGGAGGCCGAACGGCGGGGGCTGTACACGGGCGCCTTCGGCTACCTAGCGCACGACGGCACGCTCGAGCTCGGCATGGCGATTCGCACGCTCACCGTGCGCGAAGGTCAGGGCCACTACTGGGCGGGCGGCGGCATCGTCGCTGACAGCGATCCAGAGCGCGAAGTGCAAGAAACACTCTGGAAGGCCGAAGCACTGCTCGGGCTTCTTCGTTAACCGCTGCTCCCCGAAGGGGCCGTGCGCAGCCTCGGACCTTGCGAACTCCTTCGACTGAGCGGGGCCGTCAGTGCAGGGCATTTTTTTAGTAGACAAGAGCATGCGCAGCCACACGGAAAACCCAAACCTCAAAAACTAGCCCAATTTCCCAGCCTGGCTTAAGCCTCTCAGTCACCCATGGAATCCGTGAACGTCCGCAATCTGGAGCAGATCCAAGAAGAGGATCGCGGCGCGCGCTCCTCGCGGCTTGGCGCGTTGCTGCTGGCTTCTTTGGGCGGGGCTGCGTTGGTCACCGTGGCTCTGGTGATGGCTAAGCGCACCGGGCCGCCCGCGCGCGCCGAGCACGATCCGCTCGCCGAGCTGGTGAAGAGCGCCAAGAATGATTCGACTCCGGCCGAGCAGCTCGACGGACGTGATGTGACGTTCCCCGGTATCTTGAGCGATGCGGCCAAGCCGACCACGGCGCTGGCCGCCGTGAAGGACGAGCGCGGAAGGCTAGTCGAGCAACCGAGCGGCGCGGAGGCCGCGGGCACCCCGAGCACGCCGCCGCGCGCAGGCGATCGCTTGCCGGTCGTGCCGCTTCCCGTGGGCACACTGCTCAGCGCGACCCCAGTGACGACCGATCCCAAAGATTCTCTGACCGCCATGGCCCAATCGGCTTCTTCGCTCGCTGACGGCGGAGAGCTCGCGCCTTCGGGCATGGAAGGCGGATTTCAGCTGCAAGTCGCGAGCTACCGCGAGGTGGCCGACGCCGACAAGCTGGTTGAAGATCTGCGCAAGCGCGGCCACCGCGCGTTTCGCCAAGCCGCCTACGTCCCCGAGCGCGGCCTGTGGCAGCGCGTCCGCATCGGCCCCTTCAAGAGCAAGTTCGAGGCCGCCGAGTACAAGACGAAATTCGAACGCACCGAGCGCCTCTCGCCGTTTTTGGTCGACCCGGACAAAGTGAAACAAGCCGAAGATCAGCGCGCGATGCGCATCGAGAAGGCAAAGAAGTTCCGACACCTGATCGAGACTCCGCAGTAAAGAGCCTTAGCCCTTGCTCTTCTTCGACAGCTGCTGCCGCACGGCTTGGCCGATCGCGGCGCTCACGTTCTTGCTCTTCGAGAGGATGCGCAGATCGCTGTCACGCAAATGCGGGATGAGGCGAGTCGAGAAGGTGAGCGGCGTGCGCGGGTTCATGACCAAGTTTATTTTCACCTGGTAGCTGCGCGTAAATTCGCGGTTGAGCGCGATTTGACGGAGCACGTCGTCCGAGACGGCGCGGCTGGCGCTGATCTGCGCGGCTTCGTTCTCGCGCATCAGTGGGCTCTTTACGGCGGCGGTGGCGACGAGGCGATTCGGATCGCGGACTAGAATCAGCCGCTCGCCGGTGCTGCCGAGAGTCGCAGCGCGGATCTTTTGGCTCACGCTCATTTGCGCGAGCTTGGCGTACAGGGGCAAGACGGCGTCTTTGAGCTTTTCTTCGCCTTCTTCGTCGACCTCGTGGGTGTCGGGGTTCTCGGCGTCGAGCTGCAGCTTTTCGCCCAGCTGGTTGGCCTCTTTGAACAGCACGTCGTCGAAGTACGGCTCTTCCGCAGGCTCGAGGATGAGCTCGTTCTTGATCGCTTGCGCGGCCTCGGCGAAAGCCGGGATGTGCAGCTCGAGATTGTGCCGCACCGCGAGCTCGACCAGGCGATCCGCCGTCGACATGCGGACGCGCTTGTTCATGTACAGCTTCTCGATCACGGTCGGGCTCTTGAGCATCAGCTCTTCGTTGGTCGCGATCAGCTCGCCCGCTCGCTCGTCGGCTGCGTCGGCCATGATCTCGAGCGCTTCGGTGCCGATGCGCGACATGCGCAAGAGCGACGTCACGACCTCGTGGTTGTTCGGGTACACCCGAGCCAGCTCGAGGATCACGCTGCCCGGCAAGTCCGCCGTCAGCGCGCCTTGCAGGATCGGCGGCGGGAGCTTGGCGAGCGTGGCGCGCGCGGTCTCGGCGAGCTTCGGGTCGTCGCTGCCGGCCAGCACCGACACCACGATCACGATGTCGCCGGGCTTCGCGCCGGGAATCACGCCGCGCGCCGCCATCAACTTCACCGGCGCTGGCGCCTCGCTGGACAGCACCTTTTGCGCCGCAGGCGGCAGCTTCTCGACCTCGACGTCAGAGTCCATGGGAGGGGATCGGATGAGCGTAGCACTTGCCCGAGGCTCGTATATGGGGATCCTTGCCGTGGCGGGCGCCGGCCGCTATATGTGATGCAAGGAACCAATCATGGGCATCATGGATTTCGTCAAGGGTGGCGTGCAGCGGATGATGATCGCGCGCCCGGATTCCGAGAAGCAGAAGATCGTCTACAAGCACCCGGATCAGAACTTCCCGTTCTGGAGCCAGCTGACGGTCGACTCGGACGAGGTCGCGCTGTTCTTCAAGAACGGCAGCTACGTGGCCGCGCTCGGCACGAACGGCTCGCCGCACACGCTGCAAGCCGGGAACTACCCGTTCATCGGTAAGCTCATCGACTCGTACACGGGTGGCAACTATTTCATCAGCGAGATTTTTTTCGTCACCATCCGTGACATTTTCAATCAAGCTTTCGGCGATCAAATCGGCTCGATGCGCGATCCGGAGCTGGACATTCGCGTTACGCCGCGCGCCTTCGGCACGTACTCGTTCCGCATCATCGACCCGGTGAAGTTCGTGATCGGGTTTGTGGGGCAGGGCGGCGGCAACGTGGACCAGAGCATGAACTGGGTTCGCGACATGCTGTTCATGGGCCTCAAGTCCACGCTCACCCGCATGATCAAAGCAGGGGAGATGACATTGATGGACGTGGGCGGCTGCGGCCCCGAGGTCGCCCGCGCGATCGTCAATGATTGCCCGGATTTGTCGAATATCGGCGTCAAAGTCACCGCCATCGCCAAGCTGAACATCAGCTTGAATGACGAGGATCAAAAGCGCGTCGACGAGATGCAGGATCAAATCGTGCAGGCCAAGGTCGGCGCGCGCAAAGCGAAGATCGGCGTGTCGCAAGCCGAAGCTCAAGCGCAGCAACGCCAATTCGAGCTCGATCAAGATTTCATGAATCGGCAGCGCTACGTGAACCAGATGGACGTCGGCCGCTACCAGCAATACGCGCAAGCCGAAGCCACGCTCGGTCTGGGTCAAGGCATGGCCAAAGGCGGAGACGCCACGG
>Ga0210392_10001616_pt1 | contig 11789 bp, 10 predicted proteins | sample IncBWC30OmetaG_FD_161057 | JGI IMG/M metagenome (GOLD analysis project Ga0210392, IMG submission 161057) | Forest soil microbial communities from Barre Woods Harvard Forest LTER site, Petersham, Massachusetts, United States - Inc-BW-C-30-O ...
CCAAAACCAGGCCGGGCCACTCACACGCCTCGCGCGCCCTGCTCTGCTCGAACCTGCATCCGTCCGCGCCCAAGTAGATGCGCCGGCTGCCCGGCGGTAGAACCTTCATCGCGTCGCGCACCGCGCTGCGCACAGGCTCCACCTTCAAAACCATTCCCGGCCCACCCCCATACGGGCGGTCATCCACCGTCCGGTGAAGATCGGCGGTGTAGTCGCGCGGATCGAAGCAATCGACCTGAAAAATCCCGCGCTCCAATGCCCGCCCAACCACGCCGATGTTCAGCGCCTCGCGGATCATCTGCGGAAACAGCGACACCACCGCAATACGCATACTCAATCCGTGGCCGCATCCCAATCCACCACCACGCGGCGAGCCTTCAAATCCACGCGCCGAAGATGCTGCGGCACAGCCGGCACCCAATATTCCCGCTCCCCGCGCACCACCATCACGGCCTGCGCCGGGGTCTCCACAAAATGCTGCACGACGCCCAAACCCACGCCGGCCAGATTCACCACCTCGCAGCCGATCAGGTCTGCGCGGTAGAAATCCTTGTCGTCGCGCTGCGGCAGCTCGACGCGCGGTACGCAGATCTGCGCGCCGGTCAAGGCCGCCGCTTGATCCCGATCCTCCACTCCGGCCAATTTGACCGTGAGCGCGCCGCCGCTTCGGCCGCGCTGCTCAATACGATAGCTGCGCCACGCACCCTCTCGCCCGATCTGCAAATTGCCATGTTCCAGCAGACGTTCGGGGGGATCCGTGTGTGAGCGTAGCTTGACCCAACCTCGGACGCCAAACGGGGCGCCTACGAAACCCAGTTGGATGAGCGCCGATGATTCGTCGCTCATCGTGCCCTTGAAGCCTTTACGCGGCCTGCTTACGGAAGCTGGTAAGGAGAAATTTGACGCGATCGGACATATGAGCGCCCTTGCTCACCCAGTGCTCGATCCTCGCAACATCCAAGCGCAACTTGATTTCCGCTCCACGCGCCACGGGGTTGAACAGGCCGACGCTCTCCAGGCTGGTGCCGCCCTGCCGCTTGCGGCTGTCGGTCACCACAACGTGATAGAAGGGCGTCTTTTTGCCGCCGCGTCGAGTCAAACGGATCGTCACCATCGTAAATTCACCTTAGGCGATGCCAAGCCGCTAATTGTAATGACAATCAGGGCTTAAGAGCAACCAAAGCTTTGCGTTGCCGGGCCTTAGCGGCCAAATCCGCCCGGGCCAAAGCCTCCGGGAGGCATCCGGCCGGCCATTCCGCGCATCATATTCTTGAGCATTCCGCCTTTGACCATCTTTTTCATGGTTTTCTGCATTTGGTCAAACTGCTTCAGCAACCGATTGACCTCCGGCAGCGGTACCCCGGCCCCGCTGGCAATACGCCGTTTGCGGGAATTGTCGATCATTTCCGGCCGCCGACGCTCGCGCGGGGTCATCGAGTCGATGATTCCCATCTGGCGCTTGAGGGTCTTGGGGCTGACGGCGCCGGCGGCCGCCGCCGCGTTGGCCTGGTATTGGGCCGGCAGCTTGTCGAGCAAAGCGGCCATGCCGCCCATGTTCTGCAATTGGCTCAACTGATCGCGCAAGTCCGTCAGATCAAAGGATTTCCCCTTGCTGATCTTTTTGGCGAGCTTTTCCGCCTTTTCCTGGTCGACTTGGTCTTGAACCTGTTCGACCAGCGACAGCACATCGCCCATACCCAAGATTCGCGACGCGATGCGCTCAGGCTGAAACAGCTCCAGCGCGTCGGATTTCTCGCCCGTGCCGACGAAGAGGATCGGCTTGCCGGTCACATGTCGAACCGAAAGCGCCGCACCGCCGCGTGCATCGCCATCGGCCTTGGTGAGGATGACGCCGGTAAGACTCAACGCGTCGTTGAATGCTTTGGCGGCATTCACCGCGTCTTGACCCGCCATGCTGTCCACCACGAACAGGCGCTCGTGGGGTTGGATCGCTGCCTCCAGATCCCTCACCTCCGCCATCATTTCCGCGTCGATGTGCAGCCGCCCGGCGGTGTCGAGCAGCAGCACGTCGTAGGCTTGCAGCGTCGCCTCGGTGAGAGCGCGCTTGGCGATGGCCACGGGTGCTTCGGTGGCAAGCGCGGGTGCAAAGCCCGCACCCACCTGCTCGGCCAGTGTCTGCAGTTGCAAAATGGCCGCGGGTCGATAGACGTCGGTGCTGACCATCAGCACTTTTTTGTTTTGTTTCTCGATGAGCCAGCGCGCCAATTTGCCGGCGCTGGTGGTTTTGCCCGCGCCCTGCAAGCCGGCCAGCATCACAACGACAGGCCGCTGCGCACGCAGATTAAGGCCCGTGCTCGGCTCGCCCATGAGCCGGGTCAATTCCTCATGCACGATTTTGATGAATGCCTGTCCGGGCGTGAGACTCTTGGTCACCTCAACGCCGACGGCGCGCGCCTTGACCGCGTCCGTGAAGCTCTTCACCACGGGTAGCGCGACGTCGGCGTCGAGCAGCGCAAGACGCACCTCGCGCACCGTGTCGGAAATGTTGTCGTCGGTGAGTCGGCCGCGGCCGGAAAGCGACTTCAGCGCCGCGGATAAGCTGCTCGTTAAACGGTCAAACATAGTGCGGTTAGTATACTTATGTCATTATCCGAACGTCACACATTAGGCCAGCCGTGATTCTCGCCACCATTTTGTTTCTCCTTTACGCCGCAAGCGCATGGGCGATGTTGCGAAGTGTAAAACAGCCGCGGCTGGAACCCATCGCCTGGGCCCTGATCCTCGTCGCCATTATCGGTCACAGCGATGCCATCATGCGCATGATGCGCCTCAACGGCCGCTTCTCCATCGGCCTGCTCGAGGCGATGTCGCTGCTCGGGTGGACACTCGCGGTGTTGGCTTGTTTGGTTTCGATCGACAAACAGAATCGCGTGCTGGGCGCGATTCTCATGCTGAGCGCGGCAGTCGGTGCGGCGATGACGAGCGCCGGACGCGGTTATGCCGAGGCCACCACTGCGGGATGGGAACTGACCGCGCACATTCTGTTGTCCATGGCCGCCGCCGCCCTGCTGTTTGCCGCGGCCGTCACCGCCATTCTGTTGGTGTTTCTCGATCGGCGCCTGCGCACGCACCGCATTGCCGATTTATCGAGCGCTTTGCCGCCGCTCGATGCGCTTGAAAAAGTCATGTTCAGGCTCATCGCGGCGGGTTTTGGCCTGCTGACGCTGGCACTGCTTACCGGGTTTGTCTTCGTCACCAACTTGTTCACGCAGAACTTGGTGCAAAAGACGGTCCTGTCGCTCATCGCGTGGCTGCTGTTCGGCGTGCTGCTCATTGGGCGGCTGCGCTTCGGCTGGCGCGGCCGGTCCGCGGTCCGCTGGACTTTGTGGGGCTTCGGGATCCTGGCGGTGGCCTATTTCGGCGTGAAGTTCGTTCTCGAGTATTTGTTCGGGCGGCATTGGGGCTGACCCCTTTTACACCCACTAATGGAACACCCGTCCCTAGGTCTATTGTTCACAGCGCTGGCGGGGTTACTCATACTCGCCGCATTTTTCGCCGGCAGTGAAACCGCGTTGATGAGTCTGAACCGCTACCGTCTGCGGCATCGAGCCAGTGAAGGCAGCCGTGGCGCGCGTCTGGCAGAGGCGCTGCTGGCGCGCCCAGATCGACTGATCGGATTGATCCTGCTGCTGAGCACGCTCGTCAATGTGGCCGCTCCCATATTGGTGGGTTTCATCGCCTTGCGCTTGGGCGGTGAGTTTTTTGTGGCTTTCGGCGCTGCACTGCTGGCGTTTGTGCTGCTGATTTTTTGCGAGGTTGCGCCGAAAACATTCGGCGCGCTGCATCCTGAAAGATTGGCGTTGCCCGCCGCCTTTATCTACACACCGCTGCTGTTCCTGCTTTACCCATTCGTTTGGGCCACGAATCTTCTGGCCAATGGCGTGTTGCGGCTGTTCGGCGTATCGAGGCACGTCGCGGCCAATTCCTTGAGCAGCGAAGAGTTGCGCACGGTGGTGGCCGAGGCCGGCGCCATGATTCCGCGGCGCCACCAACAAATGCTCGTGAGCATTTTGGATCTTGAGAACGCCACGGTCGAGGACATCATGGTGCCGCGCAATGAGATCGTCGGCATCGACATCGACGATGATTGGGATCGAATCCTGGAGCAGCTGCGCCAAAGCCAACACACGCGATTGCCGGTTTATCAAGGAGAAATCGACCGCATCATCGGGCTGTTGCATATGAAGCAGGTGGTGCATGAATTGGCGCGCGGGCACCTCGACCGGGACGCGTTGGCGGCCGCAGCCGGCGCGCGCGAGGCGTATTTCGTTCCGTCCGGCACCACGCTCAATACGCAGTTGCTGAATTTTCAGCGCAACAAGCGCCGCATGGCATTCGTCGTCGATGAGTACGGCGACATTCAAGGGCTGGTGACGATCGAGGATATTTTGGAAGAGATTGTCGGCGAATTCACGACCGATCCGGCAACCATGATGCACAAAGACGTGCACCCGGAATCGGACGGCAGCTTTGTCGCCAATGCCTCGGCCACGATCCGCGCACTGAATCGCTCGATGCGCTGGAACCTGCCGACGGATGGACCGAAGACTCTGAATGGGTTGATCGTCGAATTTCTCGAGACCATCCCGGAACCCGGCACCACCTTGAAAATGGCGGACTACATGCTCGAGGTCTTGCAGACCGGCGACAACGCCATCAAAACCGTACGCATCCGCCCGCCGCTGCCCACGCCGCCCTGAAGCGGCCCTGAGCGGCCCTGAGCGGCGCTAGCGGCGCTGAGCCAATCTAGTACGCGTCCAAAGCTTGATTCAAGCGCGTGACACCCCGCACGGTCATCCCTTCGGGAGGCCGTTTCGGCACATTCGCTTGCGGAACGACTGCCAGTTTGAATCCATGTTTCGCAGCCTCGCGTAGCCGCTCCTCACCGAACGGCACCGGGCGAATCTCTCCGGCGAGGCCCAATTCGCCGAACGCAATCAAGGAATTCGGCACCGGCGAATCGTTCAAACTCGAGCGCGCAGCCATCACGATGGCCAGATCTCCCGCGGTCTCGGCCAGACGCACGCCACCGACCACATTGGCGAAGACGTCCTGCCCCTGCAGCTGCAAACCCCCGTGACGATGCGCCACGGCCAAGAGCATGGTCAGCCGATTGCCGTCGATGCCCACCGCTACGCGGCGCGGATTGGCGCTCAAGGCCAAGTCGGCCAACACCTGTACCTCGATCAGCAGCGAGCGCGTACCCTCTCGCATCACGGTGATGACGCTGCCGGGGACCGGCTCGGCATGTCGCGACAGAAATATCGCCGAAGGATTCGTCACCTCGCGCAAACCCTGCTCGACCATCGCGAATACACCGATCTCATTGGCCGCGCCAAATCGGTTCTTCACGGAGCGCAGCACACGATAGCGGCTGCCCGTATCGCTTTCGAAGTACAGCACCGTGTCGACCATATGTTCCAGCACCCGGGGTCCGGCAATTTGCCCTTCCTTGGTGACATGACCCACCAGCAAAACGGCGGTGCCGCTGGCCTTGGCGAAGCGCACCAGTTCCGCGGTGCATTCCCGCAACTGCGAGACGGCGCCGGGAGCCGCTTCCACGCGCTCAGAGTGCATGGTCTGAATGGAATCCACGATGAGCACATGTGCCGAGAGGCTCGATGCAGTGCCCACAATGTCTTGCACGCAGGTCTCGGCGATCAGCCGGGCTGTGGCCGCTTCGAGCCCCATGCGCCGGGCCCGAAGCGCGACCTGCTTCAAGGACTCCTCGCCGGTCGCGTACAGCACCGCGCCTGAGGCATTGAGGGCGGCAGCGGCCTGCAGCATCAACGTGGATTTCCCAATGCCCGGATCTCCGCCGATCAGGGTCACCGAGCCCGGGACCAGGCCGCCGCCCAGCACGCGGTCCAGTTCCGTCGAGCCCGTGGTCAGTCGGGGCGATTCGATGATCGCTTCCGCGGCCAGCGATGATGAAGCGTCGCTTCGCTTGACTCCGGCAGAGCCTTGCTTGCGCGGAGGGGTGGCCAAAATCTCTGAAGCCAGCGTATTCCATTCACCGCAGGTAGCGCACTGCCCCTGCCATTTTGGCGCGGCGGCGCCGCAGTTCTGACAGACAAAAACCTCTTTGGACTTCGCCATAGGCGTACTTAGCACCGATATGTGAATTTAGGATTGCCGGTATGGCGGCCCGATCACCTATACTGCCCGGCTTCATGGAACTGATTATGTCTATTGCATGAGCAAATTTGGACTGATCGCAGCGATTATGGGTTTCGGGATACTCACAGCTGACCTTTTGCTCAGATTGCTTGCAAATCTGCACACTTGGACTTGGCTATGGATGCCCGGTGCAGCGCTATTGGCTGCCGGTAGCGCCCTATTCCTGTGGACGCGCGCCAGACCGGCCGCCGCCCTACCCATGCCAAGACCGAAGTCCGTGGTCGGTACCGATACCGCGAGACTGCTGGACAACTTCGAACAGCGTTTTGCGGAACTGAAGGGGCGCAAGCCCAATGCCACGGTACTGGGGGACTTGTACGTCCTTGGGGTCAATTGGAACAGCGCGGCCGTGTACCGCAGGCGACGGCTGTGTACCGTCACTTGGCGCGCTTCGACAACACCTATAAAGATGTCGCCGCCCGCTTGCGGCGTCTCATGGACACCGAGCGCGGCAAACCGAAAGCCGCCGCGGCAAACGCGGCCGACGCACAGGCATCCATGAACGCCACCACGCCGAACTTGCGGGCCGCGCCGAGCGAGCGCCCTGCCCCGGCCGCCCTGCCTGAGGCCGAGCGGCTTGGCCGCTACCAACTCGAGCGCGAAATCGGCCGCGGCGCGATGGGAATCGTCTACCTCGGGCGCGATACGGCCATCAACCGCATGGTCGCGATCAAAGCCATTCCGCTCGCCAGCGAATTCAACGATGCTGAGCTGGTCGAGGCGCGGTCGCGCTTTTTTCGAGAAGCGGAAACCGCAGGCCGGCTCAATCATCCGAACATCGTGACGATCTATGATGTGGGCGAGGAGCGCGGCTTGGCGTATATCGCAATGGAGTATCTCAAGGGCCGTCACTTGAGCGATTACGCAAAATCGAACAATTTGCTCGAGCCGCGCAAAGTGTTGGAGATCATCGCCCGCACCGCCGAGGCGCTGGGATTCGCGCACAAGCAACAGGTGGTACACCGGGACATCAAGCCCGCTAACCTCATGTACGATCCGAGCACGGATATACTTAAAATCACGGATTTCGGGATTGCGCGCTTGAGCGGTGCCGGCAGCACGCGCACGGGCATAGTTCTCGGAACGCCGTCGTTTATGTCACCAGAACAGCTTGAAGGACGAACTGTGACAGGTCACTCGGACTTGTTTTCCCTGGGTGTTAGCCTATTTCAATTGTTAACCGGCCAGCTTCCGTTCACCGCTGATTCGATGACCGGCCTGATGCAGCAGATCGCCGAAGCTCCCCATCCGCCGCTGCGAGCATTCCGACCGGACTTGCCCGCCTGCGTCGAGAGCGTGATCGATCGAGCACTGGCCAAGAATCCTGAAGCACGGTACGACTCAGGCGCCCAAATGGCGGCAGCCTTGGATGACTGTCGGTCAAAGATGCCAAGCGGATCGCCATGAATGGATTGAATTGCATGATACGAAAAGCGGCTAAAAATCCATGAGTTTGAAGGGGAAAATCGCTAGCGTCGCGCTCACCGACACAGGCAAGGTGCGTGAGCACAACGAGGACATGATCGGCAGCGAGGCCGATATTGGCCTATTTGTCCTGGCCGACGGCATGGGCGGCTACAACGCCGGCGAAGTCGCCAGCGGCATCGCCGTCAAGACCATCATCAATCTGGTGCGGGACGCGTTTGTGCGCGAAGACCTCACGGTCCGGGACCCTGAGTCCGGACTCACGCGTCCGAGCATCATCCTGCGTGACGCGATTCACAGAGCCAACAAAATCATCTACCACACCTCGAAGACCCAGCCGCAATGTGAAGGCATGGGTACGACGGTGGTGGCCTGTCTGTTCCACGACAACAAGGTGTCGATTGCCCACGTCGGGGATTCCCGGGCTTACCGCCTGCGGGACAACCGCTTTGAGCAAATGACCCTGGATCATTCACTGCTGCAGGAGCTGGTGGACCGGGGTTTTTACTCCCAACAGGAAGCGCAGCGAGCCACCAATAAGAATTATGTTACACGGGCGCTCGGGGTGGAGCAGAATGTCGATGTCGAAATCCATGAGCAGCCGGCGCAGAAAAGTGACTACTACGTACTGTGTTCGGATGGCCTTTCTGACATGATCGAGGACGAGGACATTCACTTAACAATCAGCACCTTTAGTGCTAATCTTGATACGGTTGCTAAACAGCTGATTCAGCTGTCGAACGATAACGGCGGCCGCGACAATGTCTCCGTGATTATGGCGCACGTCGAGGAGCCGTTCCCAGCGCACCGGCGTATATTTGACAAAATCTTGGGATGGTTCGGCTAAGGAATGGGAGTCTGAATGGCACGCCTGATGCTCAGCTTGGATGGCAGTATCCTCGCGGAATACAACATGAACAAAGAGCGCTACACCATTGGGCGCCTCCCGGACAACGATATCCGTATCGACAATCCGGCCGTGAGCGGTCACCACTCGCTCATCATCAATATTCTGAACGACTCCTTCTTGGAGGATTTGAACAGCACCAATGGCACCTACGTCAACGGCAAGCTGATCAAGAAGCATGCGATGCAGCACGGCGATGTCATCACCGTCGGCCATCACCAATTGCGTTTCGTCGACAGCCAGGACGGCGATGTCGAGCAAGATGAATTCGAAAAGACCATGGTCATCACGCCCAGCTCCCAGGGTGAGGACCGCATCCGCAAAGTCAGCGCGGCAGTCGACCAGGCAGCCAAGATCGTTGCGGCCAAGCGGCCCAGCGTGCCCGATAATGCGACCGCCCTGCCCAAGGCGAAACTGCAGGTGCTCAGCGGCGCGTTCGCCGGCAGAGAGCTCGAACTGACCAAGGCACTGACGACACTCGGGCGCCCCGGCGTCCAGGTTGCGGCGATCACCCGCCGTGCCGAAGGCTATTTCATCGTGCACGTCGACAGCGGTAAGGAAAATGACTATCCGCAGGTCAACGGCGTACCGATCGGACCACAAGCGCGTCGTCTGAACGATAACGATGTCGTGCAGCTGGCGGGCGTGAAGATGGGGTTCTTCGAGAGCTAAGGCTTGCTTCGGAAGCGCCGAGCGACAGCTCCCGTCAGGGCACCACACCGTAGTGCTGCATTTGGTCTTTTAGCGTCCTGTCGAGTTTCGCAGCGGCATCAATGTCCGATTCGCCCTGCTTCGCTTTATTCACCCGGATCAAAGCCACGCCGCGCCCATACAGTGCGCGTGCGTATTTGGGCTGAAGCTTCAATGCGTCATTGAAGTCCGAAATCGCCTTGTCCAAAGCACCTTGGCGCAGCCGAACCAAGCCGCGATTCGCAAGCACGCCGGCATTGTCGGGATTTCTCATATCGATAAGGGCCATCGCACGATTGCAATCGCTCAGCGCCGAATCCAGATTTTTATTCTGCAGCGCCTTGGCGTAGCAGCGCAATGCCAGCGCACCGACGAAGTGCGCGTCAACGGGATGGCTGTCTATCCAAAGGTCCCACTGCCTGATTGCCGGACCGGGATTCTCCAGATATAGGTAAAGGTCGGCCAACGCGAGGCGGAGCTGGCTCTGCGCGGGCGCCAGTTTTTCCGCCGCATCCAAGTCAGCGAGCGCTTCGGTCGACTTTTTCTCCGCTGCGTAGATCCTTGCGCGCGCGATATAAGCGTCCACATAGCCGGCATCGAGCGCAAGGGCGCGATTCAGGTCCTCAATGGCCGCCGGTTCGTGCTGCATTTGCCGATGAATGTTCGCGCGATCGTAGAAATATTGGGCGTTTGTCGTCTCGAGCTGGATCGCCTTCGACAGGTTGAGCAGCGCGTTGTCGTAGTCGCGCCGCGAGGCGAAGGCCGCGCCCCGTCGTGCGTACTCCGGGGCATCGCCGTCAGCGATCGGGGCGACCTTCGGCCCGGGTTGAGTTTGATCCGTTTGGGCGGTGGGAGGAACCGTCGCCCCGCAGTCTGAGGACGCTTCGCACTCCGGTGTATTAGCGGTTTCCTCAAGGGGACCTGGCTTTGTAGGCGCGGCGCTGGCCAGATTGAACACAGCGCCGCCGTTGTAGGTTACGTACAAACGGTGCTGAGTGTTCGAGACGAACACCCGGTGAGAGAGGAAGAAATCCGCACCGACGAGCATGTCGGCATTCGTCAAACGAATCCCCGCAACTCTGATGCGTGTATTCTTGATTTCCTCGTTGTCGCCGACCTTGAAGCTTGCGACGGGAACGATGTAGGACTTCGCCACGCCACGCCCGATGCCGTAGGAATAACCCGCTGCGACTACACCCGGCGCGTTGACGTCGATATCCAATGTCTTTGCCGCAGCCAGGGACAGCACCGAAGTTGACGCCCCTGTGTCGAAAAGCGCACGAATTTTCTTGCTGTTTACGTAGGCGACACCGACGATATGCGCATTGCTGCCGCCAATCGCCTCGATGTCCATGAGCGAGAAACCCTGTCCCGCGGCCCAATAAGCGAGCGCCGTCCTCTCGCATCCTTGTGGCTTATAAAGGCGAACGGCCCCCTTGGCCAGATCGTATTCAACGTCGAAATGCCCGAGGAGATTCTCACCGATCAGTCCGGCTTCCTCGCTGCCAATCTCGCTGCCCGAGACCATGAATTCGACGTCGTGGAAGGTCGTGCCGAGGAAGGAAAAATCCTTGACGCTGGTGAACCATGTCTTCTGCTGGCCGCCGACACCCGAGACCGTATAGTTTGAGCCGGACAGCTTCAGATTGAATTCCTGGGCGGTGGCGGTGCTCATCATGCTGTAATTCGCACCACTATCCAGGAGGAACTTTGCGTTCTTGCCGTTGATTTGCGCCGTCATCAATGGGCGCAATCCCGACATGGAGATCGGTACTTCGACCTCTCGGTTCAGGTTGCATTTGTTATCTGCGCGCGCGTCGGGCGCGACGGCCAGCACCATGGCCATCGCGATTGACGCCATGGGAAAACTTAAGCTCGCGGCGCGCTCACCCTTCTGCAACTTCGCCAGGCCACGGCGGTAGTGAATCCAGGTCTCTGTTCGGCTCCATCTTGAGCGCGACGGCGCCATGGTCAGCGCGATGCGCTGAACACCCGGCCCCCGTTGTACGTGAAGTACAGCCTATGCTGCGTGTTCGACACGTAAATACGGTGCGATAGAAAGAAATCCGCCCCTAGCAGCATGTCGGTGCCTTCGCGGGTATCGCCGACCCGCAAATGAGGATTACGGATCTCTTCGTCTCCGACTTTGAAGCTCGAGAAGGACGCCATGTGCGTCATCACCGCGGGTCTCCCCATTCCGTGCGAATAACCGGCGTCGATGAGGTCCGATGGGTTTGCTTTGAGTCCCGCTTGCATCGCTGCTTGCGGCGATATCCGCGATCCATTTGCTCCCGTATCAAAGAGCACCCGAATCTGGTAGCCGTTTAGCAGCGCGGTGCCCGATACAAACGGTTGGGCCGGCGTCATCGGGTTAATCGCCACCAGCGAATAGGTTTGATTGGCCGCTACCCAATAAGCGAGCCCTGCTTCGCCGCAGCCCTTCGGACGCATCAATCGAATTACGCCGTTGGCAAGATCGTATTCAACGTCATGGTTTTGAAACAGCGACTGGCCTATCACTCCATCCGTTCCCGAGCCGGAATTGTTGCCGCCCGCCAGGAACTCG
>Ga0210392_10001617_pt1 | contig 11787 bp, 10 predicted proteins | sample IncBWC30OmetaG_FD_161057 | JGI IMG/M metagenome (GOLD analysis project Ga0210392, IMG submission 161057) | Forest soil microbial communities from Barre Woods Harvard Forest LTER site, Petersham, Massachusetts, United States - Inc-BW-C-30-O ...
TTCGCTCTGCCCTTTGCGCTCACCGGCGCTCTCCTGGCTGCACGCGCCACGCAGCACGGCTGGCCCAATCTGCGTCAGATTCTCTGGATCGTTGTCGCGATGGTCGCGGCCCGCTCTGCCGCCATGACCATCAACCGCATTGCCGATCTGCGTTACGACAAGGAAAATCCCCGCACAAAAATGCGCGCCCTGGCCACCGGCGCTCTTTCGATTTCCTTCGCGTGGATTTTTACTCTCGTCGCTGTCGTTGTCTTTTTCCTGGCCGCCTGGCAGCTCAATACGCTGGCGCTGAAACTCGCTCCGCTGGCCATGGCCATCCTCTGTTTCTATTCGTTCACCAAGCGCTTCACTTCCTGGTCCCATCTTTGCCTTGGCTTCGCGCTCGGCATCTCCCCCGCCGCCGCCTGGATCGCCATTACCGGAAGCCTCGATTGGCGCATGCTGATTCTGTGCGCCGCCGTCACTGTTTGGGTTGGCGGCTTCGACGTCCTCTACGCCTGTCAGGACCTCGAATTCGATCAACAGTCCGGCCTCTACTCCATTCCCAAACGCTTTGGCATTGCCCACGCCCTGTGGATTGCTCGCGTCATGCATGTCGGTGTGGTGCTCTTGCTGGCCTGGCTTGCCGCCAGCTTTGGCTTACCCTGGCCCGCGTGGGCCGGCATCGTGGTCGTCGCAGCGCTGCTCGCCTATGAACACTCGCTCGTGAAGGCCAACGATCTCAGCAAGCTTAACGCTGCGTTTTTTACCGTGAACGGCTATATTAGTATGCTGTTCCTGCTGTTTTGGGGCGCCGCCGCAGCCGTTTGGCGTGTTTGAACGTTTCGCCGTTTTCGAAAAGCGAATTCGTTTTGCGACTCCGGCCCGGCCGGAGCATCCTATACGTAGAGAGAACCGTGGCAGAACTGACCATCACTGACGCTTCCCTGAAACCCATCGCGGACAAGGTGCACGCCGGCGAGCGCCTCACCTTCGACGATGGCGTGGCGCTGTATCGCTCGCCCGACCTCTTGGCCGTCGGCTGGCTGGCCAATTATGTGCGTGAAAGGCGCCACGGCAACGTCACTTACTACAACGTCAATCGCCACATCAATCCCACCAACGTTTGCGTTGCCCACTGCAAGCTTTGCGCCTTCGGCCGCGATCCCGGCGCACCCGGCGCCTACACCTTCACGCTTGAAGAAATATACGAGCGCGCTGCGCAAGGCGTCCGTGAGGGCGCCACCGAATTCCACATCGTCGGCGGCCTCCATCCCGACTTGCCGTTCGATTATTTCCTGGCACTCATCCGCGGGCTGAAGCAACGCCATCCCCACGTTCACCTCAAGGCTTTCACCATGGTCGAGGTCCACTACTTCGCCCGCATCGCCAAACTCACCGTCGATGAAACCCTGCGCAAAATGAAAGAAGCGGGTGTCGACTCCTGCCCTGGCGGCGGCGCCGAAATTTTCCATCCGCGCGTGCGCAAAATCATCTGCGACCACAAGGTCAGTGGGCGCATGTGGCTTTCCATGGCCATGAAGGCGCACCGCATCGGCCTGCGCTCCAACGCCACCATGTTGTATGGCCACGTCGAAACCATCGAAGAGCGCGTCGATCATCTCGTGAAGCTGCGCGAAGCTCAGGACCAAACGCACGGCTTCGTTGCCTTCATTCCTCTCGCGTTTCACCCGGACAATACGCCGCTGTCGTACATCCCCAAACCCACGGGCTACGATGACCTCCGTAACATCGCCGTCTCGCGCCTGTTGCTCGATAATTTCGATCACATCAAGGCTTACTGGATCATGCTCACGCCCAGCATCGCCCAGATTGCACTTCGTTTCGGCGCCAATGATCTCGACGGCACGGTGGTCGAAGAGAAGATTTACCACGATGCGGGCGCCCATACCGCCGAGTTCACACCGCGCAGCGAACTCGAGCGCCTGATCCGCGCCGCCGGCCGCGTTCCGGTCGAACGCGACACGCTCTACAATCCCATCGACCGCTCCAAGCTTCCTGCTATCGTCCCGGCCACTCCCCCAGGCCTCGTCTCCTTAACGCTCAACGCCTAAGCACCATTGCCAATCTGTTTCCGTTAGACTCGCCGCAGCGGCCACACCCCCACATCTTGCCGGCGCGAAAAATGCAGCAGCTCCGGCACCCCGAAGGCAAGCCCCAGCCCTTTCGTCATGGAATTCTCGGAAATTTCGGCCTTGGCCAGCTGTAAATTCCATGGCAGATGGTGGATTTCAACTCGCTTGAGGTTTCCTTCCGCATCCGCGCTATACAGGCAGTATCGCTCCGTCAAGAAATGTTCCAACGTGCCGCTCGCGGCATGAAACGTCTCTCCCTCGCCGTGATATTTCCCGCGCAACACAGCGGCCGGTGCGCCTCGATCTTTTCTTTCGCTCGCGTACGCAATCCATCCGCCTCGCTCTTCGCAGCTCATACCCGCGAAAAAATAAGGCAGCTGAAACCATTTCCGCCCAACCGTCACGGCCAGCCGGCTCGCGGCATCAAGGCTGAAGAACCACACCCCGGCCTTTTCGCCATGCTTCACATACGTCCGAACATTCAATTCCGGAAAACACGAGGCCCCAGGAATCGCCGGCGCATATCTCAGCCGCACTCCCTCCATGCGAAACGGAACCACGCCCAACCACGCCTCGCCTTGATACGTGTCAATCTCCAGCTTGCTCGGCACGTGTGGCCGCAACCATTCCTTCTCAACGCGCCAGTGCGCAAACAACAAGTCATGCCACCGTTGTTCCATCATCGAGGGACCACTGGGCAGCGGCCACGGGCGGTGCGAAACTTTGTCGAAGATGTGTTCCACGATTTTTTCGCTCTTTACTGCAACTCGCTTCTCGAATATACCTTTACCGAGGCCCAGCGAATCGAATCCATTGCGTTCGAACCCGTCAAAAACTTTGAAGGAGGACTCTTCCATGGAACGTAAAGCTTCCGCAGTTTGGCAAGGCGACCTGAAATCCGGAAAAGGCGCGATCTCAACCGATAGCGGCACACTAAACAACACCCAGTATTCGTTCAGCACGCGTTTTGAAAATGGCGTCGGCACCAACCCTGAAGAATTGTTGGCCGCCGCTCATGCTGGCTGTTTCACCATGGCACTTTCCGCGCAGCTTGGCGGCGCCGGCATGACCGCTTCCAAGCTCGAAACCACTTGTACCATTTCCCTCGAAAAGGTCGGCGAAGGTTTCTCTATCACCAAGAGCCATCTGGACCTCGTTGCCACCATTCCGAATGCCGACAAGGCCAAGTTTGACGCCGCTGTCAAAGCCGCGGAAACCGGCTGCCCCGTCTCCAAGCTCTTCAAAGCCGAAATTTCCGTGAACGCGAGGCTGGTTTCTTCCATCTCAGCCTAAACTCGCTCACAGCCTGAATGCGAGTACAATGCTCCGCATGCTTCCTGCTCCGGGTGTGTTCATCGCCGGCATGGTGATATTTCTGGTCGTGGCGTGGGATGCCTTCGAGGTCATCATCCTTCCCCGCCGGGTCACCAGAAAGTTCCGGCTTACGCGCTTCTACTACCGCTCAACCTGGGGCGTCTGGAAGGCTGTAGCTCGCGCTTTTTCTTCAGGCAAGCGCCGCGAGTCCTTTCTGGGCTTCTTCGGCCCCATCTCGCTGCTTTTCCTCATCGGCGTGTGGGCCATTGGATTGATCCTGTCGTTCGGCATGATGCAATACGGCGCAGGCTCCGCCGTCAATCTCACCGCCCTGACCCCCAGCCTGTACACGGATATCTATCTCAGCGGAACCACGTTCTTCACACTTGGACTCGGCGACGTGGTTCCGCGTTCCGGCATCGCTCGTTTTCTGGTCGTCGCGGAAGCTGGTTTTGGTTTCGGCTTTCTCGCCGCGGTGATCGGCTATCTCCCATCTATCTACGGTGCCTTCGCCGAGCGCGAGGTCGATATCTCCCTGCTCGACTCCCGCGCCGGCACGCCTCCCACTGCCGGTGAACTCTTTCGCCGCCACAGTTTCCCGAATGGCCACGAAGCCCTGCGCTCTTTGCTGAAAGATTGGGAGCTCTGGAGCGCGCAACTCATGGAAAGCCATCTCTCCTATCCCGTGCTCGCGTATTTTCGCTCCCAGCACGACAACCAATCATGGATCGCCTCCCTCACCGCGATTCTCGACACTTGTGCTCTGGCAATCGCCAGCATTGACGAAGCCTGCGCCAAACAAGCCGAGCTTACGTTTGCCATCTCCCGCCACGCGGTCGTCGATCTTTCCCAGGTCTTCTCTGCAGCCCCTAGCGCTTTGCCGCAGGATCGCCTTCCCCCGGAGGAATTGCTTCGCCTGCGCACCAAGCTCACGCAACTTGGCTTGAAGTTGCGCGACACGCCCGAAGCGGATCACAAGCTCATCGAACTGCGCGCCATGTACGAACCTTACGTCTACGCCCTGGCGAACCACTTGAGTCAATCCCTGCCCCCCTGGATTCCCGTCAAAAAGGGAAAAGACAATTGGCAGACCACCGCCTGGGGCCGCACCGCCGGCCTGCTAGACAGCGAGGGCGAAACTGTCTTCCACGACGACCACTTCTAACCGATCAAGGGAGTACGCTCATGAAAGCCATTCAAGTCCAGCAATTCGGCGGTCCCGAAGTTCTTACCCTCGAAGAAATTCCCACTCCAAAACCCGGACCCGGAGAAGTCCTTGTTCAGGTCCGCGCAGCGGGCGTTAATCCCTACGACACCTACATGCGTGCCGGCACGTACGCCGTGAAGCCGTCTCTTCCCTACACGCCGGGCTCCGATGCCGCTGGCACCGTTGAAGCCGTCGGCTCGGGCGTCACCAAAGTGAAACCCGGAGATCGTGTCTATACCGCGAAGACCATCACCGGCGCGTACGCCGAGTATGCCCTTGCGCTGGAATCGCAGGTGTACCTGCTGCCCGAAAAAATTTCTTTCGCTCAAGGCGCAGGTCTCTGGGTTCCTTATGGCACCGCGTATACCGCGCTTCATCACCACGCACATGCTCGTGCCGGCGAAGCGCTTCTTATCCACGGCGCCAGCGGAGGTGTCGGCACTGCCGCGGTGCAATTCGCGCGCGCCCAAGGTCTCACGGTGATCGGCACCGCTGGAACACAACGCGGTCTCGAATTAGTCAAGAAGGAAGGCGCGCATCACGTTTTTGATCACACAAAAGCCGGATACGCCGATGAAATTCAGAAGTCGACCGGAGGCAAGGGCGTCAACGTCGTCCTGGAAATGCTGGCGAATGTAAACCTCGCCACTGACCTGAAGCTTCTCGCTCTCAACGGACGCGTGATCGTCATTGGCAATCGCGGCGAAATCACCATCAATCCCCGTGAACTGATGGCGCGCCGCGGCATGGTTCGCGGCTTCACGCTGTGGGCCGCCACCGGGGTGGAGTCCGACGAGATGCACGCTGCGATTGCCGCGGGCCTCGAAAATGGCACCCTCCGGCCAATCGTGAGGAAGGAACTTCCGCTGAACGAGGCCCCGAAAGCACACCAAGAGGTCATGGCCCCGGGCGCCTTCGGCAAGATTGTTCTCATCCCCTAGGGGGTCGGAGATTGGGAGTCGGCGTGAGCACGTCCGTTCTTCGGGAGGGCACGACTTTCAGTCGTGCCGCATGTGGTTGTCCGACAACCCGGCTTTAGCCGCTGAGGGCCGCTTTTCGTGGGAGGCTTCTTTACAGAGGCCTCTGAAGCGGTCCGCCGATAAAACGTCTGCCCCTCAGCTGCCCCTTTGTTCTGGCGCTTAAACCCAACCGATCCCGCGCAGCACAATCCCAACAATCGCTCCCCCCAACACCAACCACGCGGAATTCACTTTGTACCGGAACACCAGCACCGCCCCGAAAACCATCAACACAATTGCCGGCATGTTCACGATTGCCGCACGCGCAAACTGCCACCCCACCACCGCCATCAACGCCACCGCCGCTGCACTCACTCCATCCAGAAACGCGCTCGCCACCGCCGACTTCCGCAGCTTCGGCAAGAGTTTTGCCGTCACTCCCACGTACACAAACGCCGGCAAGAACATCCCTACAGTTGCCAGTACCGCACCTCTCCATCTGCCCAGCAGATACCCGATGAAGGTCGCCACCGTAAAAAATGGCCCCGGCGTCGCTTGGCTCACGGCAATGGCATCCAACAACTGCGCATCGCTCAGCCAGTGCATCCTCACCACCAGATCCGCGCGCAGCACCGCCAACAACACGTAGCCACTCCCCACCAGCACCGCTCCTACTTTCAGGAAATACAAAAATACCGGCAGGACACCAATCGCCGCGCTCGTGCCGGCTGCTCCCGTTCCCCACAAGCCCGCAGTCACCGCCTGGTCCTGCGCCAATCTCGTCCCCTCGCGAATCAACACCCATAACACTCCCGCGCCGATCAGCACGATCAGCGGCGAAGCTCCCCACACCGCCAAACCAATCGCGGCAGCCGCCAGTACGCTCAGCCATACGCTCTTCAACGCCGTTCGTCCCAGGTTCCAGACTGCCTGCGCGATCAACGCCACCACTACCGGCTTGATCCCAAACAGCAATCCCGCTACCTGCGGCATCGCGCCGTACTTCATGTACGCCCACGCCAGCGCCAGCACCAGCACCGCCGCTGGCAGAATGAAACACGCCCCCGCCACGACGAGCCCCGCGGCCCCTCCTCGAATCTCCCCCAAATAGATCGCCACCTCTGTCGAACTCGGCCCGGGGAGCAAACTCGCGGCTCCCAGCAAATCCAGAAAACGCTCGCGCGTCAGCCATTCCCGCCGCCGCACGCAACGCTCCTCCATCATGGCAACGTGCGCCGCAGGACCACCGTAAGCCACAAAACCCAGCCGCAGAAATTCCTTCGCGATCTCGCGAAGCGTTCCTCGCCCTTCCCCGTTGTTCGTCGTCTCTTCCATCCGGAGTTTCTTAGCCTTGGTACCGACGGCCTGCCGAGGCCGTCCGCCACCCTGAGAACTTGGCAGACCGTTGTCCCGCCAACTTTACGTTTCCCCGGTCTTTACCCTCATCCCGCAACCATCACATGACACCTTCTCACTTTTTCTTTACTCTATTGTTTCGAGTCCAGCCGCCATGAATACCACTTACCACACGCAGCGTGTCAACCGCCCATCCTTCCCGTGGGTAAAAGCATTTCTGTTTGGCTTTCTCTTGGCTCTCTTCGCTGTCGGCCTCATCATCTGGCTTGCTACCGGCACCGGTCTGCTTTCTCTTTTGCGCGCTTATCGTGGCGGCACTCTGATCCACATTGACCAGCCCACCGTGGTCCGCCAGATCCAGCAGCTTCAGCGCCTCGAGACCATCAGCTTTACCATGGACAAAATCATTTCCGGTGAACACGACAGCCCGTACTTGCCGAAATTCCTGGTGAGCGATCGTCTCCTTCTCGTCGTACATGGCGAAGTCATCGGGGGCGTCGACCTTAGCAAGCTGCAGCCCGCCGACGTCGTCGTTCAGGGTCAGTCCATCTCGCTTCGCCTTCCCCAGGCTCAGATTCTCGTCACTCGCCTCGACAACGCGCAAACGCGCGTCTATTCCCGCGACACCGGCCTGTTCTCCTCGCCCGATCCGAATCTGGAAAGTGAAGTTCGTCAGGAAGCCGAACGCCAACTTCAGGAAGCCGCGATGCAAGGAGATATCCTGAAGACCGCCGATGGCAACGCGCGTTCCACGATTTCCAGTCTTCTCCAGGGTCTCGGTTTCAAAAAGGTAGATTTCCGTTAGCGTCCGGCTTCTGAGGCCGTCCGTACACGCTGCGCACTCGTGTTCAATCGATTCTTCTTGCATCCGAACCACCAATCGCCCACCAGGACAGCATAGAACGGTACGTACACCAGCCACTGCATCAGCGGATCAAACTTGAACTCCCCCAGAATCCCGTAACCAATCAGCACGTTGTAGGACAGAAACTGCAGCGCCGTCATCATCAGCCACGCCGGATTCGGGAAAAAACACAGTAGCGGCACGATCCACGTGAAGTACCACGAATATCCATTCGGCCCAAACGCCAGTATCGTTCCAATCAGAAGATACGCCGCGCGCGCCGGTTCCTCTTTTTTCCACGCCAGCCACAGCGCCAGGCCCCAACTGGCCAGCACGCCCGTCAGCACCGGAATTCTCGTCTTTCCGCCGGTCGCCCAATCGATCAGTGTGTACAGACTCGCGTTGTAGTTCTTCCAGGTGGCCTCGTAATACGTCATGGTTGTGCGCAGCATTCCCAGCGCATTCCAGTATGGCGCCACCGCCAGCAGTGCCGTCACGCCCGCCAATCCCACAGCCCACCAACCCGCGCGTTTTTCCGGCCAGCCCGCTTTCCGAATCCATGCCGGCAGCAGTACCGCGGGAAACAGTTTCGCCATCGTCCCTAACATCACTGGCACGGTTGCCCACACCGGCCGCTTCTGTACCAGCGCCAGCCCGCACACAATTCCCAGCAGCGCCAACACATCGTTGTGCCCGCTCCCGGCAAACTCCACGATCACCAGGGGATTCCACGCATAGATCGCCACGCGAAACAGCGCATCCTGTTCTTTTCTGAACATCCACGCCAGAATCAGCAGTACAAAAACATCCGCCGCAGCAAACGGCACCTTGAACGCCGTGGGACCGGGAAAGAATCTCCACGTTGCGCGAAACACCAGTTGCGTCGCCGGCGGATATATCGCCGGGATTTCCTTGCCCGGCATTACCTCGTAATACTTGTCGTGCAAATCCGCCAATCGCGGGTCATTCGGCGCAATCGCATACGGATTCCATCCATGCGCCTGCACCTTCGCTTCCCATCGGTATCTCTGCAAATCATCGGAAAGTGTGGGCTCCATCGGCCACATCGTGGCCCTGAATACAATCCCCGAAAAAATGAGTAAGATAAGCGCTGCTCGTGTGGTGCGCGTCTGTCCGAATCCGTACAGCGCTATCAGGTATACCATGCCTGCGGCGAGCCCCAGTTCTATGAACGCGATGGCGTGGTTCTTGAGATAATACAGGTGGTGCATCCCCAGATAGCAGGCTTCCAGCAGCGCGCCTGCTCCCAGCACCAGCCCCACTTGCAGCGTTTTGGATCGATTTTCAGAAGCCATTCGGAGATTTCTTAGTCTTGTTCAATCTGCTCCCAACTCTATTCGCCGCCCAACAGACCTCCATAGGTCATTACTGGCACAGAATCACCGACCGCACCTTCAGCGGCGTCTATCATGCCAATGCCTTCGATCTTGCGATGATGATTCCCTACTTCATCGTGCTCTTCATCCTCGCAACGTATGGCCTGCACCGCTACGTCCTGCTCTACGAATACTACGCTTACCGTAAAAATGTTCCTGGACCACCGCCGGCTGTCACCAACTGGCCAAAGGTTACTATACAACTCCCCATCTTCAACGAACGCTACGTCGTCGAGCGCCTCGTCGACACCGTCTCTCTGTTCGACTATCCTCGCGAACTGCTGAGCATCCAGGTCCTCGATGATTCCACCGATGAAACGCGCGACGTCGCCCGTGCCTGCGTCGAACGCCACGCTGCGAGCGGTCTCCCCATTGTTTACATCCATCGCACCAATCGCGAAGGTTACAAAGCCGGCGCGCTCGAAAATGGTCTTCACACCGCCCAGGGCGAATTCGTTGCCATCTTTGACGCCGACTTCGTCCCGCAGTCCGATTTCCTTCGCCGCACCATTCCTTATTTCGTGAATCCCGACGGCGGCGAAAAAATCGGCATGGTGCAGACGCGCTGGACCTATCTGAACTCCGACTATTCCCTGCTCACTCGCGTCGAAACCATTCTTCTGGACGGCCATTTCGTCATCGAACATGGCGGACGCTCCCGCCGCGGCTCCTTCTTCAATTTCAATGGCACCGCGGGCGTCTGGCGCCGCGCGGCCATCGACGCCGCCGGCGGCTGGCAGCACGACACCCTCACCGAAGACACCGATCTCTCCTACCGCGCGCAACTCAAGGGCTGGAAGTTTCTGTACCTTCCGGAAATTGAATGCGCTTCGGAACTTCCCGTGGACATGAACGGCTTCAAAGCGCAACAAGCGCGCTGGGCCAAGGGATTGATGCAGACCGCCAAAAAAATCCTTCCCCGGGTGTTCCGTTCCAATGTTCCTCTTCATGTGAAATCCGAAGCCTTCTTCCATCTGACGGCGAACATTTCCTATCCGCTCATGGTGCTGCTCTCCACCATGCTTCTCCCCGCCATGATCGTGCGTTTTTATCAGGGCTGGTTCCAGATGCTGGTCATCGATCTTCCACTCTTCCTCGCATCCACCTGTTCCATCTCCAGCTTCTATCTGGCCGCGCAAAAAGAGCTTCGCCCCAAAACCTGGGTGAAGACGTTCCTGTATATGCCGTTCGTCATGGCCACCGGCATCGGCCTTTCGGTTCGCAACGCACAAGCCGTCCTCGAAGCTATCGCCGGAAAGAAATCTGAGTTTGCCCGCACCCCAAAATTCAAAATTGAAGGCAAGTCCGGCACCTTCGCCGCAAAAAAATATCGCAACAAATCCGGTTGGATGCCCTACTTCGAAATCGCCCTCGGGCTGTACTTCTCCCTGGCCATTCTTTACGCCGTCACCAACGGGAATTACGCTACTGTACCCTTCCTTCTGCTTTTTGTTTGGGGCTATCTTTACACCGGCTTCATGTCGCTCAGTCAATCCTGGTTCGCTCATCTCCGCTTTGGCGTCAACGCCCCCGAAATGCGCCCGGCCTCCTCCGGCGCCCCCGGCTTCTGATTTTGTTGCGTCCGCTGATTCCAGGTCTTGGTAGCGTCAGGGTTATCCCGCCGTATTGCATCTTGCGGTTGTATTTCCCGTCGGGCGACGAAGGGTCGCTCCTCCGAATGCGGACTCTCCGCTTCTTCTGCGGCCTCGGTGGTGAAATTTCCGCGAAATCCCTTGTGCTGCCCGCCACGCCACGAAACAATAGTTGGTAGCATCACTCTCATGAGCAAGCTTCGCCATTCCCTCGAAGAAATCGCCAACGCCATCACTCACGGCATTGGGTTGCTGCTGAGCATCGCCGGCTTCGTGGTGCTTCTCGTTTTGGCCGCATTGCGCGGCACCGCGTGGCACATCGTAGCCTGTTCCATCTATGGCGCCACTCTTATCTGCTTGTACACCGCCTCCACGCTCTATCACGCGGTCATTTCCCCGCGAGTGAAGCGCGCCTTGCGCATCTTCGATCACTCCGCAATCTACCTGCTGATTGCCGGCACCTACACGCCCTTCCTCCTGGTGAGTTTGCGCGGACCTTGGGGCTGGTCGCTCTTCGGCGTCATCTGGGGACTCGCCCTCGTCGGCGTTTTGTTCAAATTTTGGTTCGTGGAACGCTTTGCAATCTTGTCCACCGCCGTGTACATCGCCATGGGGTGGCTCGTTGTCATCGCGGCCAAGCCGGTGATCACCCACCTTCCGTTGACCGCGATAATCTGGTTGCTCGCTGGTGGACTGGCCTATACCGGTGGCGTCATCTTCTTCGCCGCCAAACGCATTCCCTACAGCCACGCCATCTGGCACCTGTTCGTTCTCGCGGGCAGCATCTGCCACTACTTCGCCGTTCTCTCGACGGTGATCCCGCCTCGCGTCTGACTTCCCATCTATCGTTTAGGTTCGCTCGGTCTTACGGACAGGGGCCATCGCTCTCACAAGCCCGTTCTACTTCCCCTGCGCTGCTTCATCCAGCCAGTGCTCCAAAATCGGTTTGTATTGTGGTTCTACGTCCAGGAACAAGACGCCTGCGCCCATGTTCGGCTGCGAATAGATAATTTTCGATTTTGCGATAAACAGCTTCTCTTCCG
>Ga0210392_10001620_pt1 | contig 11783 bp, 10 predicted proteins | sample IncBWC30OmetaG_FD_161057 | JGI IMG/M metagenome (GOLD analysis project Ga0210392, IMG submission 161057) | Forest soil microbial communities from Barre Woods Harvard Forest LTER site, Petersham, Massachusetts, United States - Inc-BW-C-30-O ...
TTCTCGGCAGGCAAAGGATGAAAAGGACGAGGAAATGACGCATTGAAGAATGGTAGCAGGACGGGGAATCGTAAGGAATTATGGGCGAAATAACAATTCGCCAGGCACAGGAACCGATGCAGTTGGTCAAGACGGTGGAGGCCGCGGTGTGGGCAGTGGACGGCGAGCAGCCAGTGGCACGTGTGCGGAGTATGGACGACATTCAGCTGTGCCTCGCCAAAATTAAGAGCTGTGCCTCGCCAAAACCCCGTACACCTGCAAAATGAGTGTTGACATTGGCAGAACAACGGTACGTCTCGCCCGTTTACCTATCACGAGTCTATTTCGCTCTCGAGGACTTTGATACGATGTTTGACCTCCTGGAAAAAGCATTTCAGGAACGAGATCCCATATTACGCTCGGGGCTTCGTGGTCCATCCTTCCATGTGCTGCGTCCCAATCCGCGGTTTCAAGATTTGTTCCGTCGCTTAGGCATCGCGGCGTAAACCTTTGGGTTGTGGTTACCAAAAACTCCTGTGGTACGCAAAAATTCCATCCAGCGGTCGCTTCTCAGGCCAATTCTGAATCGTGGTAACAACGCCTGCCGTAACTCGCCGCGCCAATGTATTCTAATCCGTTGATTATGTTCCACCTTTTGTATTATCGTCCGTTAGTGTTTTAGTGCAAAGAGCGTGGTGCAGTGCATAAGACTCCGAAACGTATCCACAAAACTTTATCTGTTCGGCCCTCCGCACCATTTTCATTGTTGAACTCAAAAACGAGAGAAGTCACCATAGGGGAGCTTCTCAGATACTTGTCGCCGCAGCTCGCGGATGATAGATCGTTCCGATTATGGCCTCCCGACATTTTTGCAGTCGCGGCATCGATCCTGCAAAAGTGCGGTGGCTATATTCCGCTCGTTTCTCACTGGCCGCCCAAGGAAGATTACAAAACAAACCCAAAACGCTGGATTAAAGATATCAAGAAAACAGGGCGACGCTGGAGAGAAGCCTGGGTTCACTCGAACCGCGCTCCAGCGGAAGTCGTGCGGTGGTGGAAATGCATCTTGGGTCATGAGGGTGTATTGCTTCACGAAATCCCTGGGAACCCCACAGTTTGCAACGCACTCCTCCAATTGTGCGCCGGTGCAGACGAGGCGTCGAATGGAGTGGCGGTCCCGAGCCTAGCGAGATCTGAAGATGCTTTGCAAGATCTGATTCGCAAATACGTCGCGCCGCAACAACGAGGCGGATCAACTCTTTGCAAGATGATAGACAAATCGAAACTTCGAGTTCTTCCAAAACTTCACGCGCCCCAGAGCGGAATGACCATCCGATCCATTTCTCATCATCTCGCAGTTTGTCCTTCGGGGGACGTGGAAACCAATTGGTTCTGGCTACCGAACTCTCCGAAAGCTCACTGTCTCAATCTTTTGCTGGTTCCCTGGCCGGATGTGACAACGCCCAGTCATTTTCGGATGTCAGAGGGATCCCTCCGAAACATGCCTTCAGAATTTGGGTTCTTCACTTATGATAGACCGCCCGAACGTCCGGCAGTTCTACGGGAAAAGATCAAGGCGCTCCTGGAGGGTGCAAGAGCTCTGGTAGGAACAATCGACGGCGTGATTTTGCCTGAACTGGCGTTGAATCCATTTGAGCATGCGGCGTTGAGAGATGTGGTGACAGCTGGGGGAGCCTTTTTGCTCACCGGCGTTAGACAATCATCCGGTCTAGATAGGCCGGGAAGGAACTTCCTGTCTTTGACCGTACCTCTCCCTGCGAATCTGTACACTACCTCTTACGAACAGGACAAGCACCATCGGTGGCTCTTAGATAAAAGGCAAATTGTGCAGTACGGATTGGGGGGCATGTTGGATCCCAGGCGCTCTTGGTGGGAATACATGCGTTTACAACCTCGAAAGCTATCTTTTTTTGCCATGCGTCCTTGGCTCACTTTATGCGCCCTCATCTGCGAAGATCTAGCCAGACAGGATCCCGTCACCGAAATTGTTCGTGCGGTTGGTCCGAACCTAGTTGTCGCCTTGTTGATGGATGGCCCGCAACTTGCGTCCCGATGGTCGGCTCGTTATGCAACAGTGCTAGCAGATGATCCGGGTTCATCCGTACTTACCTTGACGAGCATTGGGATGTCACAGCTAAGCCGTCCGCCATACACTGGGGCAGAAAAATCCCGAACTATCGGGCTATGGAAGGACGCAATAACAGGTGCCCCTATCCCAATTGAGTTGCCAACTGGGGCAAAAGCTGTTGTCCTAAGTCTCGTAGCCGAATATAAGGAGGAATGGACCGCCGATGGGCGGTCAGATGGTGGTGCTTCCGGATACCCTGTTTTTGGCGGAGCGCATCCCGTTTATTTATCTAACCACAAAGGACTAAGTTCAACTTGAGCAACCGAGATTGGGCGCTTCGAGGCCTTTGCGGCGAGATGGTTATTCCGTCCGTCAAATGTAACTTGACCGCAAATCCCGGCATCAATACAATTGATTGCAGGGTGAGATTTATGAAACAACTGAGCGCAAGTGAGACGTCAGTTTTGGCTCTGATAGCCTCCTCTAGCACTCTATCCCCCGCAGAATACAAGATGCTGTTCGCGGAACTTTCACCAGATGCACAGGAAGTAGCCGCGGCCCTCTTTTTCTTAAAGCACCAAAAGGCTTCTACGGCAAAGGATCAGCCATCCGAGGAGGCCCAAAAGACTGCTCGGGCATTGTTAGCTGTGGCTTAAAGTAAAGTCTCAACAATTCGGGCGGATCCGGATCCGCACGAAATAATCCCTTCCGAAGCATCAGGCCACCCTGTGTATGGCGAATTGCTACGAGGGCCCATTTTTACCTGTGGTTGCCGAAAACTCCGTCCGATCTGAAAACACAGGGGTTCCCACTATTCATGAGATCATGGTGGCTACCACAATGACCTCTCTTTTTGTCGCCTTTTTCGCTTTGGTAACCTCCAGTTTTCGAACCCGTGCTGCCCTACAAGCGGAGATCCTCGCGCTTCGCCACCAGCTGGCCGTTCTCCAAAAGAACGCGCCGCGTCGCTTGCGCCTCCACCGCTGCGACCGGCTCTTGTGGGTTGTGTTGTACCGATTGTGGTCCGGCTGGCGGCGATGTCTCGAGATAGTTCAGCCCGACACCGTCCTCCGTTGGCACCGCCGAGCTTTCGCCTGGCATTGGACCAGGAAATCCCGCCGCCTTCCCGGAAGTCCAGAAGTTGCGGCCAACATTCGTAACCTAATTCAGCGCATGAGCCAAGCGAACCCGTTGTGGGGAGCACCCCGCATTCACGGAGAACTGCTCAAGTTGGGGATTGCGGTGGCGCAATCCACGGTGGCCAGATATTTGCCCCGGTCCCGCAAACCGCCGTCCCAGACTTGGCGAACCTTCCTGACGAATCATCTGGCGCAGACCGCGGCCATCGATTTTTTCACCGTGCCGACGGCGACCTTCCGGGTCCTGTTCGTCTTCATCGTGCTATCGCATGAGCGACGCCGGGTGCTGCACTTCGGGGTGACGGAACATCCCACACAGGAGTGGACCATGCAGCAGATGCGGGAAGCGTTCCCCTGGGACGAGGCGCCACGATATGTGCTGCGCGATCGAGATGCCATCTACGGAAGAGACTTCGCCGCCATGACGCGAGATATGGGAATGGAGGAAGTGCTTACGGCACCGCGATCCCCTTGGCAAAATCCATTTGTGGAACGACTGGTGGGCTCTATCCGTCGCGAGTGTCTGGACCACGTTATCGTGTGGAACGAGAGATCGTTGCGACGAACTCTACACAACTATTTTGCCTACTATCAGCGGTCCCGAACGCATTTAGCCTTGGGCAAAGACGCCCCGGAGCCCCGGGCAGTGGAACCGCCGGAACAGGGGCGCGTGGTAGGGATTCCTCAGGTTGGGGGATTACACCATCGATACCAGCGACGGGCCGCTTAGCTGGAGCAAGCCGGTTGCATCGACATTTGCCTTTCCTGAGCAGAAATGCCGCTTCTCCTTGATCTACCCGACCAAACCTTAGCTGATCAAAAACGGATTCTTTCGCGACACGAACTCTCAGCACTTGCATGCACTGGACGACTGGACGAGGCAGAGACTGCCAGTCTTTAGACTCCGATGTGCTGCCAACAAGGAAACCAGTGTGCATCGAGGAGATCTGCGATTAGCGTCCCACAAAGATGCTGGTGGGAATACGGACGGAATTCTCGGCAGGCACAGGTCGCCCCAGTTGGCGATCGTCGTTCCTACGCGCTCCTGGCGCGAAATTTCTTGGTGGAAAACTCAACAAACAAAAAACTCACTAAATTTCCCGAGTACCTGTCTCAAAGTCGTTGACACGCGCCGTGGGCGAAATAACAATTCGCCAGCCGCAGGACGGAATTATTACACAGCAATATCCAACGTTGGCCAACTACTCAGAAACGACAGTTCGGATTGCATTAACTACTATTCAGATATATCATGCCCGGCAAAGGTAGAGAGTATGCCCAGCCCCTTTGACGTGCCCGTCGACGAATGGAAGACGCCCCGATTCTTGCTTGCCCTTTTGGTTACTGGCATCTCCATCTTGGCAGTCACTGTCCTGGCCGCAGTGATCATCGTCAGGAGGCATGACCCTGATGCTCCGCAGAACGTCCTGAACAGTGTGCTACCACTTCTTGGAACGTGGGTCGGCACGATCCTTGTCTATTACTTTTCCAAAGAGAACTTTGAGACTGCGACTCAGAGCGTAACCGCGCTCGCCAAGCAGCTCACACCTCAACAAATGCTTCAGTCCACACCAGTCCGAGCCAAGATGATTCCACGTTCTCAGATGTTTGTGCAGAAGGCGCCGGCGTCCAACTTGAAGCTTACCGACGTCTTGAACAAGCTTGAGCAAGAGAAAAAGGGCAACCGCGTCCCGGTTCTAGGTGACAAGGACAACCCTAAACACATTGTCCACCGCTGCTTAATCGATAGCTACCTCACCGGCCTGGCCCGCAGCGGCAAGTCCACGGAGGAGATCACAGCGCAGACACTCCAGAACATGCTAGATGGAAACTCGGACATTAAGCGCATCGCAGAGAGCTTTGCCGTCGAGAAGACGCCACCCTGGCGGATGGCCAGGCTGCCATGTCCAAACTCCAGGATTGCCAGGACGTCTTTGTGACCCAAACCGGCTCGAAAGGATGAACCAGTCGCTGGTTGGATCACCAACGTAATCATCCAGGAAAACGCGAAAGTCTAGACTTACTGAGTTTCCCTAATGGAACAATTAACATCCCTAGTAGAAAAAATACGAAAAGGCGAGTGCATACTCTTCTTGGGTGCCGGCGTACATGTTGGCCCTGCGCAAGGAGGACAACATGTCTATGCTGATGAGGAGCGACCTGCTCTTGGGAGAGAACTGGCTGAAAAATTGGCAGCAGAGTGCGACTACGCTGGCCAATATCCTAACGATTCGATTTATGATTTGCAGCGAGTTGCGTTGTGCGTCGAAAAAACACGCGGCCTTGGCCGCAAAACATTAGTCGATCTTCTCACGAAACACCTATCGCAGGGGAAAAAGCCTTCTACTGCCCTCAATATGTTGGCTGAAATGCCGTTCAAAATGATTGTCACTACGAATTACGACCGGTTGTTAGAGCTCGCTCTGTACTCGGCAGGTAAAGATCCCTTCCTGACAATATATGAGCCAGAAAGCGAAAGACCTACGCCGGTCCTGCAATCTGACCCAACCGAGGAGCGTCCTCTCATCTTCAAGATGCATGGAGATCTCGACCGTAGAGATTCGATAGTAATCACGGACGAAGACTACATTACGTTTGTTCAGCGAATGTCAGAAAAAGATCAACTTCACCCTGTGCCTTACCCTATCAGATTTCGAATGATGCAGTGGCCTACACTTTTCGTGGGGTATAGTCTAAGAGACTATAATTTACGACTTTTATTTCGCACGTTGCGGTGGCGAGTAGACCCAGCGAATTTTCCTATTTCGTACTCTGTGGATGTTAATCCGGATCCACTCATTCTGAGAGTTTGGCAGGACGAAAGAGGTTTCATTACATTTGTTATCCAAGATGTTTGGACATTTGTTCCTTGGCTTTACGAAGAGATTAAACGTGACAAGCAAAATGCCCAGTCCAAATCAAAATCCATTGGGTGAGAGCCCCTTCCCTGGCATTGACGCGTATAGCTACGCGTACCGAACGGTATTTTACGGCAGAGAGGCTGAAGCCCAAACTCTGATAAGGCTTGTCGTCATGTATCGTGCGGTTCTACTATACGCAGATTCCGGTACAGGAAAATCATCCCTTCTAAATGCCGGTCTTATCCCGATAGCCAGCGAGAATGGATACCTACCGCACAGGGTGAGGGTGCAACCCAAGGTTGGCCAAGAGATTGTGGTCGAGCGAATTCCAAACGACGATCTAGTATCCCAGAACTTCTTGCCATCACTTTTCGATTCGGAAAGCACAGACTCATGTGGCCCTAGAATAGTGCTGTCAATTGCAGAATTCGCGGACCTTATACACAAGAGCCAAGCTCACCCCAGCCCACTTCTTATTTTCGATCAATTTGAAGAGTGGTTCACATTATTCGAAGAGGGATTTAAGGGGCCAAACAAGGAAGAACTTAAAATCAGCCAACGGGGCATTTTTAACCTCATCATATCCTTGATAACCGACTCTAGGCTTCCCGTTAAGGTCCTAATCTCTTTTCGGGAGGATTATCTTGCAAAACTAGCGCCGTTTTTTGAGAGACTTCCTTCCCTACCTGATCAATATCTTCGTTTAGAACCAATTAGAGGTGACCGAATCGCGTCACTGATTCGCGCGCCTTTCGAAACGCGTCCAAAACAATACGACCCTGAAATCGAGTCTTTGTTAGCCGAGAAAATTCAAAAGCAATTTCTTGAACGAAATCAGAATGAGTCCACATCTTTGACAGAAGTTCAAATTGTTTGCCGTGATTTGATGAAATCAGGCGAAAACACCACAGCGCTGGATTCCTACTTCGATCAAAAAGGTGGAGTGCAGGGAATACTAGAGTCCTATTCTACAAATGCGTTACGTTCTCTCGACGCTAAGCATCAAGATGCCGCCGTCCGCTTGCTCACCCGAATGATTACTTCAGCAGGAACACGGAAAGTGATTGAGGAAGAGGACCTGCTTCACCGGGTCGAGAGCGAAGACTCCATTTCTAAAGAACTGTTGGTCTTGAGTCTCAAGAGTCTTGAAAGAGATGCAAAACTGGTTCAATTGGAACAACGCCGGGATGCGAACTACTACGAAATTGCAAGTGAATTTTTGGTCCCTTGGATCGTGAAGAAATCTCAAGAACAACGGTTGCAGGCTGCAGAAAATAAGATCGCCGCGGAGTTGGAGAAGCAGAGATCCAGATTCTGGATGAATATCGTAAAGATAACTGCTGTAGTTAGCGTACTATTAGCTGTTATAGGTTTAATGTATTCACTAGAATTGACCAAGCTTAATAAAAAGAATGTGGATATAGCAAATAAACTCGAGCAGCGGAATAAGGAAATCGACGCGTTACGTCTTACTCAAGCTGCGTTTGAGACTGCTCACGCAGACCCCGAATTGGGGGCAAATCTAGCACTACAGGCAGGCTCGGAATATGACTCGCAGGATCCTGACTCGGCTCGCAATATGGTAGAGGCATTTAACGATGTTTTGCAACAAACAAGGCCTGAGTTAACGATCGTGGCGTCTGCTGGGCGAATAGTAGCTGTTGCGTACAATAGCGATGGACAATCAGCATATTCGGCTGATGAAGAAGGCCGTGTGAGCAAGTGGGATCTTGCGAAAGGCCGGCAAATCGCGACAGCCCCGACGCCTGCTGGGAAAACCTCGTTGGCTGCTTGGAACTCCAAGTATGCGCTTTGGGCACTAGCAAGCCAGGGCGGGGGCGTTACGCTCTGGAGTCCGGAAGCACGGAAAACAATTCCTACTAAGATAGAAAAAAATGATGTCGCTACCGCGCTCGGCTTCAGTCCCGGTGGGGCCTTTCTGGCAGTTGCAATTCAAGTCTCACAACCGAATGTAGGAGCCGCTTCCGACAGCCAGGACGAAACGATCGTAAAACTCTTCAAGCTTGACTCTAAAGAAAGCACACAGGAGCTGAATCAAGTTCGCATAGAGGGAAAGGTTGTGTCCCTGTCCTTCGACAAAAACGAACAACTACTTGCACTGGCCAGCTCTGGTGGTGAATCTAATGATTTTATCGAAGTACGGGACTTGCCGAGCATGAGCGTGGTGCATAGATGGGAGTCATCAGAAAGCATTCGGGTCCTGGCATTCAACCCGACAGACAGCGGTTTGGTAGTAGTTGCAGCTGGCGATACCGCGAATGTACTAGATATTACAGCGGAACCACCTAGAGTCATTAGTAGTGGTAAGAACAATTTGTCTCTTGTAGCGCTGGCCTTTGACGCCTCTGGAAAACGCTTGGCCACGGTTGGCTCTAATAATGTCGTGAAAATCTGGAACGTCGAGTCGAAGAATAGAGTTGCCGCGGCCGGGAAAGAAGAATTACAAGACCTAACCGAATTGTTGATGCTGCGAGGCCACTCAGACGATGTTAATAGTCTGCAGTTTAGTCCAGATGCTGGACATTTGATTACCGGTAGTGACGATAAATCGATTAAACTTTGGAATCTGAAAGTTGAGCCGAGAACGTTTAGCATTCACAGCATTGGTCCCAAGCTCGGGGAGGCTATGTCGCCTGACGGACACTGGTACGCCGCGGCGTATCCTCTTAGCAGTACGACTGTACTCAATCTTCAGCGCAATGAGCAAGCTCAAATAGAACCTCTAGCAATACAAGAACTAACGAAGTTACTGAAAAATTCTGACAGCTCTCGCTATAAAGAGCTCGATGTCGCTGTTGCTTTTGGCCCTGGCACAAACAGGCTGGCAATTCTGGGTGGAATTTTGGAGCATGGCTCTGACAAGACGCGCACAAAATTCCAATCCTTTGCAGAGATCGTCGACCTAGCATCACATAAGCTGATTTACAAACCATTGTTCTTCACGAGCCCATTCAAACTTGAGAGAAAAATAGCACTGAGTCCAGGTGGACGCCTAATAGCAATCACTGGGCTTGTAAATTACAACGCTGCCCAAATCTGGGACGCATCTTCACGGAAAAAATATCTTCCATTGCGTGGCCAAGGACACCTAGACGTAATTCTAGATGTGCAATTTAGCCCAGACGGTTCAATTTTGGCGACTGCGAGCGCAGATCACACTGTGAAATTATGGGATGTGGCTTCGGGCTACCTGCTTAAGACACTAACAGGTTCTACAGATGCTGTACGCTGTCTTTCCTTCAGTCCCGATGGTCACCTCCTCGCCACTGCGGGTTCAGATCGGAAAATTAGCATTTGGGATATAACATCGTTAGAAAACTCGCATGAAATATTCACGCCGCTCGTGGGACATTTTCAACCGATTGATCGGATTTCATTTAGCCCCGACAAGAATCGACACCTGCTTTCGAGCGTAAGTCAAGAAGCAGCCAAAGTATGGGATTATGATAAATTTCAGGAGTTGCTCTCTTTTGAGGTTCATGGAGAAGTAGTAACAGATGCCGCCTTCGATCCTTCGGCCAGCAATTTATTTGTATCTGTCGGACGAAACAGCGTGGCTAAGTATTCCCTGGACCTAAAAGATGTCGTTAATAGTCTGTATGTTTCCAGGCCCTTTACGCAGGAGGAGTGTAATAAATACCGACTAGGGAATGTCAATTCGTGCAAAGCGACTGACCTCGTTGAAAAGGCCGAGACATCGGCCTCGGTAAATCTTGATTTAGCGAGAGCACAACTGGAGGAAGCCGCCAAGTTGGAGCCGCGACTGAACATAGAAGTATCAAAAGCTGCTGGCTGGGCTGCTGAGGCCTTGGTAATCGCTGGCACGAAAGACGCCGAAGAAGGCAAGCAAGATTCGGCGCGTCAAGAATTTGAGACCGCATGGAAGCTCGATCCTGATATAAAACCAAAGAAAGACATGAATCTTTACATTGCTGAATTGAGGGCCCGCAGCCTTGCTGAGAGAGGTGTACAGTATTCGAGAGAAGGACGTATCGATGCGGCGACAAAGGCATTTGAAGATGCGGCCCATGCAGATCCGAAACAACAAAAAGAAAGCCCGAATAGCTTATCGAGGGCTATTTTTGCGAAAGACTTATTGCTTCAAGCTCAGAATCTACTGGCAGGCGAAAATGATAATATTGAGTATACTATTAAGCTATATAAGCAAGCATCGAATGTCCTTGGATCCGAAAAAGCCGTTTCTGCGGGGGACTGGAACGCTCTCTGTTGGCGAGGAACTGTCAAGGGTCATGCAGCGGATGTAATCACTTACTGTGATCTGGCAGTAGAGCTCGCAAATCAGGAGAATGAGAAATGGAATTTCAGGGATAGCCGAGGAGTCGCGAGAGCCGTCTTAGGCCGTTATGAGGAGGCTGCCCAGGATTTCGACGCTTTCATAGTTGCGAGTCCAAATCCCCAATGGAAAACTCTCCGCCTACATTATGTTCAAATGTTAAGAAGAAAAAAACCAATGAACCCGTTCACTGCATTAGAGCTGAAGAAATTGGCTGGTGAATAGGTGATAAGGCTGGTGGCGACGCTGCCTGAGCACTTGACCGCTTAGACAAAAACGTAAGCGTTCGGTCATTACATCTGGACGAACTGTGGGTGGATGTGGAAGATGGCCCGAAGTGGACACCTACGGAAGTGTCCACTTGGAGAATAAATGGACACTTCGAGGCGAGCAGTCGTTAAGAGAGAGCTACAGAGACGACGGTGGCCGGTGGGAGAGAAGTGCCGGATCGTCGAACAGACTTTAAAGCCGGGCGCATCGGTTGCGCGGGTGGCGCCGGAGCACGGAGTAAACGCCAGGCTCGAAAATCACTGCGCTTGTGCTTGGCTGGGTTGAGGATTCGGTGGTTCGATCCGATAGCCCAGACTCCGGAGTTGCCGGATCATTCTCGTCGTGCGCCTTTGTTTCGATTGTTTGGTGACGGCGGGGCCGCGTTCTTCGTAACGGACTCCCTGGTGCGGGATCAGCCAGATCAGCCGACACTGCCGATGGGCAATGGCCCCGATGGCTTGATTGTGTCCCAGGCGCGGGACGGAGCGGCGATACACGATTTCGAAGATGCTTCCTTCGGTCCTGGCTGCGGCGTTCGCAGCTTGATTGAGTAAACGTCGCATGTGGCGGTTGCCCTTTGGAGAGCGGTGGCTGTAGTTTACGCCTGCACTCTCGTCGTCGCTCGGGCAGGCACCGACCCACGGCCAGCGTGGCGATCAAGTGGATAACAAGAACGGCCAGATTGCGCATCGAAGAATGGTAGCAGGACGGGAGATCCTGAGGAATCATGGGCGAAAAAACAATTCGCCATGCACGGGCTCGCGGTGACATTCCGCGGACCTACTCTCCCGCACCATCAGCTCCTGCCAGGGCAAACCCGTGGCCAATCAGAGCTTCCTGCACCCTCCGGACGGTCTCTCCGATTGCTCCGACCCCCAACAACGTTCTTGCTGGCATCTTGGCTCTTCCCCCTTTCACTTGGTCGAAGCTAGTTTACGGCTGCTCTGCCCAATTGTGACAATACCATCAAGAGTTTTACCTGTTTCCCGATCCGGTGCGATAGGCAGTTTGAAGTGCTCCCCAAAATTCGGACCACTCATTAAGGTATAAAATCGCTGTCTCGGAAAGGGAGCAGAAATGAAATCGAGGCAACGGCGGACCTTCAGCGCGGAAATGAAAGGACGCATCGC
>Ga0210392_10001623_pt1 | contig 11775 bp, 10 predicted proteins | sample IncBWC30OmetaG_FD_161057 | JGI IMG/M metagenome (GOLD analysis project Ga0210392, IMG submission 161057) | Forest soil microbial communities from Barre Woods Harvard Forest LTER site, Petersham, Massachusetts, United States - Inc-BW-C-30-O ...
ATCGTTGCGGCGAACGCTGCACAACTATTTTGCCTACTATCAGCGGTCCCGAACGCATTTAGCCTTGGGCAAAGACGCCCCGGAGCCCAGGGCAGTGGAACCGCCGGAACAGGGGCGCGTGGTAGCGATTCCACAGGTCGGGGGATTACACCACCGATATCAGCGACGCGCCGCTTAGCCGGAGCAAGCCGGTTGCCTCGACGTTTGCCTTCCGGAGTGGAAATGCCGCTTCTCCTTGATCTAGCCGAACAAAATTTTTGCTGATCAAAACCGGATTCTTTCGCGACACAAACTCCCAGCACTTTGATGCACTCGACGACCGAACGAGGCAGAAACTTCCAGTCTCTAGACTGAGATGTGCTGGTCAACAAGGAAGGTGCATCAACGAGATCTGCGATTAACGTGCCACAAGTATGCTGGTTGATACGGACGGAATTCTCAGTATGCACAGGCGGCTTGCCCATATTTGCTGTTGGGGAAACCATGTACCGCGCCGCCTTGCCGAATTTGCGCAGCTCTTCGTCGGACATTTTTCTCAGACGCGTTCGCAATGCATCAACGTCCAAGGTCGCCAGCTGAATGGATTCCATTGGGGTTGCTCCCAGTTCGCTTACCCGCACCCACCCCGGCATGCATGAGAGAAAGGAACGCGTATAATCCTAGCCCAAGGTGTGCCGATGATCGAAGAATTCAACGAACAGGAAGGCCCCGACCTCGAGCGCCTGTGTCAGGGTGTGTCGCCCAATGATGAGCCGTGTGGTTATCCGGCAACGGTGCACTGCCCTACTTGCAAAAGGTGGTTTTGCGACGCACATGCTGAGGACGAAGATTGGCATTCGTGTGTGCGTGAACCGGGTGAGGAAGGCGGCGAGGCTTAGTAGCAGGCAGGAAACGGAACTCCAGTCTACTTTTTCTTCTCCCACTCTTCCCAAAACAACTTGACCGTTCCCGGCACGTGTCCGGCGTAATGGCTTCGGCGTACTCAAAAAGCACCACTGCCCGACGATTTTTTCCGTGAATCCTTTTCCCCAGTTAAGATGAGGTATGAAGCCCCAGCCTTTTCAAAAAGCTAATCTTGTCTTTTCAATCCAAATTGTCAACAGGGTGGCAGAGCCCCGCGTTTATCAAGTAAAGACTAGCGGAGAGGATGTGCGGAATTTCTTTGTAGGAATTACCCCTACACAAAATAGTCGTCACGGCGTCAAGTTTTTCATTCAGACATGGTGCGAGCAGCACCGCGATAAATGGCCGAAGGACGGCGAGACGATTACAATTGATCTGGATAAAGTTCAGGTCGCAGGGCAGGCACGATCCGCTGAAGCGAGATAGAAAATGACACAGGGCATTCAGACGACACCGTTCAATGTTGACGAACTACGGGAACGCCTCCAAAAGATGTCCGATGTGGAGCTACGTAAGTTCGGGCAGGCAACTCAGCATATGGTCTCTCCGAAAGCGAATCCAGGCCAACCACCTCAGGAAGTGTTTGCGATTCAACTGGACGAGGCACGAAAAGAATGGAAGCGAAGAAAAAGCCAGCCAAAAAGGACAAAACCGAACGAAATATAAATGATTTCGCAGTTGATCTGATGGCGGTCCAGCGGAGTTGTCCGATCTGCAAGCGGCCATCGTGGGAAGAGAAGTTGATTTGGAAATAGAAATAGCCCCCGGAGGAGATCATCCCCCAGGGGTTTTGTATTTCAGCCGTGGTTGCGCCAGCGGCCTATTCCGTCTCTTGACCGCAACACCTCTTTCTTCTTGCCGTCCCCCGATCATCCCGGGGGCTTAAGGCCTGTCTTGCCCTGAAATATGAATCGCCCCAAATAAAAAGAGGGAACGCTTGGAGACGTTCCCTCTTTCGGGGTGACACCTGGGGGCGGGTGTCTTGGGGTTAGTGGGAGATGTTTGCGGCAACCATCACGAGTTCAGGCTCGCCATAGTTCTTGGCAAGCTGGGCTTCCTTTTCGCTCACGCGGAACTGGCGGCCAGCGGAATTTCCCTCCGTCCAAATCTGATAGAGGAAGTAGTTGTTGCCCAAGCGCTGGAATACAAGGGTTGTTTGAGTAGCGGGTTGAAACTTCTCGCATGCGTTAGCAATGGCGATGCCCTTCTCTGACTCGTCGGCGTTGTCGATGCGAATGGCGGGGCTGCTTTGGCTTATCGATTTAACGGTGTATTCACCAGCCGAGTAGGCATGGTCACCGACGACAAAGTCGAAGGGGATGCTAGCCTTTACGTTGGTCGTCTGAGCCTGAGCGGCCGTAGCCAGCAACAGGACCGTCAAAGCGAGAAGGATGGAGCGTAGGTTTTTCATAAAATCTCCTTTGTGTCGGAAGCGAAGACCTACTCTTGTTTGACTTTCCAACTGCCGACGCGGATACGGAAGCAGGCGGAGTGCCAGACTCGTTGGACGGCAGGAACTGAAAACAAGGGAAGTGAAGTTTCAGATTCAACAGGAATTAGGCGCCAAGCCAAAAAATAGGAAGGGGGCAAAGGAAAGTAATTACGCGCGCTGGGCTAACCGAATGGTTAGTGCGCACTCTCCTTTTGGTTAGGGCGGAGGAGTATCACCGAGCAGCGTGCCCGGCCGCACTCACCTCTCAGAGGCCGGATCAAATAGAGGTGATTGGTCAGGTCGTCAGGTCCGCCCCAATCGTTGAAGAACGGCGCGTTCTACGGCTGGCGGGATATTTGCCTAGATCACGGCGCCATAACTGGTCAGGGAGCGTAGGACGACACGTTGACCGCCGTTACCGGAAACTGACCGAACAACCGACCTCGACTTGCAGGAAGCGCCTGCGGGCGCACATCGGAGTTGGACAGACTCATCGCGGGTATAGTCCAGGAGCGCTCAAAAATCGCGCAACAGCCATACGTTCGAACTCATGCTTTGCTTATAGAACGCGACGCGGCTGCCATCCGGCGAAGGAACTGCCCAGCCAACCCGATTTTCTGTGTCTTCCAATAGCGGCGTCACATTTCCTTGCAGGTCCACGTTCGCGATCGCTTCTGCGCCCTTCAAGGTCCTCACGTGGACCCAAAGACTCCTTCCGTCTGGGTTCCAGTCCATGCCGTAGCCTAGTCCCCAGCCCTTGACTTTCAGTGTGGTATGGCTAGCGTCTCTCAAGTTATAGAGTTGGATCTCGCCAGGAATGCGCGCTCCGAAGTCCGGCGCGACCGCTAACGTCGTTCCATCAGGAGAGAAACTTTTGGGGAAATCTGCCCCCTTCTGAATCACCAGCGCAGGCTTTACCCCGCCGGTTTTCGGGTCGAACGTCGAGATATGTGTCGTCTCTTCACTCGTCTGAGACATGATGCAGACGTTCGCCGGTGCCCGCGCGCATTGGAAATCGTAGATACCGTTCGAGCGAAGGACTTCCCTCGGGCTCCCTCCATTCACCGGGACGGCGAGAATCCTGGTCGGCGCACCACCTTGTGTCCCGTTCGCTGGGTCCAGCTCGTAAAGAATTTCCGACCGGTCGGGACTGATCCGCACAATCCCCACCCCCTCATCACCGCCAACCAGCAAGTCCGGAGTTAGCTGATGAGCACCCTGCTTGTACAGGTGGGGGACACCACCGCGATCCGACACGAAATCACCGACTCTCCATCCGGCGTCCATGCATACGGAAAGTTGTTGCCTTCATCGAGACTCATGCGCGTTGGCGCCTTATTGGTTTCCCCTCTTCTCGGCACTTTGACCAAATACATATGCGTATGGAAGCTCACCCGCGCATACGTCAGCGCTTTGCCACTCTCCGAAACGCTAACGAGTGACTTGTGGTCGGGACTATCCGTCAGTCTTTGTGTCGGTCCTCGAACAGCGCCGGTCCGCGGGTCCACGGGAATCGCCCAAAGATTATCGTCGGGGCTGTCTGGCCCGGGCTCTGTCAACGAATAGATCAAGCGATTGTCGCGCGTCCACGCCACCGAGGCATGCAGCCCGGGATCGGACAGGATGGAATTGTTTGCTCAGGAGCCGAGATCGTACATTCCCAGCTCCGTTTTAGTCGGGACAAGGCCCGGCCGAAAGCGGACGAAGGCGAGCTTATGATTATCGGGTGACCACGCCACCGCGGCGAAGAGGTTACCTGCTTGTCCGATGAGCTTTCGTGCATGGCTGCCATCCGCATCCATCACCCAGAGCGATTGCGACAACTCCGCCTCGCGCACAAAAGCGATTTGTGATCCATCCGGGGAAACCGCTCGGGCTTCACCGTCTTCCATGAGCTTTTTTGGACTACCGCCCAACACAGAAACGCTCCAGATACTCTCTGGTTGGCCGGCCGGTGTAAGCAGTAGGGCGCTACTGTCCGGAAACCAGCCCGCAGATAGAACCACGTTAAAATACCTGAAAGGTAGGTCAGTAAATTCGCTTGGTAAGTTCAACGCATGTGTTTCGCCGCTCGAGATCAGCTTGAGAAACAGGCCAGTTCGATCCCAATAGGCCAGATATTTACCATCGGGTGAAAGTGCCGCCCATCTAATGGGAATATCAGGCGGGTTGGCGGTCAGGCGTTGCTCGGTCGGGTGCGCCTTCGGCGAGACGCGGTGCGCGGCGAGCCACGATAAGAACGTTACCGCAAGGAGCAGAGATACCAATCCGCCGATCACCATTGCACGTCGTTTCGCTGCCGGAACGGTGCTGGGAGCGGGAAGGACTGGCGTTAGGACCGCCGGGCTTGGTGTAACCGTCTGGCCTTGTGACGGAACAAGAAATCGATACCCACGCTTGGCCAGTGTCTCTATGAAGCGCTGATTCTCCGCGGTGTCGCCGAGCGCGTCCCGCAACCGCTTAACGGCGGCGTTCAGGCCGTGGTCGAAGTCCATAAACGTGTCCGCCGGCCAGAGCTTCGCTCGCAGTTCCTCACGTATGACCACATCGCCGGGTTTTGCCAGAAGTGCAAGAAGCACTTGGAACGGCTGGTCCTGCAACTTGACCCGTGAACCGTTTCTCCGGAGTTCACCCGCGTGGGGGTCTACCTCAAAGGTCCCGAAGCGGATCACCTTTTTGGCATCGGTTTCCAGCACTTCAGGGTTTCCTAGAGCAAAACGATACTACAGGTAACGGGAAAAGGTGCGTAATTCTCGTCACCTGCCTCACGAACCCACTGATCCCTATCGCCTTAGCCCGGTACTTCGATTTGGGCTCCGTTTCACCTCCCGAGCATTGCGGTACCTGAGTACCTCCCGCACCCTCCGCCACGCGAGGAGGTTCTTCCATGAAATTCACGACGAAAGTTCAATTACTGAGTTTGGAGCTTGGGTTACTCCTTCCGGTAACCGCAACCGCGCAGCCGATGCAGGCGACCCCTGTAGTACTGCGGGTATCTTTATTTGACGATGCCGGTGTCGGGGCCACTACCTTGCGAGAGGCCGCGCGCGAAGCGAGCCGGATTTTCCTGCCAGCCAATATCGACGTGATTTGGCTCCAATTGCCTCAGGATAGCCTGGCACAGACCGCGTTTGGCCGTTGCTCGGAAGCGTCATTTCCGGCCCACCTTCACCTTCGAATCTTGCTGCGGTCACACGGCGCAAACAAGTCTGTGGTAGGCATGTCGTTTCTGTCAGCCGAGGGCAAAGGGTGCTACGCCGACCTGTTCTATGAGCCAGTGCTGGAAATGCAGAGGGAAAACCACATCGGCGCCGCGATAATCCTCGGTCACGCGATGGCTCATGAACTCGGTCATCTGTTGCTCGGGAGCAACTCCCATTCTCGCTACGGATTGATGCGAGCGCAGTGGAATCGCGACGACCTGGCTCAAGCGGCGAGAGCGAACTTGTTGTTTTCACCGGAGGAATCCACACGAATGAGGAGTCGGTTCACGCGAGACGATCCGAGAACAGAAACGGCTCAAATGGAGTGATCGAGCAAGCGGAATGAGCTGCGGGTAAATAGCCTCTTTTCATTTGTACATGTGTACTGCTAGGAAGGGATTTAAGCACTCAAAAGTCCCTCCCCCGCAACACGATGCACTAATCCAAAAAGCCTGTCTGCAAGCTGTTGGTAATAAGGCCGAGAAAAAGGAAAGCGTCTGAGGGGGTCGACGTTTCGCATACACAACAGCATCGGACTCGCGGCACAGCTTTAGCGTCCGTCGCAGCCCTTGAACACGTCGTGCGCGATCTAAGCTAGGCGAGAAGAACATGCGCAACTATAAAGTTGGTGACCACGTACAGGTTAAGCTTTCAGGGGGAAGGATCGACGAACTGCTGTAAATGGAATACCCAACATGGCTGCAGCTTCGTGGAGATCTACGAGAAGTGATTGCTTCTTAGGTTGCGTCGATGCAGCAGAAGCGGCCGATGTTTCGGATCGCGCGGATGGCTAGAATGCAGCTTTAGAACCCTTGGAAGAGCATTTGTCATCTAAGGATTGAGGGGCCCGGAACTGAGGGTAGTGATATGAAGAAAGCCATCTTATTTAGACTAGTTTTTGTCCTCGTCGCGATGATTGCGCTCGGTTGGTTGCCGCAGCCGGTGCTTGCCCAACATGGAGGTCACGGCGGCGGTGGCGGAGGATTCCATGGGGGTGGCGGAACTGGGCCTCATGGGGGTGGAGGTTTCTACGCCGGAGGCCACTCTGGGTATGGCGGCGGACACTACTACGGCGGATATCGTAGCGGTTACCACGGAGGACGGAGTTACTACGGAGGACGAGGCTACTACGGAGGACGAGGCTACTACGGAGGACGAGGCTACTACGGAGGACGAGGCGGTTATGGCTGGGGCGGCCGGGGCTGGGGCTACGGCCGGGGCGGAAGATATTGGGGCCGACGTTACGGTTACGGATGGGGCTGGGGATTTGGCTTCGGGTGGCCGTATTGGGGTTGGGGATATCCGTATGGCTACTACAGCCCGGGATACTACGCGCCCTACCCTTATTATTCTTACCCGTACTATCCGGATCCTAACAACGGGGACGACGATCCCCCACCGGCAGATCCCAACGCACAGCCCCAGCCCAACCAGCACGCTCCCGTCAAATACTGGGGACCCCCGTCGCCGGGAGACGCAGTCAATGCGAACTACGCAAACAGCGACGTCGCGGCCGTTGCGCCGCGTAGGCCGGTTCTCTCCGTTGACAGCATAAGCGTGACGCCGAGCACCTACCGAGCCGCACGTTCGATCCCGGTGCATTCCACAACGGAACGGGCCACCCCGCGAGCGGATGCACTTCTTCGACCGGAAATGCAAAAGGCGTTGCAAAGATTGCGCGAGATGCCGCCGTTTGCTCGCGAGCGCGAAATCGAAACGGGACGTTACCGTCAGTTTTCTTCCGAGGAGAAGCAGATCTTAAGAAATGGCGACCTACTGTCACCAGCCACTATCCATGACCTGCCAGATTCGTTCCCTCAAAGAGTGTCTCTGAAGTCGCACGGACCAATTCAGGACGGGTCGGGCGAATAAAGCTTATGCCCGCGCGAACAGCCTCAGGTACGTCGAAAAAGATGCCCATCTATTCGTCTGAGACATGAGTGACTACATAGTAGGCGACCATGCGCAGGTGAACTGTCGGGCGGCAGAATCGTAGAAGCGACGATCAAGGCCGTCGTCGATACGACAGATGGCGTGCGCCTGCAGGTGTCGCTTGGAGACGGGACAGCCCGAATTTATGAATGGCAGATCGTCATTGAAACTCGTTGATCGTCAAGTCCGCCTCAATTGTTGAACAACAGCGCGTTCGACAGCAGGCGGGAGATTTACCCAGATCAAGGCGGAACTTGATTTCGCGACTTATTCATTCAAACAAATCGTCCACTGACAGCCCGAGGGCTCGCCGAGCCTGCTCCTCTGGGTTGCCCTCCGAACTAATGAAGCTTCGCGTACTCTGCCTTCGCTGCAGTGAGGATGGGGATGTCAGGGTCGGCGTCTTTCCATAGCGTGAGGAAATCCTGATAGGCTGCCTTGGCTTTGGCGGTGTCGCCTTGCATGGCATAGGCTCTGCCGATTTGAAGATGTGCGAGTGCACCCATAGGCGTGTTGGACACGAGTCCACGATGGTCGAGAATTTTCTGGAATTCGACTATCGCTTCGCTGCTGCGATTCGCATTCAGGAACGCCACTCCCCGGACGTAGACGACATAGGGTCCGATAAAGCTCATTGCAAGTTCGTACGGGGCGGCGATTTGGAGCTTCGAAATCGCTTCTGTGGCCTCCTTGCGGTTAAGTGCAAGTTCAGCCTGCAAGGTCGGCAGATAGTTGTACTGGACAACGGTATCTTCCGGAAACCTCTTGCCCAAATCACTGACAAGTTCCAGTGCTCGCGCTGAATCTCCACTCAACGACAAAGTTAAAGCGCAACCGTAAAGCACGTCGCGGCCACTTGAAAGTTCAAGCGCAGAGGCAACTCGGCGCTTTGCATCATCCCGATTTCCGAATAGGGCTTCCCGGAGCGCTGCGTCCACCTCGTAGCCTGCCGCCGTTTCCTTCTCTTCCGCTCGCAGGACCGACGCCACGGCCTGAGCCGAAAACATCCGCGCCTTTTCCAGCCGTCCGTAGAATGCCGCTGTGTCAGCTTCCTCGATCAGTAGTTGGCCTTCCAAACCGGGCTTTCCCATTGCGAAGTCCACCTGCTGCTTCATTCCCACCGCATCGTTCTGCAGGAAGGCCAATTCGTAGAGGGTAGTTCGATACTCTGGCAAGTCAAGAAGTACTCTCCTCTCAAACCCACAGGCGATGGATTGCAGGCCGTCTACTTAGCTGAACTTCCGCAACCACTGGCGGAGCAACTTATTCGCCTTCTCGGCAAACAGTACGAATCGATTCTAGAAGAGTTCTCAACTGACGTGAGCATAGATAATTCCGAAGATAGCCAAGAGAGACTGATAAAGGGGCGCACTGACATAGGCCCGACGGCAAAAGAGCAACTTGTCAAAGCACGCCGCGGGCAAGGAATCTTTCGGGCCAACGTAAGACTCAACGAAAAAGGGTGCCGCGTGACGAAGGTTGCAAATCCTACCTTCCTGCGAGCGAGTCATATCAAACCGTGGAAGGACTCCCTCGGACGCGGAAAAGCTAAACGGTTGTAACGGACTGCTGCTAGCGCCACACGTGGATCACCTATTCGATAAAGGCCTAATCTCTTTTTCAAACTCTGGCGACCTATTGATTTCGCGACGATTGGACCGGCAAATACTCAATGCTTGGGGCATCGCCCAAAATCTCAATGTGGGCAATTTCAGCGTCGAACAATCATTTTTTCTCGAGCATCACAGGGCTCAGGTGTTTAAGAAGTAGCCCACATCGGGCTGCAATCGCGGCACGACTCGATGGGGATCGAAAGAACCATGTTCCTTCACAAGTCCTAGTTACACGGCGTTGCACCCCAGACGTGCCCGCCAATCGTTACGTTTTATTACGTTGATCCTTTCGCACCAAGGAGCACCGATATTTTGTCGGCGGAGACAATTCCTGCCACCCCAGTGACCGTAGTACGACGGCAACAAGCCGAAGGAACTACGGGCAGGAGGGCGACAGGACGTGTTGTTGACAGAGAATGGCTACCAAGCCGAGGGCGATGTCGTCTTCAGAACGTGTCTTTCGTTTTCCACGATGCGCTTTAGATGTGAGGTCCGTTAGGCGCATTACTATCCGGACTATAAGTTCCGCGGGCACGTTTATCAGCACGCTGCCACTCGGTAGGCAGTCAGAAGCGCGTTTACCCAAAGTAGGACAGCCAAATTTAGAATCGGTCTTAGTGAAAGTTCTCCACGAGTCTCAGCTCAGAGACTCCTAGCTCGTCTTGGGCATACAGGATCCATCGGCCATCCGGTGATAAAGACAGGCCACCAATACTGGAAGATTTTCCAAAACTAGCGACGCGCTTTGTGTGATTAGTCGCGAAGTCCAGAAATTCGATAGAAGAGCCCAAAGCCGGACCTCGTTGAGGAACGAAGTAAATTCCCTTGCTTACTATGACTAGATTCCGGAGAAAACTCAGATTTTCAATCAGCTTGGTGGCCTGACCACCCTCCACGGGGAGCCTCCAAAGGCTGGTATTGATTAAACCTTTCGTGTAGTAAATAAATTTGCCGTCTGGCGATTCAAGCGGAGCGTAGCCACCGTCCCGCGTGACCTGGATCGCATCACCGCCGGCCTCCGGAATTTTCCACACCTGCTGCTCACCTGTGCGAGCAGAGTCAAAGTAGATCCACCGTCCGTCTCCCGACCAGCTCGGATTGCCGTCATTTGCAGGATCAGTAGTCATCCGCTTGGGCTTTCCTCCATTGGCGTTGATCACCCAAATGTCGTATTGTTTTCCTTCTGCATCAGAGTCAAAAGCAATTCGTCCGCCGTCGGGTGACCAGCGCGGGTTTGTGAAATTCAGACCGCGGAAGGACGTTAATTGGACAGGATTCGAACCATCACTATCGCACACCCAGATTTGCCAATCTCCCGAGCGGTTCGACGTGAATTCAATTCTCTTGCCGTCTGGTGAGAACTCTGGAGCAGAATCATCTCGCGTTGAGTTGATGAAAGGGGTGTCCCCAGTGACGGATCCCGCGCTCTTTTCCTCACGAGTCTTTGAGCCATCCGGCGCGGCGATGCGCCAAATACTAGAGTGGTCAGACGAGCTGGTGTACGCGAGGCGGTGCCCACGGCGCGAAATGGAGGGGCTGCTAGCATTTTCTCCGAGTGCCACGAGTGGCTGCGGTTCGTTGGATCGGCTTGCGGAACCGGAAACGTCAATTCTCCACAGCCCTGACTGTTGCGTAGAGTCCCAAAAAATAATCTCACGCCCATCCTCAGTCCAACCTGGAGCGTCGGCGCTATGATTCCCCAGCGCTACCCGCTTTCCTTCGCCAATCACTTTAAGGTCATTGGAAACGGCCAACAAGTACAAATCGCCGCTGACGTCGACCCTCCGGCTGAATGCCAGTGTTCGCCCGTCGGGGGAGAGGGATGGGCAACTATCGCCGTTCCACGAAGAGATTGCTGGGAAAGGCGGGGACGTCAGTCTTCGCTTTTCTCCAGTGTCAATCGCTAGCAGGAACAACCCGGTAGGCTCCTTGGGTGAGTTTCGGTCACTGATGACAAGCGAATTGCCATCGGGCAACCAGGTCAGGTCGGTGCAGTTTAAGTAGCCCGATGGAAACACTTCGGCAATTTTGCGTTCCGGACCACCCAGGGCCGGGATCAGCAGCACCGAGGTCTTTTGCCCGGAAGAGAGGTGCCGAAGAAACGCGATATATCGGCCGTCTGGCGACCAGGCAGGGCTGCGGTCCGAGGCCGAACCAGTAGTAATCCGCAGCGGCGGTCCGCCAGTGCCGATGAGTTTGACGTAGATGTGTGATTCACTATGGCTTTTATCCTCCCGGCCAAAGGCCACTTGGTTGCCGTCCGGCGAAAAGCTTGGGTCACCTTCAGGGTCCGGAGAAGCAGTGAGCGGCGTAACGGTCAGCCGCAGTTCCGTGGTTTTTGGGGTTGGATGAACAAACCATAGGATACCGCCGCCCAGGCTTAGGGCCACCACAAGGACAGGCACCCAGGGCCACCACGGGCGAGGCTTGACCTCGGAGGTTGGCTCTACCTCCATCCCCTCCACCGAAACCATCCAGCGATAGCCTCGGCGGGCCAGAGTTTCAATGTAGTGGGGATCGTCTCCTGAGTCGCCTAGAGCCTGCCGCAATCGATTCATTGCGGCGTTGATGCTGTGCTCGAACTCCACGATGGTGTTGTCCGGCCAGAGTTCCCTGCGAATATCCTCTCGCGTCAGCACTTCGCCGGGGCGCTCGAGCAACATGATAAGGATTCGGAACGGCTGCTCCGATA
>Ga0210392_10001625_pt1 | contig 11766 bp, 7 predicted proteins | sample IncBWC30OmetaG_FD_161057 | JGI IMG/M metagenome (GOLD analysis project Ga0210392, IMG submission 161057) | Forest soil microbial communities from Barre Woods Harvard Forest LTER site, Petersham, Massachusetts, United States - Inc-BW-C-30-O ...
GTCGCTAAACCCCGACATCGAGCGGCTGCCGTTCGGGGCTAGGCTGAGGCATGCTGAAGCTCTCCCCAGGGCGTGCTCACCGTGAGCTATGTCGCGCGTTCCCCAAACTATTTAGTTTGACGCGCGTGGTGCCCGTCGAGGCGCGAGCGCGACGCAAGCTCGGCTTTGCGATCGCGCGCGACGCGCGCGCGATCGTGGTCGAGCACGCCACGCCGTCTGAATGGTTCCGCGCCCTCGGCGAGCTGGTCCGCGACCAAGAGCTGACGACTCTGGAGGTGACCCCCGAGTTCGACTTTCGCGGCCTGATGATCGACGCCTCGCGCAACGGCGTGCCACATGTGGCCTCGCTCGAGCAGAGAATCGTCGAGCTTGCGCTGCTCGGCATCAACCAACTCACGCTGTACACCGAGGACACCTACGAGGTGCAAGGGCACCCGCTCGTTGGCTACATGCGCGGACCGTATTCCAAGGCCGAATTGCGCCGCGTGGTGCGCTTCGCCAAGGCGTTCGGGATCGAGATGTTTCCCTGCATTCAGACCTTGGCGCACTTGGAGCAGGTGCTGCAATACCGCAAAGCTTATACGCCGTTACGCGACACCGCGTCGGTGCTTTCGGTGAACGCCAAGGGGACGCGAGACTTCGTCGCGGCGTGCCTAGACTCAGCGAGCGCGCCCTACGACTCCCGCGCCATTCACATCGGGATGGACGAGCCTTGGGATCTGGGGCGCGGAGCTTGCTTCGAAATCAATCGCCCGATCGATCCGCGCGAGCTGTATCTGAAACATCTGAAGGTCGTGGCGAGGCTGTGCGCGGAAAGAAAGCTCGAGCCCATCGTGTGGGGTGATTTCGTGCTCGGGCAACACACGTTCAACGGTGATCTACCGATGACAGAAGCGCAGTGCCGCCAACTACCGAAGAACATCACTCTCAACTACTGGAGCTACTTCGCGGAAGACGAACACGCGTATCGCGCGGACATGCGTCGTTTTCGTCAGCACGACTTCGAGCCGATCGTATCGCCCGCGCTTTGGAATTGGGACCGCTTCTGGGGCTTGTACGACAAGGCCAGGCGCACGTTCGAGCCGATGCTGCGCGCAGCCAAGGCCTGTGGCGTGCGCCGCGTGCTGATGACGATGTGGAGCGACGACGGCCACGAAGCGCCCGATCGCAGCAATTTTCCCGGCCTCGCGTGCTATGCGGAGCATTGCTTTCGCGCCCAGCCGCAGGACGCCGACGTGGCGCGGATGGTCCAAACGCTGACGGGGGATCCCTTGGCGAGCTTCCTGTTGCCGAGCGCTCTCGACTGTCCAGACGAGCTCGCTCTGCGAGACAACGGTAACCTGGCCAAGACGTTCACCTGGGACGACCCGCTACTAGGCTTGTTCTCGGCGCACATGGCAAACCGCCCAATGACTCCGCACTACCAGGCAATGACGCTGCGCCTGCGGGCTCAGGCGCAGCGCGCGGCGCCGCGCAACCGCACGCTATTTCAATTCGCCGCGCAGTTGGCGGCCTGCCTCACCTTCAAGGCAGATCTCAGAACGCGCGCCCAGGCTGCCTACCTTGCCGGCGATCGCGGTAAGCTACTAGCCGCCGTGCGCGACACCACCAAGACGATCAGCGCGATGCGACGGCTGTGGCGCGCGCATCGCAAGGTGTGGCTCGAAGAGAACAAACCATTCGGCTTGGAGATCCTGGATTTACGCTACGGCGGGCAGCTGTCACGGCTGCACGTCTTCCGTGACCGGCTCCGCGATCACCTGGCTGGCCGCGCCCATCGGATCGAAGAGTTCGACGTAAAACCCCAGAATTTCCTGGGCAACTATCCATTTCACGGCCGAAAATACCGAGGCACCGCCAGCCCGGTTTTCAGCATTTGGGTGTGACGCAGGCTGGTACTACTTGCTCAGATCCTCTCGTAGCTCGTACCCACTCCGGGTGATCGCGATCTGACGCGCTTCGCGATCCTTGACGAAGGGATCGTGCCAAGACTGATCAAGTAGTACTAGCTGCTCAGCTTGCTCACGCGCGCGAGCACTTCGTCTTCGAAGCGCTTCATGAACGCCGTAACGTGCGCCGCTGGGTCTCCGCCATGCATCAACGGGGTAAGATCCATACCCCAGATCAGGGCAGTATGTTGATCGGTGCCGTGGCTCTCGAAGTAGGTGGCGTGCGCTTTGCGACGCCCAGCGGTGGCGAGATCGTAACGCTTGCCGCCAGCGATCTGAGAATCGAACACGCCCATCAGCGCATTTTGCAGGTTCTCGTGGCGGTCGACGGGCATTTGCAGCTTGTCCGCGTCGCATAGCCAATCCAGATCGCGCCAGACTTCGCAACCGATCAGCTGCTTGGGGCGTAGCAAAGGTTCGAGCGCACGACAGGCGGCGATCACGCGTAGCGCGACGGCCACGTGCGTGTCGTGCTTGTCGGCCAGGTTGTGGGTGTAGACGACCTCCGGGCGCGTGGCCCGCAGCACCTCGGCGAGATCCGCGACTACGTCCTGGTGCGCGGCGTCTTTGACGGCGGAGCTTGGGTGATCGAGCAGGAATTGCGCGCCGTATTCACCGACATAGGCGGCTTTTTTCTGTTCCGCGCGGCGCACCGTCTTCATCTGCGCGTCGCTGAACGCTTTGTATTCGAAGTCTCGAGCGCTGCCTGCGCCGTCACTGACGATGACACCGGTGAACCAGCGGTCCGTGCGCGCAAAGCACTCCAAGATGCCGTGCGCGGCCATGAACTCCAAGTCGTCATGGTGGGCGCCGATGCCGAGGTGCGTCGTACGCGGCAAAGCAAGCTCGAGCGCGAGTTGATCGGGGACGAAGATTTCCGCGCTGGGTTGGCTCAACTTCATGACGACCTCAGTGCGCCTTCAAACGCGGCAAGCTTGCAGCGGCGATCGATTGACCGACGCGGCGAGTGGCTTCATCGGGCAAATGGATGGACAGTGCTTTGGCCACCTGTGGCGACTCGAGCGCGAGCACCTCACGCGCCTTGCGCAGCAAGATGCTGCCGCCTTCTCCGGAAGTCACTCGCCCGAGCAGGAGCACGTGCTTCACCGCGTAAAAGTCGGCGTAATGCAGCAGGCCATAACCCAGATAAACCCCGAGCGTTTCGAAGATTTGCCGAGCGCGCGCGTCGCCGCCGAGCAAGAGCTCCTGCACGTGCTTGAGCTTCGAGCCGGGGGAGCCCGCCGGCAGCTCGAGCCCCGCGCGCGCCGCCAGGCGAATCACGGCGTCCTGCGAGAAGTAGCCGACGCCGGTGCCGCTATCGCCGGACCACTCGCTATCGACTGCGGCGTCCGCGCCGTAGTCGACCGGCGCGAAGGCGAGCTCGTTGAGCCAACCCGTGATCAAGCCCTGCGCGTTCACGTAGCCCGCAGCCTCGCTCGTGCCCATGGCGATACCGAGCACCGAGTGGTCCTTGAGCTCGAGCGCGCCGGCGAGGGCGGTGACGTCACCGTCGTTGGCGACCTCGAGCGGCACGTCGCCCCATTTTTTGGCGATGTCTTGGTAGATGCTCTTGATGCGCGCTTCGAAGGCTGCGTCCGGCACTTTGCGAAACAGCGACGCCACCATGGTGCGATTGTTCACGTAGATGCCAGCAGAGCTGACACCGATCGCGTCGATTCGCGGCAAATGCTCGGCGGCGCGGCGAATCGAGTCGTCGATACCGTCGAAGTGATACTGCGGATCGCTCTGCAGCTTGGGCTCCCAAACCACCTCACACGAGAACACCTCTTTGCCGTCGATGACGGCCGCGACCTTGCGATCGCTGCCGCCCGCGTCGAAACCAATGCGGCAGCCCTCGAGGTGCCCACCCACGGCCGAGCCTTGCTCTCTCTCTTTGGGCAAGTCCGCGAACGCGACCTCTTCGACGATGAAGCGCGGCTGCTCGTAGATCTTGGCGAAGAACTCGGCGTCGAACGCGCGCACGCCGCCAGTAGAGTACTCGCGCTTCAGGTGCTCGGTGATCTCGCGTGGACCTGCGACGCTCACGCGAAAGCCGCCCTTTTGCCAAAGCAAAAATTTGAGCACCCGCTCGGCGTAGCGCAGGTTGCTCGCCGCCTCGGCGTGACCCTCGGGTAGTAGCAGCGTGTCGAAGATGGAAACGTTTCCAGCGTCGCGCTCGAGCGCCAAAACCAAGCGCACGCCGCCAGCTCGGACGGCTTCAGCTCGGAACGCCCGGTTGGCCAGCCAGGCCGGCCGAAACTCGGGGTGCAGCGGCGGGAGCACGTGCGGCGGTTGAGAAAGCAGGCTCTCGGCCATACCTGAAGCAAGGCCTACGCCACTCGGATCGGCACCGGAAGGAGCGCGGGAAGACGCGGAAATCATAGGCCAGTCTGGCCCGAAGCGCTTCGGGTGCGGTGTCCGAATCGAATCGGAAAAATGGCGCGATTATTCGCGGCTCAGCGCTTCTGGCCGAGCTTATTCAGCTCTTTGGCCAGCTCGTCGCCGGTCTGCAACGTGCGCAGGTTGGCGATGAACGCGTATTTGGCGATGCGCGTGTCCACGATCGCACCTTCGAGATCACCGTGGGTTTCGCCGTCCTGCGCAGACGCCGCGCCGCGAGCTTCCGCCGAAATGTTCACCGTGGCAGCGCTCTCAGCCGCGGAGAATGCGCCCGCTAGGCGCGTCACTTGCGCCGCCGAGCGGTCGAGTTGACTCGACGCATCAGCGATCCCCGCCTCGGCGGATTGAAGCAGCGGCTTTAGCAGCACTGTCCCTATGAACGGTGGGCCGCGACCGGCCTTGAGCGAACTGCCAAAAAATTGACGCGATGGCCGCTAAAGCGATGAACTTGCTAGGTTTCGTCGGCTAGCGCGGCCACCCATGGGGCACCCCGCGACCGCAAGGAATCAGCGCGCAGGCGTCAGGATCAGCGCGCCCAGCGGCGGAATGCGCAGGCGAATCGAGTACGGCCGACCGTGCAACGGTAGCGGATCGGCTTCGACGACCGACGATGTTTGGAACTCGCTACCACCGAAGCGCAAGTCATCGCTCGACAGGCGTTCGATGTAACGGCCTGCATTCGGCACGCCGATGCGGTATTCGTCGCGCGGTACGGGCGTGAAGTTCAGCACCACGACCACGTGATCGGCGCCGTCCCGGCGCAGATAACTGAGGATCGTGTTGTCCTTGTCGTTGCAGTCGATCCACTCGAAGCTTTCGGGCTCCGGATCGCGACGCCACAACGCGGGGGCCTCGCGGTACAGCTTGCCCAAATCAGCGATGTACTCTTGCAACGCTTTGCGCTGCGGATGCTCGGCGATATGCCAATCCAAACTGGTCTCGACGTTCCACTCGTTGTGCTGAGCGAACTCGGTGCCCATGAACATCAGCTGCTTGCCGGGGCGGGTGTACTGGTAGGCCAAGAGCAGGCGCACGTTGGCCAGCTTTTGCCAGAAATCTCCCGGCATTTTCTCGATCAGCGAGCCTTTGCCGTGCACCACTTCGTCGTGCGAAATCGAATTGATGAAGCGCTCGGTGTACTCGTACAGCATCGAGAACGTGAGCTGGTCGAGGTGGTACTTGCGGTGCACCGGCTCCTTCGTGAAGAAGCCGAGCGTGTCGTGCATCCAGCCCATGTTCCACTTGAAGTCGAAGCCCAGGCCGCCTTCGGAGGGCGGGCGCGACACGCCACCCCACGCGGTCGACTCTTCCGCGACCGTGAACGAGCCCGGGCACTCTTCGTGGATCACGGCGTTTACCGAGCGCAGGAACTCGATGGCTTCGATGTTCTCCCGGCCGCCGTACGGGTTCGGTAGCCACTCGCCCTCTTTGCGGCTGTAGTCGAGGTACAGCATGGAGGCCACTGCATCGACGCGCAGGCCGTCGACGTGGAACTCTTGCAGCCAATACAGGGCGTTCGCGGTCAAGAAGTTGCGCACTTCACTGCGACCGAAGTTGAAGATCAGCGTGCCCCAATCCGGGTGCTCGCCGCGGCGCGCGTCCTCGTGCTCGTACAGCGCGGTGCCGTCGAAGCGGCGTAACGAAAAGTCGTCCTTCGGGAAGTGCGCGGGCACCCAGTCGATGAGCACGCCGATACCTTGCTCGTGGCAGTAGTCGACGAACCAGCGGAAATCGTCCGGGCTACCGTAGCGCGACGTGGGCGCGAAGTAGCCCGTCACCTGATAGCCCCAGGACGGATAGAAGGCGTGCTCGGCGACGGGCATCAGCTCCAGGTGAGTGAAGCCCAACCGCTTGACGTGCTCGCACAAGCGCACCGCCAGCTCGCGATAAGTGAGCCAGCGGTTGCCGTCTTCCGGCACGCGCGCCCAGGAGCCCAGATGACACTCGTAAATGACGACCGGCTCGCGGCCGATATCGCTCTTGGCGCGCGCTTTGAGCCAGGCTTCGTCGTGCCAAGTGTAGGTCGAGCGAGCCACCCGCGACGCGGTCAGCGGCGGCGCTTCCATCTCCGTGGCCCAGGGATCGGTCTTGATCCGAAGCAGGCCTTCTTTGGTTTTGAGCTCGTACTTGTACAGCGTGCCCACGCCGATGCCCGGCACGAACAGCTCCCAGACTCCGGTCGGCCCGAGCGAACGCATCGGCAAAAGCCGACCGTCCCAATTGTTGAATTCACCGACCACGCTGACGCGCTGCGCGTTCGGCGCCCAAACCGCGAAGGCGGTGCCGGCAACGCCGTCCAGCACGCGCACGTGCGAGCCGAGCACGGTCCACAGCTTCCTGTGCGTCCCCTCGCCCATGAGGTGCAAATCGAGCTCGCCCATGCTCGGCAAGAAGCGGTACGGGTCTTCACGCTCCCAGGTAGAGCCATTCCCGAAGCCAAAACGTAGCCGGTAGGCGAGCGGCACCTTGGCTTCCGGAAGGAATACGGCGAACACTCCGCCGCCCAGGGCCAGCATGGGCCGCGTCTCGTTGGCGATGAGCAGCGAGCAGGCGATCGCGTCCGGGTGAAACGAGCGCACCACGACGCCGTTCTGTTCCCCGAAGCGCACTGGATGCGCGCCGAGGACCGCGTGCGGACTGAACGACCGGTCGTCGCGCAGCGCTTTCATCAAAGCCGGGTCGCCCGTCAGAGCGGAGGCTGAAGGATCAGAGGCAGCAGGCGGTACGGAAGAGAAGTTCATCAGGACACCACGTAGCAAAGCAGTACCAGCGAGTGAGGCGCAACATTGATACCACCACCCTTCGGAACACGGTGGGTTTGTTGGGCAGTGTTGATGACTTCTTGCCAGTGCCCGCTCACCGGCCCGGGAATGTTGGGCATGGTGAAGTGCCGAGCGCGATTGCTGGCGTTGAGCAAGAGCAGCAGCGTTTGGCCACGGTTCGGGCGACCGCGCTCGTCGACGTCGTCGGAGGCATCACCCGGGATCAGCATCCCGAGCAGGTGATTGCGCCCGTTGCCCCAATCGTCAATCGTCATTTCCGCCCCGTCAGAGCCGAGCCACATCACGTCCTTGAAGCCCTTCTCGCTGACGGGATCACCGGCGAAGAAGCGGTGGCGACGGAAAACCGGATTGGATTTGGTAATGCGCAGCACTTCGCGCGTGAAATTCAGCAGATCGACCGCGCGCTCGTCGAGATCCCAGTTGATCCAGGTGAGCGGGTTGTCTTGGCAGTACGCATTGTTGTTGCCGTTCTGCGTGCGACCGATCTCGTCGCCGTGGGAGATCATCGGCACGCCTTGCGAGAACGCCAGGGTCGCCAGTAAGTTCTTCTTCATGCGGTCGCGGAGACGCGTCACTTGCTGAGCTTTGGTCTCGCCCTCGACGCCCCAATTGCGACTCCAATTGTCGTTCGCGCCATCGCGGTTGTCCTCCGCGTTGGCCTCGTTGTGCTTTTGCTCGTAGCTCACTAAATCGTGTAGCGAGTAACCGTCGTGGCACGTCACGAAGTTGATGCTCGCGTACGGCCCGCGATCGCTGCCTTGGAAGATGTCACTGGAGCCCGAGAGCCGCGACGCGAGCTCCGGCACTTGGCCTTCGTCGCCCCGCCAAAAGCGTCGAATACAGTCGCGATAACGACCGTTCCACTCCGCCCAGCCCGGCGGAAACGCGCCCAAGCGGTAGCCACCGGGCCCTACGTCCCAAGGCTCGGCGATCAGCTTCACGCGACACAGAATCGGATCTTGCTGCACCAACGCGAGGAAGCGAGAGAAGCCGTCGAACTCGTACGGATCACGCGCCAGCGTGGGCGCCAAGTCGAAGCGGAAACCGTCGATGTGCATCTCGGTCACCCAATAGCGCAGGCTGTCCAAGATCAACTGCAGCGAGCGCGGATGCAGCACGTTGATGCTGTTACCGCAGCCGGTGAAATCGACGTGATGGCGCGCCTCGTGCGGGACCAAGCGGTAGTACGCCGAATTGTCGAAGCCTCGGAAGCACAGCGTCGGACCGAGCTGATTGCCCTCGCCGGTGTGGTTGTAGACGACGTCGAGGATGACTTCGATCCCCGCGCGGTGAAAGGTCTTCACCATCGTCTTGAACTCGTGCACCTGCTCGCCCATGAAGCCGGTCGCGAACGCCGGATCAGGCGCGAAAAAGCCGATCGTGTTGTAACCCCAGTAGTTCGACAGGCCGAGCTCTTCGAGCCTGCGCTCGCTGACCGCCTGATGAATCGGCAAGAGCTCGACCGCCGTCACGCCGAGTGATCGCAGGTGATCGAGGATCGGGTCGGAGACCATGCCCAAATAGGTGCCGCGCAAATTGCCGGGCACGTCCGGATGCAGCTTGGTCATGCCGCGCACGTGGCACTCGTAGATCAGCGTGCGGCTCCACGGCACGTTCGGCGCGCGGTCGTCCCCCCAAGAGAAGGCGCTCTCGACCACCAAGCTCTTGGGCACGACGCCCGCGCTGTCGCGCTCGTCGTACGTCAGATCCAGATTCGGATCGGTCAGCGTGTAGCCGAAGGTCTCGTCCGGGCAGGTGATCTTGCCGGCGATGGCTTTCGCGTACGGGTCGATCAACAACTTGTGCGGGTTGTAGCGTTGCCCTTGCTCTGGAGCGTACGGTCCCGAGACACGGTAGCCGTACAGCTGACCGGGTCGCGCATCCGGCAAATACACGTGCCAGACGCGGTTCGTCCGCTGCAGCAGCGCAATGCGGATCGACTCCTTGCTCGCGCTCGCCGAATCGAACAAGCACAGCTCGACGCTGGTCGCTTGTCCGGAATACACGGCAAAATTGACGCCTTCGCCGTCCCACGTGGCGCCCAATGGATGCGCCGAGCCAGGCCGAGTGCGCATGCTTCAGCCCCGCTCCGACACGATGCTCACGAAAGCCTCGAGACCTTGAAGACGTGACCGACACGCTCGGTTGGATCGAGCCGCACGTAGTTCTTTGCGCCGCGCCAGGTGTAGCGCGCTCCGGTGAGCAAATCCGCCATCTCGTACGGCTCGTTCGGGCCGATGCCGAGCTCGTCGATCGGGACCAGAACCATGGTCTCGTGCATGGCGTGCGGATCGAGATTCACGACCACGATCAAGTCGTTGCCTGGGACCGACTTCTTGTAAGCGACGATAGCGTCGTAGTCCGTGCTCAGAAAGCTCAAATTCGTCAGCTCGTGAAGGGCCGGCTGTTCGCGGCGGATGCGATTGAGCCTGGAGATATCCTGCTTGATGTTTCCGGGAGCGTTCCAATCGCGCACCCGGATCTGGTATTTCTCCGAGTCCAGGTATTCTTCGCTGCCGTGGTGGACGGGTAGGTGCTCACACAGCTCGTAGCCGCTGTAGATGCCATAGGTCGGCGACAGCGTGGCCGCGAGCAGCAGCCGCAGTCGAAACGCCGGCCGCCCGCCCGTTTGCAAGAACTCGTGCAAAATGTCCGGCGTATTGGCGAAAAAGTTGGGTCGATAGTACTCGGCCATCTCGCTCCTGGTGAGCTCGAGCATGTAGTCTTTGAGTTCCCAGGCCGTGTTTTTCCAGGTGAAGTACGTATAGCTCTGGGTGAACCCGAGCTTACCCAGGCTCTTCATGCGCTTCGGCCGCGTGAAGGATTCCGAAAGAAAAATGGTCTCCGGGTGCGACGCCTGCACCTCGCGAATACACCACTCCCAGAACGAGAGCGGTTTCGTGTGCGGGTTGTCGACGCGGAAGATCTTCACGCCGCGCGCGACCCAAAACAAGATCGCGTCACGACACGCGTTCCACAGCCCTTGGCGATCCTTACACCAGAAGTTGAGCGGATAAATATCCTCGTACTTCTTGGGCGGGTTTTCGGCGTAGCGGATGCTGCCGTCGGGGCGAATGAAGAACCACTCCGGATGCTCTTTGACCCAGGGGTGATCGGGCGAGCACTGCAACGCGAAATCGAGCGCGATTTCCAGACCGAAGTCGCGCGCCGAAGCGACCAAGACGTCGAAGTCCGCGAGCGTGCCGAGCGCGGGGTGAACCGCCGTATGACCGCCCTCCTTGGCGCCAATCGCCCACGGGCTGCCGACGTCGCCGGGTACGCAGGTCGGCGAATTGTTGCGACCTTTGCGGTGCGTGACGCCGATCGGATGCACCGGCGGCAAGTAGAGGACGTCGAAGCCGAGCGCCGCGATTTCGGGCAAACGCTTGGCAGTGTCGGCGAATGTCCCATGCTTGTTCGGGTCAGTGCCCTGAGAGCGCGGAAATAGCTCATACCAAGCCGAAAAACACGCTTCGGCGCGATCCACGTACAGCTCGAGCGGGCGCTCCAAGCGCGACGCTTCTTCCGCAAACAGCGGCACGCGCACGAGCTCGAACACGTCTTCCGCGAACGCGACCTTGAGTCGCTCGTCGAGCGTCAGCGACGGATTGGCCAAGCGCTTGGCCGCGTCGCTGACCACGCGCTCCGCCGGTCCGGATAGCTTCTCGGCCAAGCGCGCGAGGAGCCCGGCGCCTTCGAGCAACTCGGGGCGCACGTCCTGCCCGGCGTTCAAACGCTTGCCGAGGTCGGAGCGCCAAGTCCCGAAGCGGTCCGGCCAAGCCTCCACGTCATACTGCCAAAGGCCGATTTGATCCGCTTTGAACGAGCCGTACCAGCGATCGGGGTCGAAGCGGTAGTTGAACGGAGCAACTCGCGACGTCGCTTCGCCCGGGCGGCGATACAGAATGCGGCCGGCAATCAGATCGTGCCCATCCTTGAAAATATCGGCGCTGATTTCGATCACGCTGCCGATCATGCGCTTGATCGGATAGCGCCCACCGTCGAGCTTAGGGGCTACGTTTTCGATTACCAGTTGCGGTGCGTTGGCGATGGTCAGGGTCATCTTTGCGGGCTCGGGTTTTAACTTAAATTCGTGTTCAACTGGCGGTGTTTTGGGCAGCGTTGCGGGCCGCCCGTGCGACTTGCTCCGGGGCTCTCTACATCGCACCCTTCTGGCATGCAGACTCGCGAGCAGTCGGCCCCTTTTCCACACACGCTCCTACTCGGCAATTTCTATGGAGGGAAGCCGCGGCGGAGCTCTGGCGGCCAGTTCGAGCGAAGGAATCCGGCCAACCACAACGACCTGGTGAGCCTCGCTCCGGAGAGCACTGCCGAGGAGGTACGCGCAGCCTGCATCGCGGCGCGCGATGCGGCAAAGGCCTGGGCAGGAACGCCCGCGCCGCAGCGCGCCGAAGTGCTCGGTCGCCTGGTCTTCTTACTGACTCAGGAGAAGGAGCAGCTGGCGCGCTTCGTGGCTCGCGAGATCGGCAAGCCATTGCGTGAAGCGCGTGGCAGCGTGCAAGAGGCGATCGACACGGCCGTGTTCTTTCAGAGTGAAGGCCGGCGCTTGTATGGGCAAACCGTGCCGAGCGAGCTGGCGGACAAGGAGCTGTTCACCTATCGCAGGCCGCTCG
>Ga0210392_10001626_pt1 | contig 11763 bp, 10 predicted proteins | sample IncBWC30OmetaG_FD_161057 | JGI IMG/M metagenome (GOLD analysis project Ga0210392, IMG submission 161057) | Forest soil microbial communities from Barre Woods Harvard Forest LTER site, Petersham, Massachusetts, United States - Inc-BW-C-30-O ...
ATTGCACCTAGCCAACGCACCAGCGCTGATTAGTTCACCCTCACTAGAACGGAACGATATTCGTGTTGTTGGGGTGCAGGCTGCCCTGCGCATCCAAGCATTTTCCGGACTCGGTCGTCGCTGGCAGCACTGCAAACTATTACCGATAATCCGGCAGCGTGGGCAGGCTCAGAACCCTCGCAGTTGCGTTGACGGTCGCCTGCCTAGCAATCTGCACCCGCGCGAAATTTGTCGCCGCCGCGGCCATGTCTGCGCCCGCCAATCCATTTTCCTGCTGGCTCAGGTTCAACCGATCAACGTTTTCGCGGGCTCAATCTGAATGATTCGGCTGTTTCCCTCCCCACCTCAGCCCCGCAAATTTCCCCTAACTCCTTTCGATGCACATACATCCGCACGCTTGCGGCCGCATCTCCTTTATTTTCAAATACATCCACAAAAACATCCGTGGGTAGGGATGGTATCTTCCCTGCTCTCCTCTCACCCGTCCTTCCCGCTACTGGAAGTTCTCAATCACTCCCCTCGGAATCGCATGGCTCTTCGCTTTCGTCGGATCGCCTGGCACACGCACCGTCCACACCCGCTTCTCCAGGCCTTCCACCGCCAGCGTTTCGCCGCGAAACAGTCTGTGCTGCACGCTAAAACTGCTGGTTCCCCAATTTGTGACGCAAGACTCGACGCTGACCACGTCCCCAAACGACGACGGAACGAAGAAATTGCAGCCTGCCTGCACCAGTGGAATTCCAGCAATCTGGAAGCGCTTCAGCATCTCCGCCTTCGGGAATCCCAGTGCCTTATGAAACAGCGCATTGGTGCATGCATCAAAGTATTCAAAGTAACGCGGGAAAAACACAATTCCGAACGGGTCGCAGTCGCCCCATTCGATCAGAATCTCTTTTCGGTTTGTCAGCATTCTCCATCTCGTTTCGCGTAGCCAATTGGCTCTGCCGAGTCTACTCCACTCTTCCATTCCGGGGCGTGGCATTTGCTCTTCTTGTGTGCGTTTACGGTAGACTGTCTTCGAGGGAACACCATCATTCCATGACCACTGCTTATATTTGTGACGCAATTCGCACGCCCATCGGCCGCTATGGAGGCTCGCTTGCCGCCGTGAGAGCCGATGACCTTGCGGCCATCCCCATCAAAGCGTTCCTGCAACGCAACCCCAGCGTCGATTGGAACGCGCTCGACGACGTCATTTTCGGCTGCGCCAATCAAGCCGGTGAGGACAATCGTAACGTTGGCCGCATGGCTCTTCTTCTCGCCGGCCTTCCCAAGGAGATTCCCGGCTCGACCGTGAATCGTCTGTGTGGATCGAGCATGGACGCAGTCGCCGTGGCCTCTCGTGCCATCAAGAGCGGCGAATTGGATCTCGTCATCGCCGGCGGGGTCGAAAGCATGTCGCGCGCCCCGTTTGTGATGGGCAAAGCGGCCTCGGCATTTTCTCGGAGCGCGAAAATAGAAGACACGACCATTGGCTGGCGATTCGTGAATCCCGCGATGAAAGCCAAATATGGCACCGACTCCATGCCGGAAACCGCGGAAATCGTCGCCGAAGAGTACAAAGTGTCGCGCGAGGATCAAGATGCCTTTGCCTTTCGCAGCCAACAGCGCACCGCCGTGGCGGTAAAAGCTGGGCGGCTGGCGGAAGAGATCGTTGGCGTGCCCATTCCGCAGAAAAAGGGTGAGCCGGTTCTGGTCACCGCCGATGAGCATCCGCGGCCCGATACCACGATGGAAGCGCTCGCCAAACTGAAGGGCATTGTAAAACCCGAAGGCACCGTAACCGCCGGCAACGCCTCCGGCGTGAACGACGGTTCCTGCGCGCTGTTGATTGCTTCGGAAGCTGCCGCCACGAAATTCAGGCTCACCCCGAAAGGGCGAATCGTCGCTGCTGCGGCCGCTGGCGTTGCGCCTCGCATCATGGGAATGGGTCCGGTCCCGGCGACACGCAAGGTGTTAGCCAAGGCGCAACTCGCGATTGACCAAATGAACGTGATTGAGCTCAACGAAGCTTTCGCGTCGCAAGGTCTCGCCGTCCTTCGCGAACTGGGCGTTCCCGACGATGCCCCGGACGTCAACCCCAACGGTGGCGCCATCGCCATCGGTCATCCCCTCGGCGCCAGCGGCGCGCGGCTTGTAACTACGGCGCTCTACCAATTGCAGCGTACCCGCGGACAGTATGCCCTGTGTACAATGTGCATCGGCGTGGGCCAAGGCATCGCCGTGATCCTGGAACGCGTATGAATCGCTCCTCCGCGGGAGACATTCTGTGAGCATTCTGGATCCTCTGTTCCGCAGCGCGGCGCTGGATCAGGTCTTTTCCGATGCGGACCGCGTGCAAGCCATCCTGCATTTTGAGGCGGCCTTGGCCCGCGCCGAAGCTGCCTCAGGAATCATTCCCGAGGCTAGTGCCCGTGCCATCGTAGCAAAGTGCCGCGTGGAAAATTTCGACCTGCACCTCATCGCGCAGGAGGCGGCACAGGCGGGCAACCTGGCAATCCCCATCGTCAAACAGCTCACCGAAGCTGTCGCCAAAGACGACAAGGACTCCGCGCGCTTTGTTCATTGGGGCGCCACCAGTCAAGATGCCATCGACACAGGAGTAGTGCTGCAACTGCGCCGAGCGCTGGAATTGTGCGAACAGGATTTGCAGCGTCTCAGCGGCACGCTCGTCAGCCTGGCGGAAAAACATCGCGCGACTCCCATGGTGGCCCGCACCTGGATGCAGCAAGCGCTTCCTACCACGTTCGGATTTGCCGTTGCCGGATGGCTGGAGGCCATTGTTCGCCATCGTGTTCGCCTTGCGGAAATTCGCCCGCGTGTTTTCACCCTGCAGTTCGGCGGCGCCGTTGGGACACTCGCCGCACTTGGCAGCAATGGTCCCGCGGTCGCCAAAGCACTCGCGCTGGACCTCAAACTGGACTTGCCCGCGGCTCCCTGGCACGCTCATCGCGATCGCATCGCCGAAGTGGCTACCACGCTTGGTCTGTGTATGGGCACGCTCGGAAAAATTGCCCGCGATATTTCGTTGCGCACGCAAACGGAAGTGAGGGAATTATTCGAGCCGGGCGGTGAAGGACGCGGCGGCTCTTCCACGATGCCGCACAAGCGCAACCCCGTCACTTGTGCCGTCGCTCTGGCAGCGGCGAAACGCGTTCCCGGTCTCGTCAGTACACTGCTCAGCGCCATGGTACAGGAAGAAGAGCGTGGGCTCGGCGGCTGGCACGCCGAATGGGAAACGCTGCCGGAATTGGTCTGCCTCGTTGGCGGCGCTCTGCACCACCTCGCGGAAATGTTGCCCGGCTTGGAAGTCGACGCGGCTCGCATGCGCGAAAATCTGGAAATCACGCGCGGCCTTATTTTCGCCGAAGCCGTCAGCATGGCTCTCGGCGACCGCATGGGTAAACTGCCTGCCCACATGTTGGTGGAAGCCGCGTGTAAAAAAGCCCTCGCGGAAAAACGCCACCTCAAAGACGTTCTGCTCCGGGAGCCTGGCTGGCACGGACAGTTAACTGCGGCCGACCTCGAGAGTCTCTTTGAGGTGCGCAACTACCTGGGGAGCGCCGAGGAATTTACCGCTCGCGTGCTCAGCGAGGCTGTGAGCTTTTCTGCTCGGCGGTGATTGGGCAAGGAAACCTATGCCATTGGCAGAATTGCAGGATGTGCAGATTCACTACGAATGGGACGGCCCGGAGGACGCTCCCGTTCTCGTTTTCTGTAATTCGTTGGGTACCAATCTGCGTATGTGGGATCCACAAATCGCGGACTTCTCGGAGCATCTCCGCGTGCTTCGCTACGATACGCGCGGCTTTGGCGCCTCCACCGTTACTCCCGGCCCTTACTCCATTGCGCAGTTGAGCTGGGATCTGGTGCATCTTCTGGACGCGCTGGCGCTCGATCGTGTGCATTTCTGCGGCCTATCGATGGGCGGCATGGTCGGAATGTTTCTTGGCGGCAATGCCCCAAAGCGATTGCACAACATTGTTCTTTGCAACACGGCCGGAAAATTTGGCACGCCGGAAACCTGGAACGCACGCATCAGCGCCGTCCAAGTCGGTGGCATGAAAGCCGTCGCTTCCACGGTGATTGAGCGCTGGTTGACTCCCGCCTATCGCGCTTCTCATCCAACAGAAACCGGTGCCGCAATCGCAATGCTGGAATCCGCCAATCCCGAGGGATATGTCGCCAATTGTGCCGCCGTCCGCGACATGGACCTGCGCGAAACACTTTCCGCGGTGCAGGTTCCCGCGCTGGTGCTAGCCGGCTTGTATGACCCAGTTGCAACCCCGGCGGACGGTCACTTCCTGGCCGAACGCATCCCCGTTGCTCGCTATGTCGAAGTTCCCGCCGCTCATCTGTCCAATCTGGAAGCGCGCGACGACTTCAATCGCACGGTACTGACATTTCTAGGAGCCTGAGGAGAGCCGCACCATGGATGAAAAGAAACGTTATGAAGAAGGTATGAAGATCCGTCGCGCGGTGCTGGGAGACGCCCATGTGGACCGGGCAATCGCAACGCAAAACGAATTCACTGCAGAATTCCAGGAGCTGATCACACGCTACGCCTGGGGCGAAATCTGGGCGCGCCCCGACCTCGACCGCAAGACGCGCAGCTTAATCACCATCGCCATGATGGTGGCACTGAACCGCTCCGAAGAATTACAGCTGCACCTGAAGGCGGCTTTGAAAAACGGAGTTACCCGCGCGGAGATCAAAGAAGTCCTGCTACAAGCAGCTATTTACTGCGGGGTGCCCGCGGCGAATCATGCGTTTCACATGGCGGAACAGGTTTTTTTCGCCGCGCGCGCTCAGGACTCCAGCAACTCCAGCTGAGGCATTGCCGGATCTCACCCATTGCACCGATCGAAGCTAGAAGTCGGGCAATAAGTTCTCCTTCATCCCGATCGCGTGCAACGAACTCGCCAACCGCTTCCAAATGCCTGACTCGCAGTCCAGCGCCACTTCAAAAATAGAACGACGGCGGCTAGGAAATCCCAACAGCGCCCTCTTGATTTCCGCACCCACTGGAATCTCTGCCTGCGCGTCCGACATGCGCAGGTTCGGCAGAATGCGCGTGACGTTCGTCACATTGCGATATGTCCGACTGCGCAAGTCGTGTTTGCCCCTGTTTTTAGGACTACCCGCTTCTCTATGTCGGTTCTTCCCACTCACTGTCTGGGGCGGGCAGATGGTCCGTGTCGCGAGCCACCCATACATACATCGTGGGCAATAGGTAGATGCTGATGAACAGGGCCGCGAGCAAGCCGCCGACAATCACGATCGCGAACGGCCGCTGAGAGTCTGACCCAATGCCCCGGGAGAGCGCGGCGGGCAACAGCCCCAGGGTCGCCACCAGCATGGTCATCATGATCGGCCGCAGGCGCAAAATCGCTCCTTCCACGGCGGCGTCCTCAATCGAGTATCCCTGTGCCCGCAAGTGGTTTATATACTCAATCATGATCACGCCGACCTGCACGGAAACTCCGAAGAGCGCCAGAAACCCAACGCCGCTCGAGACGCTAAAGTGCGTGCCGGTAATCAGCAACGCCAGAATGCCTCCCAGAGGCGCCATCGAAACGTTCGCTAGAGTGAGCGCCGCCCATTTTGCCGACTGAAACATGGTGAAGAGAATGATGTAAATGACCAGAATGGTGATGGGCAAGACAATCAGTAGGCGGCGCTGCGAGCGCTTTTGGCTTTCATACTCACCGGCCCAATCCAGGTGATAGCCCACCGGCAGTTTTACCCCCGTGTCCACCTTGTGCATAGCTTCTTCCACCGCGCTGCCGAGATCGCGACCGCGAATGCTGTACTTGATCGCGATGTAGCGTGAGTTGGATTCGCGATAAATTTCCGATGCCCCATCTTCCACGCGAGTGTTCGTCAACTGCGCCAGGGAGACGCGCTCTCCGGAAGGCGCAAGGAGACGAATATTTTCGATGGCCTCGCGGGTGTCCCGATAGGGCGCCTGGTAACGCACAACCAGGTCGTACCGCTGCTCGCCTTGGAGGACTTGAGTCACCGCTTTGCCGCCGATGGCGGTTTCCACGGCATCTTGCACGTCCACCACGTTGATGCCATAGCGCGCGGCCTTCTGCCGGTCGATGCTCAAATTCAGATTTGGCTGACCCAATACACGAAACAGCCCGAGATCCTCCACGCCCTGCACGCCGCGCATGACGTTGACAATTTCCTCGCCCTTTTGCTCCAACAGCTTCAGATCATCGCCGTACATTTTCACGGCGAGTTCTCCTTTGACACCGCTGACCGCTTCTTCCATGTTGTCCGAGATCGGCTGCGAAAAATTCCATAAGACTCCTGGGATCTTGCTCAATTCCGTATCCATCGCGGCAATCAACGCCTCTTTGTCCTCCTTGAAGACGGGCCGCCACTGAGCTTTCGGTTTAAGGTCCACAAAATATTCCGTGTTGAAGAACCCTGTCGTGTCCGTGCCGTCATCGGGCCGCCCCACCTGCGACACTACTTGCTTCACTTCGGGAAACGCCGCGAGAATCAGCCGCGCCTCGTTCATGACCCGCGTACCTTCCGTCGGTCCCGTACTGGGCGCAAGGGTACCGCGAGCCCAGATGGCCCCCTCGTCAAGATGCGGCAGGAATTCCGAACCGACTACTCCGCTAAACAGAAGGATGACGGTGATTGCCAGCCCCGCCGCCGCCAGCGACAACGTGAGTTTGCGGTGGTGTAAAGCCAAACGCACCGTGGTCCGGTAACGGCTGCGAAGAAACTCCATCACCGGGTTACGCCACTCCTTGACACCCTTTTGAAAAACAATTTCGGCGAGAACCGGCCCGATGAAAATTGAAAACACCAGAGCGCCCAGCAACGCGAACGACACGGTCCACGCCATAGGCTTGAAGAGCCGGCCCTCTACGCTCTGCAGCGTGAAGATCGGCAAGTATGCGGTGATAATGATCGCGCGCGCAAAAAACACCGGCCGCAAAACCTCGTGCACCGCGCTGCGGATCCTTTCCAGCGGGGTCTTGCCGGCATTCCCAGGCAAATTAAAATGACGAACGATGTTCTCAATTACCACCACCGATCCATCAACCACCATGCCGAAATCCAGTGCTCCGAGTGACAACAGGTTGGCGGGTATTTTGTTGAGATCCAGACAGATCGAAGCGAACAACAATGAGAATGGAATTGTGAGCGCAACGATAAGCGCGCCCCGCGCGTTGCCAAGGAAAAAGAACAAGATGATTGAGACAAGCAAAACCCCTTCGGTCAGGTTGTGCAGCACCGTGTGCGTTGTGTAGTGCACCAGGTCGCTGCGGTCGAGAAATGAGACGATCTGCACTCCGCGTGGGAGGATACGCTCGTTCAGTTGCTTCACTTTTGCATGAATCTCTTCGATCACCGCATCGGCATTCGCTCCCTTGCGCAAGAGCACAATGCCTTCCACGACGTCATCGTTGTCAACGACCGTGCCATCATCCCGGCGCAGGGATTTCCCAATCTGTCCGAGCCTGATGCGCGGCCCTTCGCTGACGGTCGCAATGTCGCGCACGTGCAGCGGGGCACCGTTCTGCGCTTTCAAAACGGTCTCTTCGATGTCCTTTAAATTGGAGATCAAACCGAGCGCGCGGACGTTGATCTGCTGCAACCCTGACTCGATGAAGCTTCCACCCGCGTTCAGGTTGTTGTTGGCAAGCTGTTGCTCAACCTGCCCGATCGTGAGCCCATAGGCCACCAGCTTATTGGGATCCACACGTACCTGATATTCGCGCGTGGTTCCACCGAAACTGACCACGTCGACCACGTTGGGAACGGACTTGAACTGCTTCTCAAGAACCCAATCTTCCAGCGACTTAAGCTCCATTAAATCGTACTTCGGGTTCGTGCTCTTCAGCGTAAACCAATAGATCTGCCCTACCGGGCTGAAATCCGGCCCAATGCTGGGCTGCAGATTATTGGGAAGAGTCACTTGCGACAGCCGTTCCAGAACCTTCTGCCGGTTCCAGTCATTCACCGAATCATCGTCAAAGATCAATGTCACGCTGGAGAGACCGAAGAGCGATGCGGAACGGAGATGCTGCAGGTGCGGCAAGCCATTGACTTGTGTTTCGATCGGGATCGTGACCTGTTGCTCCACCTCTTCCGCAGCACGCCCCGGCCATTGCGTAATCACTTGCACGTAATTGTTCGCGACGTCCGGATAGGCCTCAACCGGCAGATTGCGGAAGGAGACTGCGCCCCACACCAGCAAGAGAATGGTAAGGGCTATCACCATGAACCGGTTGTTCAGCGCGAATTCGACCAGGCCTGAGATCATCTGCGTTCCTCGATGCTCCGCATCGCAAAAATGCTACTGTTCCGCGGTGTTCTGGAAGACTAAAGCGCTGGCAACTACGTCTTGCCCTGCCTCAATACCCGCGCGAATTTCCTGCATTTTATTTGGTAGGCTCGCGCCCGCCTTTACCTCGGCGCGCCGGAACTTCCCTCCGCCAACGGGCACATAGACCCAGTCGCGATCGTGCAAGTGCAGAATGGCGGTTGCCGGTAAGGTCACATATCGCTCTTTTTTCTGCCCGTGAAAGGCGGCGGTGGCGAACATTCCGACGCGCATCAATTTCTCGGGATTCGCCACCTCGATGCGCACTTTGGCGGTGCGAAGGCCCGGATCGAGAATTGACCCGATGTTGTTGATCTTTCCCGTCAGCACCTTGTCGGGATAGGCATTCAGTCGGATTTCCGCCGTCTCTCCCATGTGCACATTCGCCAGATCGTTTTCATACACATCGCAGAGAATCCAGACGCTCGACAAATCCGATATCGTAAATGGATTCGTGGAAGACAGCCCCTGAACTCCGGACGCATTTGTTACCTGCTGGTCGGTAATCACGCCTGAAATTGGAGCTGCAATATCGGCCACTCCACTGGGATGATCCTTGTCCACTCCCAGGACTCGCAGATGCTCAAGCGCCGTCTCTACGTCCACCCTCGCCTTTGCGTCCGCGTCCTGTGCCACCTGAAAATCGTTCAGTGATATGGCGCCCTTGTCATAGAGAATCTGCGCTCTCGCCGCCTGTTTTCCCACCAAGGCCTCGTCCGCTACAGCCTTGCGGTAATCGGCAAACGCCGTCGCAATGTCCGCGCTCTGCACACGCAGCAGCACCTGCCCTTTTTTCACCGCATCGCCCAGCCGTGCCTTGATCTCCACTACCCTTCCCGAAGCCAGCGAGATTACCGGAACTGTCCGGCTTACATCTGGGCTCACAACTCCGGTGACCGACAGTGTCGAGGCAGCCAAATACTCCGTCGCCTTCACCAGAGGAAATTGCTCCGGATGGTCCACTTGCAGCAGGCTGACGTCCGTTTCCTTCTCCACTTTCGCCGGAGGAGGCGCCCCGCTCCCGGATTCGGACTTTGCGCCGCAACCCTCGGCAAGCAATACTGCGGCGAAAAGAAACGATGCCAGTAACCGTCGCCTTCCACTCATTGAATGACCTCGCGTCCGACGGCCAGATTCAACTGGTTAACCGTCATTAGATAGGAACCAATCAGCGTCAGGTAATTCAACTCTGTCGCGCGATATTCTTTCTGTGCGTCCAGGTAGTCCAGTAGCGATGCGCCGCCATGCTCGTACGCAAAGGAAACCGTGTCGCGCACCTGCACTGCCTTGTCGAGATAGGAGTCCTGGTACGGTATCAACAGGGCCACAGTATTCGTCAGCACCGTGTAGGACGAATCGACATCATTGAACACTTGCGCTCGAGATGCTTCCGCCAGCCGTTGTTGGCGCTCAATATCGATCTGCGTGCGCAATTTCTCTCCCTGGTTCCGATCAAAAAGCCGCAACGGAATGCTGATGCTCACGCCCATGTAATGATCGATCGGGGGATTTTTCCCTACGTCAACGCCAAAGGTCGGATCGGTTGAGCCGTTGGCCACCGCCAGTTTGTGATCTGTCTCGGCTTTGTTGATCGCCTGCAACGCCGCCTTCAGGTCCGGCCTGGTATCCAATGCCATTTGCCGGTAGTCCGTCAAAGGCCCTATCACGCGCGAAAAATCAAAACGTCCACCCACATCGAACTGTTCCACAGGAGTCTGATCATTCAGCAGAGTTAACAGTTGAATTTTTGCGTTACGCAGGTTGATCTCCGCATTCTGCAGGTCGCTCAAAAATTGCAGTCGTTGTAACTCCAGGCGATTCAAATCCATCTGCGAAATGTCTCCCACCTGATACCGGTCCCGATAGATGGCTAAAGATTTGTCGTAGCTGGCGAGGTTGTCTTTCGCGAGTTGAAGGATGGCCTTGCCCTGCAGCGTTTGTACAAATGCCAACCGCAGACTGAAGATCAGATTGCGCTCCAGGTCCATCTGTGAATCAATGGCTATCCCCGTCGCCTTTTCCGCGCTGTCCCGGCGTAATTCCCGCTTTTGCTGTCGTTCGTGGAGATATGTGACTGTCCCCGACGGCAATGCCTGCGCCAGCGGCTGGTAAGGATCACCGGAGAACAGCGTCACCTGGTCCAGGAGCGCGGTAAAGTTAGGATTGGGCCGCAGATAAGCCGAGGTTTCGTTCGCCTTGAATTCCTGGACAGCAAGTTGCCCCGCTCGCAGCGTGGGATTGTTGGCCTCGAACCGCGTGCGCACATCGTCCCACGTCAGTGCCTTCTGTGCGTGCGCCAATGTCGCTGTACTTCCCACAAGCAAACCGACGGCGCAGATATCTCGGATAAATCGCTGCATTCCTCTACCCTCACGTCCTGAAACACTTTAGGAAGCCATTGCGGAGGCACGATAAACGGTGGAAATCGCCGGTTTGTATTGCGCACGCTAGCGTGGCCAGTGTTTGGTCTTTAATTACGAAGTTATGAGGGAACAGTTTATGGAAGGATACAGCCCTTTGGCGGAGACCGACCCAAGGACGCGCCTAAATGCCTGCGCGAGAAATCTTGTTGATTTGCCGTAAGAAACCACTCGGAGGGCGCAGCTGAATGAAATTCCGCCGCATCGCTGGCCTCTTGCCCAGAGGGACAACGCGATTGCGATAGAGGGAGTTGTCTCCAGCTCGGCGCGGACGGCGCGTCCATATGGACGCCGCTTTCCGAACTTAGTTCCGGAAACGCGCCCTCTTCCGCAAACGAGAAGTTGCCGCGCCCGTCGTTCACCAGCACCGTTACGAACTTGTGGTCAACAACTGTGGTCACCACCAGATCAACGGCACTGTCGCCATTTACATCCTTGGCGGAAAGCAACAAGCCGCCGAATGGCGCTGTAAGTCCAATCGCGGAACTCGCTCCAAAGCTCAGCTGCAGGTGAATGGAATACCGCGAATCTCGCTGGGTATAAGGGTCGACTTGAACCGTGGCAAAGTCCGGCTTCTGGTCGCCATCAAAATCGCCAATCGCAAAATGGGGAGCCGCGAGTCCAGAACCTGCGGACGATTGCGTCGCGCTCGAGAAATCCAGATTGGTTGCCGCCCGGGATTCAGGCGGTCCAGCGAACAACGCCAGACTGAGCGGTAAGCTGACCAGAATCAGTATTCTCGTGATGGCTCGCGAGTCCATAAAATCGAGAACAATTGTAGCGTAAAGCGCTGGCGCATCGCCAAACACGCTCGGCCGGCTTCCGCAAACCGAACACGCCGGTGTGAAAGACGTCACAATTGGCTGCAACGTTTAGCACCGCGCTTGTCGGTATGACCCCGTCTCCCGTTCGCTGAAGCTTTCTGCGCGAGTTCGCTCCAGCAGGACGTAAGCGACTGATACTAAGAATGTTAGATGAACCAAGGAGCGA
>Ga0210392_10001627_pt1 | contig 11747 bp, 7 predicted proteins | sample IncBWC30OmetaG_FD_161057 | JGI IMG/M metagenome (GOLD analysis project Ga0210392, IMG submission 161057) | Forest soil microbial communities from Barre Woods Harvard Forest LTER site, Petersham, Massachusetts, United States - Inc-BW-C-30-O ...
GTGTACTCGGCGTACATCTCGTCGTAGATGTCCGCGCTGGCCTGGTCCGGGGTGTACACGTCGGCCCGCTTGCCGCCCATCGCGGCGGCCGCGGCGGGCACATCCGGGTAGCCGCCCGCGGCGACCGCGGCGTGGATGGCCGAGCCGAGCGCCGGACCCTGCTCGGACACGATCACGCTGAGCGGGCGGCGCAGCACGTCCGCGTACACCTGCATCACGAACGAGTCCTTGAGCAGGCCGCCCGCCACCACGAACTCGGTGACGTCGAGGCTGGCCGCGTGATAGCTGTCGATGATGACCCGGGTGCCGAACGCGGTCGCCTCCACCAGCGCCCGGTAGATGTCCGGCGGCCGGGTGGCCAGGGTCAGCCCCACGATGGCCCCGGACAAGTGGTGGTCCACCAGCACCGAGCGGTTCCCGTTCGACCAGTCCAGGGCGATCAGGCCGTGCGCGCCGGTCGGCTGCTCGGCCGCCTCGCCGGCCAGCAGGTCGAACAGTGAGGTGCCGCGGCGGGCCGCCTCGTCCCGGTAGGCCGCGGGCACCCCGTGGTCGAGGAACCAGGCGAAGATGTCGCCGACGCCGCTCTGCCCGGCCTCGTAGCCGAACTCGCCGGCCACGATGCCCCCGTCCACCACCCCGCACATGCCGGGCACCTCGATCAAGGTGCTGGCGTTCATCACGTGACATGTTGAGGTGCCCATGATGGCCACCATCTGGCCGGGCGCTATCGCGTTGGCCGCGGGCGGGGTGACGTGCGCGTCCACGTTGCCCACCGCGACCGCGATGCCTTCCGGCAGGCCGGTCCAGCTGGCCGCCTCGGCGGTCAGCGAGCCGGCCCGCGCGCCGAGCGGGCTGACCGGGTGGGCCAGCTTGTCCTCGGCGAAGCGGGCGAACCGCGGGTTCAGCGCGGCCAGGTAGTCCCGCGACGGGTAGTGACCGTCCTGGTAGATGCCCTTGTACCCGGCGGTGCACGCGTTGCGGGTCTCGGCCCCGCAGAGCTGCCAGATGATCCAGTCGGCCGCCTCGATCCAGCGCTCGGCCCGGTCGTAGATCTCCGCATCCTCCTCCAGCAGTTCCAGCGCCTTGGCGAACTGCCACTCGGCGGAGATCTTGCCGCCGTACCGGGCGATCCACGGCTCGCCGCGCTCGTCCGCCAGCGCGTTGATCCGGTCCGCCTGCGGCTGGGCGGCGTGGTGCTTCCACAACTTGACGTAGGCGTGCGGCCGGCCCGCCAGGCCCGGCAGCTGGCACAGCGGGGTGCCGTCGCGCAGCACCGGCAGCACGGTGCACGCGGTGAAGTCGGTGCCGATACCGATGACCCGGGCCGGGTCGATGCCCGCCGCCTGGACCGCAACCGGCACTGCCTGGCGGAGCACTTCCCGGTAGTCCTCCGGGTCCTGCAACGCCCAGTCCGGCGGCAGTGGGTCGCCGGTCGCGGCCAGCTTGGCGTCCATCACGCCGTGCGGGTACGGGCAGACCGCGGAGCCGACCTCGGTTCCGTCGCTGACCCGGACGACCACGGCCCGGCCGGACAGCGTGCCGTAATCCACGCCCACCACGTAGCTGTCTGAGGCGGCCCGATCCGGGTGAGCTTCGTCACGGTGAGCGCTAACAGTCATCGTTCTCCCGTTCTGCGAAGTTTCCGGCACATCAGCTCCGGGGCGGCCCGGTGCTGGACCGTATCACCAGCTGCGGGGCGACCGGCTCGGCCGGTCCGGCCTGGTTCCGGCCGTGGATCAGGCCCACCAGCGCGTCCAGCGCACGGCGGCCCAGCTCACCGAAGTGCTGCCGGACCGTGGTCAGCGGCGGCAGGAAGTAGGCCGACTCGGGGATGTCGTCGAAGCCGATCACGCTGACGTCCTCCGGCACCCGCCGTCCTTGCTCGGACAGCGCCCGGAGCAGCCCGAGTGCCATGGGGTCGTTGGCGCAGAACACCGCGGTCACGCTGTCGTCGGTGGCGATCTGCAGGCCCAGGTCATAGCCGGCGGCGGCGGACCAGTCGGCGGACAGCAGTGGCGGCTCCTCGGCGCCGGCCTCGCACAGCGCCTGCCGCCAGCCGTCCACCCGGGCCTGCGCGTCGAGCCAGGTGGCCGGCCCGGCCAGGTGATGCACGGTGCGGTGGCCCAGGCTGAGCAGGTGCCGGGTGGCCAGCGCGGCGCCCTCGGCATTATCCACCGCGACCGAGGGCACCGGGGGGCTGGTCCGGCAGCCCACCGCGAGCAGCGGGATGGCCTCCGGTACGTGGTAGAGCGCCTCGACCGCGGAATCCTGCGGCGCGATCACGATGATGCCCTCGACGCCCTGGCCAACGAACCGGTCCACGGCGTCGAGCACCGAGCGCCGGTCCAGTTCCGGCACGCTGGCGATGGCCACGAAGTAGCTGTCCCGCGCGGCCCGCTCGATGCCGTACAGCATGGAGGCGGGCCCGTACAGCGTGGTGTCGAAGCTGATCACGCCGAGGGTGTGGGTGCGCCGGGTGACCAGAGTCCGGGCGGCGGCGTTCGGTCGGTAGCCCAGCTCGGTGATCGCGGCCAGCACCAGAGCCCGGGTCTGTGGCCGCACGTTGGGGTGATCGTTCAGCACCCGGGAGACGGTCTGGTGCGACACCCCGGCCAGCTGCGCGACGTCGGTCATCACCGGCGGCCGGCTCCGCGTCCGCTCTGGCAGCTCCACGCTCACTTCCCTCGCTCGTCGCTGGCCACTGGCCGCGCCGGGGGCCCGCCGCCCGTCCGCCGCCCCGCCGGTCACCGGCCGGCCTGGCTGTCTAGCCACGGCAGGCCACCATCAGGCTGGGCCGCCACGGTCGTGGCGGGCATGGTGCGGGCGAGCAGGCGTGTCCGTCGGGGACGGTCCCGATTCCGCACCTGGTCGCCCCCAATTTAGACGCACGTAAGCAAACCCCGGTCTAATGCTGGAGAGATTGTTATCGTTCACATCACCCCAGGTCAAGTGCGGCCCGGCCAGCCACCCAGCGACCGTGCTGTTCATCTGGCTGAGCCCGGCTGAGCAGGCGGGTTCGCGGTCGAGTCGCGCGGCACCAGGCGGCACGGGACGGTGTGCACGCCGTGCGTGGGTTCGCCGTTGATGGCCAGCAGCAGGTGCTCGGCGGCCACCTGGCCGACGTGCTCCAGGCACATGTCCACGCTGGTGAGCGGGGGGGCGGCGCCGAGCACCATGGGACTCCAGTTGTCGTAGCCGACCACCGCGATGTCCTGCGGCACCCGCTTGCCGATCAGCCGCAGCGTGTCGGTCACGCCCCGGGCGATCTGATCGCTGCCGCAGAAGATGGCGTCCACGTCGTGGGTGCTGCCCAGTACCACCCGGACCGCCTCCCGGCCCCACTGCTCGCTCCACTCGCCGTACAGCACGTCGTGCGCGGCGAAGTCCGCGCCGGCCGCGGTCACCGTGGCGCAGAATCCGTGGGCGCGCTTGCGGGCACACAGGAACCGCTCCGGGCCGGTGATGTGGCCGAACCGTCGCCGGCCCAGGCCGAGCAGGTGCTCGGCGGCCAGGCGGCCGCCGCCGGTATCGTCCGGCAGCACGGCGGGTTCGTCACTGTCCATCGACTGGGTCATCGCGTACACCACTGGGGTGCCCAGGCCCAGCCCGATGCTGGGCCGCGGCTCGATCCGCCGCCCGGCCACGATCAGGCCGTCTACCCGGCGGCTGAGCAGCATGTCCAGGTACTGCCGCTCGCGGTCCGGGTCGTCCCGGGTGTCGCACATGAACACCGAGATCTGGCCGGCCCCGAGCGCGCCTTCGGCGCCGAGCATGACCGGGATGCTGAACCGGCCGAAGCTGTCCGTGGTGATCACGCCGACCGTGTAGGTGCGCCCGGCGAGCAGCCCGCGGGCCAGCACGTTGGGTGCGAAGCCCAGGTCGCGGGCGGCGGCCGCCACCCGGTCCCGGGTTTCCGCGCGCAGCTTGCCCTGGCCGTTGAGGGCCTTGGAGGCGGTCCCGATCGAGACGCCGGCCTGGGCGGCGACATCCCGGATGGTCACCCGCCTGGCTGGTGAGCCCGGCACCGGGCTGATCGTGGGCCCGGTGGCCGACTCAGCTGGAGGCGTTGAGTTGGGCGGCTGAGAACTTGGAGGCAAAGGATTGCTCCGAAATCCTGGTCCGGCCTGGCTGGCCGGGATATGTCATCAAATCGGTGCCTGGACAGGCTTGACGCCTAAGGCTACGCCTCCTACCTTGCTTGGGAAAACCTATTCCTTCGGGTGCGTGTTCTTGGGGAAGCGCTTAGCCACCTCCGCGGCGGCGGCCGCCCTCACCAGCATCTCGCCCGGGAGCTGGAGTGCGCCAGGTGAGCAGTGCAGATGCCATCCAACCGGCTCGTGGCCCGGTCAGTCCCACTCCGGCGGCAGCGGTCACCCACCGGCCGCTGGCCAGCCAGGCCACCCGGCTCAGCACCGGCTTGCTGCGCGACTGGCAGCAGCGCAATCACGCGTCGAGCCTGCCGCTCGCGCTGCGCCAGCTGGAGACGGCGGGGAATCTGGGCAACCTCCGGCTGGCCATCGCCGGGGCGCACGAGGGCTACCGGGGCCCGGTGTTCATGGACTCCGACATCTACAAGACGCTGGAGGCGATCGGCTGGGAGCTGAGCCGGGGCCCCGACCAGGAGCTGGCCGACTTCGCCCAGGAAACGACCGCGCTGCTAGAGAAGGCCCAGCAGCCGGACGGCTACCTGAACTCCGCTGTCCAGGTGTCCGGCCAGCCGCGGTACAGCAACCTGGCCTACAGCCACGAGATGTACTGCGCCGGCCACCTGATCCAGGCGGCCATCGCCGGCCAGCGCGGGGCCGGCTTCGACCGGCTGCTCGCGGTGGCCCGGCGGTTCGCCGATCACCTGGTGGACACGTTCCTGGGCAAGGACGGCGGGCTGGACGGCCACCCCATCGTGGAGACCGCGCTGGCCGAGCTGTACCGGGAGACCGGGCACCGGCCCTACCTGGAGCTGGCCAGCCAGTGGATCGAGCGGCGCGGGCACGGGCTGATCGGCGACTCCGGCTTCGGCCACCGCTACCTGCAGGACCACGAGCCAGTCCGGGAGACGCGCACCGAGGTCGGGCACGTGGTCCGCGCGCTGTACCTGGAAGCGGGCGTCGCGGATGTCGCGGCCGAGACCGGCGACGCGGCGCTGCTGCAGACCTCGATCACCCGCTGGGCTGACATGATCGCCGCGAAGACCTACCTGACCGGCGGGAACGGCTCACGGCACGAGGGCGAAAGCTTCGGCGACCGCTACGAGCTGCCGCCCGACCGGGCCTACAACGAGACCTGCGCGGCCATCGCCAGCATCCACTGGGCCTGGCGGCTGCTGCTGGCCACCGGCGACAGCAAGTACGCCGACCACATGGAACGGGTGCTCTACAACGGCTTCGCGGCGGCGACCGCCACGGACGGGACGCGCTTCTTCTACGTCAACCCGCTGCAGCGGCGGGCCGACCACTTCGAGAAGGACGACCCGGGCCGCCGCCGCGAATGGTTCAACTGTGCGTGCTGCCCGCCGAACATCATGCGGCTCACCGCCTCGCTGCAGAACTACCTGGCCACCGTGGCCGGGGACACCCTGTACCTGCACCAGTTCAGCGGCGCGGCGCTGGCCGCCCCGCTGGCCGGCGGCGAGCTGGCCGTGCAGGTGGACACCAGCTACCCGTGGTCCGGCGCGATCGAGATCCAGGTCACCAGCGCCCCGCCCGACCCGGCTGGGCTCGCGCTGCGCGTGCCGGCCTGGGCGCCTAGCCCACGACTTCTGCTCAACGGCCAGCCGGTGCCGGCCGACTCCGACGGTGCTGGGTACCTGGTGGTGCACCGGTCGTGGCAGCCCGGCGACGTGCTCAGCTACCAGCTGGACACCACGCCGCGGCTGACCTGGCCGGACCGGCGGGTCGACGCGGTGCGCGGGACCGCGGCGATCGAGCGCGGCCCGCTGGTCTACTGCTTCGAGCAGGCCGACCAGCCGGCCGGCACCGACCTGGAAGACCTCGCCCTCGTCCTGGGTGACCTCGGCGAGCGCGCCGTCACCACGCCCGGGATCGGGCCGACGGTGCTCATCGCGGCCGCCGCGCTAGCCGCGGAACCGGCCGGGGACCAGGTCATCGCGATCGCCATTCCTTATTTCCAGTGGGACAACCGGGACGGCCGCGCCATGCGGGTGTGGCTACCGCTGGCCTGACCCGCCGTGTCTGTCTCGGACAGGTGAGGGGATCCCGGTGCGCATGATTGTGGGCGGGCCACGGACTGGGCGGCACCCGCCGCCCGGAGGGACACGGGCCGCGCGGTCTCGGGCGTCCGCCCTATCCGGCGGCGCCCAGTGTCTCCGCCTGGCCGGTGCTCCCGCCGGCCAGCGCCGGCCGGGGACGGCTGGACTCACGGACAACCAGGCTGCACGGAAGCAGTTCGAGGCCATGGCTCGGGTTGCCCTCGATGGCGGCCAGCAGTCGCTCGCCCGCGGCCCGGCCCAGCTGCCGCAGGTTCATGTCCACGGTCGTCAGCGGCGGTCGGCAGGCGGCCGCGATGACCTCCCAGTTGTCGAAGCCAACCAGGGCCACCTGTTCCGGGATGGCCCGGCCGGCGTCCCGGGCCGCGTCGGCGGCACCCCGGGCGATCTGGTCGTTGCCGCAGAAGATGGCGTCCAGCCCGGGCACCGACCGGAGCAGGGCATCCGTGGCCTGCCGCCCCCACTCCTCGGTCCACTCGCCATACAGCGGTTCGCCCCCGGCCAGTTCGAGGCCCGCGGCGGCCAGGGCCCGCTGAGCGCCCTTGGCCCGGAGCACGGCCGCGGTGAACCGGCTCGGCCCAGTCACGTGGCCGATCCGCGTCCGGCCCGTGCTCAGCAGGTGGCGCACGGCCAGGGCGCCGCCTTCCTCGTCGTCCGGGATGAGCGAGAGGTCGGCCGGGTCGGTGGAATGGGTCATGGCGTAGACGACCGGAACCGGCAGCCTGCGACCGATGGGCTCCCGTGGGTCCTGGCGTCGGCCGGTCACAATGATCCCGTCAACCCGGCGCTCGAGCAGAGTCCGCAGATAGTGCTGCTCGCGGATGCCGTCATCGCGACTGTCGCACAGGAACACCGAGATGCGGCCCGGGCTGAGGGCATCCTCGGCGCCCTGCATGACCGGGATGCTGAACCGGCCGAAACTGTCGGTCGTAATCAGCCCGACGGTGAAACTGCGCCCGGTGAGCAAGCCGCGGGCCAGCGCATTGGGCTGGTAACCGAGACGGTCAGCGGCCTCGCGGACCCGTTCGGCTGTACTGGCGCTGATGCCGGCGCGGCCGTTGAGCGCTTTGGATGCCGTGCCCGGGGATACCCCTGCGAGGCGGGCTACATCTGTGATCGTTACCGGCCCTCGGCTGATGGGACTCGCGGCCGCCTCCCCAGGTTGACGCGTTCTATCCCGCCAGAATACAGCAGGCAACGACCTTGGAAAAGCTATGCGATCTTTGTTTCACTTGCGGCCTGGTCAGGTCTCTCCTCAGACTGTGTCCCGGGCCAGGCTCCTCGCAACATCACAGTTAGAAGTGCAAGTACGTATCTAGTCTTGACCGGTCAAGACTCTCCGTCCTAGCATCACCGTTACGAAAACCTTTGCGTAAATGCTGACGATCATGTGCCGGGCACGACTCTTTTGGGGAGGGTCCCGCTGATGGGCTTGTTCACGCAGGACGGCACCGCCCTGGTATGGAAAGGAGGTCAGGAGACCGTCCGGATCGAGCCCTGGGGGCTGCACAGCCTGCGGGTGCGCGGGACGGTGTGGCAGGCCATCCGCGACGAGCTGCCCGGCGCGCTGCTGGGCCAGCCCTCGTCAGGCGCCGACGTGGAGATCTCCGGCGAGCTGGCCCGGATCACCAGCGGGGAGCTGACCGCCGAGATCTCGGTGTCGGGCCAGCTGCGCTTCCTGCGGTCCGACGGCCGCGAGCTGCTGTCCGAGGCGCGGCCCCACTTCACCGGCCCGCCCACCCGCCGGTACGACGCGATCGGCGGCGGCATGCACCACTTCGAGGTGCTGTTCAACGCCCGTGACTCGGAGCGCTTCTACGGGCTCGGCCAGCATCAGCACGGCCGCCTCAACCAGAAGGGCGCTGTCCTCGAGCTGGTGCAGCGCAACACCGAGGTCAATATCCCCTTCCTCGTCTCCAGCCAGGGCTACGGCCTGCTATGGAACCACCCGGGTATCGGCCGGGTCGAGCTGGGCACCACCGCCACCCGGTGGGTCTCCGAAGCGACCCGCCAGTGGGACTACTGGATCACCGCCGCCGACGAACCCGCCGCCCTGCTGCGTGCCTACGGCGAGGTCACCGGCCGGGCGCCGATGCTGCCGGACTGGGCGGCCGGCTTCTGGCAGTGCAAGCTCCGCTACAAGACGCAGGACGAACTGCTCGGCGTGGCCCGCGAGTACAAGCGGCGTGGGCTGCCGCTGTCGGTCATCGTGATCGATTACTTCCACTGGACCCGCCAGGGGGAGTGGCGGTTCGACCCGCAGGACTGGCCCGATCCGGCCGCGATGGTCGCCGAGCTGAACCAGCTGGGCGTGAAACTTATGGTCTCCATCTGGCCCACGGTCAACCCGGCCAGCGAGAACTACGCCGAGATGGAAGAGGCGGGCCTGCTCGTCGGCAACGAGCACGGGCTCGGGGTCCAGCTGGCCATCTGGGACCGCGGCTCCCCGGTGCGCGTCCCGATGACCTTCTACGACGCCACCAACCCGGCGGCTCGTGACTACGTCTGGGCCAAGGTCAAGGAGGGCTACTACAAGTACGGCATCGGGACCTGGTGGCTCGACGCATGCGAGCCGGAACTGGTCCCCGAGCAGCAGGAGAACCTCCGCTACCACCTCGGCCCCGGCGCCGAAGTCAGCAACATCTACCCCATGCTGCACGCCCGGGGCGTCTACGAGGGCATGCGGGCCGAGGGTGAGACGGAGATCCTCAGCCTGTGCCGGTCCGCGTGGGCCGGGAGCCAGCGCTTCGGGGCCCTGGTCTGGTCGGGCGATATCGACTCGACCTTCGAGGACCTGCGCTGCCAGATCCCGGCCGGCCTCAACATCGGCCTGTCCGGCATCCCGTGGTGGACCACGGATATCGGTGGCTTCAAGAACGGCGACATCACCTCGCCCTCGTTCCGCGAGCTCATCGTCCGCTGGTTCCAGTTCGGCGTGTTCTGCCCGGTCTTCCGGCTGCACGGGGTCCGGGAGCCGGGCACCATGATCGGGTCAGCGCAGACCGGTGCGCCCAACGAGGTCTGGTCGTTCGGTGACGAGGCGTATGCCATCATCCGCCAGCTTCTGTTCCTGCGGGAACGGCTGCGCCCGTACGTCATGGAGCAGATGCGGATCGCCCACGAGTCCGGCGTGCCACCGATGCGGCCGCTGTTCCTGGACTTCGCGGCCGACCCGGTGAGCTGGGAAGTGGAAGATCAGTTCCTGTTCGGCAGCGACGTGCTGGTCGCACCGGTAGTGACCGAAGGCGCCCGGGAGCGCCGGGTCTACCTGCCCGCTGCCGACGGCGGAACGACGTGGCAGGACGCCTGGACCGGCGCCGAGTATCAGGGCGGCGGCTGGATCACCGCACCAGCCCCGCTGGACACCATTCCGGTATACCTGCGCGCCGGTGGCCGCCTGCAGCCGTTTGGGCCGGTGGCGAGCCTCGGCCCAATCGAGAACTCTGGGGAGTGACGCTGGTTGGCCAGGATCGCGGCCCCGACCCCTCGGGCCACCCCCCGCCGCCACCCGAGGCCCGATCGCGCCACGGCCGAGGTGAGCCGGGCGTCGCGATGGACACGCTACGCGCGGGCGGCCTTCCTCATCCCGGCGATCGCCTACGTGCTGTTCGCGTTCGCCCTGCCCATCGTCTACAACCTGATCCTGAGCTTCGAGCAGACCTCGCCGGCCACGATCGCCAGCCTGTTTGCCCCGTTCGCGGGCCTGGCCAACTACAAGACGGCGCTGCTCCAGCCGACCACGCAGAGCGCCATCGTCCGGACCTTCACCTTCACCGCTGCCTCGCTGTTCTTCCAGTTCATCATCGGCTTCAGCCTGGCCCTGCTGTTCAACCTCCGGTTCCCGTTCCGGCGGGTGGCGCGCTCGCTGGTCATCATCCCGTGGCTGCTGCCGTTGCTGATCACCGGCTTCATCTTCCGCTTCCTGTTCCAGCTCGAGGCCGGCGCGGTCAACGAGGTGCTCAGCGACCTGCACCTGATCAGCCAGCCGGTCGGCTGGCTGACCTCGCCGGGACCCGCCTACGCCACCATCCTGATCGCCAACATCTGGATCGGCATCCCGTTCTTCACCGTGCTGCTGTTCAGCGCACTGCAGGACGTCCCGGTCGAATTGACCGAAGCGGCCATGATCGACGGGGCCAACGCCTGGCAGCGCCTCATCCGGATCACCCTGCCGGTGATCCGGCCGGTGATCGAGGTCGTCTTCGTGCTGGGGTTCGTCTTCACCGTGAAGGTGTTCGACGTGGTCATCGGGCTGACCCAGGGCGGCCCGGCGAACTCCACACAGATCCTCGCGCCGTGGGCCTACAACCTCTCGTTCCAGCAGTTCGAATACGGTGCCGGGGCCGCGCTCAACACCATTTTGCTGATCATCGCCCTGCTGGCCGCGCCGGTCTACATCCGGCTCAACCGGGAATCACTGCGGAGGGCATGACATGACCCGGCAGCATAAATTCACCGCCGTACTGGCCGCGCTCGGTGCCCTCGTCGCCCTGGTGGTCGTCCTGTTCCCGCTGTACGCGGTGGTGATCGCGTCGTTCGAGAACAACGCTCAGCTATTGGGTACGCACTACTATTTCTGGCCCCCCACACCGAGTTTCGCCAACTACAGCGCGGTTATCTCCACCCAGGGCGGCCACATCGCCAGCACCCTGGTCATCGGCATCGGCACGGCCCTGCTGACGCTGGTTATCGCACTTCCTGCCGCGCACGCCCTGTCACGCTACCGTTTCCGGGTCACGGTCATCATCATCGGCGGGCTGCTGATCGCCCAGATACTGCCGTCAATTGTGATCGCTAACTCGCTCTTCATCCTGTACCACAAGCTGCACCTGCTGAATACCTATCCCGGCCTGATCCTGGCCGACGCGAGCTACACCGTCCCGTTCGCCATCCTGGTGCTGCGCGCGTTCATGCTGGGCCTGCCCGGCGACGTGCTGCAGGCGGCGCGGGTGGACGGTGCGTCCGAGTGGACGACGTTCCTGCGCGTCGTGCTGCCGATGAGCCGGTCGGCCGTCATCACCATCGCCGTCTTCGCATTCTTGCAGGGCTGGGGCGATTTCATCTTCGCGCTCACCTTGCTGTCCGGTAATACGTTCGAGCCAATCACGCTAAGTATCTACTCCTACATCGGGGAGTTTCAGACGAACCTGGGTCAGGCAATGGCGCTGTGCGTTGTCGGGATACTGCCCGCGGCCATGCTGCTCGTTGCCGCCCAGCGCTATATCGCGGCCGGGCTGACCGTCGGCTCGGTCAAGGGCTGAGCGGAACGCACAAACCGGAGAGCCCCCCACACGCACTCTCATCCGGTCCGAGATTTGGGAGGAAATGAAAATCATGCATACGGCAAAGTGGCTTCCCCAGCCCGGCCAGAGAGCCGGGGCGCGCCGGCGCTGGCAGCTGGTAGCCGTCGGCGTGGCGGCGCTCGCGCTGGCCGCCGCGGGCTGCAGTTCCTCGTCGGGCAGTGGCGATAGCAGTGGTGGCAAAACCACGATCACTGAGCTCGACTACTTCACGTCCAGTGGCG
>Ga0210392_10001628_pt1 | contig 11743 bp, 10 predicted proteins | sample IncBWC30OmetaG_FD_161057 | JGI IMG/M metagenome (GOLD analysis project Ga0210392, IMG submission 161057) | Forest soil microbial communities from Barre Woods Harvard Forest LTER site, Petersham, Massachusetts, United States - Inc-BW-C-30-O ...
CCCTCGGCTTCCTGTACGACACCGAGCTGAACTTCGGCGAAGACGACGACCCGACGGTCAACGGCGTAGCCGGCACTCCGGGCACCGCGACCATGATCGCGAAAGCCACCGCTGACTACGGCGCCGGCATGCCCAGCGACTTCACGGGTAAGACGTGGGAAGAGAGCCGCTGGCTCGGCTATCTCATCAAGGAACGCGCGGTCGCCATGTCCAAAGACAGCACCTGGAAGGGCGACGTGGACCAGATCGCCACCTGGGAAGTGGCGCGGCGACAAAACACCGCCGCCACGAATACACCCGAAAGTGCCACCGATCTGAGCATGATCCAAGACATCACGAGCGCTTACAAGACTGGCTACAAGACGCCCGCGCCGTGCTGGGCCGATCCGCCGCTCGCCTCGCAGATCGACTCGCAATCGGCGATCTACACGTTGAGCCTCGACAAGAGCAACGCGGACGAATCCAAGTGGACAGTCGTCGACAAGTCCGGCTCCAAGTACCTCGCCTGCCCCGCCAACCCGACACCATAATCCTAGGCGGCGGCGACTCACTTAGAAGGGTCCGGTTTCGGCAGGGGGGCGACGCGACGCCCGTCCCCTGCCGCCCGCACTGGGCCCAACGAGGCTTCTTTTCCAGGATTTTCCAGAGCCCCTTACGCGTTCGGGGCGCGAGGCCGTACACGATTTCGGACCATCGTGGTCCGACAATTCCCCTGACGGCCTGTAGGAGTCTCTGGCTCGATGGGGGGACAAATGGCTCGTACCCATCGCTCGCTCTGCTTGGCGCTCGCCTCAATTCTGAGCAGCGCCTCAGCGTGTACCTTTTTCTCGCCTTCGTATGGCGAGTTTGCGAGCGGGTCTGGCCTAAGCGCGGGCTCGGCAGGAGCGGGCTCGGCAGGAGCGGGCTCGGCAGGAGCGGGCTCGGCAGGAGCGGAACCGAGCGGCAACGCCGGTTCGCCCAGCTCGGCGGGCGGCGGCATGGGACCTGCGGATGTTTGCAGCGATGGGCAAACGAGCTCGAGTGAAACCGGCGTCGATTGCGGAGGACTATGTCCTCCGTGCAACGCTGCGCAAGGCTGCGTCGGAGCGACCGATTGCGCGAGCAAGGTCTGCACGCAGGGGATCTGTCAGCAGGCGACCTGTCAGGACTCGGTACAGAACGGGGACGAGACAGCGGTCGACTGTGGCGGCGTGTGTGAGAAGAACTGCGACGTAGGTCAAGGCTGCCAAAGCCCCTACGATTGCATCACGAGCGTCTGCGCGGGGACCTGCCAGGCCGCGTCGTGTACCGACGGCGTGCACAACGGCGAGGAATCGGCGATCGACTGCGGCGGCGCCTGTGGGGCGTGTCCGGATGGACAACCGTGCCAGCAAGCTTCCGATTGCCAAAGTGGCAGCTGCTTCCACAACATCTGCGTCAGCCCCGGCTGCACCGACCAAGTGAAGAACGGCAATGAAACGGGAGTGGACTGCGGCGGCTCGTGTGCGCCGTGTGCTGGGGATACGACCTGCAAGGCCAACACCGACTGCGTGAGCTTGGTTTGCGACCCGACGAGTCACTCGTGCGCGATCGCGAGCTGCTCCGACGGCGTACGAAATGGTACCGAATCCGCGATCGACTGCGGCATGGGGTGTACGGGCTGCGCTACCGGACAGACTTGCACGAGCGGCGCTGACTGCGCCAGCGGGCTGTGCAAGAGCGACGTCTGCGTACCAGCCAGCCCAAGCGGAGCCCAGCTGAATCGCAAGGGCTGGGTCGCGACCGCCTCGAACTCAGACGTGGATAGCCCGCCGGGCCATGCCATCGACGGTAATTCGAGCTCGTACTGGTCAACCGGCACCAGTCAAACGCCGAGCATCTGGTTCAAGCTCGACATGCAGCAGCCGCAGCTTTTCTTTTCCATCGTGCTCGACACGCGACTCACCCCCGGCGACGCCCCGATGATGTTCGATGTCTACTTATCCAATGACGGCAACTTCGGCTCCCCGACGAAATCCGGGCTACGGGGAACGGACATCACCACCATCGACTTCGGCAGCGCACAGCTGGTCCGCTACGTGTACTTCCGGCTCCGCGGCTCGACGGGCAATTGGTGGACCATCCACGAGCTCAATGCTTATCAGTGAGACGTAGGCTCGAGCTCCAACGCCCGTCTTCGAGTGCGACCGCTTCGCGCGAACGCGGACGCAAATGCACACAATTCACGGGGCTCAATGTCCACCGAAAGCGCGCCGTCCGTGACCTTTCGCTACGTTGCTCGTTCTCCGACAATTGTACTAAGTCGCGCGATTTGACGGGCCGGCCTCGCGGCATCAAAGTTGCTATGGTCGGTGGTTGAAGATGAAGGACTGTCAGTGCTCGCAGTGCGGCGTTTCGGCGATGGCTCCGGTCTGGGGCTTTGCACTGCTCACGCAGAGTGGCTGGAGCATTGCGCCCGCGACCAATCCGCCCGGCGCCGTTGAGCGCGGTTGGTTGTGTGAAGACTGTGGCGTTCGCGCACGGGGCGCTGCTCGCGGGCTCGGGCGCATGTTTGCGCACAAGCCTCAGCCGGAGCGCGTCCACCGAGCTGAGGCGTACCAAGCCGAGCCACTCAAGATCCTGCTCGTGGACGACCACGAGCTGATGCTACGCAGCATGGTGCGCATGCTCGCGGGTTGCGAAACAGTGGTCGCGACTAGCCCGCACGAGGCGCTCTCGCTGCTGCAGAGCGACAATCAATTCGACGTCGTCATATCCGACGTGATGATGCCGGAGATGACCGGACCCGAGCTGTACGAGCGCTGCTACGCGCAGTCGCCGGAGCTCGCGCGGCGGTTTTTGTTTGCGAGCGGGGATCCGGTGTTGGCCGCGCGCTTGATCGAGCAGGTCGTGGCGCGCGTTGGAGCGGAGCACGCGCCGCCGCTATTCAGCAAGCCAACCTCGCGGAGCACGCTCGTGGCCGCCGTCGCAGCCGTGGCCGCAAACGCGCCGCATCGCTCGGGCACCTACGAGCTGCGCCTGCCGACAGACGCGCGCGCCGAGCGCAATGATCCGGATTTTGCGCTCGCGGACACCCTGCCGGACATGTCCGTCGACCGGAAGCGCTCCAGCCGGTACTGACGGCCTGGCGCCAAAAAGTCTCAGTCACTTCAGCTTGACGTGCCTGCCCAGGGTCCTACAAATCGGGGTCATGAGCCAAGCTAAACGCCCCGCTGACGCTTCAGGAACAATCACCCTCGGGGGTGATCTCACCGTCAACCGCCTCGGCTACGGAGCCATGCAGCTCACCGGGTCAGGCGTATGGGGAGATCCCAAGAATCCGGAAGAGGCGGTGCGGGTGCTCAAGCGCGCGTTCGAGCTCGGCGTCAACTTCATCGACACGGCCGACGCCTACGGGCCGTTCGTGAGTGAGCTGTTGATCAAGAAAGCACTGCATCCCTACCCCAAGGGGCTGGTGATTGCGACCAAAGCTGGGCTTACGCGGCAGGGGCCCGCCCTGTGGGCCCCTGTCGGGCGCGCCGAATACCTGCGCCAGCAAGTCGAGCTCAGCCTGCGTCACCTCGCCGTCGAGCGCATCGATCTCCTGCAATTGCACCGCATCGATCCGAAAGTGCCAGTTGCCGAGTCAGTGGGCGAGCTCGGCAAGCTCCAGAAGGAAGGCAAGATCCGGCACATCGGCCTGAGTGAGGTGAGCATTGCTCAGCTCGACGAAGCGCGGAAGACTGCGCCGATTGTCTCGGTGCAGAATCTCTTCAATCTGACCAATCGCTCCTCGGAGCCGCTCCTCGACTATGCAGCGAAGCACGGCGTCGCGTTCATCCCGTGGTATCCGCTAGCAACCGGCGCGTTGGCGCGGCCGGGGGGTCCGCTCGCGAAGCTCGCGGAGAAGCATAACGCGACTCCGTCCCAGTTGGCGCTAGCGTGGCTGCTCCGTCGCTCAGCGGCCATGCTGCCCATCCCCGGCACCTCCAGCGTGAAGCACCTCGAGGAAAACGTGGCAGCAGCCGCGCTCGAGTTGACGGACGCGGAGGTCCTTGCAATCAGTAAAGCGGTGTGACTGCTAGCGCGACCGCTTACGCCTCTTCCTGATCGAACTCGTCCTCTTCCGGGATCTCGTCGAGCCCCACGCCGCCGCGCACGGGGATGGCGCGCGCGTGACCGACTTTCTCGAGCACGATGGCTAGCGCAGCGCGGTCTTCGACGGCGGGCAGGAAGGTGCGCGTGCCGTCCCACAGATCCAGCGCGATATACGGCAAATCGAGCACGATGCGATCGATTTGCGCCCATTTGAATTTGCGCGCGCGCGGCCAACCGAGCGTCGCGTCGCGGTAATCCACGCCGTCTGCGCGTACGCGCACGCCGCGCATGTTGGTTCGGAAGAACGAAGAAACCGCGCCAGCCAAGAGCAAGCCCGAGCACACCCGCGCGCTCATGAAGCCTTTTACGCCACGTTCGACGATGTTGATGTACAGCCAGCTATTCGAAGAGCTGTGCTCTGCCCCCACCACGGCGGCCACGCCAGCTAGAGCAACCAACAAATAAAGAAGCGACGGGATTCGGGCGGCGAACGGCGGACCGAAGGTGCTTTCGGTCGGCCGATACGTCATGTCGAACCCCGGAGGACGTGACGGGCGAGCCATGTCTATGAAACGTAACGCCGCGCCCGATCCTTGGAAAGGCCGCGCGCTTTGGAAAGGCCGCGCACTTTCCGAAACCACTGGCGAGCCCGGAGCTCTGCCGCAAAGTTCTCGTGGCAGTGCCGCTTTCTCGTGCCAGCCAAGTCCTGTATAAACGCCGTGCTGGCGAAACAACCGAAGTTTTCGGCAAACGCAGGCTAGCCCCGACATCGATGCCCACCTTCGTCTTGCGTCGCGCAGCTGGCTCTCCCGCGCTCTTGCCTACGACGATTCGGCGCATTGCCGATGCGATGCTCGCCGAGCTCGAGCTTGGTGCTGCAGAGCTGAGCGTGCTGCTCACCAACGACACCGAGATTCACGCGCTGAATCTGCAGCACCGTGAGAAGAACAAGCCGACGGACGTGCTCTCTTTCCCGCTCGACGAAGGCGGCGGCGCAGACGGCGCGGTGAGCGGTACGCGCGTGCTCGGCGATGTCGTGATCTCGCTCGATACCGCGGCTCGCCAGGCCCGCGGCAGGAAACGGGAACTGCTACCGGAAGTGCGCTTCCTGCTCGCCCACGGCATCCTGCACCTGCTCGGCTACGATCACGACAATCCCCGTGAAAAACGCGAGATGGACGCGCTGACCCGGCGTTTGGTGCGGGCCGTGAGCGATAAATCGACGAAACCGCTCAAAAGGCCGGCACAATCGGCGAAGCGTCGATCCACGTCGGCCCCGACCTCTCGGCCGAAAGCCGTCAAGGCCCGCGCGCGGGCTCGCGCAAGCCATGCGAAATGATTGCTAACTCCGCAATCTACAAGAAAAAACCCGCCCGCTTCCATGTCCGGTTCACGGTCCAGCATGGAACAAGGGACCGTTCGAAATAGCGTCACCGATCCGGCCTCCCGGACGCCTTCCCAGCACCCGCCCCTGCCTGCGCCGCGGAAAAAAAGCTAGATCCCCACCCTCTCGGAATTTTTCCCCTTGAAAGGGCGCTAAGAACCCTGTTATCGCTTCGCCCGTGCCTTGGACGACTGAAACGGCGGCTTAAAACCCCGTCCGCCCAGTCGGGATGGCCCGTAGACGCCCGGTTTTTTGATTTTTCTGAAGGAGGAAGCGCATGGCTGGCAAAAGGTTGACGAAGGCTCAGGTTATCGCCGAGCTCGCAAACGCATCGGATTTGGACAAGAAGAGCGTGGGTCGCGTGTTCGAGGGGCTGCAAGAGCTCATCCGCAAGCAACTCTCGGCTCGTGGCCCTGGCGAATTCGTCGTCCCGGGTTTGGTTAAGCTCCGCGTGGTGAAGAAGCCGGCGACGAAAGAACGCCAAGGCATCAACCCCTTCACCAAGGAACCGATCACGATTCCGGCGAAGCCCGCGAGCAAGAAAGTTCGCGCGACTGCTCTCAAGAACCTCAAAGACCTGGTTCAGTGAGACTCCCGCGCCTCGGCGCGGAAAAACGACTCGTCCCCGGCCTTCACAAGAGGTCGGGGACAGTCGTTTTGTGGAGTGCGTGGCGCAACACGAATGCTGTAGGCAACGCGTCGGAGCGCCTCTCTCTCCGCCAGTGAATGTAAAAGTTTTGCATCGAGAGTCACCGCGCGCGACTCTGCGACCAACTGCGATCGGCTTTTACCGTTACGCCAAGTCGCGAACTGAGGTTTGGCGTTCACCAGTAGTACGTCGCGCCGATTCGCAGCAGGCCGCCGCCGGAGGTGTTGCTGGCGCGGTGGGTGTTGGGGTCGGTGAATTCGGGGACGGTGTCGGATTGGGCGTCGGTGCGGGTGCGCACGAAGCCGAGCAGATCGCCGGAGATGGCGATGCGACGAGTCACGCGCACCTCTAAGCCTAAGCCGAGTTGGCCACCGAAATAGGAGTAGTGCTCGTCGTGGCGCTTGAAGTCGGCTTCGCCATTGCGCGGGGCGATGGTCACGTCGGCGCCGCTGAAGCCCAGGCCCCCGAGCATGTAAAACTGCGCTACGTCGTGCGGATTGAAGAACACGAGCGTGTTCAAGAGCAGGCCCACCTCGGTGCGCGAGTAGCCTTGGAAATCCGTGCCGCCGAGCAAGTCGAGCCCCGCTTCGAACGCGACCGGCGGCAGCGGGCGGTAGCGAAAGCCAAAACCGAGCCCCGCCATGCCCGCGTTCGAAGCGCGCTCGGGCTTGCTGCCGAGGAGCGCGTCTTCGAGGTGCAAGTTGAAGCCCCACTCGTGGAACGCGCGGCGATGACGACGCGGCTGCATGGGCTCCGGCTCCGGTGCGTCGAAGATGATCTGCTCGTCGGGGTCGCCGGTTCGCGGATAACCGGGGGGCGGGTAACTGGGCGGCCCGTAACCGCGCTCGTCGTCGATTGGACGCGGCGGTCGTGAGTCTGGCGGCGGCGCGCTGGGGCGCTCCGCAGGCCCGGTGGGGGCTGCGGACGGGGGCGGCTGCGGAGCAGCTCCATCCTCGCAGAACCAACCGTCGGGACAGTCACCCGCAGCCCAGGCAGACGCCGGGGCAAGCGAGGCAAGCGCGACTGAAGCAAACACTAAGCAGGCGTGGCACCGCGACATCGATAGGCAGGGTAGCAACCTCGGTGCCAGTTGCCAGCAGCGAAGATCCGGGCCTGAAATGCCGCAATCGCCCCGCGCTGCGTAAAGCGCCGTTCACAGCGGTGTGGCAAGCCAGGCCCACGGGCAGCCTCGTTTGCCCCTCACTGAGGCCTGACCGCGTGAAAGGTTCCCTTTCTGCAGCCGGATCGCACTACTACAGCGCTGGTCGCCAAATGGGCTCGGTCGTCATCAAAGCAGGTCACGTGCAACCGGTTTGGGCGGGGCACCCGTGGGTGTTCGCGCAGGCCATCCAGCGCATCGAGGGCGGCGCCGCAGCGGGCGACGAGATGGTCGTGCTCGACGGTCGCGGCAATACGCTCGGACGCGGCCTGTATTCGCCGAACTCGGCCATCCCGGTGCGCCTGTTCACGCGCGACGCGACGACGCCGATCGACGGCGCTCTGTTTGCAGCGCGCATCGAACGCGCCCTTTTGCGCCGCAAAGAGCTCGGCTTGCCGTCGGCTGCCACGAACGCCGTGCGCTTGGTCCACGCAGAAGGCGACGATTTACCCGGGCTCGTGATCGACCAGCTGGGCGACGTGGTCGCCGTGCAAATGGGCACGATTGGCCTGAAGCGACGCGAAGGCGTGATCTTGGATTTGATCACTCGCTTCTTGAAGCCGCGCGCGATCATCGACCGCACTCCGCTGACGCACGCCAAGACGGAAGGCTTCACGCCCACGCACGGCGTCGTGCGCGGCGACACCACGCTCGACGCTTTCGACTTCGTAGAGCGCGGCCTGAAGTTCCACATTCCGTTTTCGCTCGGGCACAAGACCGGCTTCTACGTCGATCAACGCCCGCTGCGGGCGCGCATCGAAGAGCTGGCACGCGGCCGGCGCGTGCTCGATACTTATAGCTTCGTGGGCGCGGTGGCGCTGTCCGCGGCGCGCGGCGGCGCCAAAGAGGTGCACGCGGTCGACGCCAGCGCGCCCGCGCTGGAAGTAGCCGCAGAATGTGCGGCATTGAACGGGCTTTCCCAGCGCATGGTGTTCGAGCGCGCCGACGCAGTAGAGGTATTGAACCAAGCAGGGCGCAAGGGCGGCTACGATCTCGTGATTTGCGACCCGCCGAAGCTTGCGCCTTCGCGGGCCGCGCGAGACCGCGCGCTCGTCAATATGCGGAAGCTCGCGGCCAGCGGTTGCCGCGCCACGCGGCCCGGTGGGCTGCTCGTGGTGTGCTCGTGCTCGGCGGCGATTGGCATCAATGAGCTGACGCGGGCGGTAGCGCTCGGGGCGCGCGACGTGGGCGCGCACGCCTTGGTCCTAGAGCGGTTCTTTCAAGGGCCCGACCACCCGGTGCCTGCGGCGTTCCCCGAAGGCTTGTACCTGTGCTCGCTGCTCGTAGAAGTGGTCACGGGCTGAGGCATGCTGCCGATCGAGAAGTTGTCTGAGCTCGCTCGTGGGCGACTCCGTGGCTTGCTGTTCGACTTGGACGACACGCTGCTCGACCATAGCCAGCTCAGTGAAGCCGCGTACTCGGCGCTCTTTCGGTTGCACGAAGCGGGCTTCGAGCTGTACGCCGTCACTGGGCGCCCGGCAGGTTGGGCCGCGGTGATTGTCCGGCAATGGCCGATTTCGGGAGCGATCGCCGAAAACGGCGCGCTCGGTTTTTTCTGCGACGAACGCGGTTTACACACCGTGGATCCCGAAACAGTGGCAGAGCGCGAGCAGCGCATGCACCTGCTGCAAGCACTGTGCGCCGGGCTGCGCCGAGAATTCCCCGATCTCGTCCCCGCCGACGACGTCCCGCTGCGTCGCACCGACTACACGTTCGACATCGGCGAGCAGCAGCGCGTCCCCGCGGAGCGCGTCGCAGCGGTGCGACGCTTTGCCGAAGCGCGCGGCGCGAGCACGCTGGCTTCGAGCGTCCACCTGCACGTGAGCTTCGACCGCACGGACAAGGCCTCCGGGATCGTGCGCTTGATCCGCACCTTGCGCGGCCTGGATCCGAGCGTGATCCTGACGCGTTACGCGTACATCGGTGACAGCGAAAACGACGCCAGCTGCTTTGCAGCGTTCCGGCACAGCATCGGCGTGCGCAATTTGAGCGGGCGTCCCACTCTGGCACCGCGTTACATCACCACGCGCGAGCGCGGCGCGGGTTTCGTGGAAGCCGCCCAAGCGCTGCTAAAAGCAGGCAGAGCGGAGGCCGTGCGCTGAACACGCGACGCCCCTCACAAGCGTGGGGATCGACCATCGCCGGTATCTTAAGCAGCAGCGACGCCCGTCAAGTTCTGCCGGCGTCCCTTAGGAGTCCGGTCGTGGGGGTCGACCCGGCCGCAGAAATGCTACAAAGCCGCTTGCGATGACTACCGAGAGCCAACTCGTCCAAGCCGGACGGACCTACCTTTATCCGAACTACCGCCAACCGCCGTTCGTGTTCGTGCGCGGACAAGGCTCTGTCTTGTGGGACGCCTCGGGCAAGCGTTACCTCGACATGTACGCGGGCATCGCGGTCAGCACGTTGGGCCACGCGCACCCGAAGCTGACGGCCGCCATCGCCGAGCAGGCCGGCAAGCTGCTGCACGTCTCGAATTATTTTTACAACGAGCCGAACGTACTCTTGGCCGAAAAGCTGTGCCGCTTGTCGGGTATGGACCGCGCGTTCTTCTGCAACTCGGGCACCGAAGCCATCGAAGCGACGCTCAAGCTCGCGCGCCGTCACTTCCACGCCAAAGGTCAGACCGAGCGTCAGCGCATCATCGCGTTCCGTAATTCGTTTCACGGTCGCACGCTGGGCGCGCTCGCTGCCACCGGCCAAGACAAATATAAGGACGGCTTCGGACCGCTGCCCGGCGTCAGCCACGTGGCTTATGGCGATCTAGAAGCCGTACGCCAAGCCATGGGCCCAGACGTCGCCGGAATTCTAGTCGAGCCCGTGCAAGGCGAAGGTGGCGTGTTGCCCGCGCCGCCTGGTTTCTTGCGCGGCTTGCGAGCGCTGGCGGACAGCCACGGCGCGCTGCTCTTGGCGGACGAGGTGCAAACCGGCATCGGCCGAACAGGCACCTTTTTGGCGTTCCAAGGCGAAGGAGTCGCGCCGGACGTGGTGGCGCTGGCCAAGGCGCTCGGCGGCGGCGTGCCGATCGGCGCCATGGTGTGCAAGAGGTTCCTCGAGGACGCGCTGCCTCCGGGCAGCCACGGCTCGACGTTTGGCGGCAATCCGTTGGCCTCTGCCGCTGCGCTCGCGGTGCTCGACGTGCTCGAGAACGATGGCCTCGTGGCCAACGTGAAGCAACGCGGCGAAGAGCTCACGGCCCTGCTCGGCAAGGTAGTCGCCAAATTTCCGAGGCTCGTGGAGTGCGCGCGTGGCCGCGGTCTCTTGCAAGCACTGGTGCTGCGCGAAGGTGTCGACGCACGCAAGGTGATGAGCGCGGTGCAGGAGTCCGGCGTGCTGCTGACCATCGCCGGTGGCCAAGCGCTGCGCTTCTCCCCGCCGCTGATCGTGACCAAGTCGGAAATCGAAGAAGCCGTCGGTCTGCTCTCGAACGCGCTCTCGATTTACGGCTGATCCCTGGGAAATACCGTGGAGCTCGCCTCGCCCGCAAATGTGCAACCAGCGCCGCGTGACGCGTCGTTGCCGTGTGCGTCGTGTGGTACGCCGGTCGACCCGCTGCGCGCGTCGCGTGTCGCGTTTCACCGCGAGCGTTTCCGTTATTTTTGCAGCCTGCCGTGCCGCGATCGCTACGACATGAGCGCGACCGGCACGCCTTTGCCCGTGCCACGCGAGAACGACGAGCTGCGCGCGCGTCTGCGCGCCGCCGGCTTGACCAATGACTCGCAAGCGAGCCGCGAGCCTCCGATTCAAAGCGCGAAAGCCATCGCTCTGATCGCGCGCGCTGACCTGATCGAAGAGCGCAGCGCCGGCCCGGAGCGGCTGGCCTTCGACTTCGAGAGCGAGCAGCCCCCGGTCTCGAGCCCGCTCGGCCAGAGCGACACGGCGCCCAACGCGGTGGACGTGGGCGGCGTGCTCTTGCTGTTGGCCGTGCTGGGCGCGGTGCTGTCAGTGGCATTGATCTTGGCCGGCGACTCGCCGTTGGCGGAAGCCGCGCGCCTGACGGTCACACTGGTCGCAGCGCTGTCCCTCGCTGCCGAGTCGCTGATGGGCGCGCGTCAACCGACCGAGCTGCATCCGGCCGCGCTCTTGGCCGCGCCGCTCAGCGCCAGCGCGCTCGCCCTCGGCTCGCGGCTGTTTTCCGACCCGCACACCGGCACGGCCATCACCCTGGCCTCGGTGATCATCGCTGGCACCGCCGCTAGCGCCGCGGCCATGCGCCACGCGCGCCGGCCGTTCGACAGCGAGCGCGAACGGATCGCCGCTGAGCTCGACAAAACCGTGCACCGCGTGGTCGGGGACGAGCTGGTCAGCGCACGCGCCGCCGATCTGCGCCCGGGCGAAGAAATCGTGATCGAGAGCGGCGAGTATGTGCCGGTCGACGCGACGATCACCGCTGGCGCAGCCGAAGTGCTGCCGTGGCTCGGTGCGACCACGCCTGCCACGCGCCGCGAGGGGGACGCGCTGGTCGCCGGAGCCCAAGTCGAAACCGGTCGCCTGC
>Ga0210392_10001629_pt1 | contig 11734 bp, 10 predicted proteins | sample IncBWC30OmetaG_FD_161057 | JGI IMG/M metagenome (GOLD analysis project Ga0210392, IMG submission 161057) | Forest soil microbial communities from Barre Woods Harvard Forest LTER site, Petersham, Massachusetts, United States - Inc-BW-C-30-O ...
CGCCATGATGTTCACGCTCGGCCTGACCTTGTTCGGCACGACCGTGCTCTTGCCACAGTTTACTCAAGTGCTGCTGGGGTACTCCGCGGAGCAGGCGGGCATGGCGCTCTCACCGGGCGGCATCTTGATCATGTTCATGATGCCTTTCATCGGCAAATTCCTAGGAAAGCTGGACGCTCGCAAGATGATCGCGTTCGGCTTCATCGCGCTCTCGGTGTCTCTGTTCTACATGGCTCACCAGCTCTCGCTGGCCATCGACTTCAAGCACACCGTGCTGCTCCGCATGTATCAGGCCTTCGGCCTCGCCTTCCTGTTCGTGCCCATCAACACGCTCGCGTACGTCGATATCCCGCCCACTCAAACCAACCAAGTCTCCGGCATGATCAACCTCGCCCGCAACATGGGCGGCGACGTCGGGATCGCCGTCGTCACCACCCTGCTGGCGCGCCGCGCCCAACATCATCAAGTCGACTTAGTCGCGCACACCACCCTGTTCGATGCCCCCTTCCGCGAACGCCTCCAGGGCATCACCCAAGCTCTCATGCACTCCGGCGCCAGCGCCAGCGACGCGGCTACCCAAGCCTACCGAGCCCTGTACCGCGTCGTCCTTCAACAAGCCCAAACCCTCGCCTACGTCGACGTCCTCTACCTCCTCGGCTGGACCACCGCCCTAATGATCCCCCTCGCCTTCTTCATGAAGCGCCCCCGCCCGGGCGCGGCGGCGATGGGCCACTAGCCCTTCACCGCTCGAGAAACGCTCGCGCGCAAGTGAGGATCGCTTCGGGTTTCTCGGAGCGAGTCATCCTTCACCGCGGCGTGAACGCGGGAAGACCGCATCGCTGCCTTTGCATCTAGGCCTTATGTAAAAGTTTTACATTCGGAGCGAGCGCGAAACGGCGCAGGGCACAGCGACGCCGTTCGTTCCGGTGTTGGCACCCATTCACTGGCATCGGCGGCTTCGTGTTCGTGAACCTGCTGATGCGCCCCGGCATCAAACGGATGCTCGACAAGACCTTCCGCCGGTGCTGGCTGCAACCGACGAAACTGATCCTCGAGAAAGGCCGAAATCATGCGTAAATTACTAGTATTCAACCAAACCTCCCTCGACAGCTTCATCGCTGACGCGAAGGGCGACATGAGCTGGGCTCACAAGCAAGACCCCGAGTGGAACGATTGGGTCGCGAGCAACGCCCGCGGCGGGGGCGAGCTGCTGTTCGGCCGAGTTACCTATCAACAGATGGCAAGCTTCTGGCCAAGCCCCTTGGCGCTCGAGAGCATGCCAGTGGTCGCCGAGCGCATGAACAACGGGCCCAAGGTCGTGTTCTCGCGAACCCTCGACAAGGTGGAGTGGAACAACACCAGGCTAATCAAGACTGACATCGCCGCGGCGGTGCGCCAGCTCAAGAGCGAGCCGGGGCCCGGCCTAGTGCTGATGGGCAGCGCCAGTATCGTCTCTCAGCTCGCCCAACACGACCTGATCGACTCATACCAATTGGCGATCAACCCGATCGTGCTAGGCACCGGCAAATCCATGTTCGACGGCCTCGAAAAACCGCTCAGCCTGAAGCTGACGAGCAGCCGCGCATTCAAGAACGGCAATGTCGTAGTGTCTTACGAACGCGCGTAGTGCAAAGTGACGCTTCTGGGATTGGTCGATGGTCACGCGGCGGGCCGCTCGACACTTGCCATTGGCCGCCGCAAGCCCAAGATGCTCTTGGTCATGCAAACCACGAGCACTCCAGACAAAGGCACTGATTGGCTTGTTTTGCCCCATTCGCCAATTCAGGAGTTGAGCGAGAATCTGTGGCGCGTCGAGGGTGAGCTACCGCACTTCTCCATGAAGCGGGTAATGACCGTGGCGCGCTTGCACACGGGCACACTGCTCATCCACAGCGCGATCGCGCTCGACGAAGCATCGATGAAGCGGCTGGAAGCCTGGGGCACGCCGTCCATTTTGCTCATCCCCCACGTCAGGCATCGCATGGACGCGGCGCGCTTCAAGCGCCGTTATCCGTCGCTACGCGTGTTCGCGCCGCCAGGCGTGATGGCCAAGGCGCAAGCGGTCGTGAACGTGGACGGCACCTACGCCGACGTGACGCCAGATCCTGCCGTGACGCTCGAGTTGCTCGACGGCACGGGGGAGATGGAGGGCGCGCTGCTCGTGCGCTCGAACGACGGCACGACCGTGGTGTTGACCGAAGTAGTGTTCGATCTCGAGCCGCCGAAGAGCGCCGTCGGCCGCGCAGCGCTCAAGCTCGCCGGCTTTGGCCCCGGACCGTGCGTCACGCCGGTGGTCAAATTCGAAATGGTCAAAGACCGGCGCGCGTTGGCCGCGCACTTCGAGCGCTTGGCCGCCATCCCGGATTTGGTGCGGCTGATCGTCGGACACAGCCGCATGTCGAGCGGCGAAGCAGCGCCTCGCGCGTTGCGCCAAGCCGCCGCGAGCCTGTGAGCCGCTAGCGCGTCGCGGGCTCGCGGATCAGCGAGCGCGCGCTGATGTCGCTTTGCAGAGGCAGGTAAGGCTGAGTCATGCCCGGACCACACGCATCCCCCGGATCGATGATGCGCAGATCGATCGAGGCGGCCCAGGTCGGATCGGGCGGGATATCGAGCACGCCGTCCGTGCTGGCATTGTAGCCGCTCGCGCTCGGATCGAGGCCCCAGGGATTGCGCATGGAAACCAGGACGCGCATCGAAAAGTTTTGTCTCGACTCGAATCGAGCACGGCGGCACAGCTACAACTTGTAGCCTCGCCACATCCAACGCATCGCTGTCGGGAAGTCCTGCTGCGCGGCGAGCGGCGGGTAGTGCGCGCTGTCCTCGGTGCGGAACTCGTAGTGGTAGCCCTTGCCCGCGAGCGCCGTCGCCGCCGAGGTATTGGCGCTCAACCAACCGTCCAAATCATTCGGGCCGCTCATCAAGTAGACGCGCAGCGGCTTCATGGCGCTCGAGCCGATCGACCCAATCAGGGACATGCCCATGTAGTTCTCGGTGTTCGGAAAGCTGGCGTCGAGCGTGAGCAGCTTGTGGAACTTCTCGGGGCGGTACCAGCCCGTCATGAACGCGGCGATGCCGCCCGAGCTGTGACCGCTCGTGCTCCAGCCGTCGGGGTCGGTCACGATGGCGTAGTCCTTGGTGACGATGGCGGGGATGAACTCGTCGATCAGGAACGTCGAGTACACGGGGCTATTCGTATCGTACTGCTGGCTGCGGTTGGGTTGCTCAGAGCCGTCGTAGTGACCGTTGCCCGGTTCACCGGGGTTGATGAACAGGCCGATGGTCACTGGCATGTCGCCGCTCGCGATCAGGTTGTCCATCACCGTCGGGGCGTTGATCTTTGCGTCGTCCGTGCCGACGAAGTGGATGCCGTCTTGGAACACCATCAGCGCCGCAGGACAGCCGGCCTGGTACTGCGCTGGGACGTAGATCCAATACTCGTACGAGAGCATCTTGTTGAGCCCGGGGTACGCTTCCTTGGCCGCGTACAACAGTGGCGGCAGATTCGTGGTGCCGACGGGCATGCCGTTGAGCTTGCCCACGGGCGCGCCGTTCAAGTGCATCGTCGATTCGGGTGCGGGAGTGTACGGCGCGCTGATTTGCATCTTGCCATCGCCATCCGTGCCTGGGTCGGCTTGTGTGCCCGTCATGCCGCAAGTGGGCGTGGCGCCACCCGTGCCGCCCGCGCCACTTGCACCCGCGCCGCCACCGCTGTCTCCCGCACTGCCCGTGGCGCCGCCGCTAGCTACGCTGCCAGCGCTCGCACCGCCCGCAGATTGGCCCGCGCCGTCCGCGCCACCCACCGCGCTTGCGCCCGCTCCGCCGGAGCTCTGCCCGCCGAGCGTCGAGCTGCTACCCGCAGTATTCGGCGAGCCTGCATCCGATTTGCTACTGCAGCCGAGCGCCAACGCGCAGCACGTAGCAGCAACCACAGAACCACGCGTCACGCAAAAGCTCATGCCGGCCATGGCGATAGGATGTCCGCAATCCGCAAATTGTGCTCGTTTTGTCGGATATTTCTATAACGACGAACTTTCCGTCACAGTCGTTCGGCGAGCTCTAACTGCACAGGGTGAAGTCGCTCTATCGGAGCTTCGTAGTGAAGCGAATGTACGACTCGTCGTACGAAGCTGTACGCCCAAATGACGAAACCGCCGGGCCTCGCTCTGAATAGCGTGACACCGGCGGCCTCGCGGCTAGCGCCGCTCGTCGACTAAAACTCGAACTTGCCGAACGCGCCCAAATCTCTCATGGCTTCGACCAGGCGGGCCGTCATGCCCTTCTCGCCAAGGTGAATCCAGCCGCGCGGGTCGATGTACTTCTTGTTCGGCTTGCTCGGGCCTTCCGGGTTGCCGAGCTGCGCTTGCAGATACGCACTCTTCTCGTCCATGAACTTCTTGATCGGCTGCGTGAACGCCCACTGCGTGTCGGTGTCGATGTTCATCTTGACGACACCGTATGAGACCGCCTCGCTGATCTCTTCCGGGGTCGAGCCAGAGCCGCCGTGGAACACGAAATCGAGCGGCTTCGAGCCCGTCTTGCGCTCCTTCTGCACGAAGTCCTGCGAGTCACGCAGGATCGTCGGCTTGAGCTTCACGTTGCCGGGCGCGTACACGCCGTGGGTGTTGCCGAACGACGCGGCCACCGTGAAGTGACCCACTGGGCCGAGCACGTCGTAGGCGCGCAGTACGTCTTCCGGGCTGGTGTAGAGCTTGGAGTGCTCGACGTGAGAGTTGTCGACGCCGTCTTCCTCGCCCCCGGTCACGCCCAGCTCGATCTCGAGCGTCATCTTCAGCTTGGCCATGCGGGTCAGGTACTTGCGACAGATCTCGAGGTTGTGCTCGAGGGGCTCTTCCGAAAGATCCAACATGTGCGAGCTGAACAGCGGCTCGCCATTCTTGGCAAAGTACGCCTCACCCGCGGTCAGCACGCCGTCCACCCAGGGCAGCAGCTTGGCGGCACAGTGGTCCGTGTGCAGAATCACCGGCACGCCGTACACCTCAGCCATGGTGCGCACGTGCAGAGCGCCAGCAATGGAGCCCGCGATGGACGCTTGCTGCGCGCTGTTGTCCAGAGCCTTGCCACCGTAGAACTGAGAGCCGCTCTGCGAGAGCTGAATGAAGATCGGGGCCTTGGACTCTTTGGCGGCCTGCAGCGCCGCGTTGGCGGTGTGCGAACCGATCACGTTCACTGCCGGCAAAGCGCACTTTGCCTCCTTGCAGTAAGCGAACAGCTCCTGCAGCGCAGATCCAGTGATGACTCCGGGTTTTAGCTTCATATTTGCCATGGTGTTGTGAGGCTCTGGTAGCACATTTTACGGCGCGCGTGGGAGCCCCGAGCCAGGACCTGCAAGCTTACCCAGTTGGTTCAATCGGAAACCTGACTGTTACAGTTTGGGACGCGGCGGACGCGAGCGCCGTCGCCGTACACGCCGCGGTTCGCGGCCCTGCTCCCGAGTCAGTCCTGCAAAATTTCCAGCAAAATAGGCCGAGCCTCGGCCTCGATGCGATCGAGCTCGTCTTCCCGCAGGCCGAGCAGAGTACGACTGTCTTCAACCGAGGCCGCCGAAATTGCGCAGGCCGGCAAGGCGATACCGTCGGGGCCGAGCGGGCCCACGATATTGGCCTCGAAGCGGGCGCTCAAGGAATCCGCGATGTTGATGATGGCCGCGGTGCGCGACGAGTTACCGGTGTGCTCGTGGTGGTGGCTGCCAACCAGCAGCGACAGCTCGCCAGAAAGGCCCCACAGCTTGGTGACCGCTTTGGACGCCTGTTCATGCAGTGCGTCAATCTCCGGCCAAAGCTCGACCAGCGGCGGCACTTGCGCGTCCTTCTTGCGTATCACCGACAAGATCAGCGCGGCATAGCCTACGTCGTGCAGCAAAGCGCCGAGGAACGCTTGATCCTCCGTGGCACGCGCGTGGCGGGCCACGATACGCGCGAGATACGCCGACGCCGTCCCGTGACGACCAATACGCGTCATGATCTCGGCGTACTCAGAGGGCGCCGTGAACACACTCTTCTTGAGCGCGGCGTCGAACACGCTATCGCGAACAGTGCGAATCCCGAGCCGCATCACGGCGTCGGTCAACGAGCGAACCGGACCACGACCTGCGTGGATCGGTGAACCAACCAGGCGCATGACAGCGCCGGCCATCATCTGGTCTCGCTCGAGCAGGCGTACGACTTGCTCGACGTTGACGTCGTCCTTTGCGACGAGCTTCGTGAGCTCGAGCGCAACCATCGGCAACGGTGGCGGCCGATACGTCGGATCCTCGAAGGTCCGAAACAACTGCGCGCGCAGCGTCGTCGTCGAGGTGCTTGTCTTGGTCATCGAGCCGAGAACCCAAACTAAGAGTAACGCAAACGCCCGAGGCCGGCAAAGCTAGGGCAGATCGGCTTGCGCGGCCGGCAATCCGGAGGGCTTCGGCCGCGCTGCGAGCGCCCACTAAATAAGTAGCTCGTGGGGCTTGGGGGCCTAGGCGTCGCCGCTAGCCGAAAGGCTCGTGCTGGGCGCGTCGAGCACCTCTCGCACCTTGGCGGTGAGCGAGCTCAGCGTGAGCGGCTTCTGCAAGAACGACATCGTCGCTTCCAGCACCCCATGCCGCACGACGCTGTCGTCGGTGTAGCCTGACATGTACAGCACCTTCATGTCCGGTCGACTGAGCGCGAGGCGCTTGGCCAATTCGGGGCCGCTCAGACGAGGCATAATCACGTCGGTCAGCATCAGGTCGATCGGCGAAGCGAGCTTCTCTGATTGCAACAGCGCCTCACCCGCGTTGCAAGCCTCGACCACCTCGTAACCGAGGCGACGCAGGATACCGCTCGTGACCAAGCGCAACGCTTCGTCGTCCTCGACCAAAAGGATCGTCTCGTGGCCTCCCGCGCTGACTGGCAAAGCGGCAGGTCGAGTCGAGTCCGTCGGTAGGTTCACGCTGGGCAGGAAGACTTTGAACGTCGTCCCCTTGTCGGGCTCGCTGTACAGCCAAATGCTGCCACCGCTCTGCTGGACGATACCGAACACCGTCGACAAGCCGAGCCCCGTGCCTTTGCCCTTGTCTTTGGTCGTGAAAAACGGTTCGAAGATGCGCGCTTGGGTTGCCTTGTCGATACCTCTACCGGTATCGGTGACCGCCAACATCACGTACGGCCCGGGCTTCACGCCCAAGTGCAGCGCCGCGTACTCTTCGTCGAGTACGACCTGCCCAGTTTCCATCGTCAGCTTGCCACCCCGAGGCATGGCCTCCCGGGCGTTCACGACCAGGTTCATGATCACCTGTTCGAGGCTGCTCGGATCGACCTTCACCCGCAGAAACTGAGGCCCCGCAAGCGACACCAAGTCCACGTCCGCACCGAGGATGCGGTGCAGCATCTTCTGCATGCTGGCCAGCACCTCGTTCAGGTCGAGAACCTTTGGCTCCAAGACCTGCTGCCGACTGAACATCAAGAGCTGACGCGTCAGGTCAGCGGCGCGGCGCGCGGCCTTGCTGATCTCCTCTACGTCGGCACGCATCGGATCTTCCGATCCAAGTTCGGCGCCTACTAGGTCACCGTAGCAAAGGATGACTGACAGCAAATTGTTGAAGTCGTGCGCCACACCGCCCGCGAGCACACCGACCGCTTCCATCTTCTGCGATTGCCGCAGCTGCTCCTCGGTCCCGGCGAGCCGCGCCTGAGATCGCTTGGCCTCGGTGGTGTCCAGCGAGATGATGCAAATCCCGTCGAGCACCGGCACGACCCGCAGATCGAACCAACCGGGCAGGCCATCGGAAAAGGTGAATTCGATTTCGACGGTCTCGCGACTACGGTGTTCCATGCAACGCTGCAGCACCGCAAAGAACGATTGTGTCTCGAGCCCCGGATAACACTCCATCATGGTGCGGCCCATGAGCTGCTCTCGAGACAGACGCCCCTGGCTCACGAGCGCCTCGTTGACGTACAAGTACCTCCAGTCGAATCCGATGACCTGGCAGCCTTCCTGGAGGCTATCTAGTACGTCGCGCGCGATCTTATCGAGCGATTGCATCGTTCGCCGTCAAGCTGACCCAGTGTGCCCGGCGCCGAATTGGACCGCAAGGCAACAGCCGCCTCGGCGACGGCGCACTTCTTGCGGGAAAAGCCCGGAACCAAAGTGCAACAGGCGGCAAAATTGTTCAACGCCGCTACCGAGCGAGCGGGTTAGCCTGGCAGTACTGCAATTTCACCGGGAGAATCTGAAATGAGTGAGCGCGGGTCGGGTCGGGCGTGGGCGGGCGCCGCTACGATGACAATGGTGAATGCGACGACGAACGCGGGCTACTCGCTGGTGAGCTTGCTGTCGGTGTCAGTGCCCGCCGATCACAGCGCACGTATTTTCGCGCTGTATGCCGCTGCGCGCAGCGTGCCGTTGGCGGTTGCCGTGTTCTGGCTGGTGGCCATTCGCTCGGTGCGTGGGCTCGGGACACTTGCGGCAGTGCTGGCAGGCGTGCAGGCGTGTGACGCCGTGGTCGGCCTCGTTCAGCACGACGCCGGCAAGACCGTCGGCCCCGCCGTGTTCGCAGTCGCCACTGCAGTCGCCGCGCGCGTGTTACTGCGCGCGCCGACTGCGGCAACCTAGTATCGGAACGGAGCTCCGAGTCGTCGTACGAACGGCAGGCTAGCGCCCGTTCTCCTTCAGAAATAGCGTGCGCGCCGCAAAGCCCGTGTTGCTGAAGTCGGTGAACACGCCGTCCACGCCGGCGCGGAAGAAGGTCAGAAATTCGTTGACCGGGTCGCCCTTGAAGACTGCGGCGAGGTACTTCTGCTCGTTGCGGAAGGTGTACACGTGCACGAAGAGCCCTGCCTGGTGGGCATCGGCAATGACGCTGGTTGGGGCTGCAGTGTTCACGTCGCTGGTCAGCGTGGCGGAGGCCACGTACGGCGACGCCGTGAGCTTCATCACTTGCGGCTTCCAAGGGCCGATGCCATCAGCGTATTTCTTGACCTCAGCCAAGCCGGCCGGGGTCAGCATGTCGCCGAAGTAGCGGCCGTCACCCGCGAGCGTCCAGCTGTATGGACGACCGTCGACGAAATTGTAAACGTCGTTCGTCTGGTAGATCATCTCGCCGGTGTCGTATTTCCAATCGTTGCCATCGATCAGCTGAACGACCTTGGTCTTCAGCCCGGCCGTGCGCAGGTATTGGAGGCTCGCCGGGTCGAAGCTCTGCACGAAAATGGGCGCCGACGCGGTGTTCAGGTCGTTGTCTTTGATCAACTTCAAGATCGCGTCTTCGAACGGGTGATCGCCGGTGCCGCAGCCGTTGGCCTTGGCCTGCGCGTTGTTCCAGTACGGATTTTTGGCTTCGGGATAAACCGAGATAGTACGCCCGGTCGCGGCGCTCTTGGCTTTGGCAATGTCGATGATTTGCTGCATCGTGAGGATCGGGAATTTTCCGTTCTCGTAAGTGGGCCGTTGGTCGGCCGCGTCGTAGGTGGTGCCCGCGATCCACTGCTTCAGCTCGGCGAACGTGAAATCGGTGATCGACCAGTCGTTGGTATGGTCCTCACCATCGACGACCAGCGATTTGAGCACCGATTTCGGATCGTTCGGATCCGTCAAATCACTCAGGTACTGCGGCGGACCGCCGTACGTGGCGACGGCATACTTCACGTCGACCATGACGCCCGGCACGGTGCGCTTGCGAGCCATGACGGTCGCATTCGTCGCGGCAACGGCGGTGATGTTCGTGTTGTCGCTGAGCCAGGGGTTGTGTCGCGCGACGAGCACGCAATCTTTGGTCAAATGCAGGTCTTCTTCGAGCGAGTCTGCACCCGCCTCGACGGCACCGTCGTAGGACGCTTCGGTCTCTTCGGGGTGAAGTCCGGGCAGCCCACGGTGACCGATCACCAGCGGCAGCGCGCCGTCGAGGGTTGGCAGCGCCGTGAGCTCGTTCGTGCCGGCCGCCCCTGCGGAGTCACCGCCAGTGTCCTCGCCTGCAGCGCCTGCGGCGCCGGCCGCGGCGGCTCCACCCGTGTCGGTCCCCGCCGAAGTGTTTCCGCCTGTTGCGGCGGCGCCACCTGTTGCTCCGCCCGAGCCACCTTTGGCCGCGCTGCCAGCGGCAGCCACGATCCCTGAATCGTCATCGGAACCGCAAGCAGCCATCGTCAAGGTGAGCGCAGACGAGAACGTAACCAAGATCAAAGATCGAAAACGCATCTGGGTACTCCTGTGGAAGGAGCCCACGTATGCTGCAGTTGATCGGTGCGTGGGTGACGAAACCCGAACTTGTTGGCGATGAGCCCGCAACGAGTCCGCGACCGGGCATGCTCGCAGATTTCACGTGCGCGTTGCTTGCGAAGCGAGCGCATCTCGGCGGACCCACCGGGCTGCCGGGGCCCGCGGCACGAGCGTTGGGGCGAATAGGGCGTTTTTCGCACTGACTTTATGAGGGGCTGGGGCCGAAGAAAAGTGGGCCTGATCTTGGCTGTAGGCTCCCGCGAGGCTTCGCACTACAAGCCGAGCGACCCGTGGGCGGCCCGCCCGCGCACCAGAGCGAAACCAGGAGAAAAATATCCGATGCGACCGACACACATTGCTTTGCCCTCGCGCTTTCGACGCACGCTCGCTGCTTGCGCCCTGGGCGGCACGCTCGCGCTGCCGAAGCTCGCGGCGGCTCAGGCGCCCGACGGCGTAATGAAACAAGACGCGGCCACTTCGGGCAAAACGGACGTTGCAAGTGAGGGCTTCGCTACCGCCGTCGACGACAAGAACAAGGACGACGCGACCGAAGCGAAAATCCAGGCCGGCGCTTTGGGTGCGTCCGGTAACTCGCGCTCGCTCGCTTTGACCTCGATGGCCACCGTGCGCGCTCGCCGCGGCGCGAACGAGCTCAGCGCCGCAGCCGCGGCCAACTACGGTCGCTCGGCCGCGACGCCCGACGCGGCAACGCAAACCACCATCGAAAATTACCAAGGTAAGCTGCGTTACGACCGCTTCGTCTCCGAACCTTTGGCGTTTTTCGTATCACTATCGGGGCGTCGTGATCGCTTTCAAGGCTTGGATTTACGGCTGAATCTCGATCCTGGGCTCGCTTACTACTTCGTTCAAGATCCGAAGCACCAACTCTGGGGTGAAGCGGGCTACGACTTGCAGTTCGATATTCGCAAGAATTCGGCGATCGAAGCGGCCATCGCCAGCGGCCAAGACTTGCAGAAGACCGACGTGCGTCACAGCGCGCGACTCTTCGCGGGCTACAGGAACAACCTGAACGACAATGTTCAGTTCAACACCGGCGTGGAGTACCTGCAAGGTTTGCAAGACAGCAAGCTCTGGCGCTTCAACTGGGACGTGGGGCTGACCGCAGCGATCGCCACGCGCTTCGCGCTCGGCACCACCTTCAGCCTCCGTTACGACAACTCACCTCTCCCCGGTATCAAAACGACCGACACGCTGACGGCTGTCAACCTCGTCTACACCCTGCTTTAGTCATCGGGGGTTTTCCCCCTTCGGGGATCTCGAAGCGAGTCACCCCCACGCCCGCTGAAGTGTCCCCCTCCGGGGATCACGAAGCGTGTAATTCAGCGCCCACCCCCGAGTTTGGGGCCCCGCCCCCAACGAGCTTTTTACGTGTCGAATTACCCCATGAAAAAACTAACCTTCGTTCTCAGCTGCGGAGCCCTCTCCTCGCTCACGCTCGGCGCGACGCACGCCAGCGCACAAACCGTCGATCCACAGGCCTCGGTCAAATCACACGAAAACTACTTCGAAGTCGGCCTGTTTG
>Ga0210392_10001630_pt1 | contig 11733 bp, 14 predicted proteins | sample IncBWC30OmetaG_FD_161057 | JGI IMG/M metagenome (GOLD analysis project Ga0210392, IMG submission 161057) | Forest soil microbial communities from Barre Woods Harvard Forest LTER site, Petersham, Massachusetts, United States - Inc-BW-C-30-O ...
GCGTACGTGACCACTGATAGTAGGCAAAATAGTTGTGCAGCGTTCGCCGCAACGATCTCTCATTCCACACGATCACGTGGTCTAGGCACTCGCGTCGGATGGAGCCCACCAGTCGTTCCGCAAACGGATTTTGCCAGGGGGATCGCGGAGCAGTAAGTACTTCCTCTATTCCCATATGTCGGATCATGGCCGCGAAGTCTCTCCCGTAGATGGCATCTCGATCGCGCAGCACATATCGCGGCGCGGCGTCCCAGGGAAAGGCTTCCCGCATCTGTTGCATGGTCCACTCCTCTGTGGGATGTTCCGTCACCCCGAAGTGCAGCACCCGGCGTCGCTCATGCGAGAGCACCACGAAGACGAACAGGACCCGGAAGGTCGCGGTCGGCACGGTGAAAAAATCGATGGCCGCGGTCTGCGCCAGATGATTCGTCAGAAAGGTTCGCCAAGTTTGGGAAGGCGGTTTGCGGGGCCGCGGTAAATATCTGGCCACCGTGGATTGCGCCACGGCAATCCCCAACTTAAGCAGTTCTCCGTGAATGCGGGGTGCACCCCACAAGGGGTTGGCTTGGCTCATGCGCCGAATTAGATCACGAATGTTGGCCGCAACTTCTGGCCTGCCGGGAAGGCGGCGCGATTTTCTGGTCCAATGCCAGGCGAAAGCTTTGCGGTGCCAACGGATGACCGTGTCGGGCTGAACCATCGCGAGACATCGCCGCCAACCGGACCAGAATCGGTACAACAAAACCCACAAGAGCCGGTCGCAGCGGTGGAGGCGCAAGCGACGCGACCCGTTCTTTTGGAAAACTGCAAGTTGGTGGCGAAGCGCGAGGATCTCCGCCTGTAGGGCAGCACGGGTTCGAAAAGTGGAGGCTGTCAAAGCGAAAAAGGCGATTCTCCGTTCCGCAATTGCACTGAAGCCCTCGACACTGCTAGGGCTGGGAGCAACGGGGATGACGGTAATCACGCAGTTGTCATCTTTTTTTTCTGGTCTGTATCGGCGTGCAGATTGCTTGGAATGGCGTCAAGGCGCTACTCGAATCGGTGACGCTGCATATTGGTTGACCAACGGCCCTGTCCCGAGCGCAATTTAGCCCACATTATTGCACCTCTCACGATTTCCGTCACTCCGCTGTTCGAAACCTGATTAATGCTGGTGTGAATCAAGCGGCGGCCACGAAGACTATATCCTTTTCCAGCTCGCCTTCAGTTCATTGACCCACGGCGCCCCGAGGCGACCTTGCAGGGTCCACAGGGGAAGCGTACGATGAGCGAATTAGAGGTCCAAATCGCAAATTCCGGTCAATAGTCCACGCGCTGCGAACCCGAGGTTGGATGCGAGAGGAGGGACCAGGAGATGAGCGACAGCGAAGATCCAAAAACGATTGAGTACCCGCCAAATACGCTCACAAGACGCGAATTAATCAAGGGAGTAATCGTAGGAGGCGTGGCCATTTCCTCAGCGAGTTATCTCTTCCGCGCCTCCAGTCTGGCAAGCCAAGCTGATCGCGGCACAGGCGAAAGACTCCTCACCATCAACGTCAACGGGCAGCAGCGGCGGGCAGACGTTATGAAACAAGAAACGCTGGCCTGGACACTCCGCCACAAACTGGGGCTGACCGGCACGAAACTGGGTTGCGATCGAGCCGAATGTGGCTCTTGCACCGTGCTGATTGACGGCGTGCCGCACTATTCCTGCTCGGTGCTGACACACACAGTGCGCGACAAAAAAGTCTTGACCATCGAAGGGCTGGCGAGCTCTGACGGAACGCTGCACCCGGTCCAGCAAGGTGTCATCGACGAACAAGGATTCCAGTGCGCGTTCTGCATGCCGGGCTTCATTATGGCGGCGGTGGCATTCCTGGAGAAGAATCCCAACCCCACGCGGGGCGAACTGGCGCAGGGCCTCTCGGGGAATCTGTGCCGGTGCCAGGACTACGACAAGATTCTGACCGCGATGATGCGCGGCGCAGAGAACATGAGGAGGGCAAGCCGTGCCTAGGAACGATGCCAAATCTGTTGCACCGACTCCGCGCGTGTACGGGGCTGGACACAAATTGATTGGCAAGGATTACGTAACGGCTGACCTTTACGCGAAGGTTACAGGGCAGGCAAAGTACGCGGAGGACTTTCACGCCGAAGGAATGCTGTTCTGCAAGCTGTTGCTGAGCCCCTTGCCGCATGCGCGCGTGAAGCACCTCGAACTACGCCAAGCGCTGGCAATGCCCGGCGTGAAAGCGATTCTCACGGCCGACGAACTTCCACCTCCGGCCGATACACTCACCGACAATGGTACGGTGATTCGGGCCAACCCAAAGAGCGAGCGGGCTCTCACGGCGGAACCGCTCTACCAAGGCGAACCGATTCTCGCTGTGGCCGCGGTCGATGAGCTCACTGCCGCTGAAGCGATTGAAAAGATTCGAATCGAGTTCGAACCGCTTCCCTTCGCCATCGACCCGCTCGATACCCTGCGGCACGCTGGCCCCAATCCCAGAACGGACGGAAACATCTGGGTGCAGTCTCCGACACCGCCGGCCGTCGCGGGAGCTCCGCCGCCGGCCCCTCCACCTCCCACGATAGGAGCGCTCAAGTGGACCGAGGCGGAGTTCGCCGATGCGAAGTACGGGCGTCTGCCGATGGGAAAAACGCCGGATGAATGGTCGTACGGTGATATCGACGCGGGGTTCAAGAATGCGGCGCTGGTGCTCGATGAAACGTTTGTGACGCCGGACACGAGCCATCAGCCGCTTGAGACGCGCAGTGCGCTGGCTTACTGGCAGAACGGGAAGGTCTACGTTCACACCGGCACGCAGAGCACCGCGCAAACTGTTCCCGCCATCGCGAGATGGTTGAACATCGATGTGAGCAAAGTTGTCCTCGTCAGCGAATATACCGGAGGCGGCTTCGGCAGCAAGGTCACGGCGGGCGTGTCGCTGATTATTCCCGCGCTCCTATCGAAGAAGGCCAATGCGCCGGTGATGATGCGGATCAGCCGGGAGGAGGAGACTTTCATCGGCCGCGCGCGGCCCAGTCTGCTAGGGCGGATGAAAGTCGGCTTTTCCAAGGACGGGCGGATCATCGCGCTCGACATGTTCGTTATCTCTAACAACGGCCCCTATGACGCAAACGGCGATGTCCCCACATCGGGGCGTATCGTGTCGCTCCTCTACCAACCAGAAGCCATGCGCTGGCGCGGAGTGACTGTTCTGACGAATACGCCGCCCAGAAGTGCGCAGAGCGCGCCTGGCGGCCTGCAGGGCATCGTTATTATGGAGCCGATCATCGCGAAAGCGGCGCGCAAGCTCGGGCTCGACCAAGTCGCCATCCGCCGAATCAATTGTCCGGAGGGCAAGGCGCCATTCGGGCCAGAAGTGAAAGGCAAGCGGCCTTATGCGACGAGCGCGTTCCTCAAGGAAGCCCTCGACCGCGGGGCAGAACAGTTCAAATGGAATGAGAGAGTCGCGCGCACACCGAAGCGGATCGGTACAAAGGTGCGCGGCGTCGGCGTATCGCTCAGCTGTTATGTTGGCGGCACGGTCGGATTCGATGGTCTCCTCGTTATCAAGCCGAATGGCCGCGTGAACTTCCAGTCCGGAATCGGCAACCTGGGAACAGAGTCAGTCATCGACGTACATCGCGCGGGAGCCGAAGTACTCGGAGTACCGTGGGAGAAGTGCGACGTTACATGGGGTGACTCGTCCAAAAACCTTCCGTTCACCTGCGTTTCCGGCGGCAGCCAGACGACTCACGCGATGACTCGCGCTGCCTATGCGACCGCGATCGATGCCCGGCAAAAACTCAAGGAGATTGCAGCCAAGAAGCTCGGGGGCAAGCCAGAGAATTACGATGTTGCCGACGAGCGCGTATTTCGCAAGGGCGGGGGCGCCGGCATGACTCTGGCGCAGGCTGCGAACTACGCGATTCAACTCGGGGGCATCTACGATGGCCACGAAGTATCCGTCGATCTCAACAAGCGGACTAAGGCGTCGGCAGCGGCGCTCGCGGGCCAGGGACTTTTGGCGGCCGCGAAGGACAATTACCCTCGCGATGGCGCGACATTTTCCTACATTGCCAGCTTTGCCGAGGTCGAAGTGGATGTGGAGACCGGCAAGTACAATATCGTAGATTTCCTCGCCTACGCCGACGTAGGCTCGGTAATTCATCCTCGCTCGCTTGGGGGCCAGGTGCTGGGCCGGTCGGTTCTGGGCATTGGGCATGCGATTGGGCAGAAGTGGGTGTACGACCCTCACTACGGCGCTATGCTTTCGACGCGCTTCTACCAGAGCAAGCCGCCAACGATTTTGGACGTGCCTGTCGACATGCAATGGGCGGCGCTGGATATTCCAGATCCTGAAACACCGGTCGGCGCCCGCGGCGTGGGCGAACCGCCTGTTGGCGGCGGGTGCGCCTCAATCTTGAACGCACTGTCAGACGCCCTGGGTGATGAGATTTTTCAGCGCGCGCCCGTAAACGCGGACACCATCCTCACGTCCCTCGAAGCGGGACGTCCCATGCAACATCCCCTAATGGCGCACATTTAGTGGGTATGCGGGAGGAGAAGCCATGGCTGTAATCCGAGACGTAATGCCGACTTTCGAGCTGGTTCAGCCGAACTCTATTGCTGATGCGCAAAGGGTGCTCGAGCAGCAGGGCGACAACGGCTGGGTGCTGGCCGGAGGTATGGATAGCTTCGACTGGCTCAAGGACCGCATCAAGAAACCAAAGGTCGTGGTTGATTTGAGCGGGATCGGGGAACTCAAGGGAGTTCGTACCACCGCCGACGGCATCGAGATCGGAGCGATGACCACGCTGACGGAAGTAGTTGAGCATCCCGTCATCAGAGAGAAATACAAGCTGCTGGCGGAGAGCGCGGAATTGGTCGCCTCGCCGCAGATCCGGAACCAGGGCACGCTTGGCGGCAACGTGTCTCAGGATGCTCGATGCTGGTATTACCGCGCGGGTTGGCCTTGCTACCGCGCCGGCGGAAACATCTGTTATGCCGATACGCCGGAGGGCCGCAACCGGGAGCACGCGATTCTGCATGCGGACCGCTGTGTGGCGGTGAATCCTTCCGACTCTGCTCCCGCGCTTATTGCGCTCGATGCCAAATTCGTGATTCGCACTTCCATGGGTGAGCGCGTGGTGGACGCCGAGGACTACTTCATCGGACCCCAAATCGATATCACCCGGCTGCACATTTTGAAGCCCGGGGACCTGCTGACGGCCGTTCGTATTCCCTCCACGTGGGCTGGCTCACAGTTTTATTTTGAAAAAGTGCGAGACCGGAATGTGTGGGACTTTCCGTTGCTCAACGTGGCCTCAGCGATGGTGGTGTCAAGTGGCAGCATTGAGCGAATCCGCATTGCGGTGAACGGAGCCGCCGCTCGTCCTCTGCGCTTGAAGGTTGTCGAAGACGCGGTCCGTGGCAAACCTCCGAATGCGGCAACCGGAGAAATGGCGGGGAAATTGGCGGTGCAGGGAGCTGTCCCCTTGCAGTTCAATGCTTACAAGGTCCCACTGATGAGGAATCTGGTGAAGCGGGCCATCGGGGGAGTGCAGGAGGGAACATGGACTTCCTAGAGTGGGCCACCAGTCCGTGGGGGAAAAATGTCCCGATCCACATCGCTTGGTTCTTGATATGGGTAGCTGCGATCGCGGGATTGCTCTTCCTTATTGTTCACGCCACTTATATCCGATATTTCGCCAAAGCCAGGGAGTTTGCGAACAGCGACTCACCTGCGGTCGCGGCGCGCATACCTGAGCGTGTGCCCAGGCACTCGCTGACCGCGCGGCTGTTCCACTGGATTATGGCCGCCTCCATGGTCACGTTGCTATTTACCGCCTTTCTCCCGAAGATGGGTGTTCAGTTCGACTGGGTCACCTATCATTGGATCGCAGGCTCCGTCTTGACCGTCTCCATCCTCTTTCACATCATTCACGCGTCCTTCTTTATGGACTTCTGGTCGATCTGGCCAGACACGATTGACCTGCGGGACGCGTCGAGAAGAATACTCCGGTTTGTGGGGAAGTCCGCGCCACCGCCGGACAGATTCGCCAAGTATCCTTTGGAGAACAAGCTCTACCACGGCGCTATCATCGCCGCAGGTCTGTCCTCGATCGTAACCGGTGTGTTTATGATGTTTCGGGTACGCACGATCTTTTTCTCCCGCAATCCATATCTGTTCAGCGACATGACATGGGGCATGATGTACGTGCTACATGGACTGGCAGGCGTCGGACTGATCGCTTTGATCATGGTGCATATCTACTTTGGGCTGCGGCCGGAGAAACGCGCCATTACCAAGTCGATGATTTTTGGTTGGATGAGCCGCGACTTCTATCTTAAAGAACACGATCCGGCGCGATGGCTGGTCGAAGCCCCAGCGTCACCTTCGAGATCCCAGGCAGCAAAGACCGAGGGGTTAACAGATGCTGGCTGATATCTCGGAGCGCTGCAACACGATCGAAGAATGCTACGAGTTTATGCTGGCCTACGCGGCACAAGGGCTTCCCAGTGACGAGGGCAGCCAGTCAGGCGGACAAATACGCGAATACCTGGATCGCGCCGCAAAGGCGATGTCTGGCCTGGCAGAGAGCTGCGCGACGGCCGTGAAACAAGAGCGCTTTGAGCCGGGTGAACGATGCCAGGCGTTCTTTGCAGTGCTTGACCGCGACGCACACGACTCGCTCGCCGCGGTTGAGCTGGTTCTCGCACAACCCACCATTAGCTCTCAATTGATTGACAACTTGAACGCTTCCATCCATCTCCGCGCGTTGCTCACGGATCTGTTTCTTCTAAGTGAAATCGCAAACACTCAACGCAGAGCGGCAAAGCCGATGGCTTCGGGCGGTTAGGACTTCTTCTCAGGCGAATGAAACCCAGGGAGGAACGCCTTCACGCCCGAGGTGTGCGGCAAGGAGCAATTATTGGGACCACACTCTTTTCTACCGACTAACTCGTGCAATCAATCTGTGAGATCAGGTCGTTTTTAGGCCCACGGTTCGGGCCAGCTTCAGTTGCCGATCGTCAAAGGTCCAAAAGCGCTCCGCCTTGAGCTCGAGCGCGCAGGCTACGTGTAAACTGTCGAGCGTTCGAACTCCGAGCTTTGGCCCGTAGCGGCGGCCCAATTCAACGCACACGTCAAGGGCAGTCTCGGGTACGTCTACGCTAGGCCAAACTCCAGCGGTTCGATCGTCGTGGAGCTCCTGATGTACGCGATTCGCTTCAGCAGTCGTCATCTGCCGGCGGAAGACTTGTTGCGATATGGCATGCGCCCATTCAGCGAAATGAAGCGGCGTAATACATGGCCTGGCGCCTGGGCTCAAAAGGAGGTCGGCCTTGGTGGAGTGAGCATCTTTTACGTAAATCGAGACGAAAAAGCTGGTATCGGCGTAAATCGTCAAAAGCGGCCTCGCTCCTCGGTGACGATGTCTGCTCCCGGTAGAACCCGATCGCCGAAGATCTTCTTGCGGCGGGCCGCGAAATCCGGAACCGCCACGGTTGTTTCTTGCTGCTCCGCTGGAACGATGCGGGCTATAACCTTGTTGCGGTCTCGGAGTTCCACAGTTTTTCCCGCCCGCAACCAGGCCTTCAGCTTTCGGGTGTCCCGTAGTTGACGGATGTTCACGTTAGGCATGCGATGATTGTGGCACATTGCGTGTCACATTGTCAAAGTCGTGAAGCGCTCCCAGCGCTCCCGTTGGCAACCCTGTTCCTCGCCAAAATATCATCCGTTCCAAAGATGGTGTGATTTGTACATGCGCGACGGTCAACAGCCTCAACTCAGGCCATCAGCGCTTTGTAGCCCACGTAGCCCAAATAAGCCGGGGGAATGCACAGGCAAATGCCGTCAATTCAACGGATTTGGCCTGGTCCAGGCTGGTTCGGGACTAGGAGGTCGGGCGCGGCGTGACTTCAATGGAATTTCGGGCCCGGTCCGTTCGTGAAGAGGCAGCAGAGCAGAGTTTCAGGACGAAGGCGAACCTCGTAACTTCGTTGGGGCGCGTGCCCGATCTGCCGGGTTCATTCAAGACACCCGAGAACGCCCGAAGTGAAACGGCCCGGATTCTCTTTCGAGCGTCCGGGCCGGTGTGTTTTCAGGTTTTCAGGTCAATCGTTCATGGATACGTTTCTCGTGGACCCACAACGCAGCACCGCATCTTCTCGCGAAGTTTGCGCGATAGATGGCGAGAGTTGGCTTCCAGGGTTGGGAATTCGGTTTTGTTACTCGTGTTACTTTTTTTGGGCACTTTCGATGTCCGTAGGAGAGACTGGAGGGCACTGAGACTCGTTCGTAAACAACAGAAAATGCGGGTTTTACGAATGAAGTGACAGAAAACAAGAGAGTTGCGGAAAAAGGAGCAATATAATCCCCCCTCTCCGTCAGAAACTCTAAGTGACTGATACCACACGCTATTTTTCTAACAGTTTCCCGTGTTACTAATTCTTGGATTTTTTCGACGGAATTTGCGCATCCTGTTCAGTCGACGTGAAAATCTAAATATAACGAAGATAAGGACTTCCAATTTTTGCGTCAGGGGGTTAGAAGTCCCATTCGGGGGGTTCGAAGGAACCATTCTCCGCATATGCCGAACGCACAAATGCCCGTTGCGGGCCAGAATCATTCGCGGAGGTTACCAGTGATGTCCGCGAACCGGACTTGATTTCGCCGAATTCAAATTGACGAGATACGCTGTTACTCAGGACTTGGGCTGTTGGCGACCGATGGAGGAATTTTTCTTGGACTGCTTTCCGCCTTTTCTCGATTCCTTGCGCTTGCTGCCCAAGCCCAACGGCATTCCATCACAACACGGCACAACATGTATCGCGATCCCGCCCTGGTGCACGGGCATTTAGAGTCCCGCCCGTGTTTCATTTCACAGCCTCACTCGGATTGTCCCACACGGGAGTGATTCTAGCCTCGCCCTAGTTTCCGGTTTTGCTGTTTTAGGACTTGGCCCGCTTCGCCAGGGGCTTAATCACCGCAATGCCTGACTCTGGATCGATGTACTTCTGAAGGTGCGCAGGACTCTCTGTCAGAACGACTTCGCATGTCGGCCGAATACGCGCCCCCAGCAAGTGACCACCATGCGCCGTTCCGTTTTTCTTTCCAACCACAGCATGAGCATGAACGACCGGCTCTCCATCCTTCAGCGCAACATCTCCGATAAGTGATAAGAGTTCAACTTGCTCATCGAGCGTTACCGACGGCTCATACCGTTTGTTTTCCCAACTGAGCCACCCCAGTCGCACTGACGAGAGTGCACCGATAGCCTTGAAGCTGGCGGCCGACAGCTTCTGCTCCTTGGCAAACTGAAGTAGCCCTGCCGCGAGCTCGTCTCCGGTTTGAAACACGAGGATGAACGTCTTCGGCGATTCGTCGATCTTCTTGAAATTCATAGGTCCTCCTTAGTCGCGGAAGAAGCGCAGGAATTCCTGCAGCACTTCTTCCGATTGCTCTTCTGCAAGATAATGTCCTGCGTCAAGGGCCCGTCCTTCCACAGGCGAGCTCGCGCGCTGTCGCCAGACTTCGAGAACGTTCCAGAGCTTCCCGACCGCGCCCTTTGCACCCCACAATGCGAGCACAGGAGCCTCAATTTTCCGTCCGGCTTTCTCATCGGCCTCATCCATCTCCAGGTCGATTTCCGCAGCCGCGCGAAAATCCTCGCAGCTCGCATGAATGGCCTCAGGAGTACAGAAGCAGTGTTTGTACTCCTTGCGAGCTTCTGCCGTAAGAGCTCCGGGCGTTCCGTTCTGCACCTCGAGATGCTCGTTAAGGAAGAATTCCGGATCTGCTCCGATCATATGTTCAGGCAATGGGGCTTTCTGGATAAGAAAGAACCACCACATGTACTTGGTGGCGAACTCCTTCGACGTATCCCGATACATGCGCAGAGTCGGCACAATCTCCAAGAAGCAGACTTTGCGGACTGCCTCTGGGTGATCTAAGCACAGTCGGTGAGCTGTTCTGGCCCCTCGGTCGTGAGAACCCACGTAAAACCGTTCATACCCGAGATGACGCATGACCTCGAGCTGGTCCTGAGCCATTGCGCGAAATGAGTAGTTGACGTGTCGCGCACCTCCCTCTGGCTTGCTCGAATCGCCGTAACCTCGCAGGTCAGTTAGCACAACGGCGAACCGGTCCGTGAGGTGCCTCGCAATCTTGTGCCAGATAACGTGTGTTTGGGGATAGCCATGAAGAAGGAGCAGAGGTGGACCTGAACCGGCCCGAAGGGTTCGTATCGTAGCCCCTGTCGTCGAGATATCTCCGACCAGAAAGCCCGGAAACAAGACAGACTCAATCACTGCGAAAGTCCTTCGGAGCTGTTGCATGTTGGATGCGCGTCCGCGAAAAAGGATGATGGTAATTTCCCAAATTGACCATAGCGCCCGATAGGCACGCAAAACCGGACAAGTCAAGTTCTAGGACGGGCCCGGTGCAGTGGTGTTGGACGGCAGCGCCGTGAGATAGGCGGCGAAGTTTTCGTTGAACAACGCGCCGGGCCGTTTTTCCCTCAGAAGCGCCACGGCATCCTCACCTTTCATCCCGAGATAGGTCAGCACCAATCCCGCGACCAGAGCCGACCGGTTGAAACCCATGCCACAGTGCGCCAGAACTTTCTCGCCGTTGGCCACCAATCGAGCCCCGAGCCTCGCCAGCGCGTGCAGCTTGTTCAAATCCGGCAGGTCCTCATCGCAGATGGGAAAGTAGACATAGAGCATGTGATTGGGAATGTTTGGAATGCCCAAGTCGAGACTACCGTCCAGGTCTATCACCGCAGTAATGCCATGATCCTCAATCGGCTTCCAGTCATCGATCGACGGGGAAATAAACAGCTGACGTTGCTCATCGAGTGGTACGAGATCCATCGAAGATTTTCCCGACTTATGAGTTCAACAGTAACGATTTGGTGAGAATGTTTCAATGGCTCTGGTTAGTGGGGAAATCGTCCATGTGGTTTTGGCGGTTTCCAACAATGACGACCGCTCCTGTCAGCGAACGATCTATATATAAAGGTTAAGCCGATGGCTTGTCTCTCGGATCGGTCAAACCTCGAACCCTGACGGAATTATTGCGCAGCACAGTCCCGGTGGAATTAAGGCAAACGGCAGAAGCTCGGAAGACCCCGTGCAGCCTCTTGTATTACAGCTCGTAATACATTAAGCTAGCGCTCTGAGGTAATGTTATGCCATCTCCTGTGACATTGAGGGTGGATAAGGAAACCAGGCAGCGTATCGCCCGCATTGCGCACCGCAAGCAATTGTCTGCGTCAGAGGTGATTCGCCATGCGATCGAGACATGGATCGAAGAGCAGGAACCAGCCGGATCGCCTTATGAAATGGTTTCGGACTTGATTGGAATTGTGCACGGCGGAAACCGAAAACGCTCGGCGGGAGCGGGCCGTCAGTTCGCCGCCCTGCTAAAGAGCCGACGGGGCTCCCGATGATCTTGGTGGATGCGGGGCCCCTCGTGGCTCTCGTGGACGCAGACGACCAATACCATCAGCAATGCGTGTCGACTTTGAAGAGTTTGCGAGAACCTTTGGCAACGGTGTGGCCGCCTCTGACGGAAGCGATGTACCTGTTAAACGATCTGCCCGCGGCGCAGGAAGCTCTATGGGAGATGTTGGTGAGGAAGGCGCTGCAGCTGCTACCGCTTGGCCTGGTCGATTTGCCACGCATCCGTGAACTTCTGCGGAAATATGCCGATCGTCCGATGGATCTTGCCGACGCAG
>Ga0210392_10001631_pt1 | contig 11731 bp, 12 predicted proteins | sample IncBWC30OmetaG_FD_161057 | JGI IMG/M metagenome (GOLD analysis project Ga0210392, IMG submission 161057) | Forest soil microbial communities from Barre Woods Harvard Forest LTER site, Petersham, Massachusetts, United States - Inc-BW-C-30-O ...
CAAGCTGTAGCCCGCGCCGCGCACGGTATGCAGCAGCGGCTTGTCGAAGTCCTTGTCAATCGCCTGCCGCAAGCGGCTGATATGCACGTCGATCACATTGGTTTGCGGGTCGAAGTGATAATCCCAAACGCCCTCGAGCAGCATGGTGCGCGTCACGACCTGTCCGCTATGGCGCATCATGAATTCGAGCAGCTGGAATTCGCGCGCGGTCAACTCGATTTTCTTGCCGTTGCGCATCACCCGGCGGGTCATGCGATCCAGTTCCAAATCGGCCAATTTCAATTTGGTGCTCGCTTCCGCGTTGCCCGCTTCGCCGCGGCGCGCCAGTGCGTCGATACGCGCCAGCAATTCGGCCATGTGATAGGGCTTGGTCAAATAATCGTCGCCGCCGGCACGCAATCCGGTGATGCGGTCATCGACATCGCCGAGCGCGCTCAAAATCAGGACCGGCATTTTGCGCCCCGTGGCGCGCAGCGACTGCACCAGCGCGAGTCCGTCCATTTTCGGCAGCATGCGATCGATTATTGCCAGATCGACGGCGATGGAGGAGGCCATGTGCAATCCCTCCAGCCCATTGCCCGCGACATCGGCCGTGTGACCGGCCTCCCGCAGCGCCTTCGCCAGGTAGTCCCGCGCAACTTCGTCGTCTTCGACTATCAATATGTGCATGGCTCAGTATCTTAGACTAGGATGCGGTCGCCCGGGTTCACTGGATAGAACCCCCCACCAGGCGAAATATATGCCCGAGTCTCGGATCCTTGCCCTCGCCGCGCTGGCCGCGCTGTTCTGGGCGGTTCCTTCCTACACGAAAGAAGCGCCGTTGTGGGAAGTCGGCCTCGGTGCAGGCGCGATTGCCTTTCAAGACTATCGGGGTTCGGATACGACGCACGCCTATCCCCTGCCCGTTCCCTACATCGTCTACAACGGCAAATTCCTCAAGGCGGATCGCGACGGGGTGCGCGGCACGCTGTTCAATCAGGATTGGATGGAGATCAATCTGAGCTTCAACCTGACCACTCCGGTACGCAATGACCGCGAGCGCAGCGGCATGCCGGATCTGCGTTCCACCGTGGAGATGGGACCCTCGTTCGATTTTCATCTGCTGCGCACCGACGATCGCCGCGTCAAGCTGGACTTGCGCATGCCGCTGCGTGCCGCCGCGACCGTGGAAGCCTCGCCGCGCATCATCGGCTGGACCTTCAGCCCGAGATTGAATCTGGATCTACGGGATCCCTTCGGACTCCCGGGATGGAATCTCGGGCTGTTGGCAGGCCCGCTGTTCGCAGATCGCCGCTACCACGACTATTTCTACTCGGTTGCGCCCCAGTACGCGACCGCTTCGCGGCCGCAATTCACCGCCACGGGCGGCTACGCCGGCACCCAGACGCTGGCCGCCTTGTCGAAACGATACCCGAAACTTTGGGTGGGCGCCTATGTGCGATACGACACATTGGCCGGCGCAGCATTTGTTGACAGCCCCCTGGTTCAGCGCAAAAGCTATTGGACCGGCGGATTTGGTTTCGCCTGGATGATCAAGAAATCAACACAGGTCGTGCAGATACCGGACTGACAGCGACGATGCCGCGTTTCCTAAAAGTCATATACGAATATTTCGCGCTGTACAGTTCGCTGACTTTGCTGGGACTCATCTGTCTGACCTGGTCGGTGTTTGCCCTGCCGCTGTATTTCATCCTGCCCAAGCGCGCCGGCACCGCGGTCGGCCGCTTCGGCATCATGGCGGGTTTCCGGATCTACTCCTGGTCCTTGTCTCTCACCGGAACCTACCGGCTGGATTTGCGTGCGGTCGATACCTTGAGAGGCGGCCCGCCGGTGATTCTGGCGCCAAACCATCCGGCGCTGATCGACGCGCTTTTGATTTTGACTCGGCACCCGAATTTGGTTTGCGTGATGAAGTCGGAACTCATGAAAAATGTGTTCCTGGGCTCAGGATCGCGGCTCGCGCGTTACGTGCGCAACGACTCCTCCCGCCAAATGGTCAAGGAGTCGGTGGCACACTTGCAAGCCGGCGGCGTGTTGTTGCTGTTCCCCGAGGGCACGCGCACCACGCGGTTTCCGATCAACCCCCTGGTGGGCAGCGTCGGCTTGATCGCGAAGCACGCCAAGGTGCCGGTGCAGACGCTGATAATTGAGACCGACTCGCCGTTTCTGAGCAAGGGCTGGCCATTGTTCAAGCGGCCCGAACTACCCGTCACCTACAAAGTTCGTTTGGGCCGCCGCTTCGATCCACCATCGGATGTGACCGCCTTTACGGCGGAACTCGACCGCTACTATCGCCAGGAACTCGAGGGCGCTCCCCAGTCGCGCTGGCTGAAACACGAGTCATGACGCCATCGAGCACTCATCTTGTGCTCATTCCGAGCTACAACCCCGGTCCCAAGGTGTTCTCAACGGTGCAGGCCGCCCTCGATCAATGGGCCCCCATCTGGGTGGTGGTCGACGGCAGCACCGATCACTCCGAACATAGGTTGTCGGAAATGGCGGCGGTGGAGCCGGGCCTGCGGGTTTGGGTACTGCCGCAGAACCGCGGCAAGGGCGCGGCGGTGTTGTTTGGCCTGCGGGAAGCGCAGGCTTTGGGCTTCACGCATGTGCTGACGTTGGATTCCGACGGACAACATCCGGCGGAAAGCATACCGGCCTTCATGCAGGCTTCCCTGGCGTCTCCCGATTCCATGGTGCTCGGAGAACCCGTATTTGATGCCAGCGCGCCTGGCCTGCGCGTCAAAGGCCGTAAGGTTTCGAATTGGTGGGCCAATCTCGAAACGCTGTGGGCGGGAATACACGATTCGTTGTTCGGTTTCCGGGTCTATCCGATTGCCGAGCTGCTCAAGGTCATGCGCGGACAGATTTGGATGCGGCGCTTCGACTTCGATGTGGAGGCCGTGGTGCGCCTGTGCTGGCGCGGGGTGCGGCCCATCAATCTACCGGCCCCGGTGCGTTACTTCAGTCCGGAGCAGGGAGGCGTCTCTCATTTCAACTATTGGCGCGACAACGCGTTGCTGACCTGGATGCATTTCAGGCTGTTCCTCGGATTTATTGCACGTCTGCCGCTCTTGATCGCAAGGCGCTTGCGCAACGCTTAGTGCGGTTTGCGCGGGGAGGACTTGGAAATTCCAGTGCCCCATCCCGGCCAGATATACCAACCCCGCCGCCTGCCTGCCCGTGGGGCCGGTCCCCACCCCGCCGGCCAGTGGCTGCATGCCCGGCTGAAGGCCGGCCCGGCGCAGGGCCTTCGACGGTACCAGGAGGCGGATTCCCAGGCCGTGACGCGGTAAGTTGCCGCACCGGCCCGCACCTATATAATGCCGGTACTTAGAACTCCTATTGAAAGCTCAAGCCTATGGCCGACAAAGCGTCGCTCATGCAACAGCCGGCGCCGCTGACCGATGTCGGTCTCGAGCGGGAACTTGCCGCACTGTTCGTGCAAGCCCTGAATCTCGAGGTCCTGCCTCAGGATATCGATGTCGACGCCCCCCTGTATGGCGAGGGTTTGGGATTGGACTCCATCGATATCTTGGAGGTGGCGTTGATCGTCTCCAAGCAGTACGGCATTCACCTTCGGGCCGATAGCCAGGAGAATCAGCAGATCTTTCGTTCTTTGAGGCACCTAGCAGAGTACATTGCGGCACAGAGAACCAAGTAATCATGGCCTCAGGACGTAGACTGCAGCTCGCTGCCGTCGTCTTGTTCTTCGTCGCTTACTCCGTACTGTCGCACTACAGCAATCTCAATCCGCAAGCGCACGATTTGGGCGCGGGGCTCGCGCTTGCACCGATGCTCACCCTGGGTTTTGTTTTGCTGTGGCGCTCCAGCGGCCCATTCATGGCCTGCTTGAGCGCAGTGGCGGCGGCCATCCTGCTGCGCGTATTTTGGCCCGTGCTCACGCAGAATTTTTCCATCGTGTACCTGGTCCAGCAGTGCGGCTTCTACTGCATCATGGCCATCACGTTCGGCCGCTCGCTCATCAGGGGGCGCGTGCCGCTCTGCACGCAACTCGCAGACAAGGTTCACGGCCCGTTGAGCGAGCTGGAGCTGCGTTACACGCGCAACGTCACCTGGGCATGGGTGATTTTCTTTCTCCTGAATCTCGTCGCAACGGTTTTACTATTCGCTTTTGTGCCGCTGCGCATCTGGTCGCTGTTCGTGAATTTCTGCGCCCTGCCCCTGATCTTGGCCATGTTCGCGGCTGAATATCTGGTCCGGCGCCGCGTGCTGCCGAAGGTGCATCGCAACGGCTTGCTTGCTACGTTGCGCGTTTATTTCGCGGATTCGCCTTAAAGCATGGAAGCGATCGCGCTGCTCTCGCACCCCTCTCCGGCCTCGGTCGTCGCTTATCGATCGGGCGTCGGCGTCACGGCCCGGCAATTTCTCGCCGACGCAGCACTGTTGGCACAGCGACTTCCGAGCGCCCAGCATGCGCTGAATGTCTGCGCCGATCGCTATCGCTTCACGGTCGGACTCGCGGCGTGCCTCATGTCGGGGCGCGTCAGCCTGTTGCCGTCGACGCATACTCCGCAGGTCATTGCGCAGCTCGCGGCGTTTGCACCCGACGCCTTTTGCCTGACGGACGACAGGCGTTGCGATATCGAGTTGCCGCAGGTTTACTTTCAGGACTTGCTGGATGAATCCGCGCCCGCGGCTGCAGCGAGCACGCCCTTCGATGTGCCGCAGATCGCTGCATCTCAGCTCGCGGCCATTGTATTTACCTCAGGGTCGACCGGCTCGCCGCTACCCTTCAAGAAAACCTGGGGATTGCTGGCGCGCTGCGTGCAGAGCGGCGCGCACTCCTTGGGGCTGTTGGACGGCAAGAGCCATGCCTTGGTGGGCACGGTTCCGGGTCAGCACATGTACGGCTTCGAATCGACCGTGCTGCTGGCGCTGTTGAGCGGCAACGCCTTGAGCGCCGAGCGGCCCTTTTACCCGGCTGATGTGGCTGCCGCGGTCGGGCGTGTGCCGCGGCCGCGCGTATTGGTAACCACACCCATCCATTTGCGCACGCTGCTCTCCTCGGAGATCGAATTTCCGGCGCTCGATCTGGTGATGTCGGCAACGGCCCCTCTGAGCCGGGATTTGGCACGCGAGGTGGAGGCACGGTACGGCACTCCGCTTTTGGAGATTTACGGCTCGACTGAAACCGGCCAGATCGCCCTGCGGCGCACCGCGCAGACCGCGGTGTGGCGCCTTTGGCCCGGCGTTCATTTGCATTCTTCGAACGGCCAGGTTTTTGCGCAGGGCGGGCACATCGAGCAATTGACCCCGATGTGCGATGTCATCGAAATCACGGGCAAGGATGAATTCCTGTTGCATGGCCGGACGGCCGACCTCGTCAATGTCGCGGGCAAGCGCAGCTCATTCGGCTATTTGAACGCACAGCTCAACGCCATTCCCGGCGTCATCGATGGGGCATTCTTTCTGCGCGAGGAATCGAGCGGATCCACCGGCGTGGCGCGCTTGGCCGCGGTCGTCGTTGCGCCGGGCATGAGCGTCGCCGGCCTCACCGACCAGTTGCGCCAATTGATCGATCCGGTTTTTCTGCCGCGCCCGTTGCTGATTGTGCAGCGCCTGCCGCGCAACGCCACCGGTAAACTGCCTGAACAAGCCCTGCAGGGATTCGCGGACGAGCAATTGCGGATCAACGAAGCGCAATGAAAATGCACAGCACGCTGCAAATTGCCGCGGATCACCCGGCCTTTTCCGGCCATTTCCCCGACTTTCCGGTTTTTCCCGGCGCCGCCCTGCTCGACGAGATGCTCAGGATCATCGAATCGGCGCGTGGTATCGATCTGAGAGGCTGGCATATTTCGTCCGTCAAATTTCTCGATGCGGTTCGGCCGCGCGATTCGCTGCTGTTCGAACACGAAGCTCCGTCGGCAGGATTGATTCGCTTCACGATAAGCGTCGCGGACCGCAAGATTGCCAGCGGTACCCTGCATGAATCCTAAGGCGGCAGTCGAAAGTACCGAGAAAGCGGCCGAATGGGTCACGCATCGCGAACGCGGCAGCCTTTGGCTCTTGAGAATCATGGTGTTTCTGTCATTGCGCTGCGGCCGCAGGGCCAGCCGGCTCATTCTCTACGGCATCGCCCTATATTTTTTTCTGTTCGGGCCCAGCGCCCGGCGGGGCTCGCGCAAGTACTTGCGGCTCGCGCTCGGCAGGGAGCCCAGGGCCCGCGATCGGTTCCTGCAGATCTTGAGCTTCGCGACGACCATCCACGACCGGGTGTACCTGATCAACGGTCAGTTCGAGAAATTCAAGATCACCGTGCAAGGAGAAGACACCGTGCTCGCGCACGAGCCCAAGGGCCGCGGCGCGATGTTGATGGGCGCGCACATGGGAAGCTTCGAGGTCATGCATTCCTTGAGCCGGCGCCAGCATGGGCTGCGCGTCGCGATGGCGATGTACGAAGAGAATGCGCGCAAGATCAGCGGCATTCTCGCCGCCATCAATCCGAACTGGATCGCGGACATCGTCGCCCTGGGGCAGATCGACGCGATGCTGAACATTGCCGAGCGCCTCGATCAGGGAGCCTATGTCGGCGTGCTGGCCGATCGCACGCTGGGCGAGGAACCGTCGCAGGCCGTGACCTTCCTGGGACAGCAAGCATTCCTGCCCACCGGACCGATGCGCGCAGCCGCGATCTTGCGCTGCCCGGTGTTCTTCATGGTGGGATTGTACCGCGGCGGGAATCGCTATCATGTAGCCTTCGAGAAGGTCGCTGATTTTTCCGCCACCGGCGTCGGCAGCCGCGAACTGGCCGTCCGTGCCGCGATCGAGCGCTACGCCGCGGTGCTGGAGCAGTATTGCCGCAGCGATCCCTATAACTGGTTCAACTTCTTTGATTTCTGGCGCCAGCGGGCGCCAACCGGGGCCAAGTAATGCTGCGTAGCCTGTCACTGATCCTTTTGAGCTTGTGTTGCGGCTTCGGCAGCGCGCCGGTGCCTGCGGCACCCGCCGGTTTCAGCGATCTCGACGAGGTCATGCGCCTGCTTGCCATGCGCCAGCATGGCCGGGTCGAGTTCATTGAGCAGCAGTTCCTGAATGTCTTGAAGCGCCCGATAGAATCCTCGGGCGAGTTGCGCTACGACGCGCCGGACCGGTTGGAGAAGCGCACCCTCAAACCTCACGTCGAGACGCTGGTGCTGAGCGGCGGCACATTGACCGTGGAACGTGCGCACGGCCGGCGCGTGATGGATCTGCACGCCTACCCGCAAGTGCTGCCGTTCGTCGAAAGCATTCGCGCGACTTTGGCCGGCGATCGCGGCGCGCTCGAGCGGGTGTTTCACCTGGATTTTGCCGGCAGCGTCGAGCGCTGGAGCCTGACCCTGGTGCCGTTGGACACAAAAATCAAACAATCCGTCGCCCAGGTGCGCATCGAGGGCATGCGGGATCAGTTGCAGAGAGTTGAAATCCGCCAGCCCGATGGCGACCGATCACTCATGACGTTGCGGCCGTCCACCTTGCCATGAGTGCGCGGCTGCGCATGCTCATCATCTGGCTGGTCTGCGTGGCATTCGCGGCCTTCATCGTCGTGCGCGCCCATTACATCACCGATCTTTCAGCTTTCCTGCCGGCCAATCCGACTCCGGCGCAACAATTGCTGGTCGATCAGCTGCGCGACGGGCCTGCCTCGCGCCTCATCCTGATTGCAATCGAGCAGGGAGACGCTGCGTCGCGGGCGCATGCCTCGTTGGCCCTGGTGGAGCGCCTGCGCAAGGATCCGGAGTTCAACAGCGTCAACAACGGCGAAGCCGCCGCGGGCCAGAGAGACCGCGAATTCCTGTTCCAACACCGCTACGTGTTGAGCGAGTCGGTCAACGCGAAGCGTTTCACCGCCGCGGGTCTCAATGCTGCCATCAGGGAAACCATCGACAATCTGGCTTCGCCCGGAGGCCTTTTGTTCAAGTCGCTGCTGCCGCGCGACCCGACCGGCGAACTGCTGAATATTGTCGATCAGCTCGCGCGATCCCCCTCCCCGGAAAGCCGCGACGGCGTATGGGTATCCAGCGACGGCAGCCGCGCATTGGCGGTGGCGCAAACCGCGGCAAGCGGATCCGATAGCGACGCTCAAAGCAAGGCCATCGAGGCGATTCGCGCGGCATTTGCGGGCGCGGCGGCCGAGGCGCCGCAGAGCGCCGGCAAGATGCAATTGCGCTTGAGCGGACCTGCGGTATTTGCCGTGGCGGCGCGCGCCAAGATACAGCGCGCGGCAGTGCGACTGTCGATCGCCAGCAGCATCCTGGTGGTAACGCTGTTGCTTCTGGTCTATCGATCCTTGCCGGCTCTCGGCCTGGGACTGCTTCCGGTGGCCACCGGGGCGCTGGTCGGTGTCGCCTCCGTCGCACTGGGCTTCGGCGCCGTGCACGGCATCACTCTGGGTTTCGGCATCACCTTGATCGGTGAATCGGTCGACTATTCGATTTATTTCTTCATTCAATCGCGCCAGTCCGCCGGCGACGCCGCTGCGCGCACATGGCAGCACCGCTGGTGGCCGACGATACGCCTGGGGATGCTCACCTCCGTGTGCGGATTTGCCTCGCTCCTGCCCTCGGGATTTCCGGGTCTCAAGCAACTGGGGCTCTACTCCATCAGCGGCCTGGTTGCCGCCGCATTGGTGACCCGCTTTGTGCTGCCGGCGCTGTTGCCGGCCAACTTCTCGATCCGCAACGTGACGCCGCTGGGGATACGCGTCAACGCACTGCTGCATCGGGCGCAAAGACTCAACGGCGCTGCGCTCTTGGCGTGCAGCGCTGCGCTGGCGGTGCTGGCATTGACGGTGTTGTATTTCAATCGGACGACGTTGTGGAATCGCGAGCTCTCAGCCTTAAGTCCGGTCTCAGCCGAGGAGCAGAGCTATGACGCCAAATTGCGCGCAAATCTGGGCGCTGCCGACGTCCGCGATCTGGTGATCGTCTCGGGCCCCGACATGGAATCTGTCCTGCGCCGTGCGGAACGTGCCGGGACTGCGCTGCAGCCCCTGGTGGAGCAGCAGGTGATCGGCGGCTTCGAAAGCCCTGCCAACTATGTGCCGAGCCTGGCGACTCAAGAGAGCCGACGCAGCAGCCTGCCCAATGCGGCGGAACTGCGCGCCAATTTGAAGCAGGCCGTGGATGATCTGCCCGTGCGCGCCGACCGCCTGCAACCCTTCCTGGAAGATGTCGAAGCGACGCGGCATGCCGCGCTGGTTGCGCCGCGCGACTTGGCGGGAACCTCCATCCGCGCCGGCTTTGACGCGCTGATTCTGCATCAGAGGGATCGCTGGAATGCCTTGCTGCCCCTGCGCGGCGCCGCCATCGGCGGGGAAATCGATCTGACACGCGTGGCGGCGGCGCTGACCGACGGCAACATCGAGGACGCGAGGGTGCTCGACCTCAAGCGGGAGTCCGACGCGCTCTACGCGAGCTATCTGTCGGAGGCGATTCACTTCTCGCTGGCCGGTTTTTTGGCGTTGACGTTGTTGCTGCTGATCGCGCTGCGTTCGCCGCGGCGTGTCGCACGTGTCTTGGCGCCGCTGGTGTTGGCGGTGTTGACGGTCGCCGCCGGCCTTGCCCTGGCCGGCGTGCAGCTGAGCATCCTGCACCTGGTGGGCATGCTGCTGATCGTGGCGGTGGGTTCGAATTACGCACTGTTCTTCGATCGCCAGGCCAACTCGGAAGAGCCGGGCAACGAATCGCTGACGCTCGCATCGCTGCTCATCGCCAATGCCAGTACGGTCATCGGTTTCGGTCTCTTGTCCTTCTCTCAGATTCCGGTGCTCGTCGCCCTCGGCACCACGGTGGCGCCGGGTACATTCCTCGCGCTGCTGTTTGCGGCAATCGGCCACCGCGCACGCGATGCGCATGCACGTGCACATGCATAGCATCCTGAGCGCAGCGAACTTGGGGTCGCGGGCCCCGACGCAAATGATCTGGCTGCCCGGGGCCTACCACCACGCCCGGGACTTCGAACAAGCAGGATTTGCGCAGGCCGTCCAAGCGCGCCGCAAACCGGTCGACCTGCTGTTTGTCGATCTGGAAATGCAGCATCTGAACGATCAAGGCGCGCTCGACCAGCTGCAATCCGAGATTGTCATACCCGCGCGCGCGTCGGGCGCGTCGATCTGGTTGGCGGGAATTTCACTGGGCGGCTTGTTTGCGCTGGACTATGCCAGCTCTCACCTCGAGGAGATCGATGGACTATGCGTGCTTGCCCCCTACCTGGGAAACCGCATGCTGATCGATGAGATTGCGGCCGCAGGGCTCGCCGGCTGGGAACCGGGCGCACTTGCGGACTCCGATGCGGAACGCCGAATATGGCGCTTTCTCAAAACACGAGCCGGCTCGCGGCCTCTTTTTCTAGGGTACGGCCGGGGCGACCGCTTCTCCCGGGCGCACGACCTGCTGGCTGCGGCACTCCCCGCAAGCTCGGTGCAAGTCGTTGAAGGAGGACACGAGTGGCGCACGTGGACGTTGCTCTGGGAGAATTTTTTGGATTCGCATTTCGCATGAACACCGGCGCGTACAAGCCGGCCCGGTGGTCGCCGGCGCCGCTGTTGCTGGCTTCGGGTGCCGTGCACCTGGGCGCGGCGGCCGCGTGGCTGGCGCGCCCGCGCACCTGGCCCTGGGCGCTGGGTGCGCTCGTCGCCAATCACGCCGTCTTGGCGGCCGCGGGACTGTGGCCGCGCAGTCAACTTCTGGGACCGAATTGGATTCGCCTTCCGGCCCACGCCAAACCGGGACAAGCCAACCTGGCACAAACCGCCGCGCCGGATGTGGCCATCACCATCGACGACGGACCCGATCCGAATGTCACCCCACAGGTGTTGGCGCAGCTCGAGAACTATCGGGCACGCGCGACTTTTTTTTGCATCGGCGAGAGTGTGCTGCGCTACCCTGATCTTGCACAGGAGATCGTGCGCCGCGGACACGTCATTGAGAATCACAGCCAGCGCCATCGTCACAATTTCTCTCTGTTGGGCCCCGCCGGCATGAACGAGGAGATTTCCCGCGCCCAGGAAAGCATCCATCGTGTCACTGGAAGCAGCCCGCTTTTTTTCCGCGCCCCGGCAGGGCTGCGCAATCCTTTTCTTGACCCGGTGCTGGCCCGTCTGAAATTGCGGCTGGTGAGCTGGACGCGGCGCGGCTTCGACACGGTGAGCGCCGATGCCGACGCGGTGTTCCGCCGCTTGACGCGGCCGCTCCAGGCGGGCGACATCCTCCTGCTGCACGACGGCCATGCCGCGCGCAGCCGCACCGGCCGGCCGGTGATTCTCGAAGTATTGCCGCGATTGCTCGATGCCTTGCAGGCGCGCGGCCTCGAATCCGTCACCCTGCGCTCGGTCCTATGAAAACGATGAATCCTCTCGTGCTCGCGCAGTTCACCGCGACCAGCTGCATCGGCACGGGTCTGGGACCCACGCTGGCCAGCCTCGCCGCGCAACGCAGCGGTCTGACACGCTGTAATTTCGAATCCGCCGCGATCGACACCTACATCGGCGAGGTTTCCGGCGTGGACGCGCAGCGTCTGCCCCGCGAATTGAGCCTGTTCGATTGCCGCAACAACCGCCTGGCCGAGCTGGCACTACGGCAGGACGGCTTCCTCGAATCGGTGGAAGAGGTTGCCGTTCGATGGGGCCGTCGCCGGGTCGGCGTGTTCATCGGCACCAGCACCGCCGGCATCATGCAGACTGAACTGGCTTATCGCGCGCGCGATCCCATCAGCGGCGCACTGCCGTCGA
>Ga0210392_10001632_pt1 | contig 11722 bp, 8 predicted proteins | sample IncBWC30OmetaG_FD_161057 | JGI IMG/M metagenome (GOLD analysis project Ga0210392, IMG submission 161057) | Forest soil microbial communities from Barre Woods Harvard Forest LTER site, Petersham, Massachusetts, United States - Inc-BW-C-30-O ...
CGCAGGGAGCGTGTAACTTTGAGAGCAAATGCGGCCCAGAGCTCCTCCTGCTTGTCGTATTTCCAGGCGTTGAATTCGACAGTACGACAGGCTGGCGCGACCTTTCTTAGGCGGTTTTTGAGCTGGAGCATGAATGAGGATTTGCCGCTGCCCCAAGAGCCCTCGATTGAACAGGCGAGCGGGGCTCGGGTATTGGGGGCGACGAGGAAGTCGGCAAGGGCATTGACGTAGAGTTCGAAGCCGAGTTCGTCGACTGCGGCAGCGCTATCGCCGACCGAACTTGCCTGAGCGAAGATTTGTTGTTTTGGCGCGTCCGGAGCCGGTTCCGGATTAGAAGATGAACTCGGCGCTGCAGATTCGCTTTCGCTGAGATCAGGCCTTGTTTTAGGGTTGGGAACTCTTTCTTCCGTGTGTCCGAATGCGTCTTGTACTATCTCGGTCATCCCGTCTCACCTGACGGTCAGGAGTTGTCCCAAACGTAATGAGGGGCCTGGCCGGAGTCAAGAGAATTTACTGACGAATGTTATCCAGCCTTTCGATTAACGAGGAAAGGAACACCCTTGAAGATTGTGGAATTAACTGGGCAAATTTCAGATAACTTTTTGCGATGCGGCACCTCGTTTTTGTAATGAAGAGTTCCTACTAATTCCGGTGGAGGCCAATCCGGCGTGGGATAGAATTGGCGCATGTCGGGCCAGCTCGCTTCGATTCCCTTTGAGAGGGGTGGAGCGGGAACCCATGCGATTTCGAACGTCCCGCACTTCCCGCGATTCTCTCCTTCGCTGTCGTATGCGTCTTTGACGATGCCGGGCGATCCGTTTGAGCGGGAGGCAGATCGTCTCTCAGGCGAGGCGATGCGCGGCGAGCCTACGTCATTGCCCCGCTCTTTTGCGTCACCGCTACAGCCCAATAAGGGGAGCGGATCGAACCAACTCGATGTTCCCGCCAGTGTGCATCGCGCCCTTGCCGGGCCGGGCTGTCCGCTGTCTGCGGGCCTGACGCGGGAGATGTCGCAACGATTCGGTCATGACTTTTCGCAGGTACGGGTGCATGACGGGGCTGTGGCCGACGAGTCGGCGCGGCATATTCAGGCGATTGCCTATACGGTTGGCCCAAACATCGTTTTTGGAGCGGGCAGGTTGGCGCCGGAAACGGGAGAAGGCCGGCGGTTGATTGCGCATGAGCTTGCGCACGTCGTTCAGCAGTCCAGGCCCGGTTCAGAGCCGCGGATTTACCGAGCGGCTCCCACCGTTCCTGCTCCGCTCGACATGACATCCGAAGCCGAGGTTGGCTACGCTTTCGACCGGCTTGCAGATTATGCGGGCGTCGAGGTCGCGAAAGAAGTGTGGATCGTAGTGAACGACTCGGCCGGCAATCCCGTCACAGGCCGAGTCGACAGAGTCGTGAAACTGCCGGATGGAACGTACAAAGGCGTGGAGCTGAAGCTGGATGCGACCAGCGCGCGCACCGCTGCTCAGGAGATCTACATCAAGCTTGCGAATGAGGGCAGAGTTGTCGAGATCACAGGGTATGCCGCCGACGGGATTGACTTGCCGCAGGGTACTCGCATGGAACTGCCCATCCAGATCATCTCCAGTGAAAATGTGGCGGAAACCGTGGCGGAACTCGGGTTGAAACCGAAGTTTGTTTCGCGCGTGATCCAGCGCCCGGCTGGAACGGAGACAGCGGCTAGAGGTCCCTCCGAGTTTGAAACTGCGGCCGAATCAGCTGAACAGGCACCGCGTTCGCCCCGTGCGATCAGAACGCCGAGTGGAGCGCCGTCGACGACTGGGGAATCTGCAGGCGGCACGCCAGTCGTGCGGCCGCGGAGGCTTGCTTACGAGGCGCCGCCCGAGGCTGAGGCGGCGCCAGGCATGACGGGGGCAGCCGGTACGGCTCTCAGCATCGCAACGCCTGTGGTTGGGGTGGTCGACGAGTTATTAGTTGGCGATGATATGGCGCGGATTCGCCACATTCTCGGCAAGGGCTTTGCCCCGAATACAGAGGAGAAGGCCTTCATGGAGTCATGGGGCCTGGTCTGGCAGGAATCGGATTTTTCGTATAGCTTCCAGAGCTTCTCCTGGTGGATTTACTGGGTGGGCAAGACATTTCTGAACCCCTGGGTGCTCTGCCCCCAGGGCGCACCTGGCTGTCTCGATCAGGGGAATCAGCCGATGGGTGGCCAGGAAGCCTGATGTGCACTGCGGGCAGCAGTCCACCATCATTGCGGCGGTTGGTAGAGCTGGATGAGGTTGCCGCAGGTGTCGGAGAAGATGGCGATGCTCACTGGTCCTGCTTGCATCGGCTCGCCAAGGAAAACTACGTCTAAGGATTTCAGGCGGTTGTACTCGGCCTGGATGTCAGAGACCTCGAATGCGGCGAGAGGAATTTTCTGTGCGAACATCGCCTCCTGAAATGCTTTGGCCGCAGGATTTACGTTCGGTTCGAGTGAGAGCTCGATTTCGTCTGGGCCTTCGGGAGAGACGACGGTGATCCACTTGTATCCGCCGGCGGGGAATTCGTGCTTTTTTTTGAAGCCGAGGACTTCGGTGTAGAAGGTTTTGGCCTTGTCCTGATCCTCGACCATGATGCTGGTGAGCTTGATACGCATTTCGATCCTCCGATTGGGAACAACAAACGGATTCTAGCGGGAGGTTCGGGAGGATGCTTCTTGAAAATTGCGAAATGCGGAAGGTGGCAGGTGGGCCATGAGGCTGAGGCATCCGGGGAAGAATGCGGGAGGGAAAACACCGGGGACTTGCACGATGGTGCGCGCGCTGCGCTGATAGGCAGAGGGCGTGATGCCGGTGCGCCGCAGGAAAAGATCGCTGAAGCTGCCGAGGCTGGAGAATCCGACTTCCATGCAGACTTCCGTTACGGAATGCTGCCCTTTGGCAAGGAGAAGCCTGGCTTGGCCGAGACGCGACTGGATGCGGAACTGATGTGGTGTGAGGCCAAACAACGCTTCGAAGCGGCGGATGAAGTGAAAGGGCGACATGCCTGCCTGGCGTGCGATGTGTCGAATGGAGAGCGGCTGTTCAGAGATCTCCTGCAGCATCTCTCTTGCGCGGCACAGGTGGACGAAGGTGTGGTCGTGCAGTGGCATGATGGGCTTACTTTATCAGCGATGGCAGGGTTCGCGTTAGGGCGCCATGGCTTGGAAGAGCTTATTCGGGGCTACTCGAGTGGCTTGCCGCGTGTTTCCGGGAGGCTGATGGCGAGGATGGCTGCTCCGAGAAAGCTGACGGAGGTGATGGCGAGGGCGGAGGACATGCCGTGCCGGTCGGATGCCCTGCCGATCAGGAGCGGCGCTGCGGCGCTGACGATTCTTCCGGTATTGTAGGCGAAGCCCATGGCTGTGCCGCGGATTGCGGTCGGGAAGAGTTCGCTGGTGATGACGGCGAAGCCACTGAAGTAGCCTGTTCCCCAGAAACCTACTAACGGGCCTATCCATAAAAGCTCGATGGCGCTGGCGGCTTGCGCGTAGAACTGGACGACGATGGCGGCTACGAAGAGAAATCCGACATAGACCCACTTGCGGCCGAGGCTGTCGGCGAGGAATCCGTAGCTGACGTAGCCTAGGAAAGTGCCGGCCTGCATGAGGATGGTCCAGGTGGAGGTTTGCACGATGCTGAGGCCGCGGCCTCCCTGCGATGTAGGTAGCGAGAGGTAGGACGGTACCCAGAAGAAGAGTCCCCACCATGCGAAGAGGGTTGCTGCGTTGACCAAGGTCACGATAGCGAGGTGGCGGCCGTTGCGTCCTCGGAAGATTTGCGCGATTGAGTTCGAGTGGGTGGTCTTGGTTGTGGTCCAGCGTTCGGGCTCGCGGACGCGGCGGCGAATCCAGATGGTGAAGAGAGCGGGCAGCAGGCCGGCAAAGAAGACGCCGCGCCAGCCGTAATGCGGCATGACGATGGCGACGATGGCTGCGGCGAGGGCGTATCCGATGGCCCATGAGCTTTGCATGAAGGCGAGCGCTTTGCCGCGGTGTTCGTCGGGCCAGGTTTCGGCGACGAGGGCTGCGCCTGCGGCCCATTCGCCGCCCATGCCGAAGCCGAGGAGCATGCGGCAGATGGCTAGTTGCGTTGCGGTCTGCACGAGGCCGCAGAGTCCGGTACACAGACAGTAGACAAGGATGCTGATGATGAGGGCGCGGGTGCGTCCGAAGCGGTCGGCGGCGATGCCGAAGAGTATGCCCCCGATGGCCGCGCAGATGAGCGTTGCCGACATGATGAGGCCCGCGCCGGCGGCAGTGAGGTGCAGATCGGCTCTTACGCTGGGGACGACGAGGGCGTAAAGCATGACGTCCATGCTGTCGAGCATCCAGCCGAGCGAAGCGGCGAGCAAGGTGCGGCGCTGCATGGCGTTTGTCTGGTGCAGCCAGCCGAAGAGGCTGTTGGATGGGGTAGAGACGGTGCTCATGGCTTCGATGTTCGTTTCATTATCGCTGCTTGAGTGGTTTGGGCAAGAGAATCCTTCAGCGCTGATACACTGCCTTCTATAAATCGCGGAACATACGAAGTTATATTTGTAACAGTGATTGATAATAATTGAGGTGTTAGGGATCGATGCGGATTGCGATCGACAGCGGCGGCACCTTCACGGATTGTGTCTGGCTTGACGGGGCTGATCTGAAGGTCGCGAAGGTGTTTTCCACGCCTGCCAATCCTGGCGAAGCGATTCTCGCCGCGATTCATCAGGCTGTGCCTGCGGGGACTTCGATCGCTGTTCGGCACGGGACGACGGTGGGTACGAATGCGCTGCTCGAACGCAAGGGCGCGAAGGTTGCGTTTGTGACAACCGCTGGATTTGAGGACACGATTGCGATTGGCAGGCAGGCTCGGCATGCGCTGTATGACTGGTTTATGGATCCGCCGCCTTGCCTTGTGCCTGCTGCTTTGCGATTTGGGGTTCCGGAGCGGACGAGTGCTGAGGGCGTTGCTCTGCGCACGCCTAGAGAGCACGAACTGAGTGAGCTGCGGGAGGCGATTCGTAAGAGCGGCGCCGAGGCGGTGGCGATCTCGCTGCTGTTTTCGTTTGCGAATCCTGCGCATGAACGGCTGGTGGCAGACGCGTTGAGACCGCTGGATTTGCCGCTTTCTATCTCGCACCAGATTCTGCCGGAATTTCGTGAGTATGAGCGGGCCTCGACGATTGTGGTGAATGCTTATATTGCTCCGAAGGTGGGGTCGTATATACGGGGCTTGCAGAATGCGCTTGGCGCGACGTATGCGGGATCGGCGCTTCATGTGATGCAATCGTCGGGTGGCATTCTTGCTTCCGCTGTTGCTTTTGAGGAGCCGGTGAGAACCGTTCTTTCCGGGCCAGCGGGCGGAGTGATTGGCGCGGCCCGGGTTGCGGAGCGGGCAGGATTTTCAAAGGTGATTGCCTTTGACATGGGCGGAACGTCGACGGATGTTTCGCTGATCGACATGACTGAAGGCGGCATGCAGACTACGAATGAATTGAGCATCTCGGGCCTGCCGGTGGCGGTGCCGATGCTCGATATCCATACGGTAGGCGCGGGCGGCGGGTCGATTGCTTATTTCGATGCGGGCGGCATTCTGCATGTAGGGCCGGAGTCAGCGGGCGCGATGCCGGGGCCGATTTGTTATGGAAAGGGCGAACGGCCCACAGTGACGGATGCAAATCTGCTGCTGGGGCGGCTGGATGCGGAGAATTTTCTTGGCGGGGCGATGCGGCTCGATGAAGAGCGGATGCGCTTGTGGACGGAGCGAGTTGCCGCGCCGTTGGGCTCAGTCGAAAATTTTGCGTTGGGGGTCATTCGTCTTGCTGAGGCGGCGATGGAGAAGGCGATTCGCGTGATCTCAGTGGAGCGAGGTTATGATCCGCGCGAGTTTACGCTGCTGTCATTTGGCGGCGCGGGGCCTCTCCATGCGTGTGCCCTGGCGCGGTCGCTTTCGATTCCGCGCGTGCTGGTGCCGCAAATGCCGGGGGCGCTTTCGGCGCTGGGGATTCTGCTGGCTGATTATGTGCGTGATTTTTCGAAGACGGTGATGCTTGCTTTTGATGAAGCGGAGATGGAACGGCATTTTCTGGAACTGGAGACGCAGGGGCGCACTGCGATGGAACGGGAAGGTTTGATGGGACGGGTGAGCCGGTCGATCGATATGCGCTATGCGGGGCAGGGGTATGAAGTGAATGTGGCTGCGGGAGGCGATGCGCTGGGAAGCTTTCACGCGCTGCATCGCAAACGCTACGGATATGCGGACGGGACGCGTGTAGTGGAGGTGGTGAGTCTTCGCGTGCGGTTTACCGTAGAGGCTGAGCCATGGGATGCGGCTGCGCAGGCGATCCAATGTGGTGACGGCCGCCACGCGCGGATGAAGATGGCGCAGGTTTATTTCGGCGAGGATGCGGTGGAGGCTCCCGTGTATGCCCGCGACCTTCTACGGGTAGGGGATCGGTTTATAGGGCCGGCGATTGTTACGGAGTACAGCGCAACGACGGCTGTGCCGCCGCGCGATTCTGTGTTTGTGGATGCGTATGGGAATTTGATCATCGAGGTGTCGGCGTGACTGCGATCAGTCCTATCGACGTATCGATCTTTCAGAGCGCGACGCATTCGATTGCCGAGGAGATGGGCGCGGCGCTGCGGCGCACTGCGTACTCGCCGAATATCAAGGAGCGGCGGGATTATTCGTGCGCGATTTTCGATGGTGCCGGGCAGGTGATTGCGATGGGCGATCACATGCCTGTGCATCTTGGATCGATGCCGATGTCGGTGAAGGCTGCTGTCGATGCACTGACGCTGGAGCGCGGCGATATTGCGATTCTGAATGATCCGTATCGAGGCGGGACGCACTTGCCGGATATCACGATGGTGATGCCCGTGTTTAGAGACGAGAGTGCGCCGATGTTTTATGTGGCCACGCGCGCGCATCATGCCGATGTTGGTGGAATGTATCCGGGATCGATGGGGTTGTGTCGCGAGATTTATCAGGAGGGGTTGCGGATCCCTCCGGTGAAGATGGTTCGCGGTGGCGAGATTGACCGCACAGTGATGGAGATTCTGCTGCACAACGTGCGCACGCCGTTGGAGCGCGATGGCGATTTGCAGGCGCAGATTGGCGCCTGTCGCGTTGGGGAAATGCGGCTGCTTGAGCTAGTTCGCAAGTATCAGCCCGCGATGATTGCGCGGCTGGCGCAGGAGCTATTCGACTATTCGGAGCGGCTTACGCGGGCGGAGCTTTCGCGCATGCCGGCGGGGGAGTTTGAGGCGGAAGATTTTCTGGACGATGATGGCATTGGGGGCGGGCCGGTTCGCATCCGGGTGAGGCTGACGATTGATCCGGTTGCTGCGATAGCTACGGTGGACTTCTCCGGTAGCGATGCTCAAGTCGGGAGCAGCCTGAATGCGGTTCTCGCAATTACGTATTCGGCTGTCTATTATATTTTTCGCTGTTTGTTGCCTGCGCATGCTCCGGCGACGGCTGGACTGATGCGCCCAATTACGCTGATTGCGCCTGAGGGGACGATTGTGAATGCGCGAGTGCCTGCTCCGGTGGCTGGCGGCAATGTTGAGACTTCACAGCGGATTGTCGATGTGTTGATGCGCGCGCTGGGGGTAATTTTGCCGCGTCAAGTGCCTGCGGCTAGCAGCGGCACGATGACGAACCTTACGATTGGCGGCGTTGATCCGCGCAATGATCGGCCGTTTGCCTACTATGAAACGACTGCAGGAGGGATGGGCGCGCAGCCGGATCGCGATGGCGTTTCCGGAGTGCATACGCATATGACGAACTCGCTGAATACGCCGGTTGAGGCGCTGGAGTATGCGTATCCGTTTCGCGTGGTTCGGTACGGGTATCGTGCTGGATCGGGCGGCGAGGGACGATTCCGCGGCGGCGATGGGCTGGTTCGCGAGATTGAGTTGCTCACGGACGCGCAGGTTACGCTGCTGGCTGATCGACAGAAGAAGGGGCCGTATGGGCTCAACGGCGGAGCGGATGGGAAGCCGGGTTGCGTTTCTATTGTGCGCGATGGCGATGCAGAACAGATTGCCGGGAAGTGCAGCCTGCGCGTTGCTAAAGGCGATCGTATTCGCGTCGAAACACCCGGAGGCGGTGGGTGGGGAAGCAGCGGCTAGTCGCACTTGCGTGAGAATATCGAGGCATGACACAGGTTTTTGTTTCGCGGCGAGTGGTGACCCCAGAGGGTGTTCGCGCGGCTGCGGTGATTGTCGATGATGGGAAGATCACTAAGGTGCTTGACCCTTCTCAAGTTCCTGTGGATGCCTCCGTCATTGATTGCGGCGATTATGTTCTGCTGCCGGGGCTTGTGGATGCGCATACTCACATCAACGAACCGGGCCGGACTGAGTGGGAAGGCTTCGAGACGGCTACGCGCGCGGCGGCCGCTGGTGGATTCACGATGCTCGTTGATATGCCGCTGAATTGTCTTCCGGCAACGACGACGGTGGCTGCGCTCGAAGCGAAGCGCGCTGCTGCAAGAGGCAAGTGCACTGTGGACTGGGCAGCGTGGGGCGGCATTTCCGATCACAATGCAGCGCATCTTGAACCCTTGGCGGCTGCGGGAGTGCGCGGCTTCAAGTGTTTTCTTGCAGAGCCGGGCATTGATGGATTTGCGCGGGTGGATGAGGTGGAGTTGCGTGTTGCGGCTCCGCATATTGCGCGGACCGGGTTGCCGCTGCTGACGCATTCAGAATTGCCGGGGCCGATCGAGGCGGCAACAGAGAGGCTTGGTGGCGCGGATTGGCGGCGCTATGCGTCGTGGCTCGCTTCACGTCCGGACGAGGCAGAGTTGGAAGCGATTCGGCTGATGTTGCGACTTTGCGAAGTGTATGGATTTCGCTTGCATATTGTTCATCTGGCTACAGTGAAGGCTCTTCCGGAGTTGCGTCGCGCGCGGGGACGAGGCGTTGCTGTCACGGTAGAAACTTGTCCTCACTATCTGCACTTCGCTGCTGAAGAGATTCCTGATGGCAGCACGTTGCACAAGTGTGCGCCGCCGATTCGCACGGCTGCGAACCGTGATGGATTGTGGGAGGCGCTGCGCGAAGGCGTGATCGATTTGATTGCTACAGATCATTCGCCTTGTCCGCCGGATTTGAAGCGAATGGACGAAGGAAATTTTCAGACTGCGTGGGGTGGCATTGCCAGCCTTTCGGTTGCGCTGTCTGTTGTCTGGAGTGGGATGTGGAGACGCGGATTTGCGTTGGATGATCTTGCACGATGGATGAGTGCAAGGCCCGCCGCGCTTGCTGGCATTGAACGTCGTAAGGGTGCGATTGCTGAAGGGCGAGACGCGGACTTTGTGCTTTTCGATCCGGATGCTGAGATTGAGGTTGCGGCGAAGACACTTTACACGCGCCATCCGATCTCTCCTTATATGGGCGAAAAGCTGTTCGGGAAGGTTGTCGCGACCTGGGTGCGAGGAAGGCATGTCTTTAGAGAGGGCGTGTTTTCTTCATCCTGTGTTGGCCAAGAAGTTTGCTGAGATCGGCTTGCATCTCGTTGTTTGGAGGGTGAATGATGGACAAATCGGGAGATGCGACGCCGGCGATCATTCTTGGGGATGCGGCGGTCCCGTAGTAACATAAGGAAATTTCACCGCGGCCTCTGCCGTTTCCTGGACTTACGGCCGCGGGATATCGGGAGAGTGCTTGGGGCAGGAGCGGATCGTCGGGACACCAGTGCTTCGCAAGGAAGGTGTGGCTAAGGTGCGCGGCGCTGCGCGCTACATCGACGATATCTCGCTTCCCGATATGATCTACGGCGCCACGGTGCGTAGCAGTATTCCGCGCGGGCGCATTCTGAAGATTGAATTTGGCGAGGGCATTCCGTGGGGCGAATTTGTCATCGCGAGCGCGAAGGACATTCCTGGTGCGAATGTCATTGCGATGATCAACAAGGACTGGCCTTGTCTTGTCGAGGAGCAGGTGAATCATCCGGAAGAGGCGATTCTGCTGCTTGCACATCCAGACCGTCATCTGTTGCCGAAGGCTGTAGCTGCGGTGTGCATCGAGTATGCGGCGCTGCCGTCGGTTCACTCGATTGAAGAGAGCGAGCGCGGAGATGTTGTCGTGTGGGGCGAAGACAATGTCTTCAAGAAGTTCCTCATCGAGAAGGGTGATGTGGACGCAGCGTGGAGTCAGGCTGACTTCATTGTTGAAGGCGAGTATTCGACTGGTGCGCAGGAACATCTTTATATCGAAAACAACGGCGTCATCGCTGCCTACACCCCAGATGAAGGTTTGACGATCTGGGGATCGATGCAGTGCCCGTTCTATGTGCACAAGTCGCTCGTGCTGTTGACTGGACTGCCGGAAGACAAGGTGCGCATTATTCAGGTGGAGACCGGCGGGGCATTTGGCGGCAAGGAAGATTACCCGTCGATGATCGGGGCGCATGCGGCGCTGCTGGCGATGAAGTCGGGGCGTCCGGTGAAGATCATGTACGACCGCATGGAGGACATGGTTGCCACTACGAAGCGGCATCCTTCGCGCACGCGCATCCGATCGGCGGTTACGAAGGACGGCAAGCTGCTGGCAGCGGAGATTGATTTTGCGCTGGATGGGGGAGCGTATTCGACACTGTCGTCAACGGTGCTTTCTCGAGGCACGATCCATGCGGGCGGGCCGTATTGTTGGCCGAATATTCGCGTGCGCTCGAAGGCTTTTGCGACGAACTGTCCTCCACATGGAGCCTTTCGCGGGTTTGGCGCACCGCAGAGTTTGTTTGCGATTGAGCGACATATGGATCGGGTGGCTCATGATATCGGAATGCCGCCGGATGAGTTGCGGCGTCGGAATTTTCTGCGGCAGGATTTGACGACGAGCACTGGGCAAGTGATCCGTGAACCTGTTGATCTCGGGGGATTGCTTTCGCGTGCGCTTACGCTCTCCGATTACCACATGAAACGCGAACGCTTCGATCGTGGGAACGCTGGCGCGAAGAAGAAAAAAGGCATCGGCATCTCGGCGTTTCTGCATGGATCGGGATTTACGGGTTCGGGTGAACGCTATCTGAACTCCGTTGCGGCGATGGATGCTACTGCCGACGGTAAACTTCGCGTCCTGGTTTCAAGCACAGAGTTTGGGCAGGGAACGAATACCATCCTGTGCCAGATTGCCGCCGAAGCGCTGGGCATTGACTACGATGCGATTGAGATTGCGCCTCCGGACACGAGTCTTGTTCCCAACACAGGGCCGACAGTGGCTTCGCGGACATCGATGATCGTCGGCAAGCTGGTGCATTCAGCCGCGTTGGGCTTGAAGCAGACGCTGCAGGCGGCAGCCTTGCTTGGCGATAACTGGACGACGAGAGAATTTTGCGAAGCGGCAAAGGCGCACGTTGCGAAATATGGCGTGCTGCGCTCGACCAGCCGTTACGAGCCTCCGCCGGATGTTTTCTGGGACGATGAGAAGTATCGCGGCGAGGCCTATCCGGCGTTCGCGTGGGCAGTGTATGTCGCGGAAGTCACTGTGGACATGATCACCTATGGCGTGACTGTTGATGACTTTGTCGCTGTGCAGGAAGTTGGCCGTGTGCTGAATCCGGTGCTGGCGACGGGGCAGATTGAGGGTGGCGTGGCGCAGGGCATCGGCTATGCGATTTACGAAAAAGTTCAGTGGGAGCGTGGGCGCATGGCGAACGGCCAGATGACGAACTATATTATTCCCACGTCACAGGATATTCCGCCGATTCGTGTTTTCTTTGGAGAGACGCCGTTTTCGCAT
>Ga0210392_10001633_pt1 | contig 11721 bp, 4 predicted proteins | sample IncBWC30OmetaG_FD_161057 | JGI IMG/M metagenome (GOLD analysis project Ga0210392, IMG submission 161057) | Forest soil microbial communities from Barre Woods Harvard Forest LTER site, Petersham, Massachusetts, United States - Inc-BW-C-30-O ...
CTGTCGCGCGCGCTTGGAGAACGCCGGCAGCGCCACAGCGGCGATCCCCGCCAGAATGACGCGCTCCGGAAATTGGGCAAGCATGCCGGCGCGCTGGAACAGACCCACCGCTCGTGCGTCGACGACCTTTCCGACGAACAGGAAGAAGAGTGCCTCTGATACCTTGTAGAGAACGGCCGTCGCACTGCCGAATGCGCCGAACATGAGGACACTGCGCCATGCGGTGAGCGAGGGAACATAGATCGAGAAGTCGCGCAATACGCAAGATCCGAGAAGGGTCCATGTTGCACCGGCAACGACGGCAGCCCATGCAAGGCCCGTATAACTGAATCCCAAGAGGACGAACCCGATGGATGACAGCGCAGACACCAAGGCCGTCGCTGTATCGAGCATCGCGAGCTTATCGAACGCCATGTCGCGGCTCAGCATCGCATAGATCGGGTGCACAAATGGCGCGATGCAATAGCTAAGGGCGACAATCCGGATGTACTGAGCAAGTGGGGGGGCATCAAAAAACCGAGCGAACGGCTCTGACAGCAAAATCAGCATAGCGGTCATTGCCAGCGTCACAAGCAGGCTGATTGTGAAGACAGTGCGTACTTTTTCTCGTGGAATCTCCTTTTGTTGGACAAGGTAAGCGATCGATCCGAGCTCGCGGATGGCCTCCGCGATACCCAAAATCGATGTCCCGATGACTGAGATGCCAAATTCCGCAGGTGTGAGCAGGCGCGCAAGAACGATGGCCGCGGCAAGGTTGATTCCTGTCACCACATAGCGTCCGCCAGACGCGAACAGCACAGCGCGTCTCAGGTCGGACATCGCACAGTCTCCTGACCACCGCGCCGTGACATGCCGCATGGCACGTGGTCAGAATTCATAGACTGGACACTCAGTTTCCACGTCCTGCTCAGCGACAGCCGTGGCTGCGCGTTGCGTGGCGAATGCCGCGTGCGTGACCCACTCCAATATGATGGCGAACAGCCGTGCGCGGTCGGGCTCTGAAGTAAAAACGTGGTCGCAGCCGGCGAAATATTCCAGCCGAAGCCGATCCCCGAACGGCACAGTGGGAAACGCGTCAAGAATCTGCCGTCGGTAATTGTGCTGATGTGGGAAGCCCGAGGTAAAGACCGCGAGGCACTGCATTCCAAGTTCCATCGAGCGCTGATAAGTATTCAGCAGGAACTCCCGAATCATTGGGTTGTTCAGGTTGAGCCGATGCGGCTCCCATGGATCAGCCTGCGTGCTCCCCAAAAGCTTACGAATTTTGGTCCGCAAGCGGCCGCCACCAACGAACAGCTTCAGCCAAGATCCCGGCCGAATAAGGTGCCGGCACGCATAGCGCAGATAGTACCCACGTGTGGGCGGAATGGATGGGTCGAGCAGCACAAGACCGCAGACCCGCGGATCGGAGACCCCGTAGACCAGCGAATGGTCCGCACCTGAGCAGAGTCCAATTATGATGAACCGGCGAGCCTGGCGGGTCGATGCCAGCCAATCGGCGGCTTCGCGCACATCAGCAAGGACACTGTCCAGTAGGGTCAGTCCGTCTGACCGGACGTCGCTATCACCGACTCCTGACAAATCAAACCGCAGTACTTGGTGACCAAGCCGCGCGAGGGTACGCGCGAGAGCAACATACATTCGATGATGGCCGACACGATGCACAATGCCGGAGTTCAGAATCACAAAAACCGGACGTTCCCCTGGCTGGTAATCGATGGGCTGAGTAACGATGCCGACCAGATTCTGCCCGGCACCGAATATTACCGCCTGATCGTGAATAGTTTGATTCACGCCAACCATTCGACGATCCTTTGGAGGACCTGTACTGGGACAGTTCCCGCCAGCGGATGACCGAGCGGCCACTCGACCCACACCGGCGGACTATCGATATGCTCAACCGCGAGCGCCGCCTCCCGTTGATCCAGGGCCTGTTGCAGACGGACATGTGATGGCACAGCCTGCGACGCGAGGGTCAGCGTGCGGGCCGGCAATCGCGGCGCCAGAGCGGCAAGGTCGATTTGGCGGATCTCTGCGGCCAGCGCCGGAGTCATGGGAAATCCCATGATATTGTGGACGCCGCACACATTTTTTGATCCGGCCCCTGGTCGACGCTTCCACAGCCGGCCTGTGCCGGCCGTTCGGTACAGCTCCGCCAAATGCTCAGTGCCGTATACGACCGGATCCCAGAGGACCAATGAGCCAACGTTGGCAGCCTCTTGCACCGCGACGTTGGCGGCGAGCGTCGCTCCGAGCCGGAGCCCGACCAGTGACACTTGCGTTGCTCCGGTACTATCCTTCAGCTCTTCGACTGCCGTTCGGATATCGGTCTCCCAGCCGCGCAGATCGCCCGCTTCCGTTTCGCCCGCAGAATCGCCAACCCCAAAGTAATCAAATCGGAGCGTGTGGACGTTTTCGGCTGTCAGCATCTTGGCCAGTCGACGCATGGCGCGATGAGCATGGATATATTCAGTGCCCCAGGCAGGACATAGCACCGCGGCGCGCGTTGAATCGACGCGCCGCGCGGCCTCATAGACACCGAATAACCGTCGTTCACCTCCTCCAAAGAAGAACACGTTCATCGTATCTGACCGGCTGTCCTCGCCTGATGCGCCGCCGCCGCAACCTGACGAAGGGTGTGGAAGAACAGCAGGCGGGGCGGCACGCGACATCCTGCCCTGGTTTCCAGGCCCGTCACCACACGCAGAGCCAGCAGAGAATTGCCGCCGAGATCGAAGAAGTTATCGCCCGCACCGACACGATCAACCCGCAGCAGCTCGCACCAGATGTCTGCAATCAGCTGTTCCAAGCCGGGGGCGGGTGGCTCGAAACTATCACCAATGACGGCCGTATTGCGGAAAGGATCGGGCAAGGCCCGCGCATCGAGCTTGCCGTTTGGTGTCAGCGGCAATGCGTCCAACGCAACGAACACGACCGGCAGCATATAATCGGGCAAGGTCAATCTGAGATGGCGACGTGCCTCGCTGGCTGTCAGTTCCTTCCCGGGCCGATAGACGACATAGGCAATCAACCTCGACTGCTCTGCATTCAGGTTCTGTGCGATTACGGCGGCACGGGCAACGGCAGGGTGCGTAAGCAGCGCGGCCTCAATCTCGCCGAGCTCGATTCGAAAGCCGCGCAGCTTGACCTGCCGGTCGAGGCGACCCAGGTGATACAGACGGCCATCGTTGCCCCAGCGGCCCAAATCGCCCGTACGGTACATCCTGGCTCCGGGGCGGGCAGCAAACGGATCTGCGACAAACCGCGCTCCCGTGAGGTCTGGGCGGCGGTGATATCCTGCAGCGACGCCGTCTCCTCCGATCCAGATCTCGCCCGGAACACCGATTGCCGTCGGCTCGCGCGCCGGATCCAGCACATACACCGACGTATTGACAATCGGGCGGCCGATGCTGATCGGATCAACGCCGCGCTCCACGCGTTCGACTGTGGACCACACCGTCGTCTCGGTGGGACCATACAGGTTCCAAAGCTCACTCACCCGCTCGAACAGGGAATCACCCAGGTCCCGCGACAGGGCCTCGCCGCCGCACAGAGCCCTAAAGCCCTCAGCAGCAAACCAGTCGACCTCCATCAACATCCGCCATGTCGCAGGCGTCGCTTGCATCGTGGTCGCGCCGCACTTTGCCAACACCTGCGCCAACGCCATGCCGTCTGTCGCAATCTCATGCGGGACCAGTTCGATCCGTGCTCCCACGGTCAGCGGGAGGTATAGCTCCAGCGCGGCGATATCGAACGAGATCGTCGTCACCGCCGCCATGACATCGTCACTGGTAAGCCCAGGCTCATGCCGCATCGCGGCCAGGAAATTGGACAACGCGCCGTGGGGGACTGCAACACCATTGGGACAACCGGTCGAACCGGAGGTATAGATGACATAGGCGAGGTCGTCCGGCCCCGGTTGCGTGACGAGGTCGGTTCCATCCAGTGCGTCCAGCCCATCCGACTCCAGGTCCAGTTGGACTGCGGAGATGCTGTCCGGCAAGTCCAGTCCCGCGCCGATATCGGACGACGTGACCAGCGTGGTGACACCACTATCAACGAACATGAAGCGCAGGCGCTCGGCCGGCAACTGAGGGTCGATCGGCACGTAGCTGGCACCCGACTTCTGCACGCCGAGCAGTGCGACGAGCATGTTCAGCGAGCGCTCCAGACATACACCGACCAAAGTTCCGCACCCGACGCCACGCTGTTGCAGCAGACGTGCAAGCTGGTTTGAGCGGCGGTTCAGCTCCGCGTAACTGAGCTGTTCGTGACCATATACGACCGCCGGTCGATCGGGCTGCGCCGCCGCCTGGCGTGCAAACTGTGCGACAGCACTTGCGCGGTCAACACTTTGCGACGTGGCATTGAACTGCACCAGCATCCGGTCACGTTCTGCGTCGGTCAGCAGGGAAATCTGGCTGATTTTGCGCGTTGGATCGCGCACCACGGCGCGCGCAATGATCTCAAGATGCCCGGCAATGCGATCGATCGTCGCGGGACTGTACAGGTCGGTCCGATATTCCAATGCCCCCTCGACGCGCCCATCGATCTCCTTCGCAAACCAGGTGAGGTCCAGGCCGGCGCCACCACCGAATATCTGCGGTGCAGTCTCATCCGACGCGTTGTGCAGCACCATGGCGACTTGAAACAGCGGCGACCGGTCGAAGGAACGTGGGGGCCGCAGTCGATCCACGAGCGTCTCGAATGGAACCTCGCGATACTCGTGTGCCTGAAGCACGACGTCACGCGCACGTGCCAACAGCTCGGCAAAGCTAGGGTCGTCGGCAAGATCGAGCCGGAGAACAAGCAAGTTCACGAACGGCCCAATCATCGACTCAAATTCAGGACGCTCCCGCATCCCGGTCCAGGTTCCTATGACGATGTCGGTCAGCCCCGTGTGTGAGCGCAGTACCGAAGCAAGAATCGCCAGCAGCGCCATATAGAGTGTCGCACTCTTAGCGCGAACCAGCCGACGTAACCCACCGACAGTCTCGGAATCCAAGCGGAATGGTCGCGTATCACCTGTCGCAGTTCCCGCTCGCACGCCGGTCCGGTCACTGGGAAACGAGCATAGCGGGGGAATTCCGGCCAGCTGCTTCTCCCACCAGCAGACCTCCCGCTCGATCGTCGCAGGGCTGCGGGCGCATTTCTGCCAAGCCGCGTAATCGGCATATTGCAGCGTGGGTGAGGCACGATCATCCGCACTGCTGCGCTGTTCGATCCGCTGGCGCAGAATTGTCAGCGACCACTCATCCATGACGATGTGGTGCGCCGCGACCAGGACGGCGAACCGCCCATCCGCGATTTGATAGAGCCTCCAACGTGTTGGCGCGTCGCGAGTCAGATCGAACAGTGTCCGCGTCTCTGAAGCGATGTCCGACCTGATAGTGGCTTCCTGATCTTGTTCGCTCTGTCCGCGCAGATCGCGGATGACGACCCCGACTGCACTCACCGGCAGCAGATGCATCGTACCCTGCGATCCGTCATCCCGAAACACAGCCCGCAGGATGTCATTTTCATGGAGCACGCTGTGGATCAGCGTCTGAATCCCCGTCAGATCGGTCCTGTGCGCATGTTGCCAGGCTGTGACCATGTTGTAGGAGGTGTTCTCGGGCTCAAGACGATGGAGAATCCACAGCCGCTCCTGAAAGGACGACAACGGCAGCACACCGTCGCGCGAGATGCGTACCAGGTCAGGCGCACCGTCTCCCTCCTCGTTTGCCAGAAGTGCGAGCAGCTCCGATTTCTGCTGCATTATGGCCTGCCGGAGCGGCTCGGTGAGTTCACCGCGCTCGGCGACGACGCGTAGCCGTCCGCCCGAGGCGGCTACGGTGAAGCCGCGCGAACGAAGCTGCGTGATGAGCTGGGCGGCACTCAAATCAGGATCTCCTCCCGACCATCCGCCGTTTCCAGCACGTCGTGGGATGCTGGCGTGGCGACCGATTCGATGCGCTCCGCAAGCAGCCGGATCGTGGGCGCCGAGAATACGTCACGTAGCGCCAGACGAATGCCAAACATGACATGGATCCGCGAGAGCACGCGCGTTGCGAGAAGGGAATGGCCGCCCAAGGCAAAAAAGTCGTCGTCTGGCCCGATTTCGGCGACGCCGATCAGTTCCGACCAGATCAGCGCCAGACGTCGCTCGGTCTCGGTGTCGAAGATGGCGGCACCGTCCAATGCACCGCGATCGCCGCTTTGCGGAGATTCCGGCATCGGAACCGCGGCTGACCTGCGCTGGTCGCTTGGTGCCCTCTCCAGCGATCCTGTGGCTACGATCACACGTGGCTGTTCCGACCCAAGGACATTTGCGAATGCCTCCACGCCTGCACGCGTCGTGATGCCCGTGCGTAGAAACGCCTCTCGCTCCCCGCGCTGGCTATCGGGAACGATAAGCTCGGCCGCCATGCCGACCTCGCTCCAAGGTCCCCAGTTTATCGCGCATACCCGTCGCCAGGCCGCGGGTCGCAGACTGCTCTCGACGAACGCATCGAAGACGGCGTTGGCTGCCGCATAACTGCAGACACCGGGACTACCGATTACGGAGCTGATGGAACTCATAAGTGCGACGAAATCCAATTGTGTGTCGCCCAACAGGTTTACCAGGACATCCAGGCCGTCGACCTTCGGCGCGAGCACCGACCGGATGTCAGCGGCGTCTTGTCGAATCGCGATGCGTCCACTCCCCGCGACGCCGGCCGCGTGGATCACGCCGTCGATCCCTCCCCATTGCTGGCGGGCGATCGCGATCGCATCCGCCATCGCGCTGCGATCCGCGGCATCTGCGACGGCTACGATCACCTCTCCGCCTGATGCCTCGATGTCGCGGATCGCGCGAATGATCCTGGCACTGCGTGGATCCGCGTCCGGATGTTCCAGCACAGCATCCCAGCTCTCACGCGGTGGGAGCGCCCGCCGCGCTGTCAGCATCAGCCGGGCTGCCGCGCGGTCTGCAAGCCAGGTGGCAAGCGCGAGCCCAATCCCGCCGAGTCCGCCCGTGATCAGATATGTGCCATTATGCTTCACGGGCAGGTCTGCCGACGCATTTGGCGACAGCGTGACAGGCTGGTATCTGCGCAGCCATCGGCGCCCTCGACGCCACGCGACAAATTCCTCGTTGTCGGCGCGCGCGGCCTCGGCGACCAGGGCGGCGGCGGCCGCGTCGATGTCGTTCGCTACGTCGTCCCCCAGAAGATCGATGCCGCGAATGGCCAGCGCGGGAGTCTCCGTAGGCAGTACAATCACCGGGCCGCAGATCTGCGCAGCGCCCGGGCGGACAATGGGCTCATCGAGCACACTTTGCGCTCCCACCGTCGCCGCAATAATCCGTAGCGGTTCTGTATCGTCCCGGGCATCGAGCGAAGCGGCAAGTGCCACCAAGGCAGCATATCCGACAGTTGGCGGTTCGCCGATTGCGCCATCACCCGCCGCATCCCAGAGCACGATCGCGCCGGCAATCTCGCCATGATCCAGACGAATGGCTTCGAGAACTGCGCTGAGGTGGTCCACGTCGCCTGGACGCACACGGAAGCGCGTGGCGTCCGCCTGTTCATATCCCGCCGCGGCCTCGATATGAAACGGCTTGGCTCCAACCCTGCTCAGCCGCGCGGCTACGGCGCCTGTCAGAGCACCGCCATCGCCAAACACCAACCAAGCACCCTGAAGCTGCGGCGCGGCCCTGTGCAGTGTCTCATCGCGTGCCCAACTTGGAGCATGCAGCCGCACCTTGCCTGTCGCGCCATGGCTCAGGTCCATATTGTCGGGCGCCGGACCGCCCATTGCGTCCACGGAGTGACGGGTCCGTTCAAATGGATAAGTCGGCAGCGGAATCCGGCGGGGGCTGCCTCCAGCGTGCAGCGCGGACCAGTTGATGGAAGCGCCCGACAGCCAGAGCCGCCCGGCGGCTTCCAACATGGCGCGCCGCTCGTTATCGCCCCGGCGTGGATTGGCAAAGGATGATGCCGCGGCTTGCATCCGCTCGCCGCCCAGCGTCGCACGCGCCAATGTTGTGAGCGTGTCAGATGGCCCGACCTCGAGGATGAAGGCTGCCGGGTCGCTTCCCAGCACGCGGATGCCTGTCTCGAATCGCACGGGTCGGCGCAGATGTTCCGCGTAATAGTCCGGTGACGTCGCTTGCTCCGCCGTGATCCAGGTACCGGTGACATTCGAAACATAGGGAATGGACGGCGGCGCAAGCCTGATCTTCTGCAGGGCCTCAACGAATGGCGCCAGGGCGGGTGCCATCATGGCGGAATGGAATGCGTGCGAGGTCTGCAACGGACGGCACATGATGCCATGCGCCTCCAGGCTGCTCAGGGTCCGCGCCACAGCCGCCGCGGGCCCGGCGATCGTGCACAGGCCTGGCGCGTTCTCGGCCGCAATCTCGACGCCCTGCTCCAACAGGGCAGGCAATTCCGCGGCTGCATGATGGACTGTCGCCATGGCACCCGACGGTAGCGCCTGCATCAGCCGCCCCCGCGTCGCCACGACCGCAAGAGCATCGGGCAGAGAGAGCACGCCGGCGAGATGTGCTGCGACATATTCGCCAATGCTATGTCCCAGCATGGCGGCCGGGGTCACTCCCCACTGCATCCACACCTGCGCCAGCGCATATTCTGTACAAAACAGGGCAGGTTGCGTGAACTGGGTCTCGTTGATCAGCGCCGTGGCGTCACCGAACAAGACATCACGGATGTCACGGCCAAGATGTGGCAGGAGCAGCGACGCGCATTGGTCGATGGCCCGTCGATACGCCGGCTCGACACCATACAGATCATGGCCCATCCCGCCGTACTGGCTGCCCTGCCCGCTGAACAGAAATGCGATCGGTCGCGCGCCACCCTCATGAACAGCGTCGAATACCGCAGTCGCGCGCGGCTGCCGCAACAAGGAAACCGCCTGCATCGCGTCGTTGACGGCAAGGACACGCCGGTGGGCAAATGCCCTGCGCCCGACCTGCAGAGTCCAGGCTACATCGCCTAGCGGGACGTCAGGGTTCGTCTCCAGATGGTCGGTAAGGTTCGCCGCCGCCTGAGCGAGCCCCGTCGCTGTGCGCGCCGACAGCACCAACAACTGTGTGGCCTGTCCCGGCAACTCCGGTCCGGTGGGAGGAGCTTCCTGCAACACCACGTGGGCATTGGTTCCGCCAATACCGAACGAGCTCACACCGGCGCGCCGAGGTGTGGCGCCATCGGGCCACGCCACGCCCTCGGCCGAGGCCACGAACGGGCTGCGGTCCAGATCCAGCTGTGGGCTTGCCGCCCGGAAGTTCACCAGCGGTGGAATCTGCCGATGCCGGAGCGCAAGCACGGTCTTGATGAGGCCGGCCACGCCCGCCGCCGCATCCAGGTGTCCCAGATTTGCCTTGAGCGACCCAATCCGACAGAACCCGACATCGGCTGTCGAGGCGCGGAAAACCTGGGTCAGCGCGCTGATTTCGATGGGATCACCGAGTGGTGTCGCGGTCCCATGGGCCTCGATATACGAGATGGTGCGCGGGTCGGCGCCCGCGAGTGCCTGGGCGGTGGCAATCACTTCCACCTGCCCGTCGACGCTTGGTGCCGTATACCCGATCTTGTCCCCGCCATCGTTGTTGACGGCAGCGCCGATGATGACGGCATGGATCGTGTCCCGGTCGCTGATCGCGTCCGCCAGGCGTTTGAGCACGACGATGCCTGCGCCCGCTCCGGCACGCGTTCCAGCCGCAGCCGCATCGAATGGGCGACAATGACCGTCCGGCGACATGATCATTCCGTCCATGTACAGGTAGCCGCTCCGCTCGGGGAAGTTGAGCGACACGCCGCCAGCCAGCGCCATGTCGCATTCACGCGACTGCAAAGCCCGGCAAGCGACTTCGACCGCGACCAGCGATGTGGAGCAAGCGGTCTGGATCGTCATGCTCGGACCGCGCAAACCGAGCTTGTAGGATACGCGGGTGCAAAGGAAATCCTTGTCGTTGCCGAGCATGAGCTGGTAGCCGCCCACTGCATCGATCAGCGTCTTGTTCCGCAGGATCTTCGCCAGGGCATAGGTATTCATGCTTGCACCGGCGTAGACGCCGACGGCACCATCAATCGTGCCGGGCGCGTATCCTGCGTGCTCCATCGCTTGCCACGCGCACTCCAGAAAGATCCGATGCTGCGGATCGATAATCTGCGCCTCGCGTGGCGACAAGCCGAAGAATGCCGCGTCGAACAATTCCGCGCCTTCGAGTACCGTCCCTTTGCGCACGAACAAGGGGTTGCTGCGCAGCCCCTCGTCAACGCCTGCAGCATCCAGATCGCGCTCGCTGAACGTGTCCAGCGATTCAACACCAGCCCTTACATTTTGCCAGAACTCATCCAGCGTCTGCGCGTTTGGAAATCGGCCGGCCAGCCCCACAATCGCAATTGCGTGGGATGGAAATGCCGTTGTCCAATCGAACATGTTCATATCAGCCATGGAACTGCCTTTCGGCTCTGGCCCGCGCGCGTGCCAACCCCTCATTGGGCCGCACGCTTGATGAGAGTCGATCTGCCTGGGCTGCGACCGTCGTCTGCTGGAACAATTCGACCAACGGAAAATCGGCGGCAAATTCCTGCTTCAACTCGGTATGCAGCCTGACGAGCAGCAGGGAATGCCCGCCAAGGTCGAAGAAGTTGTCGTTCAAACCAACGCGATCCGTTCGCAATATGCGGCGCCAAAGCTCGGCGACCCGGCGTTGCGGCAGCGTCATCAGCGCCGTGCCGCCATCACCAGCCAGCGGCTCGGATTCCTGCGTCATCGGCAACGCCTTGCGGTCGATCTTGTTGTTGGGCGTCATCGGGAACGCGGCCAGCACCACAAAGTGCTGCGGAACCATATACTCGGGCAGCCTCCGGCGCAGCACGGAGCGTGCCAGGTCGCCATCGAAGCTCGCATGCTCGTCAAGCGTCACGTAGCCAACGAGCCGCTGATCGCCGGGAGCAAATTCGCGCAAGGCGGCGACGCAGGTCTTCACGCCCGCAACGCCAGCAAGAACCGCCTCGATCTCTCCAAGCTCGACGCGGTAGCCGCGCACCTTCACTTGATGATCGCGACGGCCCAGCAATTCCAGACCATCGGCGCGGAAGCGCGCCAGATCGGCAGTGCGATAGATACGCTCGGGTCGGCCATCTGGCAGCGTGATCTCGGTGAATTTCTCCGTCGTGAGTGCGCTCCGGTTGCGATATCCACGCGCGACACCTTCGCCGGCAATGCACAACTCACCAATCACACCAGTCGGCACCAGCTGTCCAGCCTGGTCCAGCACGTAGACCCGAGTGTTATCGATTGGACGACCGATGGTGATCGGTCCAGTCGCATCCGCAACGCGCTCCACCATCGACCAGATGGTCGTCTCGGTCGGCCCGTACATGTTCCACAGTGACCCCGTGCGCGCCACGAGCGCTGCTGCCAGGTCGCGGGGCATGGCCTCACCCCCACATAAAGCCTTCAGGTCGTGCTTGCCCTGCCAGCCAGCCTCCAGCAGCAAACGCCAGCCCGCCGGCGTGGCCTGGAGCATCGTGATGTCATGTGCAGCAACGTGCTGCATCAGCCGCGCACCATCCAGCACGTCTGTGCGGGATGCGATGACCACCTGGGCACCCACGCTCAGCGGCAACCAGATCTCGAGGCCTGCGATGTCGAACGACAGGGTCGTAACCGCCAGCAGACGGTCAGCTGCGGTTATCCCAGGTTCACGCTGCATGGCCCGGAGGAAGC
>Ga0210392_10001634_pt1 | contig 11720 bp, 9 predicted proteins | sample IncBWC30OmetaG_FD_161057 | JGI IMG/M metagenome (GOLD analysis project Ga0210392, IMG submission 161057) | Forest soil microbial communities from Barre Woods Harvard Forest LTER site, Petersham, Massachusetts, United States - Inc-BW-C-30-O ...
ATCCAATTTCATCTGCTAATTGGCTGAGAAATTTAAAGTCACTAGTATTCTGTAGACGATACTGAATAGCTGAAGGATAGCTGTGAACTACAGAACGGAAACCATTCTGCGTAGCGATAGTAGCCGCAATAGTAGAAGGACTGGTGTGCTTCCACGCCACATTCTTTGTAGTCTGCATAACCTGAGAAGTACCAGTGATGGTGTACTGAACAGTTGTGGTAGTCAATCCATTGTAACCAGGATCTGCCCCTGTACGAAGTAACTTATAAGAAGCCACATAGCCAAGGAACGGATAGACGAAGTACGGCTTCATCCCATAGTTGATTGTGATGGGAGTCTGCTCTGGAATGTACTGCCAACTGTTCTTCTTGTTCTGCGCTATATTCTTTCCCACGTACACTACATTGAGCAGAGCAATGGTATGGGAATTAGTAAGTTGAATGATCTGAACACAAGGAGTGTATTGTGCTACCTTCTGATTACCATTAATAAGAACTTCGAAGTAAGGAATAGATGGAGAAGGATTAAGCATTAGGCACTCTTATCTGTGTACCTGGAAGTACACTGTCCCAGAACAGAATCTCAGGATTGACATCTGCTATTCTCCACCATTGTGTTTCATCTCCATAAGCAGAGAAGGCCAGATAGTCTATCTGATCTTCCTGTTGCCAGGTGTACATGGTTATGTTGTAGGTCAGTGGCTGTGTCGGAGGATCAATAATAATGGTAGGTCTGGATATCCCATCTGTACCAGTAATGGGAGTAACAGTGTTGTCTGCATAACGGCTGAATGTACTGATTGCCATGGTTACTCCTATCCTGCGATTGTGTAGTTGCTTGAGGTTGTTGGAAGAACAGTGAAGGAGACATCTACTTCACAGCGAACTGGAACCATAGCAGCGCTAAAGTGGCTCCATGTGATATCCAGTTCGGAGATGAATCCATAGAAGGAGAGAGCACCAGGACTATTGGCACCAAAATAAAGATTACAAGGAGAGACAATCATTGGTCCCTGCACCGTTACGTTGGTCTTCTGAGTGCTTGATCCACCTTGCTGTGGATTCACTACACTCTGAGTAGACGCTACTGAGGTATTGATACCTACCAGGTTGTACAGAGCCTCCACGTCAGCTCTTGCCCCGTATGTTCCAGCTATAGTTCCAGCATAACTTCTGTCCCACAATTCATATGTTCTATCGAATAGAAGAGAGAAAGAAATCATAGTGGAAAGACCAGTAGCATATTGACCTGTGTCATTTATATTTCTGGCACTGCTGGGAAGGATTCCAGAATTCATGTCAATAGCTCTGGACTCATAGATGGTGGCAGGATTGTACAGGAAATTTACTACGTAACTGATGTTACTGGGAACTCCATAGTACGCACCTGCTCCACCTACAAGCTTTCCTCTTTGAAGATTACCACCAGAATTATATCCGTAACCATTGTTCATCTTAGGATTAACAGAAGCATTACCTCCACCCACATTAAGAATACTTGGATGGAACGGCGGGTTGGAAACTACATTTGCTCCTGGCTTTCCACTAAGAGCAGGAGCCTGACTACCTGATATCGGTTCATTGACTGTGCTGGCCATTACTGTCCAATCTGTAGTGTAGAGAGACGAAGCTGATCAGAAACAGCCTTGGAAACAGCCTTACCAATATCCTGAGCATCCTGATAAGAACCAGTGAATGTGGAAGGCAAGTTAACAGTAACACCACCAAGACTTATAGTGGCTCCCCCACTTGATGCATTCTTTGCCACATTAGGATTGTTAGTGCTGTTGATAAGAGTTTGACGAATGGTCTCAGCCTGCTGTGCAGGGATAATCATTTCTCCCTTGTGAACTGTAGCTCCCTGATCCTTGTCAATATTCCAAGCACCAGCCGCATACCAGTTGTTCTTCTGGTGGAAAGACCATGCTGAATCCGGAGAACCATAACGTCCCTTGATGTAGTCCATCATCCAAGCTAGCTGAGTATCTCCATTGGTTCTCCAGTCAGATCCTGCACTTGCATACTTACCTGCTGGTAGAGCCTGTGCCAAACCGTAGGCACCAGAAGTAGGATTGGTTGCCTTGTAGTCCCAACCTGCCTCAGACATTTCAAGAGCGTTGAAGGAACCCCACTGTCCTCCCCAACCATACTTGGCAAGAAGAGCCTTGGCATAAGACTGAAGAGCAGACTTACTGTTGTTTCCATTTGATGTGGGAGTAGAACCTGTAGGAGATCCCGCAGAACTAACACCAGATGCTGTTGTGGAAGATGCCTGAGAAGTAACAGGTGCTCCACCTCCGCCGCCTGCCAATGCCGCAGCTACAATGGCTGCCTCACTTGTTCCACCAAGCATTCCGATGTCTCCACCACTTCTACTCTGAGAAGTACTGAGAGTACTGTTAGAAGAGACATTTCCTGTAAGAGAACTAAGATTCCCAACAGAACCTACAACACGTCCAGCAGTATCAAACTCTCCTGGATTAAGTGTACGAATACGAACCGTAGCTCCTGGGTGAGGAGCTTCAATAATCTTTCCTCCACCTACAGACATAACAACGTGGTGAGCAGGATTACCAACGAACAGAAGGTCACCAGCCTGTGTCTTGTTCTTGTCCACTGCCTTAGCACTCTTCTGCTGGTCAGCAGCAACACGTGGAATCTTTACACCAGCCTGTCCATATGCCCATTGAGTAAGACCAGAACAGTCCATAGCCTTACCTGGTGTCTCTCCTCCCCATACATAAGGGGTACCGATCTGTGTTTCAGCAGCTCTAATAACAGAAGCCGCATTGGCTCCTGAACCTGAGGAAGAACCATTTCCTACAGAAGATCCACCATCCATAATAGAACTGGAAGAAGCTTGTCCATATCCACCAGGAGCTGATGATGGACTGTATCCACCACCCTCTAGTTGAAGAATCTTAGGATCGACACTAGCACCAGGATGAGCAGCAAACCATGCTTTGGCCGCTGCTGCCTGCTTTGCTTTGCTGTCTCCCAAATGATTTATCATTGCCTTTTCAAAGGCAGAGGTATCCTTGCCTCCCTTATTGGCTATGTTGTTCATAGTGTTCTGAGTAGTCTGCCCTGCCAATCCAGCAGCGCCCAATGCTCCAGCAGCAGGAAGCATTCTTGCTAGTAGTCCTGTACTTGCTGCGCCGCCAGCGACAGTAGTTATGTTAAAGGCACCATCTGCTCCCACTGATCCTAGTCCAGAAGCAGCAGATGCCCCTCTACCGAACAAAGCCCCTAGAAGGCCCCCTGAGCCTCCCAAAAGTCGAGAAGCACCTAGGAGACCCGCGCCTGCTCCAAAGGCCCCAGAGAAGCCTCCTAGGGCGTTAGAGATAGGACTGGCAGTTCCTGCACCAATACCGAGAAGCTTATCCAAACCAGTAGCCTTCATCATGGCTGTCATAGCCTGACTGAATTGGTTCACTACATCAGTTGTCTTGGTGAACGCAGATGCCATTGTCTCGTTGACATCTTCTTGACGAGTCATCTGTGTGGAGTTGAGGTTACGCTGTGCCTCAAATGCTGAGGTTCCAATACCTACGCTCTTCAACTTGGAGATAGCTGACTTGTTTCCATTGGCAGCTTGCTGTGTAAGAGTGGAGTATTGGGCAGAAGAGATTCCCTTGTTCTGAGCAGTTACCTGTCCTTGTAGATAGTTCTGGTATTCCTGGATTGTGTTCTGGCTCCAACCCATCTGACTTCCCCAGGACTGCATGTTCACATTAAGTGAACCACCCTGTTGAATGGCAGCATTGAACTGTGCAGCAGTAAGCTTCTGATTACCGAAGGTTCTCTGCATCATTCCTTGAGCAATAGAACTCATAGAGGCGTTACGGTTAAGACTTCCCAAACCATAAGCCTGTCCCATAATTCTGGAACGAGCAGAGAAAGTCTGCTGAGCCGCAGTAGCAGAAGCGGCAGCACCCATAGTAGGACTTAGGTATCCAAAGGAATTAGCCTGCGCCTGTCCTGATGCAAATGCAGGATTGGACTGTCCATTGAATACAGCATTACCGAATGTGTATTGGTTGATGTAAGCAGCCTGTGCCGCATCAGTAGTATTCAGAGCAGCATAATTATTGGCGAATGCCATACGCATTGCCACATTGTTTCCAGTGGTTCCACCACCAGCTAGAGCAGACTGTGAACCGTAGAAGTTCATCTGCATCATGTTGGACATGTTCTTATTGCCGTACTGGGTCAAAGCAGAGGCGACACCCATAGCTGCACCAACACCAGCAGACAGACGAGAACCTGCACCTAGGGCACCGAATCCACCCCCACCGCCATTGGATCTATTTCCACCCTGACGACCGGTACCACTAAATGAACCACCACCCCCGTTGGAGCTGTAGCGATTACTGTTGGAACCAGCATTCCATCCTGAAGCGGATGAGGAAGTGCCTGTAGAACGCTTGGTAGTACCAGTTAGACCATCAATACTGCTGACTAACTTTCCTACATCTGCACTCATCTTATTAACTTGTGTCGTTAACGAATCAACCGCCTGCTGAAGACCATTGGTCCCCAACAAGCGGCTGGCTCCGATATTGTTTTCCTCAGCCACTTAGATCTCCTAGGATAAGTCGTTACTCTCAATTTTACCTCATGGGTACTCCACCGAAAGTAACTCCAGCTCCTACAGGTCTAGTGATGACTTGAGTAGAGTTATTAGCTTGATGCATCTGTTCGTACTGTTGCTCCAGCTTGTACAGGTAGCGTTTTACCCAGTGCTTGCGTTCCCTGTATGTTAGCTTGCGTGAATCGAAAATAGACCAATTGAATCCCTCTTGAAGTTGCTCGTACTCCTTGTAGAGAGACTCGTAATTAGAGTTCCCGAAACAGAATGCCCACATTCAATGGGACTGGAACCTCGCCCTCGCACGCATGGCACTTTGCGAATACCTTGTCGTAGCGTGGTCCAGGTTGGTTCTGATAGATATATTCCTGCAAAGTATTTCTGTCAGCAATACTCATCTTCTTTACATCTGCCAGACCGTTGCTCATCTTCTCAGAACCATCAGCCTCTATGAAGGATATAACACAGTTGGCAAGAGTAATACTGTTCATCTCTGGAATAGTCAAAACATTCTTGAAGATTTCATTCTGTACAGCACCTGTAGGGAAGCTGATCTTTGCCTTGCGTCCCTTACGTAGAGATACAAGGAACTCTCTTTCCTCAGGATCAGCAAGCTTGGTAACTGGGATGTCCTTGAGATCCATAGAGAGATCGTTGGATTCTTCACAGTGCGGACAAGTCACATTGAATACTTCGAACTCATCACCAAAGGTTGCTCTGCGGATACCTAGCATCAGCATATCCAAGTCTCCCTGCATCATAGAATCCAAAAGATCCTGTGTGGCCTTCTTGTCCCCAACAGATACAGTTCCGCATAGTAATAGAGTGTTGATGTACTTCGCAGGATTGGTGGCACTTCTTGCCTTTGCAATCTTTTCCTCGTGCTCACCGTTGAGTTCCTGTACTTCTGCATCCTGACGAATCTTTCCGTCAATCTCAATACCAGCCGGAAGCTTTACATAGGTATCAGGAAGTTCCTCAATGGAAGGGGCAGGCTGTAGGGAATGAAGAACCTTCTTTGTCAGTTCATGAAGTTCTTGATCTGTTCCCTTGCCCACCTGCCCCTGATCATCGTCAAAAGACATTGAGTACTCAGGCTTCTGGTATTCCATAAATTCTCCAAATATTTGTCACGAAAGATTATTACTTATTCTATCCTACTAGAAGCTAACTCCGCTTAGCCCAATACGTGAGGCAAGCTTATAATCGAAACCTTCATGAGCCAAGGAAATCTGCTGCATAAGAACAGCATTGGCTCCCGCATCTAGGTCAGAGAATGCCATAGAGGTGATCCAAGCATTGTAGATTCTGTAGATAGCCTTGACAGGAACAGTTGGTGTGGTTACTGGGTGATCTAGAACCATGACATCAACTGTTGCACGGAAGTCCTGTCCAGGTGCTCCTGTACCAGTTCCCTGCATTACTGTGAATAGTTCGCGCATCCACTGCCACATAGGTCCTGAACCAACTGCTACACCTTGAGATAAAGTAATTGGTGCAAAATCTGATTGTCCAGGCATCTTCTGCGTTGTGGTATTCATTCCACCTTCACGATATGGAATAACCTCAGTGGTTACATTCAGACCAGATACAGTCATGAATCCCATAGTGGTGAACCCAGAAATGTGAGGGTGCATAATATTTACATTGAATTTGAAATTTCTAAGTGGGTCTGTTGCCAAATGGGCAATAGACGGAGTTGCCTTTGCTGTAGGCGCGGTTACTGTAGTAGCCATTTAACTATCTCCTTATCCGGCGGTTGTTGAGGAAGCGGCCATCTGGTTAATGTCGATCACAACGAACTCAGCAGGACTGTTAAGAGCCAAACCAACCTGTACGTGGACTTCTCCAGCAGCTATTGTTGTAGGAGTATTGTTTCCAGAATCACACTCAACGAAGTAAGCCTGATCTGCTGTATCTCCATTAAGAACACCCTGCTGCCAAATTCCCTGTAGGTACTGGGTAACAACCGCAGCCAATCTGGACCATAGGTTTGCATTGTTGTTTTCGAAGATAGCAAACTGAGTAGCCTGTGTCAGTGTGTACTGAATGTTCATCAGTGTGCGTTCGATTGAAACATAACGGCTAGGAAGTGTTGGTAGAAGAGTTCTTGCACCCATAACACAGTATCCATAAGAAGAGATGTTACGGACGATGTTGATTCCATTGGTATTCAGAGTATCAAGGTTGGCATTCTGGAATGCTAGTTCAACCCCGGCAACTCTCTGAAGAGGAATGTTCACACCAGCAGGAGACTTCTGAACACCAACCTGTGCATCTGTCTGAGAGTACAGACCTAGAACAGCTCCACCTGGTGGAAGAGTTCTTGTGGCACCAGGGGTGGAGGAAACAGGATCTGGTACCTGTACCCATGGAGCATAGATTGCTGCGGCAGATGTAGGAGAAATCTGGGAGTTTCCTACCACCATGTTCAAATAACTGTTCACTGTTCCGGACTCATTAGGAGTTACTCCGTCAGATCCGATGGTTGCAGGTGGCGCGTCAATAACAGTAAAGATGTTAGGAACAGATTCTGTCCATGCAAGAATTGGATTCAGAGTAGTTGTGGAAGATACTCCTGGAAGATTCAGATCAAGATTTCCCTGAATGGTCTGAAGGCTCTGTACGGCTGTCAAAAGGCTAGGAGTAGCTACACCATCAGAACCTGATGCTAGAGCTGTAGGGGCCTGATCCTGTGGTGTTATGGCGGTGTTCCAAGTGGTGTATGTCCCTAGGTCTACCGCACGAACATACTTGGAACCAAGTAGTGAGGAGTTAATCATGGATACAGCGTAACGCTGATCTGTACGGTTCATGGTTACATCAATGAATCTCTCGACAATATCAATGTCAGGAGTTCCACCATAACGAACAGTAAGATTAAATCTTCCCGCACCATTTGTGGAGTCAGTGATATCTACATAAATCTGATTTCCCCACGCTCCTACAGAAATGCAGGAAAGCTTTAGTACTGGTACAGAAGTTCCAGTTGTGTTGTACAGAGGAATTGCTGTAGTTGGTGTGTGAGTACCATCATCAGTAAAGGTTACTGTGGATACTCCGGTAACATTAGCCAGTAATAGCGGTGTGGATAGTGGACCACCAAGAGTCAGATTACGACGGTAGATGTTGTAACCAGTAGCAGTTGCTACCTGAGTCCAGGTAAGCACAACGTTGTTAGTTACTGTCAGAGTCTGATTTGCAACAGCCTGAACAGGAACAGATCCGTTGGTCTCTCCTGGTGCCTTAATAGCAGTTACTGTGTACTCATAGGTGTAGGAAGGTGTTACTGTTCCACCTGGTACAGCCGCAAGGTTAGTAGGAGGAAGAATCGCCCCTACTCCTGCTTCGCGGTCATTAAGAGTTGAAGTAGCAGCAACAGCATCGGATGCAGCAGCACGAACTATGTAGCACTGGTTCCCATTGTTGGCGAAGTACTGCCACACTGCGAATGGAAGGTAGTTAGCTCCTGTTCCAAATCCACCATACAAATTAAGGAACTGATTCCAACTTGTGATTAGGGTTGGCTGAGTAGGTCCCTGAGTATGAACACCCACGAACGCAGCCGTAGCTGCACCAGGACTATTGGTCCCGATGGACAGCGGAGTCAATGATGTATTTACATATACACCAGGACGCTGATATGTCATTAGTTCTCCTAGCTGAATTAAAAGTCAGGGCTAACTACCAGTATACGGATTAGACCTGCATTCGTATATTTTGGGTTAAGCCATTCTTCTAACATCGCCACCAAGTAGTGAAATGGACTGGGCATTATTGAAGTTTACAGCAATAGCCAACGCTTGTGCTGTGCTGGTAGTAACAGTTGCTACAGTACTTCCGGATGCCACATATGATACTACTGTATCTGCTGAGGTTGAGTTTCCGAAGTGCAATTGAATTGAAGCTACGCAGGTAGTAGCAGTTCTGAAAGTTACTATTGCCTTATAGGTGAAGGAAGCATTCGTAAGTGAAGGTGTGATAGTGAAAGCTGGAATGGCTGCTAGTACTGTTCCGCCAGTTCCACCCCAGTAGACATTGAACAGATTAGTAGTAGCTGTGGCATTAGATGTGTAAACACCATAACCAGTCATTTCATAAACGGCACCAACAGCAGGATCATTAGCAGGAACAGTATAGGTCTGAAGAGTCTGTAGACCTGTTGTAGTAACAGTAGTAGTGGTAGTTTGAACTGCAACCACACCACTCTGTACAGCCACGGAACCCTGAGGATTACGAGTCTTGACAACTCCTGCCTGACTGTAAACAGCTACTCCACCTGTTGGATTAGTAGTTGGCGCAGTTGTAGCATTAGTTAACTGAAGTTCTCCGACACCATTATCTCCAAGAACAGTAGATGCTCCAACTACCAGGTTAGAAGTCGCACGAATAGACTGACCTGAAACAAAAGTCTGATCGGTTTGAAGAAGACTGGCTGCGGCACGATATAGATTAGTGTCTCGTGCAGTAGATCCACCAGGGCCCCAAGTCATAGACCCGTCAGCAAGCATGGCATAACGACCTACAGTATCACCAGTAACAGATATACCCAAGAATCTACCAGTAGCAGCGTTAGCCAAATAGTTATAGGCTGCGTTATTCGTATTGGTTGCTGTGTAGGCAGCAGAGAATGCTGTTCTGTCTGAGGCGGAATTCTCTATCACGCGGCCATTAGCAGTTATGTCGCCAGTGGATGTAAGAGTCAGACCGACTACAAGAGCATCATCAGTGTTCAACTGATTGGCCGCTCCACGGTAGAGATTAGTATCAGCAGCGGCAGAACCAGATCCCCAATTCTGTACACCTGCTGCTGTTACGTTGTATCGGGAATTGGTATCTCCTACAACCTGTGCTGCAAGTTCAGTAGAACCTGCTCCTGCTCCTGTCAAAGTCAGAGAGGACATATTGGTGGGGCTGGTGAAACTCTTAGTTCCGCCAACATTCTGGTTACTTGTAAGGTCTACAAAGGTTCCAGTCAGAGCTGTTGTGTTGTTATCCAGATATGTCAGCGCAGCATTGAGAGAGATGTCCCAATTCAAAGAACCCTTAACGGGTAGTACTACTGCCATGGAAACCCCTGTTACTCGATTGGTGGAAGAACTGAAATATCATTGATAACTGTCTGTACCTGTAGATACTTGTTTACCTCTATAGGTAGTAATTCGGTAGAGACTCGTACAGAATAGACAGAGTGGAAGACTCTCTTATCGTCTACATCCTTAGTATTCTGTCTCTCAGGACCGGCCATTAGATCCATACGGCGTACTGTACCGTCCTCTGGTATAGCCAGATATCCATGTCTGACACTGAGAAAGTCAGGACCTGATAGTACTGCTGAGAGGAAGGTAGCATGCTTATTGGTTCTGGAAAGTACTTCTATCTGATAATCAATATTATACGGTATAGGTGTAAATGCCCAATATGGACTATTAGTTACATCCAAATTGGAATCGTTTATCCACTGATCAAATCCTTCTGGAGTATATGGAAGCTGTGACCAACCAGAAGATGCACGTTCTGCGTCATAGGATAAACCGACATTACAGATAATGATAGAAGGATAAGTTAAGTTAATTAATTCAGTATCGTTGTCCAACCAGATAACCTGAACAGGTCTTCCAGTATCAGGAGCAGTAACATCTTGTACAACAAGTCCACTGAACTTGTCATGCATAGCTCTATCTTCATTGAAGATAAACATTATGCTCCTTACTGTTGGTTGGCTGGATTGTTGTTAAGAGATGGAATTACTTGTCTTAGTTCCTTACTCATTCCACTTACAGGCTCAGGAACCTTGTAGTCAAGTGGATAGGCACTTCCATGTCCACTGTTGTATGGATCATATGTAGCATTGTTAAGATTCCACTGCTGTTCAAAGGCTGCGGCAGATCTGGCATCAGTAGGAATAGCATACTGTGCAAACTGGATATCATTGACCATCTCATCAGGCTTCACTTGTGTAGCATCAATAGCTACAATGATATCTCGCTGTTGAATCTGTCCCAATACCTGTACGCTGGTTACTCTGAATACCTTAGTATCGTAAACGAATCTGTCCTTCAGATAGTTAGATGTATTGATATCCATCTTGTTAAGACCTAGCTTCTTGAGCTGGTCAAAAGACAAGGTGATGTGGGCTCTGTCGTTGTAGTAGAATCCGTCCTCAGAATTGTCGTTGTCTCCTTCAATGTGAATAACATGAAGAGCAGGAACATTCATTGGACCGAAATAAATTCTTCCCAGAGGAGAATCAGCTTCACCGTATACCGGATCTACACTTGACTGATCATATGCGAATCTGAAGTAATAGACCTGATCCCCTGTCCATCTCTGCCAATCACGAAGACCTCCATAGATAGAGGCAGTTTCAAAGTCGACAGAAAAGCGGCCACCCTTCCAGCCTGCTCTATCCTGTGCCATAACAGCTCTCTTTCTATGGAGGTCTTCTTTAGACTACAAGCCCCACATGCCCCCGAAAATCGGTGACTGTAGATTGCTCTCGTCTTCTTCTCTTGCATCGATAGGAGGCAACTGACGACGTGGCAATTCGTAGTCGTCGTACTCTCTATCCTCAAAGATAGGTACAAGACGGTTAGTAGTTCTGGATACTCTACGAATCTTTGACATCTCTATTGCGTTTAGTCCTACGTTAAGCATAGCGCAGAGTTGATTGTATCTTGCAGTCATTCCGTCGATCTGTTCACGGATCTGCTGGTATCTCTGACTACGTGGAACAGTCGTACCATCAGCACTGGATATATCAATGTCCGTACTTGCATCTGTAGCCAAAGCCCAAAGAGCATCTATAGAAGCACGGATAGCTACAAGAGTTCCTTCTATCTCAGGAAGATTAGATAGATCCATAGGTACTCGAACATACTTAAGGAATCCATTTGAGTCCTTGTAACGAGTCTTGACAGTTCTACCATTGACATGCTGAAGAGTAGCATCATTGACAAAGTCAGTAAGTTCATCGTCTGAGAACATTCCACCTGCATACCCAGATACTACTAAAGTATCACCTTGTGGAAGAGGCGCTGATGCTCCTTGAAGGAAGATACGTCCTTCTTGATTATTAATACTGTAATCAGTATTGGCTACTAGAAGGATAGGAGCCTGATTATGAATCC
>Ga0210392_10001637_pt1 | contig 11692 bp, 11 predicted proteins | sample IncBWC30OmetaG_FD_161057 | JGI IMG/M metagenome (GOLD analysis project Ga0210392, IMG submission 161057) | Forest soil microbial communities from Barre Woods Harvard Forest LTER site, Petersham, Massachusetts, United States - Inc-BW-C-30-O ...
ATCGTCAAGAACCGCCATTCGAAGAAATTTGCCAAGCTCCTCGCCGAGCTCATCACCCCGCGCCTGCTCAGCGCCATTTTCTTCGCCATCGATTACGAGGCCCTGCAGGCCTCCAACGCACGGCGCATCCCGCTGGCTGAGATCCTCAGCGACGACGTCGACCTGATCAGCGACCTGCTCTCCACCGCCGACCCGGAAACCGCGCGCGACCTCGCCAACACCCTCCTGCTCAACCAGGGCTTCGAGGAGCTCACGAAGAAATCCCTGCTCGCCCGCTTCATCAAGATTTTCCCCAACATCCAGTCGCTCGTCGCCGAGGCCGCCGAAAGCAAGGACGAGCAGCTGCTCGTCTCCCGCTCGAGCTACGAACGCAAGCGCGAGGAATACGAGATCATCGTTTCCAAGAAAATTCCCGAGAATTCCAAGGCCATTGCCACGGCCCGCGAGCACGGCGATCTCAAGGAAAACTCCGAGTACAAGATGGCCAAGCAGGACCAGCAGGTGCTCATGGCCCAGAAGACCCTCCTCGAAAAGGACCTCGCCCGCGCCCGCATCACCGATTTCAAGGACGCGACCATCGAACAGGTCAGCGTCGGCAGCATCGTCAGTCTCCGCGACGATGCCGGCAAGGAAGTGAACTACACGCTCCTCGGCGTCTGGGACAGCGATCCGGACAACCGGCTGATTTCGTACAAAACCCCGCTGGGCCAGGCCCTGCTCTCGAAAAAAGCCGGTGACCGCGTGAAGCTAAAACTCAGCGGCAGCGAGCACGAGTACGTCATCGCCGGCATCAGCCGCTACGTGGACGCGCGGAATTAAGCTCCGCGCCTCCGCCGCATGGAGCATATCGTAAAAGGCTTCGCCATTGGTTTTGCCGTGGCCGCGCCGGTCGGCCCGGTCGGCCTGCTCTGCATCCGCCGCAGCATTCTCGATGGCCGCCTCGCCGGCTTCGTCACCGGCCTCGGTGCCGCTACAGGCGATGCGATCTTTGGCCTCATCGCCGCCATCGGCCTCACGTCCGTTACGGTGTTTCTCACCGGCCACGCCCGGGGCTTCCAGCTCATCGGCGGGCTCTGCCTTCTCGCCATCGGCCTGACCACCATCCGCAGCCGCCCGCCCGAGCGCACGCGCCAACCCGTGCACGCCCCCAACCTCACCGCCGCCTACGTCTCCACGGTCTTCATCACCCTCGCCAATCCCATCACCATCGCCGGGTTCATCGCCATTTTCACCGGCTTCGGCGTCGGCCTCACCACAACCGGCCTCGCGCAGATTTCCTGGCTCGTGGCCGGTGTCTTCCTCGGCTCAGCCGCGTGGTGGCTGCTGCTCAGCGGTTTTGCCGCCTGGTTGGGCAAAAAAATTCCCGACGGCGGACTCCATGCGATCAACGTTGGAACCGGACTCGCCATTGCACTGATTGGCGTATGGGAACTAGGGACATTTGTGCTCAAGATTGTGTGAGAACCCTGTAATCCATCGTTCTCGTACTCGTTATCTTTCTCGCACTCGATTCTGGCTGGGAGAACGATTAAGATTACGAGAACGATCCGACATTAAACGTCAGACTGGTGATTCACCCTCATTCTTGTCACTTGGCACCTGTCACTTGGCACTTGTGACCCGTCACCCGACACTTGCCACACACCCCCGGCTTGCTCACCCTCGCGCCCAGTGAACGCCTCCTGGGACACGCTTAAACTCCTCTCCGACCCCACGCGCCTGCGCCTGCTCGCGCTGCTGCTGCGGGAGGAACTCTCCGTCGCCGAGCTGCAGGAAATCCTCGGCATGGCGCAATCGCGCATCTCCTCGCAGCTCGCGCTGCTGCGCTCGGCCGGCCTCGTGGCCGACCGACGCGACGGCAAGCGCGCCTATTATTCGCTGCGCACCGCGCTCCCGCCCCGCACGCTCGCACTCCTGCGCTCCGCCTGCGAATCCGTGGCCGAGCTGACCGAGCTAACCGACGACCGCGCCAACCTCGACCGCGCGCTGCAAAAACGCCGCCGCGCGCAGGAACAATATTTCAACCTTATCGCCGGCCGCCTCGGCAAAAATTACTGCCCCGGCCGCTCGTGGGAAGCCATCGGCCACCTCGCGCTGCGCCTCACGCCAGCCATCGTCGTGGCCGACCTCGGCGCCGGCGAAGGCCTCATCTCGCAACTCCTTGCCCGCCGCGCCCAGCGCGTCTGGTGCATCGACAACTCGCCCCGCATGGTCGAGGTCGGCGCCGAGCTCGCGAAGAAAAACGGCCTCGACAACCTCACCTACAAGCTCGGCGACATCGAGGACATCCCCCTGCCCGACAAATCCGTGGACCTCGCGATCCTCAGCCAGGCGCTGCACCACGCGCAGCACCCGCAGGTCGCGGTGGACGAGGCCTTCCGCATCCTCAAGCCCGGCGGCCAGCTCCTCGTGCTCGACCTCGCCGAACATTCATTCGAGAAGGCGCGCGAACTTTACGCGGACCTCTGGCTTGGCTTCAAGGAAAGCACCCTGCACGGCTTCCTGAAAAAATCCGGCTTCAACAAAGTCGAAGTCACCCCCGTGGCGAAGGAAACGACCGAGCCGTATTTCGAGACGCTGCTGGCGAGTGGGATAAAAGGAAAGACGTGAGGTTTCATGACTCGCTAAAAACCTTATTCATTTACCAGCCTGAATAGCCACCCATGAAAACAAACCTGTGCTCACTGTTGGGATTATATGCCGCTTTGGGCATAATTTTGTTTGGCTCCGGTTGCCAGAATCCTGGGATTGTTCAGCTATCGCCAAACACCTACATGCTTTCGCGGGACGACCACGCCGGCGTCTTCGGAAATTTAGGTGCCCTTAAGGCCGGCGTAATTCGCGACGCTGATGAGTTTGCCGAGAGCAAGGGTAAGGTCGCGGTTCCGATTGCTTCGAAAGAGCATCCGGTAGGAGTCCTCGGAAACTGGGCCAGTTTCGAATATCAGTTTATGCTACTCGACAAGGATGATCCGCGAGCCAACGGCGTTTCGTTGACGCCAAGGCCAGACCTAGTGATCGAAAAGACCGACACCATTAATGCGAATGTGCACACCAAGGATGATACCGAAAAGGCTCCCGATCTTTATACCGAACTCACGAAGCTCGACGATCTGCGCAAAAAAGGCATCCTTACAGACGCGGAATTCGAGGCTCAAAAGCAAAAGCTGCTGAACGAATCCAAGTAAAGCTATCGAGCCAACGCCAGCGCAGTTTATTGCTCCTCCATTTCCTTTCGATCGCGCTTGGCGTGCCAGAAGCGCTGGACACGGATCGTTCGCAAGGTTTCATCCACGCGGTAAAAAATAACGTAAGGGGTGCACAACATTTTACGGACGCCTCCGCGATTGCGCAGGGGCGCTCCTTGATAAGGGAATCGGGCCAGAGACTCCACGACTTCAACTAGCCTCAAGCCGATCTTCCCCGCCGCCCGCGTATTGTCCCTCGCGATGTAACGGACGATTTCCTCCAGGTCACGCTCGGCCAGTTTGGTGTAGATCAGCCGATAATCCATGACTTGAGCTTGCGGCGGACTTCCAGGGGTTCGACGCCGCCTTCGGTTGCGAAGGAGCGATCGGCTTCGTCGATGGCGGCGAGCATTTCCGGAGTCTCTTCATCCATCAGCCACTGAACCAACTCCGCCCGCTTTTGCGGCGGAAGATGCAGGATGGCTTCCTGGATTTCTGCGAGCTTGGTCACGGGAACAGCCTAGCCACGCCAGCGATCATCGCAAACGCAAAAGAGAAACCGGTTTTAAGCGGAAACGTGCATGCCATGCCATCATTCTAGCAGGCTTTTCCGCCCGAGCTGATGAAAAATACCCCGCCCCTCACTCCATCTTCACCCGCGCGCGGTAGAATTCGTCGAACTTGGCGTAGATTTTTTTCGGGTCTTCCAGCGTCAGCGCTTCCTCGACGAGCGCTTTCGCGTCGCTGAGCTTCATCGCGCGCACGAGGTATTTCACCGCGGGCAGGAGCGTGGGCGACATGCTGAGTTCGTCCACGCCAAGGCCGAGCAGCAGGGGCGCAAAAACGGGATCGCCCGCCATTTCGCCGCAGACGGCGACCTTGATGTTGGCCTGGTGCGCCTGTTCGACGATGTGTTTGAGCATGCGCAGGATGGCCGGGTGCGTGGGCTCATAAAGATGCGCAATGCGGTCGTTCACGCGGTCGATCGCGAGCATGTACTGGATGAGATCGTTGGTGCCGATGCTGAAGAAGCCGCACTTCCGGGCCAGGAGGTCGGCCGTGACCGCGGCGCTGGGAATTTCGATCATGCTGCCGACGGAGATATTCTCGTCGAAGGGCTGGCCGCGCTGCTTCAGCTCGGCCTTGCACTCGTCGAGCACCGCGTTCGCCCGGGCCAACTCCTCCACCCCGCTGATCATCGGGTACATGATTCGAACCTTGCCATATGAGCTGGCCAGAAGGATGGCACGAAGCTGGTCCTTGAAGAGGTTGACGTGCTCAAGGCAGAAGCGGATGGCGCGAAAGCCCATGAAGGGATTGTCCTCCTTGGGAAAAAGTTCAGGCGCGCTCGCCATGGGTTTGTCGCCGCCGAGGTCGAGCGTGCGGATGACGACCGGGTGCGGCGCGAGCGCCTCGGCCACCGCCTTGTAGGCGAGGAACTGCTCCTGCTCGGTCGGGATGCGCGCGGAGTTGAGGTAAATGTATTCAGTGCGGAACAGCCCCACGCCTTCCGCGGCAAATTCCTTCGCCTGCGCAGTCTCATCGACCTTCTCGATGTTGGCCATGAGCGCGACCGGCACGCCGTCGAGCGTGACCGCGGGCTGGCGGCTGGCCTCGAGCAGGCGCTGCTCGAAGGATTTTTTCTGGATCTGGATCTTGCCGTAGCGGAAAAGGGTCTGCTCCGACGGGTTGAGCACGACCACGCCTTCGTAGCCGTCCACGATGGCCCAGTCGCCGTTGAGGGCTTTTTTTGTGAGGTCGCGTACGCCGACGACGGCGGGGATTCGCATCGAGCGGGCGACGATGACGGCGTGGCTGGTCTTGCTGCCCGTGTCGGTCACGATGCCCAGCGCCTGGCTGCGGTCGATGCTGGCCGAGTCGGAGGGCGAGATGTCGTTGGCCACGACAATGCGCTTGTCGGCGAGGCGGCTGAGATTGTTGATGGCCTGGCCGAGGAGATTCTGCAGCACGCGTTGCGCCACGTCGCGGAGGTCGCCCGCGCGCTCGCGCAGGTATTCATCGTCGATCTCGTCAAAGGCCTTGATGTAGCGCGAGGCGACCTGGTTGAAGCACGTCTCGATATTGCGCCCGGTTTTTTCGAACTCGCGGATCGTCTCGCCGATGAGCGCCTGGTCCTCGAGCACCATCAAATGCGCGTCGAAAATACGGGCCTCGTCCCCGCCGAGGTTTTTTTCCACCTCATCCTGGATTTTGGCGATCTGCTGGCGCGTCGTCAGCAACGCCTGTTCAAAGCGCGCGATTTCCGCCACGCGCTTGTTGGGATCGACCTGATAAAACGGCACCTCGACGTCGCTCTTTTCGTAGAGAAAAATTTGCCCATAGGCGATGCCCTGCGAGGCGGAGATGCCTTGCACGACAAGTTCTTCTTTAGCGCTAGGTTCCATGAGCGACAAAGCTCGCCCTCCGGGGCAGGCAGGCGGCGCCACAGGATAACCCCAACGCTGTGAGGGTGGTCAATAGCGATCAGCAGGCTTTTGAAAAACTCTGCTGAGCCGTCGTTGCGATTAGAAAGCGCTGTCCGCAAGGCGGCTCGGATGGGGGTATCCTCAAGGAGGCTATCCCCATCCGAGCTAACGCCGCGGAAGCGCTTTCTGGCGCAACCCAAAGGGCGACATTGTTTTTGGCCGGGAGCAGCGTTAGAGCTGCCAGGCAAGGCCTTTCAAGCATTGCACTGGCAGCTCCGCCTTGCTCGCGGCCAAAATCATGTGTCGCGCCGGCCAGCATAGTTTTTCAACAGCCTGTTAGTAAAATTCAGGAGATTCGCGTCTCCGCCACCCACGCCGTCGCGCCCCACGCCTCGCGGATGCGCGATTTCACCGCCTCCACTGCTGCGCCCGCCGGCAACAGCGCAAAACACGCGCTCCCGCTGCCACTCATGCGTGCAGCCAGCCCAAATTCCTTGCCCAACGCATCGAGCAGCACCGGCAACGCGGGAAATTTCCAAAATGCCGGCCGCTCAAATGAATTGAAGAGCAACGACTGCAGCGGCGCCTTGGCCTCACCGAGCCACGCCGCCAGCCGCGCTTCCGCCTCCGCCGCCGGCAGGTAGTTTTTTCCGGCGTCGGCCGCGAGCTGCCCATACGCCCACGGTGTGCTGATGCTGAAACCCGGCTTGAAAATCAGCACCCGCTGTCCGCGCAGCCGTGCCGCCGTTTCCGCCGACAGCGACTCCACCCGCTCGCCGCGCCCGCGCATCACGACCGGGCCGCCCGGCAAAAACAATGCACAGTCCGATCCCAGGCGGGCCGCCGCGGCTGCCAGTTCCGCTCCGCCGAGCAATTCACCCGCGAGGGAATTCAGCCCGCGCAAGGCCGCGACGGCATTGCTGCTGCCGCCGCCCAGGCCCGCACCCATCGGGATGCGCTTCTCCAGGAAAAACTTCGCCCCACCGCCCCAACCCGTCTTCTCCGCGAAAAACCGCGCCGCCCGCAGCACGAGGTTTTCCTCGCCGGTCGGCACCGCCGCGTCGTCGCACTCCAGCGTAAATTCGCCGGCAGCGCCCGCCTCGATCCGCAGCGTGTCGCCGAACTCCACCGGCGCCACCACCGACACCAAGTCGTGAAAGCCGTCCGCCCGCCGCCCGGTAACGGCGAGGAACAAATTTAATTTTGCCGGGGAAAAAATGGAAAGGGTGCTCATTCTGAGGAAACCGCTAATTCACGCTAATTCACGCTAATCGAAAGCAGAAAATACCGACAGAAGAACCTTTAACCACGGATTACACGGATTTACACAGATATATTCATCCGATCCCAAACTTAAATTGCCCTCTATCCGTGTTGATCCGTGTCATCCGTGGTTAAAAAAATCCGAGGTTCATGGCTTCCTGCTTTCAAACCCACCGATGCCGCTCAATTTGATTCCTCTTTCACTTTCCCCTTCCCATTAGCGTCAATTAGCGTGAATTAGCGGTTCAACCACATGCCCTGCGACCTCATTCTCGCCCTCGATGTGCCCACGCGCGTCGACGCCGCGCCCATCCTCCGTTCACTGCGCGGTTCGCTCCGCTGGGTGAAAATCGGCCTGCAGATGTTCACCGCCTGCGGTCCCGACTGCGTGCGCGAGGTTGCCGACCAGGGTTTCCAGGTTTTTCTCGACCTCAAGCTCCACGACATTCCCCACACCGTGGCCAAGGCGGTCGAGTCGCTCGCCCCACTGCCCATCGGCATGCTCACGCTCCACACTTCCGGCGGCCGCGAGATGATGACGGCCGCCCGCGCGGTGCAGCAACAGACCAAGCCCGATCTTCTGCTCCTCGGCGTCACCGTGCTCACCTCGATGGATGCCGCCGCGCTCGCCGAAATCGGCGTGTCCGCCGCGCCCGATGCGCAAGTCGCGCTCCTCGCGCGCCTCGCCACCTATGCCGGACTGCACGGCTTGGTCTGCTCGCCGCTTGAAGTTTCCCTGCTGCGCACGCAACTGCCAGCAGACGTGCAACTCATCACCCCCGGCATCCGCCCTGCGGGTGAGACCGGAAGCGATGACCAGAAACGCACCCTCACGCCGGCCGAGGCCGCGCGGGTTGGCGCGAACTACATCGTGGTCGGCCGGCCGATCTTGAAAGCCAAGGATCCCGCATTCGCCGCTCGCGCGATCCTCGCGGAGCTCGGATGGAAAGGCTGAATAACTGAAAAGCTGAATAAACAAATGTTCGCTACCCTCTCGCCTCACGCCTCTAGCCTCTCGCCTGCATCGGCGGGCACCGCCCGCCGATGAGCCGCGTTGCCGCCATCCTTCTCGCCGCCGGCCGGGGCTCGCGCATGCAAGACACGGTCTCCGACAAAATCCTCGCGCCGCTCGCGGGCCGGCCCGTCTTTGCCCATTCCGCCGCCGCCTTCCAAGCCAGCGGCGTGGCCGATTTTTATGCCATCGTGTATCGCGATACACCGCAGCTCCGCGCGCTCATGGCCTATGCGCCGACGCCCGCGATCTTCGTGCACGGCGGCCAGGAGCGCCAGGACTCGGTAACCCATGCGCTCGAGGCGCTGCCCGACGACATCGATTACGTTTTCATCCACGACTGCGCCCGGCCGCTCGTGCGAGCCGAGCAACTCAGCGCCCTGCACAAAATCGTCCGCCGCGAAAGCGCCGTCGTCCTCGCCCACCGCGTCACCGACACGATCAAGGAACACCGGGATCAAAACGCATCGAAGGGCAGCTCCGCCTCGCGGCTGCGCACGATCGATCGATCGCGGCTCTGGGCCATGGAAACCCCGCAGGTTTTCTCGCGCGAACTCATTACCCGCGCCTATGCCCGCGTCGCCGCAAAAAAACTCCGCGTCACCGATGATGTGCAGGCCGTCGAGCTCCTGGGCCAGCCCATCGCGCTCCTCGAAAATCCACACGCGAATCCGAAGCTCACCACGCCGGCGGACTTCGCCTATCTCGAGTTCTTGCTCTCGAAATGATCCAATGCTTCCCTTTTATAAATGAATCTGCGCATCGGCCACGGCTATGACATCCATCGCATTGTTCGCGGCCGCCCGCTCGTGCTCGGCGGCGTGCATTTCGCCGCCGACTTCGGCCTCGATGGCCACAGCGACGCCGACTGCGTCACCCACGCCATCTGTGACGCGCTGCTCGGCGCCGCCGGCCTGCTGGATATCGGCCATCTTTTCCCCAACACCGACCCCGCCTTTAAAAACATCAACTCGCAGATTCTGCTCCAGCACGTCGTGGCTGAATTGAAAAAATCCGGCTACTCACCGGTGAACATCGACGCCACGATCATTGCCGCGCGCCCCAAGATCTCCCCGCACATCGCCACGATGAAAGCCGCGCTGGCCGCCTCCACCGGGCTGCCCGCCGACGCCATCGGCGTCAAAGCCACGACGAACGAAGACGTGGACGAACTCGGCCGCGGCCTGGCCATCGCAGCGCACGCCGTCGCGCTGATCCAAAAAGTTTAGCACTCATAACAAAATTGTCTCAAGGTAGGGCGTGACCGCCGGGCGCGCCGTGATTCTCGAAATGATTTTTACACCAAGATCGCGAAGAGCTGTTGGTGTTTCTGTTATCAAAGGCAAAAACAGAGCCTGCTTGGAAATTTGGTGCAAGCCGACACCCGGCTCTTCGTGTCCTTTGCGACCTTCTGTAAAAATGGATCGGGAAGACCCCGGCGCGACCGGCGGCGACAAGTGCGCAAGCCTTGTCGGTCGCGCCCTACCCTCGGATCGATCAGCAAGAAGTCCGATTCTCTTGGGACACTTTTTGTGCCTCCTGTTATGTTTCGCGGCCATTTTTTCCGGTTGCGCAAAACGCGAGACCACCGTGCAGCGCGGCAACCGCGACCAAATTCTTCATCGCGGCCTGGGCTACGAGGTCAGCGACCTCGATCCGCACCTGGTCACCGGCGTGAGCGAATACAGTGTCGTCTCCGCGCTGTTCGAGGGGCTCGTCGCCGAGGATCCGGTCGATCTGCATCCCGTGCCCGGCGTCGCCGAGTCATGGGATGTTTCTTCCGATGGCATCGTTTATATCTTTCACCTGCGCACCGATGCGAAGTGGTCCAATGGCGAACCGGTGACGGCGCAGGATTTTGTCGCCTCATGGCGCCGCGTGCTCACACCGTCGCTCGCCGCCGATTATGCCGACATGCTCTACGTGATCCAGGGCGCGGAGGCATTCCACCGCGGCACAACAAAAGATTTTGCCGAGGTCGGCGTCACTGCATCCGACGCGCACACCCTGAGCGTAACGCTCACGCGGCCGACGCCGCAGTTCCTCGCCCTGCTCACTCATCAGGTATGGTTTCCCGTCTACCTGCCCTGTCTCACGGCGAACGGTTCGCCTTACGAGCGGGGCAATCCGTGGACGCAGCCCGGCCGGCTCGTCGGCAACGGGCCGTTTAGCTTGAAATCGTGGCAGCCCGGCCAGGAAATCGTCGTCGAAAAATCGCCGACCTACTGGGATGCCGCGCGCGTGCGGCTGATCGCGATCCACTTCTATCCGTTTGACAGCATGGACGCCGCCGAGCGCGCGTTTCGCACCGGGCAATTGCACCTGACCGAGACGCTGCCCGTCGGCAAGGTCGAGGCCTACCGGCACGACTCGCCGCAGTTCCTGCGCACCGATCCTTATCTCGACACATATTTTTTTCGCCTCAACGTCCACCGTCCGCCCTTCGGCGACGAGCGCGTGCGCCGCGCGCTTGCCCTCGCGATCGACCGCCAGGCCATCGTGGGAAAAATCCTGCGGGGCGGCCAGCAACCGGCCACGGCCTTCACGCCGCCCGGCCTGGCTGGCTACACGCCGCCGGCGGGCGTAACGACCGACTTCGCCGAGGCGCGGCGCCTGCTCGCCGCCGCCGGTTTCCCCGGCGGCAAGGGATTGCCGCCGCTCGAGTTGCTTTACAACAGTTCGGAAAATCACCGGCTCGTTTGCGAAGCCGTGCAGGAAATGTGGCGCCGCGAACTCGGTGTGAACGTCCGGCTCGTCAACGAGGAGCTGAAGGTCGTGCTCACCGACCGACGCGCCGGCGAATACCAAATCCTGCTCTACGACTGGGCGGGCGACTACCTTGATCCCAGCACGTTTCTCGATGTGTGGCGCAGCGACAGCGGCAACAACCACACCGGCTGGTCGAGCGCCAACTACGACCAACTCCTCGACCAAGCCGAGCACACAAGCGATCCCGCGGCGCGCGCCGGAATTTTTCTGAAAGCGGAAACGCTTTTGCTCGGCGCGGCGCCGATCATTCCGATCTACTATAATACCCATGTTTTCCTGCTGCAGCCATCAGTGAAAGGCTGGCATCCAACACTGCTCGATCACCATCCGTACAAGTATGTTTATCTCGAGGGAGATTAAGCCGGTCGCATTTTAAAATGCCGGCCCGAGGTGGAGCGTGCCGTCCCGGCGCGCTCAGAACGCGTCGGGACGCCGCGTTCCACCAGCAAAAAGTCTTCTTCTAAAGGATTTGCCGCGGCTTGCCTTCGCGGCCTGGCTCTTGTTTTCTGACTCCCGATGCTACGCTTCATCGCCCGCCGCATCTTCGAGACGATTCCCGTCCTCTTCATCGTGGTCACCGGCGCCTTCTTCATGATTCGCTTGGTCCCGGGCGGCCCGTTCACGGCGGAAAAAGCCGTCCCGCCCGAGGTGCGGCGGAATTTGGATGCGTATTACCACCTCGACGACCCGCTCTGGAAACAATACGTCGATTACCTCTGGGATCTTTGCCCGAAAAAATTTCATCCGCTGGTGCTGGCTCAGGGGCCCGATCTCAAGGCCGCCTTCGGCATCGATTTGCGCCCTTCGTTCCGTTACGCAAACCGCACAGTCAACGAGATCATTGCGGAAAAACTGCCGGTCTCACTTGAACTCGGCCTGCTCGCGCTCGGCGTCGCGCTCGGCCTCGGCCTCACCGCCGGCGTGATCGCCGCGGTGAAACGCAATACCTGGATCGATTACACCGCTTCCGCACTGGCCATGACCGGCATCTGCGTGCCGCCTTTTGTGGTGGGGCCATTAGTTGTGCTTGTCTG
>Ga0210392_10001638_pt1 | contig 11687 bp, 11 predicted proteins | sample IncBWC30OmetaG_FD_161057 | JGI IMG/M metagenome (GOLD analysis project Ga0210392, IMG submission 161057) | Forest soil microbial communities from Barre Woods Harvard Forest LTER site, Petersham, Massachusetts, United States - Inc-BW-C-30-O ...
TCGCGTTTCCCAGCTTTTTCCGCAGCAGGACGTGCGAAATGGGCTCGTACTACGGCGTTCGTTCCTGCACCGGCGAATTGCTCGCGATGGGAGGCGAACGGCTTCAACTTGACGGCTATTCCGAAACTAGCGACCTCTGCACCCACCCTTCATTTCGCGGACAGGGTTTCGCCGTCAGACTCATTTGGCACTTGGTGCGCAATCATCGCCGCGACGGCCTCGTCTCGTGGCTTCACGTAGGCTGCGCCGACTGTTCGTTTCAGCGCGCTTCTTGCCTTCGCTCTGCGCCACGCGCGCCTTCACCAGTTTCTTGATGAGCGCAGTCGGCAGCGGCTTGTCGATGGGAAAGTGGATCGTCCCTTTGGACTTGGAGTAGCCCTTAAGCTCTTTCTTAAACGCTTCAATCACCGCAGCAGTGGGAAACAAACTGCAGTGGTCGGAGAACGCCGCGTACCACACCAGCACTTTCTTGTGTCTGAACGCAGGAATCCGATAGCTGATGATCTCCGTGGACTCCGCCGGCACGGCGGAGCGAATCGTCTCGCGAATCTTCGTCAACATACCGTGGGCACGTTCCGGCACGCCCGCAAGGTATTCCTCAACGGTTATTGGGCCGCCCTTAACTTTCCGCACCGCAACGCCCGCGCGAGTCTTTGCTTTCTTCAAGCGGCAATCCTACACTTCCAAAATTACCGGCAAGATCAGCGGCCGCTTCGACGTCTGCTTGCCAATATATCTCTTCAAGTCCACGCGAATCTTCTCTTTGATCACCGACCAGTCCGCGCGCTCTTCCAGATTCGACAACTCGAACGTCTTCATGACAATTTCTTTCGCGCCTTCCAGCAACTCTCCGTTGTTCTCGCTCATCAATCCGCGCGACACCACTTCCGGCGCCGACTCCAGTTTGCCCGTATGCTTGTCGATCGCGATAATCGGGATCACCACCCCTTCTTCCGACAGATGCTTCCGGTCGCGAACCACGATCGCTTCGATCTCTTCCAGCGAACCCGAATCCACCAGCACCCGTCCCGCTGTCACCGGGTCCCTTCGGAACGCTCCGTCCTCTGTGAACTCGATGCATTTCCCATCTTCCATCAACATGATCTCTTCGCTCACCGCCCCCAACTGGTGCGCCAGCGCCGCGTGACGGAACAAGTGCCGGTATTCCCCGTGCACCGGAATAAAATATTTCGGTTTCACTAGTCGCAGAATCAGTTTCTGTTCTTCCTGGCTGCCATGCCCCGAAACGTGAATCGTTCCCGCCGAATTGTCGTAATAGACCAGCGCTCGTCGCCGGAACATGTGATCCAGCATCCGGAAAATGGCCTTTTCATTTCCGGGGATAATCCTGGCCGACAAAATCACCGTATCATTCTCATCCACGCTCACGAACCGGTGGTTGTCCACCGCGATTCGCGATAGCGACGACATCGGCTCGGCCTGCGACCCGCTCGCCAGTATGATGATCTTCTTCGGTTCAAAACTCCGTATATCCTGCGGCCGCACCACCATCCCATCCGGGATGCGCAAACAATCCAGGTTGTGCGCGATCTCCACGTTGTCGATCATGCTTCGCCCGACAAACGCGATCTTTCTTCCCACCCGCTCCGCGATGTCGATCACCTGTTGGATCCGGTGGATCGACGACGCAAAGCACGATAGCACCACTCTCCGCGGCGCCGATCGCGCCAACTCTTCGATCCGCGGCACAATCGTTCGTTCCGATGGGGTGAATCCCGGCCGCTCCACGTTCGTCGAATCGCTGAATAGCGCCAGCACTCCCTCGTTCCCGTACCTCGCAAACGCGTGCAGATCAAACGGCACCTTATCCACCGGCGTTTGATCGATCTTGAAATCGCCCGTGTGGATAATCACGCCCAGCGGCGTTCGAATCGCCAGCGCCACGCAATCGATCGTGCTGTGCGTCACCGAAATAAACTCGATCTCGAACGGTCCCAGCTCAATCCTGCGTCCTGGTAGCACTTCCCGCAGCGTCGCCGAATCCAGCAGCCCTGCCTCTTCCAGCCGCTTCTTCACCAGCGCCAGCGTGAATCGCGTCCCATAAATCGGCACGTTCAAGTCCCGCAAAATATACGGCAGTGCCCCAATGTGATCTTCGTGCCCGTGCGTCAGCACAATCGCCCGCACTAGATGCCGGTTCTGCTTCAGGTAGGTAATGTCCGGAATCACCAGATCAACGCCCAGCAACTCCGACTCCGGGAACATCATTCCCGCATCCACCACGATGATGTCGTCCCCGTACCGGAACACCATCATGTTCATGCCGAATTCGCCGAGTCCTCCCAGCGGTATTGCTAATAATGTCTGATTGTTTTTACTCAAAGGCAGGCTATCTCCATCTTTCTCGCACTCAAAAGCGTATCACACTGCCTCTCCCTCCGCTCGCGTCGTATGGGGTGCGTCGGCTCGCCGCCGCTTTTACCCACTGCACATAAAGGCGGATGGGAGATCGATGGACGCCGCAGAATGCGGGCTCTGCCGAATTTCACTTTTCGTCTTTCGCTTTTCGATTCTAGACTTTCGCGCGTGCCCACACGCGGTCTCTGTGTGTGGGTCCTTGGGCTTGCTCTTGGGTGAAAATATGCCATTCCGACCGGAGCGCCAGCGCATTTTCAGCTGGCGCGCTGTGGAGGGATCGTGGCAAAGTCCCTACCCGTGAGGTCTCCCTCGACTAACTCACCCCCGCCATCTCGAGCGAAGCGAGGGATCCCTCTTCGATCTCAGCGTCTCCTCCTATCCCCCCTTTCGCACTCCCTCCCGACTGTCGTACCATTTCCCCATGGAACGGCTGCTTCTCGCTCCCGGCCCTCCGCTCTCTCGCTTTGTCGAGCTCCTTTGGTATTACCGGAACGACCCTCAGCCCCACGCCAAAGAACGCCTCATGCCCGACGGCTGCATCTCCGTTGTCATCAACCTCGCCGAAGACCAGACCCGCCTCTACGATCCGGACGACATCCGCAAAATGTTCACCCTCGACGGCTGTACTCTCTCCGGCCCTCAGACCAAATCCTTTGCCATCGACACCGATGAACAAAACCACGTCGTCGGCATCTCCTTCCGTCCAGCCGGTGCGGTTCCATTTCTCAAACTTCCCAGTACGGAACTTTGCGATCAGCATCTCGAACTCGGCGATCTTTGGGGATTCTTTGCGCGACAACTCCGCGACCGCGTTCTCGAAGCTCCCACTCCCGCCGCCAAACTCCACGCCCTCGAAATCGCTCTCCTCCAGCGCGCCGCCGGCAGGTTTGACGACCATCCCACGGTTGAATATGCCGTCAAAACGTTTCTCCACGCCCCGCAGACGGCCAACATCGCCAAAATCGTCTCCGAAACTGGTTTCAGCTCCCGCCGCTTCATCGAACTCTTCACGCATCACGTTGGCCTCACCCCGAAGCTCTTCTGCCGCGTTCGCCGCTTCCAATCCGTTCTCCGCCGCATCACTTCTGGCCGTCCCGTTCGCTGGGCGGATGTCGCTCTCGATGGCGGCTATTTCGATCAAGCCCATTTTATTCACGATTTCCGAGCCTTCTCCGGCATCAATCCTTCCAAATACCTTTCTGACCACTCTGGCTTTCCCGGGCACCATAACCATCTTCCCATCCTCCCGTAGGTTCTTCAGCCGGCGCCCGTCTGTATGCTCGGGGCGGTTACTGCGCGCCAACATAGTCCGCCCGGCTGCCTCCGCGCCTGTCATTGGTAGTTCTTGTCTACGTGCCTCCCGCGCCCCGTACCGGCTGTCATCCTGAGTCGCGGCGCCTTTTGCCGCGGCGAAGGATCTCACCTGATGCCGCACCTCAACTTTCCGGCCGGCCACGTCAAATTTTTACAATACCCCTTGCGCAACCGGCGCCATAATCGGCCCGTTTCGAATCTCGCTCGCTAACAGAAAGGGAACTAGGCCATGACCAAATCGCTCTCTCCCGTGCCCCAAGGCTACCGCAACGTCACTCCGTATCTCGTCGTTCGTGGCGTCTCTCGTCTTCTCGACTTCCTGAAGTCCGCCTTTCACGCCGAGGAAACCACTCGCGCGGAGAATCCCGACGGCAGCATCTCTCACGCCGCCGTCAAACTCGGCGACTCCATGTTGGAAATGGGCGACGTTGGCGGCACCGAACATGAACCTCTCCTCGCCGGACTCCACTACTACGTCCGCGACGTCGACTCCGCCTACAATTCCGCCACCCAGGCCGGCGCCAAATCCATCTACCCTCCCAAGCAGATGGAATACGGCGACCGCGAAGCTGGCGTCGCAGATCCCGTCGGCAATCACTGGTTCATCGCCACGCACACCGCTGGCTCCAGCTATCGTCCCGCTCTTCTCCAGGACCTCAACCCCGGCCTCAGTGTGAAAGACGCCGCTGGCTTTCTCTCCTTCGTGCAATCCGCTTTCGGCGCAAAAATTCTTGCGAAACACGAGCACCAGCCAGGCATCATCGGCCACGCGAAATTCCAGATTGGCGACACCGTCCTCGAACTCGCGGAAGCCCATGGCCAATGGGGACCGCGCGCCGTCGCTCTGCACTACTACACGCCAAATTGTGATGACGTTTTCAATCAAGCCCTGCAGGCAGGTGCCAAACTCCGTCTCCCCATGAAAGACCAGTTCTACGGCGATCGCGGTGGCGGTCTCGTCGATCACTGGGGCAACCACTGGTATATTGCTACGCACATTGAAGATCTCTCCATGGATGAGATCTATCGCCGGGCTTCCGCAGGGGCTTCGGAATCCGCATCGTAACGGGAGAATAAATGAAGACCTTCGCTCGCAGATTGGCGCTACTCGCTCTGGCTGTTCCTCTGCTTTTCTCAGCCGTCGTCCGCGCTCAGGAACTCACTCAGGCCGACAAAGGAAAGGCCCTTCAACTGCTCAAAACCAGCAAAAAGATGGTCCTCGACGCCACCAAGGATCTCTCTCCAGCTCAGTGGAACTTCAAATCTGCTCCCGATCGCTGGTCCGTGGCTGAATGCATGGAGCACATCGCTGCCGCCGAAGACTTTATCCGTGGCATGGTCGTTGAAAAAGTGATGGTCGCCCCCGCCGCTCCCGGCCGCGACGTCGCTGTGGTCGACGCCGGCATTCTGACCGGCGTCTCGGACCGTGCCACCAAGGTTCAGGCTCCTGATCCGCTCAAGCCAACCAACCGCTTCGCTTCGCCACAAGGCTCCGTCGACCACTTCGTCGATAGCCGTGCCGAGACCGAGGAATTTTTCAGAGACACTCCCGGCGTCCGCGACCACGCCGTCGACAGCCCCGTCGGAACGAAATGGGATGCCTAGGAATTCATCCTTCTCATCGGCGCGCCCAGCGAACGCCACACCAAGCAAATTCAAGAAGCCAAAGCCGATCCCAACTTCTCCAAATCCTAACTACCGCCTACCGGGCGGCGGGTCGCATTGTGTAGCGGCAAGATACATCGTGCCCTCTTGGTTTCTTCTTCTGTCGTGGCTTTTGTAGCGGCCGCCCTATGAGGCGGGGTGTCCATCGGTAATCTTCCCGTTTGTCATCCCGAGCGCAGCGAGGGATCGCGGCTTGATTGATGCTCCACTCGTCCTTCGGGAGCACGGGACCGTCCTTCCCTAGCTTCTACTTTCCAATCCCTATCATTTATCCCCGCCAAAAAACAAATGCGCAATCGCCACCAGGATCACCGCCCCCACCGTCGCGGCCGCCAACGAAAGCAAAAACGTATTATCGTGGACAATCCCCAGCCTGGTGAAAATCCATCCGCCGATCACCGATCCAATCAATCCCAACACAATGTCACCGATACACCCAAAACCCCGTCCCCGCGACAATTTCCCGGCCAGCCATCCTGCGATCAGCCCGATCAGCAGCCATCCAATCAGCCCGCGCTGCCATTCCACGATCACCACTCGTTCTTGAAGAAACGCCAGTGCACGGTTCGCGAACATGAACCCCCCTGCAGCTCTCGGTAGATGATTTGCAATCTGGGCCCGCCTATTCTATCCCAGGAATCCTGTAGTCTCCGGTTCGGCCTACGCTTTTCCCGCAGCCGGCTCCTGCTGTGTCATGCAGTGCAGCGTTCCCAGCCCCAGCACCAGGTCACGGCAGTGTATCCCCACAACCGCGCGCTCCGGAAACAATTTCGAAAGCGTATTCATCGCCACGCGGTCATTGGCATCATTGAACGTCGGCACCAGCACCAATTTATTCGCGATGTAGAAGTTCGCGTAGCTAGCCGGCAATCTTTGCCCAGCGAACCACACTGGCCGCGGAATCGGCAGCGTCTCTACCTGCAAGGGCTTTCCGTCCTGATCCTTCATATCTTTCAGGCGTGCCAGATTGTCCCGGAGCGGCGCGTAATTCGCATCTTTCGGATCTTCTTCCACAATCGTCACCACTGTCGTCGCATTCACAAACCGCGACAAATCATCCACATGTCCGTGCGTATCGTCTCCCGCGATTCCATTTCCCAGCCACAGCACATTCGTCACTCCCAACTGCGCGCGAAACACTTCTTCATAATCCTGCTTCGTAAATCCCGGATTCCGCTCCTGAACCTTGCTCTGCAGACACTCTTCCGTGGTCAGCAGCGTCCCTCGTCCATTCACGTCAATCGACCCGCCTTCCAGCACCACCCGCCGCCCCTGGTGCGCCGGCAAAAACACGCGCCGCTTCAATTTCTTGTTGGCCTTCGCCACCACCGCCGCATCCTTTTTATGATTCGCGTATTTCGCCCAGCCATTAAACACGAAGTGGTTATACGCCACCTCGCCTTCCGTGTTCTTCACGCAGATCGGCCCCGAATCACGCATCCATCCGCGATCCGTCGGCACCACGAGAAAGTCCACCGCCTCCAGATTCGCTCCGGCCTTCTTCAATATCCCGCGCACCCGTTTTTCCGCCGCTCGCGATTCCACCAGCAAATACACTCTCTCCACTCGCGACAAGTGGCGAACAATTTCCGCGAACGCCCATGGGATCGGCGCAAATTTCCCCGGCCAGTCCGTCAACTCATGCGGCCATCCCAGCCAAGTCCCGGCATGCGCTTCCCACTCCCCCGGCATGCGGTACTCCATCTCCCAAGGCGTCCGCCCTTTCATGTCCGCGGTGCTTTCCTTCTCTCTTTGTTTCGCCGTCATCGTCCTCGGCACTTCAACGACCTTCATTAGCTCCCTACTTGAGTACCTCATCACTTCTTCTCATCACTCCACCTCTCTAATAGTCCCCCAAACGCATCAATCCTGCGATCCCTGAAAAACGGCCAATTCCTCCTGGTATCCTCACTTTTGCCCGGATCGCATTCCACCACCAGAATCTCTTCCTTATCCTGTGCCGCCTCCGCCATCACCTGCCCCGACGGGTCCGCGACAAACGAATTTCCCCAAAACTCCAGCCCCGCATCGCCCTTCTCCGGCTTCCCCTCGTATCCCACGCGATTCACCACCGCCACATAAATCCCATTCGCCACCGCGTGCGCCCGCTGGATCGTCTTCCACGAATCCAGTTGCGCCGCACCCGCTTCGGCCTTCTCGTGCTGGTGCCATCCAATACTCGTGGGATAAAAAATCACCTGCGCGCCCTTCATTGCCGTCAGCCGCGATCCTTCCGGATACCACTGGTCCCAGCAGATCTGCACTCCTACGCGCGCATACTTCGTATCGAAATTCAAAAACCCCAAATCTCCCGGTGTGAAATAAAACTTTTCGTAGTACAGCGGATCATCTGGGATATGCATCTTCCGGTATTTCCCCAGGTACGACCCGTCCGCATCCAGCACCGCACACGTGTTGTGATACACGCCCGCCGCGCGCCGCTCGAACAGCGAGACCACGAACGCCACTTTCAATTCCTTCGCCACTTTCGCCAGTCGCTCCGTTGTCGGTCCGGGCACCGGCTCCGCCAGGTCAAACAGCGCCGCGTCTTCTGTCCGGCAAAAATATTCGCCCGCAAACAATTCATGCAGCGAAATAACCTGAGCCCCGCGCTTGGCCGCTTCGCGAATCTTTTCTGTCGCCCGCGTCAGGTTTTCTTCCTTGTTCGTCGTGCACTTCATCTGCACGAGCCCCACCGTAAATTTATCCGCCATTGTTCCTATTCCTCTCGCTCAGTCGTCCTCAGTCTCTTTGCGGCCCTTGTGGTAAATCCTTGGCTTCCGCTCCTCCGCAATCTCTTATTTCAGCGCCGGCGGCGCGATAGATACTAGCCCAGTCCGTAAGGGCTGGGAACCCTGCGAAGAATCTCAAGCCCCGTAGGCGCGGCACTCCCTTCGCTCACAATTCGAACTCGCAGCAAAAAAATGTGTTCGCATCCCGCCATCTTAGCACGGAGAAATTTGTCTTCCGTACTGCGATTTCTCCTCGTCGCCTGTTTATCTTCCCGATCACCGATTTCTGATTTCCTTTACTCAATTTCGAGTAAACTAATTCGAGCAAATTCTTTTTTCGGCAACATCGCATTCATTTTTGTCTCACGAGGAGCCGCGATGGCGAAGCATCGGAATAAAACAGTCACGGGCCGCGTTCTTCACGACCCTGTCAAAGACAAACTCCGCCCCATCTTTCCCCTCGATCTCTCCAAATGTCACACCATCGATGATCTCGTTCGCGCTATGGGCGACACCGCCTACACCGCCCGGCAAATCGGCGACGCCGCCGATGTCCTCGAAGCCATGGCTCGCGACAAGGACTGTTTCGTCGTCATGACTCTGGCTGGCGCTCTCACTGTAGGCAAAATGGGACTCATCTTCTGCGATCTCATCGAATCTGGCATCGTTAAAGCGATCGTCTCCACCGGCGCTCTCATGGCTCACGGCCTCGTCGAAGCCACCGGCCGTTCTCATTTCCGCTACGATCCCTCAAAAATGGATGACAACGAACTTTTCCTCGCCGGTTACAACCGCGTGTACGATTCCCTGGAGCCCGAAACCAATCTCGATCACGTCGAACAAGTCGTTGAAGCCATTCTGGAAAAATGGGATCCCGAAGAAATTGTCTGCAGTTGGAAACTTCACAAACGTATCGGCGAATTTCTCCGCAACAATACCAAGGGACGCGGCATCCTCCGCTCCGCCTACGAATACAATGTCCCCGTCTTCGTTCCCGCCTTCAGCGATTCCGAACTTGGTCTCGACTTCGCTCTCAACAAATATGGTCGCCAGCGCGACAAGCGCCCGCTCCTCCGCTTCGATCCCTTCGAAGATTTCCAGGCCTTTGCCGACATCATGATGAACACTAAAAAAATGGGCATCTTCACCGTCGGTGGCGGGGTCCCCCGCAACTGGTCGCAGCAGTTCGGCGTCTATGCCGAACTCATGGCCCGTCGTGGCTACAAAAAACTTCCGCTTAAGCGCTACGCCTACGGCGTTCGCATCTGTCCCGAACCTGTCAACTGGGGCGGGCTCAGCGGCAGCACTTACACCGAAGCCGTTTCCTGGGGTAAATTTGTTCCCCCTGAAGAAGGCGGCAAACTCGCCGAAGTCCTCGAGGACGCCACCGTCGCCCTTCCGCTAATCGTCGGCGCCGTTCTCCAACGCATCGGCTACCTAAAGCCCTGAGCTGCTTTTGCGTGTGGGTCCTGGGTTCTCCTCGCAACTGCGACACACAAATAATCCTTCGATCGCGTACCCCTCGCCCATCTTCCTCTCGCCTTACACTTTTGCTACACTCCCCCTCGCAATCGTTCTGCCGCTCACCTGGAGGTCCTCATGCCCGCATCTGCCGCAAAGGCAACATCCGCTTCTCTCTACGACGTTCATCCCGGTGTTGCCATGCTCCAGAAATGGCTCGCTGAGCTCAAACCCAAAACCGGTCGCTCTCTCGAGGAATGGATCGTACTGCTGAAAAAGGACGGCCCCAAGGATTCTCAGTCGCGTCGCGCCTGGCTCAAGTCCAAGCATAAGCTCGGCACCAACTCCGCCTGGTGGATCGCCGAACGCGCTGAAGGCAAGGGAGGGGAAGAAGACACGCCCGCGAAATATCTCGCCTCCGCGGTCCAATATGTCGAAGAACAATACTCAGCCAAAAAATCCGCACTTCGGCCCATCTACGACGAGCTTCTTTCGCTGGGCAAATCGCTCGGCCCCGACGTCAAAGCCTGCCCCTGCAAAACCATGGTTCCTTTGTATCGCGAACATGTCTTCGCCCAGATTAAACCCACAACCAACTCCCGCATCGATCTCGGGCTCTGCTTCACCACCTACAAAGGCAAACTTCCCAAGCGCCTCCTTGACACCGGCGGCCTCGCCAAAAAAGATCGCATCACACATCGCTTCCAGGTCTCCTCTCCCTCCGATATCGACGCCGAGCTGAGAACATGGTTCCGCGCCGCCTACGACCTCAACGGTTGACGCAGGGGTTTTCTACGCTAGCCGTGGCACGTACAGACTCGCAAAGAATTTCGCTTCGCCATATTCCTGTGTGAGATCCGTCAGCGCCATGCTTTTTGCTTGTGTGTTGCAATCGGGCAATCCATCCGTCCACAGCAACGTCACGAAATGTTACGGCGGGTTCGTTTTCAACAAAGGCTCCATGGCCAAATCGACTCGCGGCTTATCGTCGCCTGACTTCGTCCGTCGGGCGTCGTACAACTTATCGAAACACACCAGGTGCTTGCCCAGGCCGCGTAGCCCTACCAAGGGAAATCGTTCCGCTCCCAACAACAAAAAACGGGACGCGATCTCTCGCGTCCCGCGCCAATCTCTATTATCCCACTACAATCTCAATCGTCTTCCCCAATCAAAAACGCTGCCGTCAACACGGTCGTCCACAATCCGCGCTTGTCTCCCACTGCCGATTGCGTGATATTCATCGTCCGCACAATCTTGTTCGAAATCCGGTAAACTTCTTTTTTCTCGTCCCACGACAAATCCGGATCGAATTCCACGTTCAGCGTCGTCGCCAGCATTTCCGCCGCGAGCTCTTCCGCGTATTCGCCCGCCACTTCTTCGGTCTCGCCAAACGAGTGGTGCTCCGACAAATATCCATACATCGGCCGTTCGCTCGGCAGCGCCAGTCCAATGCTCGCCGCGATCAACCGGTGCGGCTCTCGCGTGGAATTTTCGCTGATCACCGTGAACGCCACCTGCCCCGGCTTGATCAGTTTCAACCCTTCGCTTCGGGAAATTAATTTGCAGTTCGGCGGGAAGATCGAAGAAACGCGCACGATGTTGCACGCCGCGATTCCTGCGTTGCGCAACGCCAACTCAAAACTCGAAAGCCTCTCGCGATGTTTACCGACGCCTTTGGTTAGAAATATTTTCTTAGCAACAAACGCCATAGTGTCGGCTCGCGGCCTCCGTCTTTAGATCTCACGCAAATTGCGTCCTGTGGAAAAGTAACAAGTCTATTCCTCACTGTCAATGCACAATGCGCTGAAAATCTTCCTGCTGCGTTCTCAGTCGGGTAGGGAACGACTCGGAGATTGTTTTTGTGGAATCGATGATGCTGAGATTCGAGATCCGTCATCAGAAATCAGGAAGCGTAGGAACATCGGACTCCAGTGGTTACCCTGGAGTTGTGAATCAACTCCGCGCACTTGGTCTCGAAACTGAAAACTCGCAACTGTTGACTGAAAACTGCCTATTCTCCCGCCAGCCTCATCACAATCTTCCCCAACGGTCGGCAAATCGCCAGCACCTTCCCGAGGTCTTCCGCGGTAAAATCCGGCCCCGCATTACTCGTGGAAGCGCCCTTCCGGCTGATCT
>Ga0210392_10001645_pt1 | contig 11666 bp, 5 predicted proteins | sample IncBWC30OmetaG_FD_161057 | JGI IMG/M metagenome (GOLD analysis project Ga0210392, IMG submission 161057) | Forest soil microbial communities from Barre Woods Harvard Forest LTER site, Petersham, Massachusetts, United States - Inc-BW-C-30-O ...
ATTTGGGCTCGATGCCCTGAACCGAGTTTTTCCAGTGGAAGTGCACGCCGAGTGCGGTGGCACGATCGAGGAGGAGCTTGTGCAGGACGGTACGGCGGATTCCGCGGCCTTGAGCGTTGAAGACGGCTTGTGCCGATGTGCCACTGTCGCCGACGAACCGGACGCCGCGGAGCGGGTGGCTTTCGCGGTTGTCGAGGCTGTGAACGAGGTCGAGACCGAGAGAGGCGAGAGATTCGACGGCGTCGGGAAGGAGGCCTTCGCCGCAGGCCTTGTCGATGGGCGGCTCCATCGCGTCGGCTACGTGAACGGTGAGGCCCTGAATGGCGCAGGTGATCGCACAGGCGAGCCCCGCTGGGCCTGCGCCCGCGACGAAGACGTCCATCTGTGTTGCGTGATTGTTCTGGTGCATAGTGCAGCGTCCTATGAAAGTATGACGCTGCGTGCTGAGCAACTGGGCGGGGCTAACAAGGAAATGACAATCTGATGACCAGAGTGACGGAATAAATTCGTTCGAGCAAAATTCCAGAAACTGATCTTGATTCAGAAACCGATCCTGGCGCTCGAAGAGGCATTACCACTTCAAGAGAACAAGCTCCGAACAGAAGGCTGGGCCCATCGCAGCGAGGATACTGTAGGTTCCGGGCTTGCCAGGGGAGTTGACGAGAACATCTTCAAGGACGGCGAGGACAGAGGCCGCGGAGAGATTGCCGACCTCGCGCAGGCTACGCCAGGAGGGTTCGAGAGCGTTGGGAGGGAGATTGAGGGTGGTCTCCATGGCCTCGAGAACCTTGGGTCCGCCGGAGTGGAAGATGTAGCTCGAAATGTCGTCGAGGGTGAGGCCGTTGTCGAACAAGAAGGACTCTACGTTGCCTCTAAGGTGTTCATTTACAACCTTAGGAACGTCAGGAGAGAGGACGATTTTGAAGCCGAGGTCGCCGATGCTCCAGCCCATGATGTGTTCGGTGTGGCGATAGAAGGTCGAGCGGGTGTCGAGGATCTGCGGGCCGAAGATACAGGTGGTGCAGGAACGCTTGGCCAGCGGAGTTTCACTGCCGGCTATGACGACTGCGGCGGCGCCGTCGCCGAAGAGGCCGCAGGAGATCAGGTTGGCGATGGATTGATCGTTGTCCTGCCAGGTGAGAGAGCAGAGCTCGACTGAGAGCAGCAGCGCGTACTGATGGGGGAAGGCGCGGACGTAGTCGGCGGCGCGAGAGATTCCGGCGGCTCCGGCAACGCAGCCAAGGCCGAAGATGGGAGTGCGCTTGATGGAGGTGGGGAAGGGCATCAAATTAATGAGGCGGGCGTCGATGGTGGGGCTGGCGATGCCTGTGACGGAGGCGAAGAAGATGGCGGAGATGTCGGCGGGGGTGAGGCCCACGCGATCAAGGGCGGTGGTGATGGCCTTTTTGCCGAGTTCGACTGCGGCGACGATCCAGGCGTCGTTGGTGGGGCCGAAGCCGGACAGGTTCTCGTAGACGTGGAGGGGGAAGACGAGATTGCGGAAGTCGACGCCGCAGTTGACGAAGAGACGATTGATGAGCCGGGGCTCTTCCATCCTGTCCTGCCAGCGCGCTGTGAGCGCTTCAGAGATTGCTGCCTGGGAGTAACGGTGAGGAGGATAGGCTGTGCCGACTGATGCAATGCGCATGCTAATGAGAACCCTTTATGCTGCGTTGAAATAGACTGCGATACGGCGTCGTAAGAGCTCTTCGAGAAGTGCGTGGATTGTCCGTTGGAGAACTATAAATGGGCGTTCGGAACAAACCGATGAGTTAAAGGTACACGGTGTGGGGATTTGAGTGTTGGATTTTGGCGCTGACGCCCGAAGTTGGCGGAAGAGGTTAGTGGAGACGGGCGATCTGACGCTGATACAGGGTGTTCTGGGGGAACTCCTGCGAGAGGCCGATGAGGATGGCTTTGCCTTCCTTCGTGCGGCCATCGCGAAGTTCTCCGACTGCGAGCATGAGGCGGGCAAAGGGAGCGAGGTAGTGGCCCTGTTCTGCGGTGAGCTTGAGGAGGCGGACGCCTTCTGCTTTGTTGGTGCCGGCACCGGCCATACCGAGAAACCATCGGATGGGAGCGGCCTTGAGGCTGAGCATGTAGTTTTCGATGCCTACGGCGAGGTTGGCGTCGTAGAGCGTGGGGTTGAGGGCGAGGGCCTGCTTGGCATATTTGCTGGCGAGTTCGCTGTATTTGAAGGCTCCGTACTCGTGGCGGTCGATGAGCGAGGCCCAGTCGGCGCGCATTCCTGAGGTGACGGCTTTGACGTAATAGGCGTTCGCATCCTGGGGGTTGCGCTGGAGGGCGGCGTCGGCGAGACGCTCGGCCTGGTCGGACCGGTCGTTGAATCCTTGCTTTAGGGCGGGGTCGATGTCGGGCCGTTTGCGGGATTCGAAGCGGTCGTCGTCGGAGAAGAGCTCAATGTCGAGGACGCCGAGTCGATCGAACTCCGTGAAGATAAAGGCGGCGGCGTCGGAGGCGGGACCGAGCGGATCCTCAGGATGGGCGGTCATCCATTGCTGGAAGTGGCCGTGGGCGGCGGCGAAGTCGAGATTGTAGAGGGCGTGGTAGCCGTCGTTCAGCGGAGTGCCGGTGAGGGGAGTGGTGAGGGCAAAGAGAGGTGTGGAGAGGAGAAAGACGAACAGGATTGCAATGGGTGAGTGCTGCGATGGCCGGATAGGCCTGCGCGCGGAGTGGGTTGAGCGAAACATGAGCTCCATCTTGTTCTTTTTACCTCATTCGCGATGATGGCGTTGCATTTTCGCGTGTGCGGAAGGCGCGGACGGGAGAAAGAAGACACTTTCCTGGTCGAGAGATGACGGGCCCTCATTGTTCCGAGGAGGGAGATCTTCTCAGACTTGTGACAAGAGGGCGAAGTTTACGGTACTCAGGTGCATTTTTGCTTTACAAGGTGGTAACTTTGCCATTTTTTCTGCACTCGATATGCAAATTTTTGCGTATTGTCAAATGTTTGCATGGCTAAGTAGTTGAAAACGTATGGACTTCTATTTGGTCTATGAGATGCATTAGTAGGTAATCAAGAATGCTCGACTCCAAGAATGACAGAAAATATTCGACGCCTCGCCCTTAACGCACGACAACTCAGTTGGGAAGCAGTTATTAGGAATCACCCGCTCTAAGCGGGACTCAGGAGAGAACAATGAAGAACTATGCAAAACTTTCTGCCTTGGGAGCGGTGCTTGTGATGACAGCCGCTTTCGCGTCGGCCGATACGATCGCAATCGTCAGTAATTTTGCGACGACAACCTATACCGGATACAACCCCGACCCAACGAATTCCACGCCAACCAATAATGCTCCCGTCGGGACCTCTAACCTCAACAATGTGACGTCGGGGTGGGCTCATGAAGGTCCCAATTCAAGCTGGGTTTCCTGGGATCCGAACTCCGGGCCTTCGGGCGGAGAGACGGCCGGTAGCTGCACCGCCCTTCCATGTACTACTTACGATGCGGACGGTACCTACACGTACAAGTTCACGTTCACGACCAACGGAGGACCTGGAGATGTATACGGCGGTGTCATCGGCGTGATGGCCGATGACACAGCTGACGTCATCTTGAATGGCACAACCATACTGACGCCCGAGGGTGTAATTGGCGGCGACGGCCACTGTTCTGACAACTTTCCAAGCTGCATGGCTCCGGATTTCTTTTTCCTGGGTAGCAGTCTTCCCGGCTTCAACAACAACGGCGTGAATACGCTTACGTTTGTTGTGGAGCAGACCGGAACGATCTATCAGGGGCTGGACTTCTTCGGATCGATCACGAGCACGCCGGAGCCGAATTCACTTGTGCTTCTGGGAACTGGCCTGATCGGTTCCGCAGGTGCGTTGTTCCGCAAGATGCGCAGAGCTTAGCTGAGGCGCTGACCTGAGAGTTCTCGAGGGAACCTTCGACTCAGGCACAGCTTCTACAATTGGCAGGATTGGCGAGTGTGAAGGATATTCTTCACACTCGCTTTTTTTGCGATGGGGAGAGCCTAACTTTTAAGAACGGGGATCTGTTTTTTTTCTTTTTCTTCGAGGTACCAGGCGACTGTTTTCCTGAGGCCTTCGTGGAAGTGGGCGAGGGGCTGATAGCCGAGCTCGGTGGTGGCGCGGGTGATGTCTGCGAGAGAGTGCTTGATATCGCCCTCTCTGGGGGGGGCGTAGATTGGCTTAGCGGGGAAGCCGAGTTGGGCTGCGATGGCTTCGTAGACTTCGTTGAGCGTATGGCTCTTTCCTGTGCCGATGTTGAAGACACGGCCGGTCGCTACGTCGCTGGGAGCGAGGCAGGCGAGGAGATTCGCGCTGACGGCGTTGTCGATGAAGTTGAAGTCGCGGCTGGTGAGGCCGTCGCCGAAGATGGTGGGGGTTTCGCCGGCCATCATCTTGAAGGTGAACTGAGCGATGACGCCGGAGTAAGGTGAGTCGGCGGCCTGGCGCGGGCCGAAGATGTTGAAGTAACGCAGGCAGACACCTTCGAGACCGTAGGCGCGATAGAAGGACTGGATGTAATACTCGCAGGTGAGCTTCTGCACGGCATAGGGGGACAAGGGGCGCGGGAGCATATCTTCCTGTTTGGGCTGAGTCGGCTGATCTCCGTAGGCTGAAGACGATGCGGCGTAGACGATGCGTCGAACCTTTGCGTCGCGCGCTGCGATGAGCAGATTTAATGTGCCGTTGATGTTGGACTCGTGGGAGGCAAGGGGATCCTTGACCGAACGCGGGACGGAGGCGAGCGCTCCCTGATGGAGGACGAAGTCGACGCCCTGGCAGGCGGCCTTGATGCCATTGACATCCTGCAGATCCATCTCGTGAAACGAGATTTTGTGTTTGATGTCGGCGAGGTTGTCGAGATTTCCTGTGGAGAGGTTATCGATGCCGCGCACCTCGTGACCTTGGTTGACGAGGGCATGGGCGAGGGACGAACCAATAAAACCGGCGATTCCAGTGATGAGATAACGGGCCATCTATCCTCCACCCAGACGTGATTCGCTGGGGTGCTTGCAAGGTTTGTGGTGCAACATGCCTTACCTATTATGAGGTTCGCCGCGTGAAAACTAAACAGTTTACGGATGGGAACATGAGACGTTAGTTTGGATGCCGGAACGGCGCCGGTCAATGCGACTTAAGTGCAGCGTGGCTGTGGAAATGCGGATGCGATAATCGTCACTATGTCGATTACAAACCAGGTTGTGTTGCCAAAGATTGCACAGGAGCGCATGAAGCGCATGGAATCCCGGACGGCCAAGATTGGCGTGATTGGGCTTGGATATGTAGGGTTGCCACTCTCTCTTTTGCTTTCTGAGGCGGGTTTCAAGGTGACGGGTTTTGACATCGATACCAAGAAGGTGTCCGACCTGGAGGCAGGGCGGTCGTATATTTTTCGGATTCCGGCGAACGAGATTCAGAGTGCGCTGGGCAAAGGTTTTTCCGCAACGTCTGACTTTTCGGGTTTGTCGGACCAGGACGCCATCATCATGTGCGTGCCGACTCCGTTGACGGAGCATCGCGAGCCGGACCTGAGTTATGTGGCGAATACGGCGAAGGCTGCCGCGCCGTGGCTGCAGGAGGGTCAGCTTGTCGTGCTGGAGAGCACGACGTACCCCGGGACGACGGAAGAGTTGATGATTCCGATTCTTGAAGAGGGAAATAAGAACGGGTTGAAGGTGCAGGGCGCGGGAACACCTGCGGAACATGGGGTGTTTTACGTTGCGTTCTCACCGGAGCGTGAGGATCCTGGCAATACGACTGTTGCGCGCCGTGACATTCCGAAGGTCGTGGGCGGCCATGAAGAGATTGCGACGGAGCTTGCGGCGGTGCTGTACGAGGGCATCTTTACGCGGTCGATCCGTGTGTCTTCGACGCGCGTGGCGGAGATGACAAAGCTGCTGGAGAACATCTATCGCTGCGTCAATATTGCTTTGGTGAATGAGTTGAAGGTGCTTTCGCTGCGGATGGGCGTGGATATCTGGGAAGTGATCGATGCGGCGTCTACGAAGCCGTTCGGGTTTCATCCGTTTTATCCGGGGCCGGGGCTGGGCGGACACTGCATTCCGATCGACCCGTTCTATCTGAGTTGGAAGGCGAAGGAGTTCGACTTCAATACGCGTTTTATCGAGTTGGCAGGAGAGGTCAACGAGGCGATGCCCGCGCATGTGGTGCAGTATGTCGCGAAGGGGCTAAACCAGAATAAGAAGTCTGTGAATGGCTCTCGGATATTGATGCTGGGGATGGCGTACAAGAAAGATATCGATGATCTGCGGGAGTCGCCTTCACTGACAGTGATTGAGCTACTTCGCGAGCAAGGCGCCGACGTTGTTTATAACGATCCGTACTTCCCAACGGTGGGCAGAGGCCGGCACTACAACCTGAATATGACGTGTACGCCGCTCGACAATCTGGGGCAGTACGACTGCGTGCTGATCATGACGGACCACTCCGATTACGACTACAAGGCGATCGTGAATCAATCGCAGCTGGTAGTGGATTCGCGAAACGCGACGAAGGGAATCAAGTCGGAGAAGATCGTTCGATGCTAGGCAAAGACTTGCATTGTTGAATCGTAATATCTTATGTACTGCAACGGGATGATCGAGTTCTTGCTTGCGAGATTGCGGTCTTCACCATTCAAATCGATAGAATTGACGCGGTGTTTTCAACAGGAGGTACCGACTTGGAGTTTATGGTCGGACCTGTTATGGTATAAAAAATCGTGAAGTGGTAGTTGCAAACTTCTGCGGTGATTGCACTGTTTGGCCTCTTGATTGATTGATTTTCCCTTGCTCCTGAAACAGGACTGCCCGGAGCAGGTGTTGTTCCTACTTTTTTTGAACGTCTGCGGGCTAAGTCGCAATGGGCTTGTTCTTTCTTCTGCTGGTTCAGATGGTTTAGGAGACCGCTCACTCGAGCTATCTTTCTCCAGGCAGGCAAGACTCATTCAACGCCGAAACTTCTCCCCATCGATACCAGTGACGCACAAGACGCATGAGTTCGTGCGTTGCGCTGAAAAATCTTTACTCAGACCGCCCACATTTGTCGCGCCGGTGCTGCGCCTTCTGTGGGATAGGTGTGACACCGCAGCCGAGTCCATAATTTCAATAGATTACTTAAGTAAACACCCGTTGCACTAAGCACACTCCTTGATTTGCTGCAAAACATGCGCTCAGTCAGCGTAGTGGCTAAGTGTTGCCTGAAGTTTAAAGATTTCTGCCAGCTCACACAGAAGTGGTATTACAGCTCCCCTTATTGGTGACTGTAGTAACTAAGGTGGCATCCCATCTACCGCTTTTCAGGCATATCACCTGCCGCTTTTCACCAGTAACGTTCAACCGAGCGACGGAGTAAGTCGACTGACACTTATCGATGTTCTGAGCCGGTTGGCAAGTTTGAATTTCCTTTTTCAGGGGTGTATTTTGGGCAAGTTTTTATCCAAGACAATTGCGGCAAGTGTGGCTTTCTCTTTCCTTTTCCATTGTCTCGGTTGCAGTACCGCAACGCAGGCGGCTTCAACGCAACAGCCAGCGACGACCCCCAGCATTACGCAGGTTCTTCCGCAGACAATTCCTGCCGGCTCTCCGTCTACGACGTTGAAGGTTTCGGGAACAAACTTTCCGAGTCAGGCTGCGATTCTGTGGAACGGGACCGCGGTCGCCACGACTGTGATCGACGCGAACACGTTATCCGGCACAGTTGGACCCAGCAGCCTGGTCACCCCTAGTACAGTTCAGTTGCAGGTGCAGAACACGCAGACGATGGCGGCATCGCAGGCGGTGCCGCTTGTTATCGCACCCGCAAGCACCACACCGACGCCTACTACACTGACCATCTCTTCGACGACGGTGCCGCAAGGTGTTGTCGGCAGTGGGTATACGGCGACATTGGCCGCGTCAGGTGGCACCGCTCCCTATACGTGGAGCATCTCCAATGGACAGCTTCCCGCGGGGCTCAGCATCGCGCCCAGCACAGGAGTAATTTCGGGTACACCGACCACTACCGGTAGCTATACTTTTAGCGCCTCCGTTGTTGATTCGAGCGCGACGGCACAGACGGCGAGCATTTCCTTCACCATGACGGTAGTTGCAGGGCAGTCGGCTCCCTCGACATTGGTTATCGGCACGACGTCGCTAGCTTCCGGAACGATCGGTTCGGCCTATTCGGCATCGCTGGTGGTAAGCGGAGGCACGGCGCCTTACACCTGGTCTTTTGTCTCCGGTAACATTCCGGCTGGGCTCAGCCTGAATACCTCCACCGGACTGATCTCCGGTACTCCGACGGCAAGCGGAACGGGCAGCTTTACGGTTTCGGTCGCGGACTCGGAGAGCCCTGTTCAGACCAAGTCGGTCACACTGTCGATTACCGTTGCGCCGGTGGGCCTCGCGATCACTACTTCGAGCCTGCCCGCCGGTACTGTCGGCTCGCAGTATTCGATGGTGCTGCAGGCGAACGGCGGAACGTCTCCGTATACGTGGTCGTTCAGCGCCGGCAGCCTGCCCGCCGGCCTGAGCCTTGCGGCTTCGACTGGAGTCATTTCCGGAACCCCCACGACTGCTGGCACAGTCAACCTGACTGCGACGGTGGCGGACGCGGGAAGTCCTGCTCAGACTAAAGCGGTCTCTCTGTCGCTTGTGATCGCTCCTGCGACTTTGACGATCACGTCTTCGGCGCTCCCGTCCGGAACCCAGAACTCTACCTATACGAGCACTCTGCAAGCGACTGGAGGGACCGGGGCTTACACGTGGTCTGTTTCGACGGGAAGCCTTCCTGCAGGGCTAAGCCTCGCTGCATCGACTGGAATTGTCTCCGGGAAACCAACGGCGAGCGGCAACTTCTCCTTTGGAGTGACGGTAAAGGACTCAGGCTCACCGGCTCAGAGCGTGTCCGCCACTGTCACCCTATCGGTTGTGGCGGCAGGGACAGCTCTGGCGATCGGTACGACGACGCTTCCTGGAGGCGTACCGAACCAGACCTACAGCACCACGCTGAACGCCACTGGAGGCACCAGCCCATACACCTGGACACTGACCTCGGGTACGATGCCCGCGGGACTTAGCCTTGCGTCGACTGGAGGTATTTCTGGGAAACCGACAGCGAGCGGGACGAGCAGCCTGACCTTCTCGGTTGCCGATTCGTCCACGCCGGTACAGAACAAATCGGTGACGCTATCGCTTGTTGTCGCACCTCCGACTCTCGCGATTACAACGTCGTCGCTGCCGGGCGGCACAAGGGGTTCAAGTTATTCGACTCTGCTGACAGCAAGCGGAGGTACCACACCTTACTCGTGGTCGATCTCGGCAGGTACTCTTCCGGCAGGTTTGACGCTGACTTCAGCCACTGGCCTGATCTCGGGCACACCTACTTCTACGGGAACCAGCAGCATTACAGTGAAAGTTACCGATTCCGGAAGCCAGACCAAGACGCTCAAACTCTCGATCGTGATTGCTACGGCAGCGCCTGTTGCGCTTACAATCTCGACGACGACCCTGGCTGCGGGGACGAATGGCTCAACCTATTCGACAGCAATGCAAGCGGGTGGAGGCACGACTCCCTACACCTGGTCGATTACGACCGGTAGCCTTCCCGCAGGCCTATCGCTTGCGGCGGCTACAGGCGTGATCTCCGGCACTCCGACGGCGAGTGGAACTACGAGCTTCACCGCAACAGTTACTGACGCGGAAAGCCCGGCGCAGACGAAGTCGGCTCAACTCTCGATTGTTGTTGGAGCGGGAGCACCACCTGCATTAACGATGAGCGCCAACCTGCCCTCTGGAGCAGTTGGAACAGCGTACTCGAATCCGATGACGGCAAGCGGCGGCACGCCGGCTTACACCTGGTCGATCACGGCTGGCACATTGCCTGCTGGACTGAGCCTCGCGGCGACAACCGGCATTATCTCGGGAAGTCCAACAGCAACCGGCACGTCCAACTTTACGGCGACCGTAACCGACAACGGCTCTCCGGCGCAGACAAAATCCGCAGCAACGTCAATCGTAGTTGCCGCTTCGCAGGCACCTGCCGGGCCGGGCACGACGTGGTTCGTTCGTCCTGACGGAGGCACAAGATATTCCGCCAACGTCCCACAGGGTCAGTGCGACGGTCAGGCGGACGTAGCCTACGGCGGAACCGGCACAAACCAACATTGCGCGTTCAACGATTTCCGCTATCTTTGGGATGACGATAGTGGCGTCGTAGGGGCAGGAGCATGGGTGATCGCTGGTGGAGACACAGTCGTAGTCCGGGGTTGCAGCGCTCTTCCGAATCAGCAAAACGCGGCCAATCCAACCTGCCGCCTCGGATGGGACGTGAACTACGGCGGCGGTCCTGCTAATCAGTGGTGCACGAATGTGGGTTCGTACACCTGCTACAACCCTCCCATCCCGGCAGGTACGGCGAATCAGCACACGCGAATCCTGGGGGGGTGTGCTTATGGGACTTACGACTGTACCCCAATCAACAACAACTATCCTTACAGCACCACTAACGAGACTCAGATCTTCGGCGGATTCGGGTTGCTCTTTACATTCAATCTTGGAAGTACACAATACGTCGACATACAAGGTATTGAGCTGACGACACACAATGGGGTATGTACTGCAGGTGGAGGAAGTCCTCAGTATCCCAGGGGATGCTCGCAGAATTCGCCTTTGGATGACTTCGCCAAGAACGGCTTCCTGTTCAACAACACGTCAGCCAATATCAATCTCCAGGACGTCTACGTTCACGGGTTCGACTCATCCGGGTTGTACGGGCCAATCGGTGGCGCAATCACGATGACACGGGTTTTCTCAGGGTTCAACGCCTTCGCGGGCTGGAACTTTGCGGACAACTCCGACACACCGAACGGCCCCGGTTCGTCCATTGCCGCCAGCTATGTGACGATGATGGGAAATGGCTGCTACGAGCAATACCCCATTGTGAATACCGCTTACCCAGCGCGAGCCTGCTATGACGATAGTAGCAACGGCTTCGGCGATTCGTGGAGCGGGCAGGACACCAACCTGGATACGTTCACGTGCGATCACTGCGTGATGATGTACAACACCAAGGATGGTTTCATCGGGCCGCACGCTGAGATCGCGACACTGTCCATCACTAACTCGGTCTCGATCGGCAATATGGGCCAGCAGTGGAAGTGGGGAACTCAGACCAACTCCACTACGCTGTTTGAGAACAACATTACAGTCGGCAACTGTGCGCGAATGGCCCTTGCAATACCCGGAGCCGTCCAAAACTTCGCGCTGTCTTCAGGGATTGGAGGGTCATACCTTAGCGATTTCTGCAGGGCTGCCGGAGACACGATAGACATCCTCGTCCAGGTAGGATCGAAGAATTATTTCTACGGAAACACGATCGTCATGGCTGATTCCGTCGGAATCGACTACAACTGCGGCCCGACAGGAGGGGGAGCAACCAACTGTGCAACCGTGCTGAATCTCTGGGAGAACAACAATTTCCTCGGCTACACGTACTCCGGACAGTATTCTCCAGGTCTCTGGTATATCGTTCCTGGTTCGAATGTTGTCGTGACCTCTTCTTATAACAATGAGTATGGGATACGGTCTGGAGATGCGTGTGGAACCAACAACATCACATGCGCCGATCCTGCGATGGTCAACGAGACACCGCAGCCATGGTCGGGAAGCCAGACCAGTCTGGATGTGTATAA